>Ga0116142_10001437_pt1 | contig 28540 bp, 25 predicted proteins | sample AD_UKC033_MetaG_FD_89785 | JGI IMG/M metagenome (GOLD analysis project Ga0116142, IMG submission 89785) | Active sludge microbial communities of municipal wastewater-treating anaerobic digesters from USA - AD_UKC033_MetaG | ecosystem: Engineered > Bioreactor > Anaerobic > Digestate | place: USA... | reverse complement strand
TTCACATCCTCATCGGGGAAATCGAGCGTAGCCTCGAGGCTGGCCAGGCAGTGCAAGAGGGCGCTCCTAGCCTGCCGAATTGGCTCCGACATTCGCCCTTCGAGCTGACCCACGGCGATGCGCGCCGAGGCCTCGGTCCTGGCCCTCACCACGTCCAGAACGGCTTCCGCCTGGGCCAGGTCGATGCGGCCGTTCAGAAACGCGCGCAGGGTGAACTCCCCCGGCCGGGCCAGCCTCGCGCCGCTGCGCAGGACGAGCTCGAGCGTTCGCCGGAGCGGAACCACTCCGCCGTGGCAGTGAATCTCGGCCACGTCCTCTCTGGTATAGGTGCGCGGTGCCGCCATAAACACCGCCAGAACCTCATCAACGGTCTCGCCATTTTCCGGAACCACGACGTGGCCGTACGTTAGCCGCCGAGACTCAAGACGCGCATCGCGCCCTGCACGCGCCTCCCTTCCCGGGCTAAAGACGCGGCGCAGGATTGAGGCCGACTGAGGGCCACTCAGCCGCACGATGCCGATTCCGCCCTCACCGATGGGAGTGGCAATAGCGGCGATGGTATCATCAAGAGCGTACATGTTCGGGCTGGCTATGCGGCTGATTCCTGCCATACCGGTAACTCAGCAGAGCTGCGACAAGGAACAGCGTCGTGAGCCCGGCGAGCACTTCGGGTATGCCGACAAAGTCGGCCAGACCGCTCACCAGCAGCATGGGCAGCAGGCCGCTGATGTTGGCAAACAGGAACTCGGCGGTGATCACGCGGCCGCGGATCTCGATGGGGGTCCGTTCTTGCACCAGCGTCTGTGCGGCCACTGTGGCCAGAGTGCCGCCAGCACCAAGGGTAAAAGCCATCAGCACCACTTGAGCAATCAGACCAAGAGAGCCGGCAACCACCGTCTCTCCGGTAACCCTGTTGTTCCAGGCCACCAGAGTAAAGCCCAGCAGTGCCAGTCCCGACAAAAACAGCCCAACGGCGACCAGCATCTCGCGCCGGTATCGGTACCCGACATGGCTGGTGAACATGGTCACCAGGAACATGCCCAGACCGGCTGAGAAAAAGATATAGATAGCATCCGTCGCAGGCATCCCCAGCACGCGAGCCGCGAAACCCGGGGCGAGCACAGCAATGGTCATGGAGAGCATCTGCATCAGCGAGTGCTGGCAGATGGCCACAAAGATCGAGGTGCTGGAGATGACAAACTTCCAACCGGCCCGCAGTTCCTGCCACAGACGGGGCAGCACGTTGTGCACCAGAGAGGGGTCAGGAGGCGGCTCGTTAGCAGCGATTGGCCAGATGAGCGCTGATGTCAGCAGGTAGGTCAGCGAGATCACCGCAAAGGCACCATCAATGCCGGCCAGCTTGAGTGACAGGGGAGCCAGAAAGAGCAATCCGAGTACCTGTGAGACGTTGAACAGCATACGAAAGGCCGAGTTCGCTGCCAGAAGCTGGCCAGTAGGAACAAGCACGGGCACCATGGCCACTTCAGCCGGGTCCGATAGCTGCCCAATGGCCTGGAGGACAAAAGTCAGGACGTAGACCACCGACATCAGCCCGCCGCTCCACTCAAAGCGACGAAGGGGAATGAAGGCTGCCACCACAAAAACGCGCGAGATGTTGCAGAAGAGAAGAATGGCCTTTTTCTTGTATCGGTCGATCACCACGCCAAAGGGCATACTGAAAAGCAACGACGGCAGATTGTAGACCAGCACCATCAGGCCAACCAGTCCACTGGAGCGGCTGAGATCCTCAACCATCACCATCTGCACAAACAGTATCGCGTTTTGTGCTGACTGCCCGAATACCTGCGACACCCAGAGCAGGGCGAAATTGCGGTTTTGGAACAGAGAGGCCAGGCTGCTGCGCTGCCCTGTTTCCTGGTTGCTATTGGTCATTGGCTGCTCGGGTCGGTGGCATCTGACGAAGACGGTGCCTCAAACAACGGTGACCGCGATACAAACGCCTTCAGGCGCCGCTCAAAAACCGTGCGCGGAATCATAATGTGCCGCCCGCAAGTCAGGCACTTGAGCCCAATATCGGCTCCGATGCGCACCACACGCCATTCATAGCCGCCACAGGGGTGGACCTTTCGCAGACGGACCACGTCCTCCACAAAGACTGGTACCGGCATGATCAGGCGCTCCTCAGCAGGCCAGCGGGCTTGGGTTGCGACATCGGGTGCAGAATCGCGTCAGGGTACACGTCAGACTCCCTGGCCAAGCTGCCGCATGATCAGGGGAAGGCGGGGCAAGAGATCCCCGGCAACGCAGCCGGACGGTCCGATCTCTTCGGCGAGCATCTGGCCTGCAGCCCCGTGAAGATAGGTTCCTGCCACTGCAGCGTCAGCCGGGGAGAGGCCCTGGGCAAAAAGCCCGGCGATCACCCCCGCCAGCACATCGCCCGTGCCTGCGGTAGCAAGTGCTGCTGTGGCGAACGGATTCACATGCACCTTGCCCTCGGGCTCTGCGATCAGAGTGAAGGCGCCCTTGAGTACAACCACCACGTTCCACTCACGGGCGGCACGCTGTGCGACGCCGATTCTATCCGCCTCGACCTGATCTACGCTTGTCTTGAGGAGGCGCGCCATCTCGCCGGGATGGGGCGTGAGAATGGCCGGGCGATGGATCTGCTTCGGCCAGTCATCCAGGCTGGACAGTGCATTCAGCCCATCGGCATCCACCACGAGCGGCGGCAAGGCCGCCTGACGCGAGCTGAGGTCGGTGGTCGTGTCGACAAACCCCAGCCGTCCTTTGGCCGAGACGCTCGAGGTAGACAGGAGCCGCAACACGAAGGCAACCGTCTTCGGATCCGTGCCCAGCCCTGGTCCAACCAACAGCGAATCGTACTCACCGAGTCTGTTGTCAAGCACGCGCAGGGCATCAGGCACCAGCACGCCAAGTTCATGGGGCAGAAGCAGAAAGGTCGCCTCTACAAGGCGCGAAGCCAGAATGGGATGCAGCATTTCGGCTACTGCCAGGGTCACCAGGCCAGCCCCTGACCTCATCGCGCCGCCCGCCGCCAGCACCGGCGCACCGGTGTAGTTGGCCGACCCGGCGATGACCAGGGTCTTGCCAAAAGTCCCTTTGTTGCCATTGATCGGCCGGGCCGGCAGCAGGTCGGCCACCTGGCGCGCCGTCGTCATCTCCAGAAGCGTGTCGGGAGAAGCAGCAGCGGGTAGGCCGATGTCGGCCACTACCAATTTGCCCACAAAAGCGGCACCAGGGAATTGAAACAGTCCCACCTTCGGGCAGGCAAAGGTGATGGTCACATCGGCCGGTACAGCAGCGGGATCGATTGCGCCCGTGTTGCCGTTCAGGCCGCTGGGCACATCCACGGCAAGGATCTGTGGCGAGGCGCTCTGCGGAGGGGAAATGTGCGCAGTTTCGACCCACGGCACCGCAGCCTGCGCGTGACGTCGGCGGCGCTCCGCCCCGTCGCGGAGCACAGTCAAAGTGCGGAGCAGCTCTCCTGCCACCGGCCTGGAGACACCCGTCCCAAGGAGGGCATCCACCACCCAGTCCGCGTCGGCTACCAGATAACGCAGCCTCTTCTGGCGCGAATCATCCTCGAACCGCAGCAACGGGACCCCGGCCTTTTCGGCTCTGGACCAGTTCTCGTCCGCCAAGACGTTGCGCTGCACCGCATAGGCCGACACCCTGGCCCCCATCTGATGAAGGTAGCGCGCAGCAACCAGCCCATCTCCGCCGTTATTGCCGGGACCGGCCAGCACCAACACCCGCTGTCCGGCAATGCCCCGGGTCTCGAGCCATCGAGCAACAGACCGACCCGCGTTCTCCATCATTGCCTCATACGAGAGCCCACTCGCATCGGCGGATCGTTCGGCGGACCGCATCTGCTCGACTGTTACGACATGCACCAAGGTCCATCCTCTGATTTGACTTGTCCAACGCCTGGCATCAGGCTGTGGTAGGAGAACAACAGCTCTGGCGCGTCAGGCTGGTGAACTGCCATTCTAGAGAACATGCAGCGTTCTGTCAAAGCATGCGCCAGATTGGCCTGCGCACCAGGAGTCGCTACGGCCAGCACCAGCGCTCGAGCACTGTGCCGGCAGATGCCCATCCCCTAGCCAGTGCTTTTGACAACGGAGCTCTTGTCCGCTACAATGAGCACAGTCGCGGGTGTAGCTCAGGGGTAGAGCGTCTGCTTCCCAAGCAGAATGTCGTGGGTTCGAATCCCATCACCCGCTCTTTTCGTTGATGCCCAAGCCCTGGAGCAGATGGTATGCCCTCGCGGCCATTCAAGCTGGCAACGTTCAATGTGAACTCTATTCGCATCCGGCTCGAGCTGGTGACGTCGTGGCTTAGCCAGCACCAGCCCGACGTCCTCTGCCTGCAAGAGATCAAAGTACAGGATTCCGAGTTCCCGCTTGACGCGTTCAAGGCCATCGGCTACAACGTCGAGTTCCGTGGACAAAAGACCTATGCCGGCGTGGCCATCGCCAGCAAGGAGCCAGCAGTCGACGTGTCGTCGGGGCTGGATGATGGCGGAGAACCAGACCACACGCGGTTGATCCGCGCCGTGGTCGCCGGGGTACCCATCGTGAATACCTACATACCACAGGGCCAGGCTCTGGATTCCCCCTACTATCCCTACAAGCTCGAGTGGCTGGCTCGCCTGCGTAAGTGGTTTGAGCGTCACTATGCCCCCGACCAGCCGCTGCTCTGGGCGGGCGATTTCAACGTCGCCCCGGAACCCATTGACGTTCACGATCCCAAGGGTTTGGCCAAACACGTCGCCTTCCATCCTGATGTCCGCGCGGCGCTGCAGCACGTCAAAGACTGGGGATTCGTCGATGTGTTCCGCCAGCTCCACCCGGGCGAAGTGCACTACACCTTCTGGGACTATCGTCTGAAGGATTCTGTTGACCGCAATATCGGCTGGCGAGTCGACCACATCTGGGCTACTGTGCCGCTGGCGTCCAGGTGCGTCAAGTGCTGGATCGACGTCGACGTCCGCCGCGGCGCCAGGCCATCAGACCACACTTTCGTGGTGGCCGAGTTCGCTCTGTAGAGCCGGGGCTCTCTGGTGCTCCGGTGCAATTGGGGAGGTTTTCGTGTCCAAGTCCACAGTAGCCGTCCTGCGCACCACGCCTCAGACCGTTCTGGATGACTACCAGCGTCTCTGTCAGCTCGCCGGGATGAAGCAGGCCCTCGATCCTTCCAGCACCACCATCCTCAAGGACAACATTAGCTGGCACCTACTGTACCCTGCAGCGAACACTACGCCCTGGCAGCTCGAGGGGACCATTCAGGCGCTCAAGACCGAGGGGCTCAACGACCTTGTCTGCGTGCACAACAAGACGGTAGTCACCATCGCTGATCTTGGCGACCGGTTCAACAAGTACGGGCCGGTGCTCGAAAAGTACGGCATCCCCAAGAAGTACAATTTCAAGGCCGAAGACATGAGCTGGGTTCGCTACCAGCCCAGGGCCAAAATGCTGGTGCTGGACAAGATCTTTCCCGGGGGGATCTACATCCCGGACTATTTCGCCGGCAAGAACATCGTGCACCTGCCAACGGTCAAGGCGCACTCGTATACAGTCACCACAGGCGCGATGAAAAATGCCTTTGGTGGCCTGCTGAACGTCAACCGACACTATACCCACACCTGGATCCACGACACGTTGGTGGATCTCCTGGCAATTCAGAAAGAGATTCACAGCGGCATCTTTGCCACGATGGACGGCACCACCGCCGGCAGCGGCGCTGGGCCACGCACACTCGAACCAGTACGCAAGGATGTGATCCTGGCTTCGGCCGATCAGGTGGCCATCGATGCCGTTGCCGCTGCTATGATGGGCTTTGACCCGCTGAAGATCCAGTACATCGCCCACGCCGACGAACTGGGCCTGGGCCACGGCAAACCGCGGGACATTGAGGTCGTGGGCCAGCCAGAGCTGGCCGACGAGCGCTGGGGATTCCGCGTGGGGGTCAACCTTGGCACTGGCACGGGCATGCTGCTCTGGCGAACGCCGCTGCGTGTATTCCAGAAGCTGCTGTTCCATACGCCCATCGTGAACATCTTTATCTTTGCCAGCGAGACCTATCACGACCGGCTCTGGTACCCGCTCAAAGGCAAGCGAGTGGTAGACCAGTGGCTTGGCGAGAGCCCCTGGGGACAGCTCTTCCAGACCTATCCAGGCTGAGTCAGGCGCAGCAGGGCCGCAGTCTGGATTGTCTCTTGATCAATCGCCAGGCTGAACTCGGCGCGCCGGCGTAGCCTTGCCACGAGAACGGGGCGGAGTGGTGCCGAGACAGGTGACGTAATCAGCGATTCTGGCTGCCCAACGGAGGCGTGCAATGCACCTTTGGCTGCAGAAGCATCGCGAGGCAGTGCTAGTAGGTCTTGTTCAGAACCTTGCCTTCGGCATCCTCCTGGGTCTGGTCATCATCTTCCTGCGTCGACCCATTCCGGCCGCGATTGTCATCAGCCCCTTGGAAACCCCGGCCCCGCTCGCCGCCCTCCCGACTGCCACGCCTCTGCCGGTTTTGGTCTACATTCTCGGCTCGGTGGAGAGGCCAGGGGTGTACGAGTTGCCTTGGGACAGCCGGATTCGGGACGCCGTATCGCTCGCCGGAGGGCTAAGTCCGAACGCTGACCCGGCCGGCATCAATCTGGCCGAGCGGGTGCACGACGGTCAGCAGCTTTTCGTGCCAGCGCTGGGCCAGGCGCCACCCGCTTTGCCCACACCTGTCGTGGCGCAACTGGCCCCGGGAGCACCCTCCTCCAGTGCAGCGATCAACATCAACACGGCCGATGCAGCGACCCTGGCCACGCTGCCGGGCATTGGCCCGGTGATCGCTCAGCGAGTGATCGACTATCGGCAACAGAACGGGCCTTTTGCCCGTGTGGAGGATATCACCCGGGTCAAAGGCATCGGCGATGTCATCCTGGCCAAAGTGCGCGACCTCATCACCGTGCGCTGACAAGAGAAAGCGGGACGGAGTTCATCGCCCCGTCCCGCCCATTCCTCACCTCGCTTGAACCACCAGCCAGGAGCTACACGTTCTTCTTGTCGGCGATGGCCTGATGGGCCATCGCGATGAACTCGTCGAGCGGCCTGGGCCCCAGGTTCTCCTCCGAACGCAGCCGGACCGACACCGTGCCCGCCTCGGCTTCCTTGTCGCCCATCACCAGCATGTAGGGCACCTTCTCCAACTGGGCCTTGCGCACCTTGGCGTTCATTCGGTCGGCAGTATCATCCAGTTCGGCCCTGAACCCGGCTTCGCGCAGCTTGCCGAGGACCTGGCGTGCATAGTCGTTGTGGCGGTCGGCAATGGGGATGACCTTGACCTGCACCGGCGCGAGCCACACCGGGAAGGCTCCGGCGTAATGCTCGATCAATCCACCCACAAAGCGCTCCATGCTGCCCAGAACCGTGCGGTGTACCATCACCGGTCGCTTGTCCTGACCATCCTCGCCGACGAACTTTAAGTCAAACCGCTCCGGGAAGTTAAAGTCAACCTGGATCGTGGGTCCCTGCCAGCCGCGGCCGAGGGCATCCCTCATCTTGATATCGATGGCCGGTCCGTAGAACTTGGCCTCGCCGGGCATCACCTTGTACGCCACGTTCCTGAACTTGAGCGCCTCGTGGAGAGCACTCTCGGCGTTCTCCCACACGCTGTCCTCGCCGATGAACTTGCCCTTGTGCTCGGCGTCGCGCACCGAAAGCTCGACATCGAACTGCTCATAGCCAAAGGTGCGCAGCATGAAGAACGCCAGATCCAGCACGCCGACGATTTCGTTCATAAGCTGATCCGGGCGGCAAAAGATGTGTGCGTCATCCTGCGTAAAGCCGCGCACGCGCAGCATACCATGAAGCACGCCGCTGCGCTCGTAGCGATAGACCGTGCCCAGCTCGCCCCAGCGCAAGGGCAGGTCGCGATAGGAACGAGTTCTGGTCTTGTACATCAGTACCGCGAACGGGCAGTTCATCGGTTTGAGCAGGTACTGGATGCCGTCGATGTCGATGGGCGAGTACATCGACTCGCGGTAGAAATCCCAGTGGCCGCTGATCTTCCACAGGTCTACGCGGCCGATGTGCGGGCTGTAGACGATGTCATAACCGCGTTTGCGGTGCTCCTCCCGCCAAAAGTTCTCGATGGTCTCCCTGATCACTGCGCCTTTCGGGTGCCAGTAGATAAGACCCGCGCCACCGATATCATGCGTGCTGTAGAGATCCAGCTCTTTGCCCAGCCGGCGATGGTCACGGCGCTCGATCTCGGCTAGCCTGGCCAGGTAGGCATCCAGCTCCTCACTCGTGGGGAATACCGTGCCATAGATGCGTTGCAGCATCGGCCGGTCTTCTCTGCCCCGCCAGTAGGCACCAGCGATGTTGAGCAGCTTGATGGCCCTGGGGTTGATTTCCCTGCTGTTCGACACATGAGGCCCGCGGCACAGGTCAACGAACGACCCGTGCCGGTAGACGCTCAGCGTCGGCGGGGCATCGGACGCCTCACCGTACTCATCGCGGCCCAGCTTCAGGATATCGTCGATGAGTTCCAGTTTGTATGGCTGATCTGCAAACAGCCGGCGAGCTTCTTCTTCCGATACCTCGCTGTACTCAAAGGCCTGCCCTTGAGGGATGATCTCCTTCATCCGCGCTTCGATGGCCTGCAGGTCCTGTGGCGTTAGCGCCCGAGGGAGATCAAAGTCATAGTAGAAACCCTCGTCGATGGCCGGCCCGATGGCCAGCTTGGCCTCAGGGAATCGCTCCAGCACGGCCTGGGCCATGATGTGCGACGTTGAGTGTCGCAGCCGGTGCATGAAATCATCGTGTTCGGACATGGTTCTCCTCCTTCATAGTACAATGGCCTCAGCGGCCTGCCGAGAACAAAAAAACCTCTCGCCCATGGGGCGAGAGGTTGACTCACGCGGTTCCACCCAACTCGGCTGCCCGCGAGACTTGGCCGGGCAACCACTCACTAGGGCCGATAACGGGTGCCTCCGGGGCTCCATACTCGGCGCGGAGCGCCTTTCCGAAGCCGGCTAGCAGGGGGTTTTCGCTGGTTGGCGCCGAAAGGGCTCTCAGGCGACGGCCCGTTCTTCCTGTGACGCCTCTGATCAGCTACTCGTCCTGATCATCGCCGATAAGCAAGGCCCGGGGGATATGCCCCGGGCCTCTTTGCCTTATGGGGCCAGTCTACACACGGAGACTATTTCTGTCAAATCGCCAGCAGAGCCAGAAGCTGCCGGCTCATGCTCTTCCCCCTGTGGAGGGCTCCGCTGGTGTTCGGAGAGCGGCGTCAGTGTGCCCTCGACGCTCGATATGATGCTCTCATCGCCTGACCTTGACGGTGCAGGGACCTCCACCAACGTGCCTTTCACCTGACGAACAACACCACCCACCCAGAACCTAGTGGCCTGGCGTCGCAGAACAGCAGCGCGACAAACGTCTCATCGAGCGACAGCTTGTCACTGGCAGACGCCCGCCTTTGGCCAGAGCCGCCTTCTGACCTATAATCGCGCACGATGTCAGCATTTGGTCGTCTCAGGCACCCCATAGGCAAGAGCGCGCTGGCACTCGCCATCGCCCTATGCAGCTGTGCGCCTTTGCCAACCTCCACGCCAACCGCGACCCGGCCGGCCCCCACCGCAACGACGCCGGCGACGGTTATCCCGGCTCCGTCGCCCAACGCCGCCGGCAGCGAATTGCACGTCTGGCACTCGCTCAGCGGAGCGAAAGAGGCCAGCCTGCGAGCCATCGTCGAGTCGTTTGTGGCGCAGAACCCGGAACAGATTCGTGTCCGCCTGGAATACCACGTCGACTTGCAGACCGAGGTGTTGACCGCCGCATCCGCCGGAACCCCGCCGGACCTGGTGATCACGCTGTGCTCTGAGCTGGCCCTGTTTGCCTCGCACGGCCTGGTCGCTACCCTGGGCCCCTACCTGCAAGACCCAACGTATGGGCTTGGCGGCGAGCAAGCCGCCGACCTGTGGCCGGTCGTGCTACAGGGCTGCCTGAAAGACGGCGGTGACCAGCCATTGGGCATGCTATTTGACCTGCAAGCACAGTTGCTCTACTACAACGCGGCCTGGCTAAAGCGCCTCAAGCCGGACACCGCGCCCACTAGCTGGGACAACCTGCGCACCCTCTGCAATTCCGCCCACGACAAAAAGGCCGGCACGTGGGGCGTTGCGTTCGACGGCTCCTCGCTCAGTGTCAGCGCCTGGATTGCCAGTCTGGGGGGCAGCCTGCTCGACAAGACAGGGCAACTGTCCCTGGCCAGCCCGGAGGCCAACGCGGCCCTCACGGCGCTGAACGACCTGCGCCGGGATGGCTGCCTGCTCTGTTCCTACGAGCCTGGTGCTGCCCGGCAGGAGCTGGCGTCGGAGAAGATCCCCTTTGTTTTCGGATCTTCGTCCGAACTGAACAGCTACCGCGAAGCGATTCTGAACCCCAAAACCAACATACCCAGGTTCGCCTGGGATGTGGCCCCGTTTCCATTTGTAACCAGCGAACCGGCGGTTATGGTCGAAGGCCTGACGATGGGGATCCTTCGAACCTCTCCCAATCAGCAGCTTGCCGCCTGGCTGCTGGTCAAGTGGTTCCTGGAGCCACAGAATGATGCGTACTGGGTGCTGGCCACTGGCAGCCTCCCGCTGCATCGCAGCGCGCTGGAGTCGTCCGAATTGAAGCAGTACGTAGAGGAGCATCCCCAGTACTTGACTGCCGCCAGGCTCGTGGCCTACGCCCACACCGAGCCAGCCGTTTCCGTGATGCCGATGGTCCGCAGCCTGATGAGCACGGCAGCCCGCGCGGTGTGCCAGGGTCAGGCCGAGCCGCAACAGGCGCTGTTGGCTGCGGATACGGCCGCAACCACAATTCTGAACCGGTGACACACCGATGCGTCCAAGACATTCCCGGGCATCGCATCTTGGTTTGATCGTTGCTGTACTGGCCCTGGTCAGCTCCTGCCGGAGCACCCCGGGCCCTACCCCGGGCGCGAGCCCAACTGCCAGCCCCGCTCCGCAGCCCAAGCCGCGGGCCGTGGTAGTTGCCTGGCAGGGCGCTCGTGCCGACTGGATAAGCCAATACCAGGCGGATGGACTCTTGCCGAACCTGGCTGCCCTGGCCAAGCGAGGCTTTGCTGCACAGTACCTATCGCCCGCCGAACCGTCGCTCGCCAGCGCGAGCTTCTTCATGCTCAGCACGGGCAAGTACCCGTTGAAGAACGGTCTGGACTCACCAGTGACCCCGCCGGTGGAGCTTGGGCGCCCTGAAGCAGACAGCCATACAGAGCCAGTCTGGCGCACTGCAATGCGCAGTGGCCTGCTGACGGCAGCTCTCTTCTGGCCTGCCGCTACCCTCGACAACCCGGCTCAGTATGCCGACCTCGTGATCGCTACGCGAGAGAGTGGCATCCCCGGCGCCGTGCACAGCCTCGTCTTGTCTGACACAGTCGAGTGGCAGGGCAGCCCTCCGGCCTTTGGCCCACCGCGTCAGGCGGTCCTGACTATCCACAGCTCCGCGGGCAATCCTGTCCTGAGCTTGCGAGTGCTGGCCCTCGACACCACGGACGACGGCCAGACCAGCTATGACCAGCTAGTCCTGGACGATGACGCTGACCCCGACAACGGGTCGGTCAGAGTCAACCTCGGCCAGTGGACGACCGTACCCACCAGCCCGAGATTGCACAGCTCACTGCGGCTCCTGTTTTCCAGTTCGACCGGCCTCACCATCACCCTGTACACGAGCCAGTCCGTCTACAGCCAGGCTCGTCCCGATCAACTGCTGCGGGACGTCAACCGGGAATTCGGCGCTCCGCCACCGCCACCGGACCTTGCGGCACTGAACGCCGGCTGGATCAACCCTGAGCAATACCTGGCCATGGCTCTTGACCGGGAGCGCTGGGTGGACGAGGTGACCCTCTACGTTTACTCCAAGTATGCGCCCGAGCTGCTGCTCACCTCAAGGGGTCTCATCGCCGATTGTGCACGGGCATTCCTGTTGGTCGATGGTCGCCAGACGGGATACGGGCCAGAGCGGGCCGAGGCCTTTGCCGGCTACCTCAAACGAGCGCACATCACTCTGGACGATGCACTGGGTGATCTCCTCAATCAGGTGAGCCTGGTCAATTCGAGCGTGTTTGTGGTGTCGCCCAATGGGTACCTGCCGGCCCACACTACGGTGAACATCAACACCATCCTGGCCGGTGCCAAACTGCAGTCAGTCAAGACGGGCGGTGTTCCTTCCCTTGACCTCGCCAAGACCAAGGCCTGGGCAGCCACAAACGAGGGATTGGCACACGTGTACATCAACCTGCAGGGGAGAGAGGAATCCGGGATCGTCGCGCCCGACAGCTATGCCAAGGTCCAGGAACAGGTGATGGCCGCACTCAGCGCAGTCAGGGATGAGGCGAATCAACCGTTTTTCGCGCGGGTTGCCAAACGGGAAGATCTGTCCCCATTCGACCTTGGTACTGCCGATGCCGGTGACGTCGTGGCGCAAGCTGCGCCAGGTTACGTATTGTCCGATGGGCTGGGCGTCAAGCAGGTGGAGGCGCCGTCCGCGGTCTTTGCTGCCCAGGGCTATGCCAGCTCGATTCCAGAAATGCGCGGCATCCTGGTAGCTGCAGGCGGTAGGCTGGCCAGCGGTTCCGTATCGGTGCCAGTCTCCTTGCTGGACATCGGCCCGACCATCTGTCAGGCACTCGATGTTCGCATCCCTGTCGGCCTGGACGGTTCGGTCATTCCAAACATCTGGCGCTAGTCCACAAAAAGAGGGGCAGAGCCGTGGCTCTGCCCCTCATCGCTGCACTTGTGCCCAGCTATTCCACTTTGAAGGTCACGTGGTAGTCGGGAGGCACGACCTCCATCCAGCTTTGCCCCACGCGCAGCGGTATGGGTGAGCCATCCAGGCGCACGAGCTGCAGGAACGCCTCGCGGGTCGGCCTGATCCACTTGCCTTCCACAACCACACCGTCGCGAAAGATCTGGGCCCTCCCCTCGCCAGTCGACACGATGTTGAACGTCGGCTGCCCGTTCACATCCTTCACACTGGTCTCCTGGTATGTGGCATAGACCACGATCACGTTGGCGGCGGCAAGCTGCTCACCGGTCACGGCATCCGTGTGCGGCTCACCCCTTGCCCAACGCTTGTAGTGGTGCGTGGCGGCGTCGTAGCGATACTCCACCAGCGCCCGCTTGGGGTAGGGTATCTCCACGTAGGTGGCAGCATCGCCTGCGGGGACCTGCTCCGAGAACACAAACCCGGGCAGTTGCACCGCCTTCTCTTTGCCGATCTTCTTCAGGTAGTCACGCACTTTTTTGGCGCTCGTGGCCACCCGGCCCATCCAGGGATAGTCAATCCACTTGCCTTCTGGCTTGAGCCACGAATAGGGCGCGGAGTGGAAGTACTCGTCCAGATCCACCAGCGTCGATTGAGACAACAGCCAGCGCACCTGGTCATTGGCGCCAGAGTGCACCAGTGCCCCGTCGAGCATGTAGCCGAGGTCAATGGTAAAAAGGCGCGCGCTGCGGATGGGTTTGAGCACTTCGGGGTCGCGGCTCCACACGACGGCGGTCAGCCGGGTAATCGTCCACCCGTCCATCGCCTCCTCCCAGACCATATCGGCCAGAGAGAGGCCCGATTGAGGCCGCACCTCATAGTCATTGCCAATTCGCACCAGCAACGGCCGACGCTGCAGTACGGCGGGGTCCGCGACCATCTCCCCGGTCAACGGGTTCAGGTACGGGTTGGGCGTGGCCGTCGGGATAGGACTGGGCGTAGCTGTCGGAGTGGCCGTCGGGAGCGGGGTTGCTGTCCACAGAGGTGTGGGTGTGTCCACAACAATGGGCGTAGCAGGGATGGTGGTGAAGGTTGGTTTTGGCGTGCGCGTTGGCGGCAGGTCCTGATTCGAACCAGAACCGCAGCCTCCCATTGCCAGCAGGGCGACGAGCAGGGTAACTAGAAGCATCCATTTGCCGCAGTGTCGCTTCATCGCTTGAATTGCACGACCTCCCTCTTTGTGTTTGCGCTCGGCCCTTAACCGACAACCTCGCGGAATACGCGCATCCAGTTTCCCCCGAGCACCTTGCGCACATCGTCATCGGCGTACCCGCGCTTGAGCAGCCCCTCGGTGATTGACGGCATCTTGGTAACATCCTCGAGCCCACGCGGGCCAGGCGGAGCGAATCCATCAAAGTCAGAACCCAGGCCCACGTGATCTATGCCGGCTACCTGGGCTATGTGGTCCACATGGTCGAGCAGTTTCTGCAGACTGGCCTCTTTGCGTTCGTTGGCGACAAAGGCCGGAACGAAGGTCACGCCCGACAGGCCGCCGTTTCGCGCCAGAGCTTGGAGCTGCAAGTCGTCGAGCCCTCGCCAGTGTGAACATAGGGCGCGGCTGTTGCTGTGCGATGCAACCACCGGCCGTTTGCTCAGCTCCAGAACATCCCGCGCCCCGGCCGGCGACAAGTGCGATATGTCCAGGATGATACCCAGGTTGTTGCATTCCTCCACCAGCTTGACGCCGAACTCGGTCAACCCGCCACCGGTGCGCATTTCGTAACCACCGTCGGCGGCCTGATTGCGCCGGCTCCACGTCACCGTCAGCAGCCGCACTCCCAGCCGGTACAGCACCCGCAGCACGCCGAGGTCGCCCTCGAGAGCCTCGGCCCCTTCCAGGCCAATCACCGCTGCTACCTTGTCTTCTTCTTTAGCCCTCTCGATGTCGGCGGCTCGGGTGGCAAGCAGCATCTCCTCGGGGTGCGAGTCCAGCTCTCGATACAGCACATCCAGCACACGCAGGGTCTGTTTTATCGCCCCCGCAGGGAGGAACTGGTCTTCGAGATAGACCGCAAACACCTGGGCGGTTACCCCGCCGTCTTGAAGACGCGGCAGGTCGATATGACCCTTGGTCGAACGCTCGCCAAACTTGCGCTTACCGTTGAGGATCTCCAGCAGCGTGTCACAGTGTCCATCAAAGACGATGGAGTCTCGGTGCAGTGTCGCTGAATCCACTCTACACTCTCCCGGCGGGAAGAATCTGGCGCGGCTGGCGCGCCCCTGTCACGCGGCCAGCTCCGTGACGAGCAGGTCAAGCGCCAGGCGCTCGTCCATGACACCCGTCTTGGTCTCCTGCTCGACGTCCGCCAGGCGTGAGTAAAAGCGCAACAAGGCTGACTGAGCAAAGTTCTGGGCCTGACTGATGTTCTTCTCCATCACCCAGCTATGCCAGATATTCAGCGCCTGTTGGATGTCGGCGGTGGAAACCCCATTGGCCTTCATCTCTTTGATCTGAAGGAGAATGCGGATCTGCCGCTCGATCATACTGAGGATGTACTGAGGAGCGGCACCGGCATTGAGCAGAGAGTGCAAGGCCTGCATGGCCTTCGGTTTCTGACGCATGCCAATCGCATCGACCAAGGCAAAGATATCGTCTGGCTGGCTAGCCGAAACGACGCTGTGAACATCGCCTATGCCCACATCGCGGGCATAGTTCACGAATGCCAGGAGCTTGTCGAGCTCCTGGTCAAGCTGGCGCAGCTCGCCCCCTACCAGACGCCCCAGCTCCTCAGCGGCCTGAGACGTGATCGTGCCACCCTTGCTCTTGGTTCGCGCCTCAATCCAGCCTGCCAACTCACGGGGCCTGGGCAGCGTGAACTGCCTCGTTTCTACCTTGCCTGGCTCCTTGGGCAGAGCGGCGAAGACGGGGTTCGACGGTTTGAGAGCGCGGCTCTCGGAAAAGAACAGGTCGGTGGTATCAGGCAGGGTCCGCAGAGTCTCCTTGATGGCTACCATCAGCTTCTGGTCTGCTTCGGATACTTTTGGGGCTCTCCCCTTGCCTTTGCCCCCTTCCACCGACTCAAACCGCGACCAAAAGCCCTCCACGATTACCACACGTTTGAGGGCCATAAAGGGCATTGCGGCGCAGGCCCCAACGAGATCTGAGTGGCACAGTGAGCGCCCGTCGAGCACCGTGGTATTCAGACCGGCGACGGTTGGATCTCCCAGGCTCGCTCTATGCCGCAGGAGCTCCTCCGACCTCGTGAGCTCATCCTCGCCGTGAAAGAGCCAGATCATCCGTGCCCCTGGACAGTTTCGACCCGATGGACGACAACAGTGCCTCGCTCCAGGCGCAGAATGCGGCTGACAATGAGTCGTGAAACATCGGGGTCCGTCGTTACGACCCGCTGCACCTCCGCACCGAGGGGCTGCGCCACACTCAGTGCTGCCCCAACCCCGATCACTAGCTCGAGGACCTTCTCGAGTCGCGAGCGCCGCCGCCCTCCCAGCACGGCCGACGAGGCCACCCCGGCCAACACAAAGCCGGTGGCCAGGTTGGTACCGCAGTGCGGGTGGATGGCCAGTTCTTTCTCCCCTGCCCTGAGGCGCGTCATCGCGGCAGTAACAGCCTCACTCACCCGTGCCGTCTCGACCGGGCCGTAGAGCGTGAATCCGCCCCAGTCGCTGCGACCCACCAGCCGCATGCCCGGGAAGCGCTCGGTCAGCACGTGAAGAGTAGCGTGCTCCAGAGCATGATTGCGCCTGACTGCCCCCAGCAGTCCGAGTTCCAAACGTCCCACAACTTGCTCCTTCCCCTGACGGCCATCAAGCCTGCCAGGGTCTCTGCTGGCCCGGTCATGATCCGATGATGCGCCCCACGCCCAGCAAGATGCCCACCATGATGAGAATGATCAACAGAGAGATAACGACGAACAACCCGAATCCAACGGCCAGATTGACCGCTGGCCGGTCGCTCTTGACGGCCATCCGGCCCATCTGCGCCAGGTTGGGGATGGACATCGCAAACAGGGCCACCGCAGCACCCCAGAGCTGGCCGTCCCGGATGAGCACCCGGCCGGTCAACCCGTTCACCACAGGTTCCAGCAGTGCCCCGACTACAGCACCCAATAGCGCCACGACGATGCTCTTCCAACCCCACCCGCTCTGCATGCTGCACCATTTCTCTCTGCACTCGTCGGCGGCACAAGACTTCGGACGAGCTCTGAGAGTTCGATCCTTGCCGGGTGCACGAGACGCTTGCAACTGTAGCGCACTCTCATTCCTTTGTCAATCAATCCCGACGCCGTACAGAGGCTTGCCCTCCGAGTGCGTGCCGGGTAAGATGGCCAGGAGATGAGTTGACAGGGGCTTGCTGATGAGCGACGTATCCTTTCTCGTCGATGCTATGCTCGGCACACTCGCCAAGTGGCTGCGCATCCTCGGTTATGACACCGTCTACGATGCACGGCTGGACGACGACGCTCTGGTGCGCCTGGCAATGTCGGAGGGTCGCCTGCTGCTCACCAGGGATCGCGGCCTGGCTGCCCGGCGAGGACCAGCCTGCCTTCTTATTGAGGAAACGGGCCTTCGCCGACAACTGGCGCAGGTACTGCAGTTCGTAGGAGGCAAGCCTCAGGCCACCCTCACTCGCTGCCCGCGCTGCAACTCTCCATTGACACCAATCGACAAGGAGCAAGCCCGGGGCAGAGTGCCGCCCTTCACCTTCCAGACACAGAACGAGTTTCACCTCTGTCCCCGGTGCGCCCGATTCTACTGGTCCGGAACGCACCGAGCGGCGATGGAGAAATGGCTGCGGGACATCTGAACCAGAGCCGTTTGCTGCCAGAGCCGGAACAAGCTAGAATAACACCGTCAGCGTTTGTGGCAGGCTGGTACATGCCCGGAGGAGGAAGGCTCTGGAGCCGGAGCAGCTAGGTCAGACAATCGTGGATGCAGCGGTCGCCAAGATGGGCGAGGATGTCCTGCTTCTCGACATTCGCGGCCTGTCGTCTTTCGCCGACTATTTCGTCGTCTGCAGCGGAGCCAGCCAGAAACAGTTGCACGCCCTGGCTGAGGAGATCCGCGCCAAGACGCGGGCCAGCGGAGCCACGCTGATCCATTCGGAGGGCAGCCCTGCTTCGGGGTGGCTGCTGCTTGACTATGGCTCGGTGGTGGTGCACATCTTTTCGGCGCCGACGCGGCAATACTACAACCTCGAGCAGTTGTGGAAAGACGCGAGGACGGTAGTTCGGCTCTTGTAGGAGCCGTTGCGGCAAGCCAAGACCAGGGCAGGATGACCTGCCCTGGTCTTTTTTTTGGCCTTATTCCACGATCCAGGGTTCTACACTGCGGTCCCAAGCAACCAGCTCGTCGGGGCGGAAGAACAATCCCAGCTCGAACTCGGCAGTCTGCGCACCGTCAGAGCCGTGAACCAGGTTGCGCCCAATGTCGACCGCCAGATCGGCGCGGATCGTTCCGGGGGCAGCGTCGAGCGGGTTGGTCTTGCCCATCGTCTGGCGCACCATCTCGATCGCCTTCTTGCCTTCGACTGCCATTACTACCACCGGGCTTGAGGTGATATAGTTGACCAGCCCTTCGTAGAACGGCTTGCCCTGATGCACGCCATAGTGTTTGGCCGCCAGCTCGCGGCTGATCTGCATCATCTTGAGGCCGACGATCTTGAGTCCCCGCCGTTCGAGGCGAGCAATGATCTCACCAATGAGCCCCCGCTGCACTCCGTCGGGCTTGATGATTACCAGCGTTCTTTCCATATCTCAGCCATCTCCAAGTAGGGAATGAGAGCATCCATCGCCGATGGTGCCGGATCTCACGACTGCTGTCGCATCCGCTCCAACACCCAGCGATAGCGTTGAAGAGCCAACTGCAGCTGCCCGTTCTTGGCATAGACATCGGCCAGCAGCTCGTGCGCTTCCAGATTGTCTGGCCGTGAGGCGACCAGCCCCTCCATATCGGCCACAATCTCCGCCGTTCTCTTGGTCTTGCTGTGTGCCAGGATGTCATATTCCTGGAGTGCCAGCTTGATCTGCGCCGCATCGCGGTAGGCCCGCGCCAGGGCCAGTCGGGCATCGTCGTCTTTCGGCTTGACTTCCAACTGCTGGCGGCAGCGCTCTATCTCCGACAGCAGCCCCGCGCTGACCCCGGCCATCGCTTCCAGAGGTGGCGGGGCCTCCGCTGCCTTCTTGCGTCGCCTTCGCGCTGTGGTGCTCTTCGTTGGCGCAGGCCCGGCCAGCTCGGTCACCGCCAATTCAGTGGGAGGCGGCACTTCAGTGCCCAAGGGTTGCGCTGCGACCGGCTCCGTTGGTAGGGGCTGCGTCTCAGCCTCGGCTTTCACCACTGCTTCTTGCGCTGCCGGCTCCGGCCCGACAGCCTGGGCCTCGACAGCTTGTTCGGCCACCAGCTCTCCCAGCTCGGCGGCGGGCTCGGTTGGTGCAGCCAGCAGCTCAACCGGAGGCGGTGCCAGCAGCAATCCATCCGCCTCCGCCGCCGGCACCATCACCTCTGCCACTGGGCGCGGCTGGTCCCACTCCTGGCCTGGCTCTTGAGAGACGGGCGGTTCAGCTACGGCTGCCTCGGGTGCTGACGGTGCTGGCTCAGATGGAGTCGCTTCGACTGTTTCCGTCTCTTGCTGTGCAGCCTCCGGTGGAGTCACGCCAACCGGTTCGACCGGCTCCAGCGCTGGCGCGACAGCGGCTGCTTCAATCTCCTCGGCCGGCTGATCCGCCGGCGGGGTTGTGCTCAGTACCGCCTCCGCGGGCAGCTCCGGCGTTGGCGTCTCTGGGCCGACCTCTTCCCGAGCAGCCGCAAGCGCAGATTCCTCAACGGGCTCGCCGGCCTCTGCGGGTTGTGACTCCTGGCCGGCCGGGCCAGCCGGTTCAACAACCTCTGCGGCTTCTGGTGCAGCAGCGGCTGTCACTGACTCAGCCTCGTCTGGTGCTGCCACGATCTCGGCAGTCGCCTCGGCGCGCATTCTCGGGAGCAACACCACTTCGGGCGGCAGAGGCGAGTCTGCTCCAAACAAGGCCTGCGCGACCAGGTTCTCCGGATCGAGCGCCCTCGAGCGCACCAGGACTGCCACGCCTTCATCGCGACGTCCCTTTTCAATCAGGATCTTGCCCAGGATGAGGATGGCTTTCAGGCAGTCTGGTGCCGTCTGAAGGATGCTCCTGGCCGCATCGGCCGCCTGCTCACGGTGGCCGTCACGCCAGAGGGCCTCTGCCAGGGACAGTCTCAGGTCCAGCCGGCCAGGAGCCGGCTCCGACTCGAGCACCTCGCGCAGCTCCTGGATGGCCTGCTGGTATTGCCCCCCTTTGCAATAGAGGCGTGCCAGCGCGACCTTGTTGTGGCGAATCCGGTCCGGTTTGCTGCCATCGCGCTTCTGGTAGAGCCGCTTGAGCGCGTTGCTCACGTCTTCGTTGCTTGGCGCCAGTTCGAAAGCTCTCTCCATGTACCAGATGGCCTGCTCCAACTGACCGAGGTCCTCGTAGGCCACCCCCAGACCGGCGTAGGCGCTAAAGTTCTCCGGGTCGGCGTGCTCGAGAAGCCGTTTGAAAACCGCGATGGCTTCACTGGTCTCGCCCTTTTCCAGGCAGGCTTCACCAAGAATCTGGTAGGTGCGGATATGCTTCGGATAGCGCAACAGGATATGCCGACAGATGGCAATAGCTTGGTCAAAAGCCTGGGTATCGATCAGTTCGCGAGCTTCGCTGAGGTACTCTTGCAGAGCAACCCTGGCCATGCATCCTCCTTTGGTCCATCCGAGCACGATGCAGCCACGCCCAACAGAACAATTATGCCGGGTTTCCAGCCGTCTGTCAACGTGTCTTCCTTTTGGGTAGTTCTCGCCCCGGATGTGAGCGAGGTCTCCTGAAGCCAGCGGAACGCAGCGAGGCCCGTGAGTTTGCATTCCTGTTCGAAGTATGGTATACTGGCAACTCGCGTTCGATGTCGTTTCTAGAAGGGAGGTGCGGCATGGCTTTGGAGAAAACCGCCAAGGAAGCCACCATCAAAGAATATCGCGTCCATCCGAGTGACACCGGCTCACCCGAGGTGCAGGTAGCGCTGTTGACTCAGCGCATCAATGTCCTGACTGAGCACCTGAAGGCCAACCAGCATGACGAATCCTCGCGACGCGGCTTGCTCAAGATGGTAGGGCAGCGTCGTCGGCATCTGGCTTATCTCAGCCGCACGGATGCAGCTCGCTACAAGCAGATCGTGGCCAAGCTGGAGCTGCGCAAATAGCTCGATTCGCAGCGCTGAAAGGCATACACGGATGGACGAGTAGATGGCCGTTTCATCTACTCGTTCGTTTGTTGAGAAGCAGGTAAGGAGGCACCGAGCAGGCAGGGCAGGAATTGGGGAGTGCGGCGCTGTGGCCGTGTACGCACAATACGGCCGCGCAGCGACACAGTCCCCAGTCCCTGGCCACCCGTCTCGCCCTCAATCATCGGTAGAGAAGGTACAAAGAAATGAATATGGCAAAGACTTTTGAGGCCACACTTGGCGACAGCAAGATCGTGGTCGAGACGGGCAAGTTGGCGGGCCAGGCCGGCGGCGCCGTTACAGTGCGCTGCGGCGACACGGTCATCCTCGCCACCGCGACGGCCGCTCAGCAGCCCAGGGCCGACGTCTCGTTCTTCCCCCTGGCCGTGGACTATGAAGAGCGCCTCTACGCGGCGGGCAAGATCCCTGGCGGCTTCTTCAAGCGCGAGGGGCGTCCCACCGAAGAGGCTACGCTGCTGTGCCGCCTGGTAGACCGTCCCCTGCGGCCCTTGTTCCCCAAGGGTATGGTCAACGACGTGCAGGTCATCATCACCGCACTATCGACTGACCAGGAGCACTACCTCGACATTCTGGCGATCATCGGTGCGTCTGCTGCGCTCATGATCTCGGATATCCCCTTCAATGGACCGGTCGGTGCCATCCGTCTGGTCTATGCCGATGGCAAGCTGCTGTTCAATCCCACCACTTCGCAGATGCAGACCAGCCAGATGGACCTGCGCATCGCTGGCACCGCCGATTCCGTAATCATGGTCGAAGCAGGCGCGAACGAAGTGCCCGAAGACGTGCTCCTGCAGGCGCTCCAGGAAGGCCATCAGGCTTTCCAGGACGTGATCCGCATGCAGCAGCAGATGCAGGCCGAGCTGGGCAAGGCCAAGCGAGAGTTCCCCCTCTTCAAAGTAAGCCCGGAAACAGAGCAGGCAGTCCTGGCCCGAGTCGGTGACCGGGCCGCACAGGCGCTGGCGGCGCCGACCAAAGAGCAGCGCAACCAGATGCTCAACGACCTCCGCACAGAGCTGGCCAAGCTGTTCGCAGAAACGTACCCGGCGGCCGAGGTCTCGACGGCGTTCGACAACCACGTCAAGCGCCTGGTCCGCGAGGCAATCCTGGCCAAAGGGCACCGCCCTGACGGCCGCGACCTCAAGACCATCCGTCCCATCAGTTGCGAAGTCGGCCTGCTGCCCCGCACTCATGGTTCGGGGCTGTTCACCCGCGGCGAAACGCAGGTTCTGACCATCGCCACTCTGGGCACCGCCAGCGATGAGCAGATCATCGACGGCCTTGGCACAGAAGACACCAAGCGCTATATGCACCACTACAACTTTCCCCCCTACAGCACGGGCGAGACGTCGCGACCGCGCTCGCCGGGCAGGCGTGAGATCGGCCACGGCGCACTCGCCGAGCGCGCCCTGGTGCCGATGATCCCGCCGCAGGAGCAGTTCCCCTACACCATCCGCCTGGTGTCAGAAGTACTGTCGTCCAACGGTTCGACCTCTATGGCCAGCGTCTGCGCCAGTACCCTCGCGCTGATGGACGCCGGCGTGCCGATCAAGGCGCCGGTGGCGGGCATCGCCATGGGCCTGATCAAGGAAGATGACCGGGTCGCAGTGCTCACGGATATCCAGGGCATGGAGGACTTTCTCGGCGACATGGATTTCAAGGTCGCCGGAACCGCCAACGGCGTTACCGCCTTGCAGATGGACCTCAAGATCAAGGGCATCGCCCCGGACGTTATGCGCACGGCGCTGGCTCAGGCCAGGGAAGCGCGTCTCTTTGTCCTGGACAAAATGCTCAGCACGCTCGGCTCGGCCCGACCCGAGCTCTCTCCCTACGCCCCGCGGATCACGCTGCTCAAGATCGATCCGCAGAAGATCGGCGCGGTCATCGGTCCCGGCGGCAAGATGATTCGCAAGATTATCGAGGAGACAGGCGCCAAGATCGACGTCGAAGACGATGGCACCGTGTTTGTCGCTTCTGTCGAGAAGGAAGGCAGCGACAAGGCGGTGGCCATGATCCGCCAGCTTACCGAAGTGCCCGAAGTCGGCAAGATCTACGTCGGCAAGGTAGTACGCATCACCGACTTTGGCGCGTTTGTGGAAATCCTGCCCGGCACCGATGGTCTGGTGCACATCTCTCAGCTAGCCGACTTTAGGGTGGGCAAGGTAGAGGACGTCGTCAAGCTTGGTGACGAGATCATGGTCATGGTCATCGATATCGATGGCGACGGCAAGATCCGGCTTTCTCGCTCCGCGGTACTGGAGGGGCTCACTGCCGAACAGGCGCGCGAGCGCGATCAGCGCAACAGAAGCAGCGGCGGCTCGGGTCTACGGCCGTTTCGACCCCGCGGTTCGGGCGACCGTCGCCCCGAAGGCGGAAGGGGAGACTCGCGGTCACGGCGATGACCCAACCTGACGCGGGGACCCAACTCGACATCGAAGCTCAACCCGTAACGGAGGTGGCGTCACCGCCACCTCCCGTCTCCTGGGAACAGAGGTTGGGGGGCTGGACTCGGGACATCCTCGAGACCATCGTGCCGGCCCTGCTCATCGTGCTGGTGGTGAATCTCTTCGTTGCGCAGGCCACGCGCGTGGAGGGCCAGAGTATGGAACCCAACCTCCACAACAACCAGCGCCTGATCATTGAGAAGGTCTCTTACCGCCTCCGGCCGCCCGCTCGAGGCGATATCGTGGTGATCAAGGCTCCTTTTTTCCAGCCTGTGCCTGTCACCACTCGTTTCGCCGCCTGGCTGGCCACACTGATGCGCAGGGCGCCTGCCCTGGTGCTGCCAGAGCCGCTGATCAAGCGCGTCATCGCCCTGCCCGGGGAAACCATCGAAACCAGAGATGGGCGCGTGTACGTCAATGGCAAGGAGCTGACCGAACCCTACACGTCCGCATTGACCTTCCTGCCAAGCTGGTCGACCAGCGATATGTCGCCGCGGGTCGTTTCTCCGGGACACCTGTTCGTGCTGGGCGACAATCGTCCCAACAGCAACGACTCGCGCAGCTTTGGCGAGGTCCCGCTGGCCGACATCATCGGCCACGCCTGGCTGCGCTACTGGCCCCTAACAGAACTCGGGCTGCTCAAGTAGCAACTGACCAAAGAGAGCCGGTACCTGCGGGCACCGGCTCTTCTTTTTTTCCCGCTACGCCGCCAACTGCGCCTGCACCAGGTCGCTCACAAGAGCATAGACCCTGTCCCTTTCATAGTCTTCAGTCACAACGTGACCGCTGTTCTCCAGCCAGACCATCGTCTTCTGTCTCGACCCCAGCAGCTCGTAGAGCCGAGGCATCATCTCCGGGTTGACCGTCTTGTCCTGTCGGGAATGGATCAGCAGTGCGGGGCAGCGGATCTCGGGCAGGTCATCGCGCAAGTGGCGGCAAAAGCGCACGATCTGCTCGTTACCGGCATTCGGCCAGTACTGATAGGCCACCCTGGTTTTCAACGACTCGGGGTCGAGGATATTGCTGGAGCCCTTCTTGCGGTAGGGCCGAATCGCTTTCACCACCCAGGCCAAACAGAGCAGCTTGAGATCCGTCACCAGTGGAGTGGCCATCGCCACAACACCCGACACCGGAAAATGGCTGGCCAGATGCAGCGCCAGCGCACCTCCCACCGACTGGCCGATGACAAAGGTCTGGCGGCACGAGCCAGCAAGCTCGTCCATTGCCTCGCTTACCGAGCGCGTCCAGTCTTGCCACCTAGTGCGGGCCAGCTCCTGCTCGGTTGTCCCGTGGCCCGCCACCAGTACTCCCTGCACGGTCCAGCCTTGCGTGTTGAGGAACTGCCCGAGCCGCCTCATCTCCTGCGGCGTGCCGGTAAAACCGTGAATCAACAGACAGCCAACCTGATTACCGCGGAAGTGGAATGGTTCGGCGCCGGGAATGATGTTGGACATCACAGTCCTCCTCTGTTTGCGGCTGCAGTGTAACCGGTACGGTCGACGACGTCAACCGCGGTCGGCCGGGCAGCTCGGTCAACCGCCTCCCTGGCCGCAAGCGGACCAGCGGCGGTTATTTGACAGGGCCCTTTGCCTGTAGTATCATCGGAAGCTCAGCCGAGTTGCCGTCAGCTACAGGCTTGTTGGGCGTCCGACTCGGCCGCACGCCGGCGCGCGATCTCCGGAAAGGAGAGCAGACCATGAGAAAGCTGGCCATGGTGTTGTGCACCGTCACGGTTGTGAGCGCTTTGCTCAGCCTGGGAACGGTGGGGTGCACGCGTGGCAAGAAAGAATCCCCGACTCCGACAGTCCCGGTCCAGGCAGCAACTCCGACCCGGGGCGTCGCGGCGACTGCCGGTGCGACCACCATCGGGCCGAGCACGGGTACCACTCCTGAAGCGGGTCCCACCACGGTCACGGCCGGCGATACGACTGCAACTCCTGAGGTAGTGGTGACCGTAGTTCCGGCCCCCACGGCGGTGCCGCAGCAAATAGAGTACACCGTTCAGTGGGGCGACACCCTGACCTCGATCGCGGCCAGCTATGGCACGACACCCGAGGCCATCATGGCACTCAACGGCATGTCAAACGCCAACCTGCTGAGCGTCGGCCAGGTGCTCCGGATTCCGGGCCAGAGCTCGGCACCGGCAGGCCCCAACGAATACATTGTCGTTGCCGGAGACACTCTCTTCTCCATCGCGCGGCGATTTGGCACCACCGTTGAGGCGCTCCAGGGTGCCAACGGCATCGCCAATCCAGCCCTCATCCGCGTGGGCCAGAGGCTGACCATCCCGCAGAGCGGCAGCCAGCCATCCCCCTCTACTCCGGGAACCTATGTGGTCAGAGCCGGTGATACGCTCTATGGAATTGCCACCGCCCTGGGCAAGAACGTTCAGGACATTATCGCAGCCAACCACCTCGCAGAACCGTATGTGATCGTTCCGGGACAGGTCCTGACCATTCCCTGAGCAAGTTCGGGGCAATTGAGGGGCAAAACGGTGAACCTTTTGGGGTGCACGCTGTGTATCATACATAGAGTGCCCAAGCGGCGAGGCTTGTGACGATGGGCGAGTCTGAGCACGAGGACATCGGCCTGGTCACGCGAATCCGCAGTGGCGACATGGCCGCGTTTGAGCGCCTGTACAACAAGTACAAGCGCCCCTTGTACCAGACGGCCCTGGCCATCACCGGGGATCGCGGTGCGGCGGAAGAGGTCATGCAGGACTGCTTTGTCCGCGCTCATCGCGCTATGAGCAGAGTGGTAGCATCAGGGTCGCTTTCGCCGTGGCTACACCGCATCGCGGTCAATCTGGCCTGCAACTGGGCCAATCGCCATCGCCGCTGGCTATCGGCGCTTGACGTGTGGCTGGAGCACCTGAGCGCACCGGGGCTGGCGCCGGAGCAGGCCGCCGAACAGGTTGAAGTTGGTGAGGTAGTTCGGCAGGCGCTGGGCAGCCTTAACTCGACACAGCGAGCGGTAATCGTACTTTTCTACGTACACGGGTTCACTCTGGCGGAATTGGCCTACATCATGGATTGCCCTGTGGGCACGGTCAAGTCCCGGCTGCACTATGCCTGCAAGGCATTCCGCGAGCGATTGCGCCAAGACGCACGACTGCCAGGCGAGATCATCTATGGCACGGAACTGGGAAAAGCATAACGATCAGGATCAGGTGGACGACGACCTCGGCAGCCTGATCCGTTGGAGCCTTGAGGATTCCCTGGCACGGGAGACTCCGCCGGACGACCTGTGGCAAAGGGTCCGCGCCAGGATCGAGGCCAGCTCACCGCAAGCGGAGCGAGCTCTCCTTGGTCGGAAGCGGCATGGCCTGTCCCTGGCTCCGCTGATTCAGACCGTTGTTGCCAGCTCGCTGGTGCTGGCCTTTGCCCTGGGAGTGAATCACGGTGACACACCACAATCCAGGACCCGGGCCAGCCGTCCTACGGTACAGCGCACAGCGGTCGTCGAGTCCGCCCGGCCGCAGGACATTCCCAGGCTGCGCACTGCATCGCGTCCCGAACCGGAGCCCGTGGTTCATCAGCGTATCGGGGGAGTCGCCGAGTAGTCGGCTGACAACCCGATTGGCGGCCATCTGGCCACCGCTGACAGTCCCAGCGTGGTTGCCCGAGAAACACAACTCGAAGGGGGGTGGGAGCACCGACAATCCGAGACTGATTCCCAAATGTCGCAACAAGATCCACAATTCTTAGGAGGAGATTCAGAAATGGGTAAGAAGTTGTCTCTGGCGCTCGTACTGCTCATGGTTCTGGCCATGGTGCTGAGCTCCTGCAAGCCAGCTGAGAAGCTAGTCAACAAGATCAACCTGAACTGGAACACCGAGCCGCCGACGATGGACCCCGGTCTGGCTACCGACACGACCTCGGTCGACTGCGTCAACATGCTCTTTATGGGTCTGACCAGACTCGACATCGAGACCGTCGAGACCAAGCCTTACCTGGCCACTGAGTGGTCAGTCAGCGCTGATGGTCTGGTCTGGACCTTCAAGATGCGCAAGGACGTCTACTGGATCCACTGGGATCCCAAGACCCAGAAGGCGGAGAAGAAGCGCCCCGTCGTTGCTGGTGATATCGTCTACGCCGTCAAGCGTGTTGCCAATCCCGAGACGGCTTCCGACTATGCCTACGTCGACTATATCATCAAGGGCGCCGAGGCAGTCAACACCGGCGAGAGCACCGACCTCAATTCCATTGGTGTGCGCGCCGTGGATGACTACACCGTCGAGTTCACCCTCACCCAGCCCGCTGGCTACTTCCCCGCCATCGCCGGCATGTGGACCAATACCGCAGTACCGCACGAGGTCATCGAGCAGTACGGCGACAAGTGGACTGAGCCAGGCAATATCTGGACCTGCGGCCCGACCGTGCTGGACGTATGGGAGCATGAGAGCAAGGTTGTCTTCAAGAAGAGCGCGAATTTCTTCAACGCCAAGAACGTCTTTATCGAGACCTACAACATCGCGCTGGTGAACGATGATGCAACGGCCATGGCCATGTACGAGAACGGCGAGCTGGACGTACAGGCTCCGCCGCTGTCCGACATGGACCGCATCAAGGCCGATGCCACGTTGAGCAAGGAACTGTACATTGGCCCCGGCACCTGCACCTACTACTATGGCTTTAACACCAGCAAGCCGCCGCTGGACAATGTCAAGGTTCGCCAGGCGCTCTCCCATGGTATCGACCGCCAGAAGCTGATCGACACCGTGCTCAAGGGCGGCCAGAGACCGGCCAAGTCCTTTGCTTGCCCGGGCGTCTTTGGCAACGTAGCCGATGACCCCAACTTTAAGGGCATCCTCTTTGACCCGGCCAAGGGCAAGGCACTGCTCGCCGAGGCTGGCTATCCCGATGGCAAGGGCCTGCCCGAGATCACCCTGATGTTCAACACCAGCGCTGGCCATCAGCGCATCGCCGAGTTCATTCAGCGCAGCTGGAAAGAGAACCTGGGCCTGGATATCAAGCTGGCCAACCAGGAATGGGCCGTCTACCTGAAGACAGTCAACACGGACGCGCCCCAGATCTACCGCATGGGTTG
>Ga0116142_10001431_pt1 | contig 28654 bp, 32 predicted proteins | sample AD_UKC033_MetaG_FD_89785 | JGI IMG/M metagenome (GOLD analysis project Ga0116142, IMG submission 89785) | Active sludge microbial communities of municipal wastewater-treating anaerobic digesters from USA - AD_UKC033_MetaG | ecosystem: Engineered > Bioreactor > Anaerobic > Digestate | place: USA... | reverse complement strand
CCTGAAGGTCGCTGGTTCAAATCCAGCCCCCGCAACCAATTTTCAAGGGTTTACAGCTTTTCTCGCAACGGTTTACGCCAAAAACCGTTGGCCCTTCTCCTCATGTGAAACACCCTGAAACGGTCTGCAACTCTGGGCAACATTGTGGAATAAATGTGGAACTTCCCGGGTCCGAGAGCCCCGGAAAGCCCGTGTCCGACACCGCCTGTGGGGACGGGTCACCTGATGCCGCCCTTTGCCTGGTACTCCGGCAAGTGGGCGAGTAGGATCGGCAGGTACCTGTCGAAGGGGATGACAGAGGACCGACGACCGACGATAGAGGGATGAAGCCCTTTGCTCTTCCCTTTGATTCCTTTGTCCTCCATTCCCTTGTTCTCCCGCCGTCCAATCGGTGATCCGCCCCGAATTTGTGAGGAATCCCTCCCTTTGCGGAGCCGGTCCGCGGGGGATGGCCCACAGATCCGCACAGATCGGCACAGATCAAGGGCGGCCACAGAAAGCCCGACCACGAACTGGGGCGGCTCTTGGGGCGGCCCCGGCCGGGCGGTCTGTCCGCGGGGGGCGTCGATCTCGCGGCGCTGTCGTCACTTGCTGGTGAGAACCTGCAGCGCGTGAATGAGCGGCAAGTAGAGGGCCACGAGGATGGGGAGGGTCACCAGGAACAGAGAACCCGTCGCGACGGCGAGGAAGCCGACCGGTGAGGCTCGGGTTTGGGCCTTCCTGCGCCACCGAGTTGCTGACGCCATGCGAGACGCCGAGGTCTGGGCTGGGCCGCATCAGAATGTCTCCAGCCGTGTGTGCTGCATTGACGGAGTCCGAAGGAAATCGGCAAGGACTCCGTGGCTCCAGGCCTCTATGCCAACGCTGGAGCTGCTCTGCTCCGGGCCTCCCACAAGAATGGTAAACACAAACGTACCGCTAGCGCCGCTCCTCATAAACGAGCACACGAGGTGGTGGCTGCTGATGTGATACGTGCCGCGACCGACACCGGACACCTCCTGTCGTTCCCCATCGTTGATGATCGTGCCGGTGAACGCCACGTCAGGGGAACTGCAAACCAGGGTGATCGTGAAATCGGTTGTGGGCATTCCGACGAAGTCGCTCTTCGATTCAATGTGCTTCCGTGAAGTCTGGCAACCGGCCGAGGCGATTGCCAGGATGACAGCTATTAACAGGCGGATCGCTTTCATTGCTGTGTGAGTACTGTGGTTGATGTGTAGTCTAGTGCCGAACTTCCATACTTCGAACCGCCGGTTTGCATTTCGGTGTGTTTATTGCACCCCTTGTAGCACGGCTCGAGGGGCACCGTGACTGGCTCGCTCCAAGGCTCGTCGGCTGACGGGCCGTCAGGGCGGTACTTCGTGGTTCATGCCAACATCCTTGACTTACTGCCCTGTTCTCATCGCCGCCAGTTTCGCGGTAGCGACGATAATGCCCAGTATTGCCAAGCCCCAGACATAGGGCAACCGGAGCAGAATGCCGACGGGAAGTCCGATGAGGCAGAGTATGAGTCCTCCGGTCAGGACACGCTTTCGAAACGCCTCAAACTGAGGCTCTGCGGTCTGACTTCGGAGGACATATCCGCAAGAAGGGCAGCACGCTGCCGTGCTGGAGATCTCCTTCTTGCATTCAGGGCATGAAATCAATGACATCCGGCCACTCCCGCGATTGACCGTACGGTAGTCGAATGGTGCCGCCTGATGCAAGCCCGTGCTGCGGTCTTGGGGGCTTCACGCCGCTCGCTTGACCACGCCCTTCTCGACAAGCGCCGCCCGGCTCTCGTTCAACGGTGTGACGGCGGCGATCACGCCATCGCCGAGCACCTTAGCCTGCGTCGGCCGGGGCGCTCGCGGATTGTTCGGCGACGGCAGCGGCTGTCTTTGCCCTGGAAGTAGCAGTGGCATGGTGCCCCCGCCCGTGGCGCTGCGTTTCGAACTCAGGCCCAGGGTCCCCACTGTCTTCACCGTCATGGTGAACCAGGACCGCGAAGCCGGGCTTTCAGGGGGCTGCGGTTGGCGGGGAGGCGTCGTCGTGGTGACAAGTCGGGAGCCGGTGGCAGGCACGCCACGGGGAATGCTCCGTACGAATCCATGGGGACCATTCCCCACCCTGGGGGTTGGCCCCCACGCTCCGGGGTGGTTGTTGGCTCTCTCTTCGAACCGCGGTGGCCCCGCTTTCAGGAGGCTGGGCGGAAGCGCGTGACCAGGAATTCGGCGACAATCGCCGGGGGGTACTCGTCCGGTCGGTCGAGCATCGTTCGGGCGAGGGCGTCGATCGAAGCCCAGTTGTCCACGACCAATCCCTGGGCCGCGATCCGCAGGCACCGCGGAACTCGCTTGCGAACCGGGCAACTTGACTGCCGCCGTGGTCCGAGCCGAGCGCGGCGGGCGGCTTCCGAACCGGCCAGTGCAACCACGCGCCGCCATGGTGCGGCGTGGACATCGCCCGAGCAGAGGTAGGCCGCAATTGAATACCCGGCTTTTCGATAAGCACTTGCGGGGTTGATCTGACGGGCGGAATTCATCGGCCTCGGGGGTTGCCCACGCATCATTCATGCCAAGCACGGCGGACGCGTGAAGTGCGGCTGCGTTGGGCAACATGATGGTGTTCGTTGGCTCCATCGCGAGGTGGAGCGAGCGAGCGGGTGGTGGAGGCCGAAAGGCAGGTGTCCACCCAAGTGTCCAGCTTCGAGACGCCGCCGTCCCGGGTTGCATTGACGAGGGCGGTTGGGGTATGAGTCCCTCGACCGACAAGCCACGTTGTTGAGCCCATGAAGCCGCTGGAACCACCAGACAGTCTCCACTTGGACGCCGCCCAAGGCTGGTTGACCCTGGGCGACACCGTCGAGGCGAACGAGGAGTTGGAGAAAATCGCGGTCGCTCACCGCGCGCACCCGGACGTCCTTGAGGTGCGGTGGGCGGTGCTCGCGGCAGCCAAGAAGTGGGAGGCGTGTGTCGAGGTTGCCACGCTCCTCACGGAGGTTGCCCCGGACCGGCCCGAAGGGTGGGTGCACCGGGCGTACGCGCTGCATGAGTTGCGGCGTACGCTGGAGGCGTGGGAGACACTGCAGCCGGTGATGGCGAGATTCCCGGACGCGTACTTGATCCCGTACAATCTGGCTTGCTACGCGGCGCAGCTTGGGAGCCTGGAGGCCGCAAGAGCCCTGTTGGAGAAGGCGTGTGCCGTCAGTCGGCACCCGGAGGTCGTCAGGCAGATGGCCCGGGAGGACAAAGACCTTGAGCCACTGCGGGGGTGATTGACGCGAAAGGAGGACGGCGTATTACAGGGGCATGCGCCCATCGACCGAGGCTATGACCTTTCGGGTTTGAGGCGTTGTGTCTGACGGTAATAGTGTTTTCCTCTGTGGGCGGCGGAAGGCTTTCGATAGGCCCCAAGGAAAGTGGGAGGTTCGGTAGTGACGCGGGAAGAGATCTAACGGCCGGGTGATTGGGGTCCAGCGGAATTCTCTATGAAGACGTGTCCTGAGTGCTGTAGCGAGATGCCAGATGAGGCTGAGGTTTGTCGTTCTTGTGGGCGGAGGGTCGTCGGCAAGCCATGCCCCGAGTGCGCGGAGCTCTCCAAGGCTGCCGCGAAGAAGTGCCGGTATTGCGGGCACGATTTTGCGCGGGAGGCGAGGATGGCCTTCGTTGAACCGTACAGTGCCAAGGCCTCGCTGCTGCCGACCCTGCTGTTGCGGGGGCGTCTGATCCCGCAAGAGATTCACCTGACACCGGAGAAGATCGTGATCAAGACCTGGGGCTTCTTCTGGTTGAGCCACACAGATGAAGAGATTCCGTGGGAGAAGATCGCGGGCTATCACTACCACTCCGGGTGGTTCTGGGATGGCATCGAGATCCAGACGCGTGGGCAGAAGTCCAACACCATCGGCTGCCTTCCCAAGTCCGCGGGACGAACCATCAAAGCGAGTCTGGAGCGGATGAAGGAATAGAAGGCGAGTCCTGTTGGCCGTGGCTCGACCCGGGCTGAGACCGCGGTGCTTGACAAGAAGCCCGATTGCGAACCGGGGCGGATCCACGTTTGGAGCAACACGGTGCCACGCAACAGATCGGCGGTGACGGCAGCTAAACGGTGTGATGCCATTGTGCCGGGTCCCGGAACGGCGTCGACGAACTCGCTCCTGAGGCGGGTGCTCTGCCTGTCGAAGGTTCACGGCGAGAGGCAGCGCCGCTTCAGTGCTCGACGAACGCCGTCGTGCGGCTGGGCCGTCAATGGGCCTGAGAGCGGAACCGGAGGGAATCAGCCCCAGGAACAGCGCTCACCCGGACGTTTCCCTTCCTTTTGGTGTGACCACAGATGTCCGACCCCCTCCGGCAGAATCGGCGCCATGAGACTGAAGCATGTACTGGAGTCGCTGCGGCCCCGAGAGGAAGTAGTTGCCACGTTCGGCGAGGCGCAGCTGATCCGAGGCCAGGACGGAAAGTGCGAGCTGCGCGGCGGAACGCCCGGCGACCGCCAGGAGGCGAAGGAGTGGATCTTGATGTTCTGGCATGAGGCGAATGTTCGTGGGCTGGAGTGAGGCTGGGCTCGGGAGTACGCGGTGAGCCTGCCGGGGGACGGGAGAGGACCAACAGACGCGTGGACAGGCCGAAGCCGCTCGGACCGCGCGGTTGACGCGGGAGGGAAGACGGCGTATTGCAGGGGCATGAGCCCATCGATCGCGGACCTGACACTGGCCCAACTCAAGCGTCTCGTTGCCGTCAAGGAGCAGATCGCCTCGCTGGAGACCGAACTGGCGAGGATCCTCGGGGCTGTTGCCGAGGAGGAGTCAACACCGATGCCTACGGTGCGGAAGCGCAGGCTGTCGGCCAAGGGTCGAGCGGCGATCGCGGCGGCGGCTCGGGCGCGGTGGGCGAAGGCGAGGGCCGCGAAGGCACCCAAGTCTCCCGCCAAGCCAAAGCGGACGATGAGCGCGGCGGCGCGGAAGCGGATGGCCCAGGTGGCGAAGGCGAGAGCAGCTGGGAGGAAGACCCTCGCGGCGAAGTAGGCGGAGGGTAATCGCAGTTCTTGCCGATGAGGCTGGTCGTGGTCCGGTGTGCGTCGGCGGTTGCTCCGCGGGAGGGGTGCAACTGCAACAGTGTTCCGAAATGAATACGAACTCGATCCGAAGCAGAGCGGTGGCCACCCTGGCAGTGGTTTCTATGGTGATGGTTGTTCTCGGTTCTCCAGCGGTGTGCGCCGCGGAAACCCCTGCCAAGCCGTCGAGACCAGCGATCTATGACGAGCGTGCCGATGGGGCCAAGCAGGTCGACGCAGCGCTCACGAGGGCGAAGAAGGAGAACAAGCGGGTGCTGCTCATGTTTGGAGCCAACTGGTGCGGCTGGTGCCACCGCCTGCACACGTTGTTCGAATCGGATTCGACCATCGCCGCCAAGCTCAGGCAGGACTTCGTTGTGGTCATGATTGACGTCAACAAGGGGCACAACGCCGAGCTCGATGCGCGATACGGGAAGCCGACGCAGTTCGGTCTGCCTGTGCTGGTGGTTCTGGACGCAGACGGCAAGGTCGTGAAGACCCAGGACACCGGGAAGCTCGAGGAGGGGGATCACCACGATCCGGTGAAGGTGCTGACCTTCCTCAAGGAGTTCTCGCCGAGGAGGTGACGTTGAGGGGGAGGCGTGCCGGGTGGCACGGTACTGGTGAAAGACCTGAGGACCATCTCCGGCCGTCAGGCGGGTGCGGAGTTGCCGCCCCGAGAGTTGCGCTTCCTTCCCCTGCTGGTATTGTGCTCTCGGAATCCTCTGATCTACAAAGCAACCCTCCGCGCATCCGACACGGGGCTCTTCTTCCGTCTGCGCCGTTGAGACCCGGTGCGCAGGTGGCGCTCGACGGTAGCGCAGCTGCGCTCCGCGTGCCCACCTTCCAAGTGGGGCTTGTTCTGGGCGAGTCTCAGAGTGAAGATCGCGTCGTCATGAACCGTGCCTGGACCAAGAGCGAGATCGCGCTGCTTGGCACGAAGCCCGACCACGAACTGGGTCGGCTCTTGGGCCGTCCCGGCAAGGCCGTCTGGAGGAAACGACGGTCTCTGGGGATCGATAGTGTGCCGCCAATCTACCGCCGCTGGACTGCCGAGGAGGATGAGGCGCTGCTGTCGATGTCGGTGGACAAGGCGGCCAAGCTCTTGCGCCGGACGGCGATGGCGGTGGTGCTTCGCAGGACCAAGGTCAGGAAACGGCTCGGGCTATCCGGTCCCCCGCTTCTGACGCTTCAGGAGGCGAAGCGGCGCATTGCGGTGCCTCGGTACAGCTCCGCTCAGGAGCATGATGTCGTCAAGTTCATCGCCGGACCTTACGAGCCCCCGTTGGTGCCAATCGGCCGGTGGCTGAAGTGCAAGGTCAGGGGCCTTCTGCGCGTCGGGGGGTACACGAACGCGTTGATCCCTTGGCCGACCGCCGAAGGCAATGCGCGGCAGCTGATCCTCTGCGGCGATCTGGTGAGGGCACTGCGGACCGAATCCGGACGGGCCGTGTGCTTCCACTTCGGTATTTCGCACTCGACGATGTCGTTCTACCGCAAACGGCTCGAGGTCGAGCGCTACAACGCGGGCAGCCTGAGGCTGCAGCGGCGGAACGTGGAATTGGCGCGGAGCCCCAAGGCGAGGGCGAAAATGTCGCGGCAGCGGGAGGGGCGGAAGGACCTGATGCGCCCGGCGGACCGGCGAAGGCTCTGGCGGATCCAGAAGCGGCCTAAGCCTCTGGCGTGGCGGCGGAAGATGGAGGTGTTCTGGCGGCGGCGGTATGCGCTGATTGGAAAGCCGCCGAACTGGAGCGAGGAAGAACTGAAGCTGATCGGGACGCGTCCGGACCGGGAGGTGGCGCGGACGCTTGGCCGGTCGCTGTTGGCGGTGAAGGCGAAGAAGTTCCAGTTGCTGAAGGCGAGGCCGGGGCGAGGATAACGCCGTGGATGATCAAGACCCCACCAGGGTTCACGGCTGTGCCAATCCGGCTTAGGCCGCGCCTCCTCCCGCCCCACCTCGCTTCAGCGCCTGGACCAGCATCCGGACTTCGAGTCTTGGACGTGGCGGCACGCCCGAGGGAGGAACGTGGCGCTTCAACCACAGGCCTGCGGCGAAAGCAACGTGGTCGACTGGAGTCGATTGCTTCGCCGAAGGTCGCGTTCGTCGGACGGCCCTTCGGCTCGATGTTGACGCAACTCATTCTCGACAAAGGCGTAGGGCTGGAGTATGCCCCTGTCTGACGGAATGGACCGCGTCAACTGGGTCGCCGAAATGTTCGGTGGCGGAAGACATCAGAGAATCGTACCACCCCAAAAGCGATGAATAGCACACGACGTCACCGGGTAAGCCCCATGCTCCAAAACTGCCTATTGTGTCTGCTTCTTGTGTGTTTCCCTGCTTGCTTCAAAGCGGAGAAGCCACCGTCCGAAACGAAGACAGCGCAGGAACTGGCGGCACCGGAGGATTGGCGTGTAACTGAGACACGTTTTCTAGCCATGCTGAAAATTGAGAACTTTGACGGGACATTTGATGATAATTTCTTTGACGGCATGGGGGCCATAACCGTTGGGGAGAAGTTCAATAAGATCATGGATAAGAATGAGCGTGTGCTCGCAGTCCAGTGGATTCCTAATGACCCGAAGCTTGCCAAGCTCACGGTCGATGAGATTCGCAAAGCGTGCGGAGAGCCGTACGTCTCATTCGACGAGGAAGAGTGGTGGGGACGACTTGGTTACGCCATTAAAGAGGACAAGACCATTTGGCTACAGGCTATCCGTAACATCTCACACCTCAAGAAGCCGGACAAATGAGAGGCGTAATCCTTTCACTCAGGCATGGCGAATCGAGTGAACCACCCACCGGAAGGTCGCTTGCGCTGTCCTACGTGGACGTCACTGACGTGTGACTGCCCTCTTCCTGCCCCGCCTTCAGGCCCCCCGACACAATAGCCGTCGCGTCGATCATCAGTTCGCAATCGAGGTAGTGGTTGTCCCGCTGTCGCTCGGCCCAGAGTGAATTGATCGAGCCTCGCGAGTCCTCCCGTTCTTCCAGGACGTCCACTACGACCTGGTCGATGTAGTCGCGGCCGAGGGTCTCGCCCTTCGCCCCGAGGTTCCCGTGCCCAGCCGCGGAGAGGGCGCGTGAGGATCTCCCTCCGGTGCGGCCTCATCCACGCAAATCACTCTGGACACGTCACTTGCGTCCCGGAAGCGTTCAGCCTGATGGAAACAAGTTCGCTTAACCTGACGCCGAACACCTCGACGTCCCAACGGAATATCCACCCATGAACACCACATCCTCCCCTGAAACCCCGCAAACCGTCATCGTCACCACCAAGAACACCGCATCCCTGACGCTGGGCATCATCGCGATCGTCGTCGGCGTCTTGTCGTTGCTCGTCGGCTGGGTTCCGTTCCTGGGCCTTCTGGCGATGCCGACGGCGTTCATCGGGCTGCTCATCGCCGGGGTGGGCTTCCTGATCGCGCTCTGCAAACGGGGCAAGGGAGTCGGGATGCCTGTACTGGGCGGATTGATCTGCCTTGCCGCGCTGATGGTCCCAGTACTCTCGACGGGCGGAACGTCGGTCGCGCTCACGAAGGCGGTCCAGGCCGAATCGAACAGGGTCGCCGCCGTGGTGACGAACCGACCGGCAGAGCGGGTGATCCCTGCGGAAACTCCGCCAAGCCCGGTCGCGCTGCCGACGAAGAGCAGTGACGATCAGGAGGTGAAAGCGGCCTACATCCGGGAGCACGTGGTGCTCTACGAGGTGAAGGTCGAGTACATGACCCCAGCGTTCGACGACCGGGTGCCGGGGGTGACGTTCAAGCTGCGGAACACGGGGTCGCGGGACCTGGACCTTGTGAAGGTGACGGTGTTCTTCAAGGATGCGACGGGGGCCGTGATTCACGAGGATGACTTCTACCCGGTTCAGGTGACGACGATCTCGCTGGGGGACAACAAGCCGCTGAAGGCCGGGTACATCTGGCAGATGGAGAGCGGGAGGTTCTACGCGGCGAAGTCGGTGCCCAGCGAGTGGCAGGAGGGTTCGGCCGAGGTGAGGGTCACCGATATCCGGTTCTCGAAGTGAAGGCGATGACAACGCGACGGGTCCGGCGGTTCGAGACGGCTTTGAGGCGGGTTTCGTGCGCCTGCCGGGCGTCTACCCCTGGCCGAACGGCTCCGTCAGCGCTCGCACTGGTTTGCGCCTGATCTCGGAGCGATCTTCTCTTGCCTTGATCTGCGGCGACGTGGCCCCCGGGGCGCGTGGGCGAGGGGCGCGCGGCTCAGACGCATAGACCACGGGCCGGTCCTCGACACATGCTGACCGGCGAGTACACTCGACATGCGCGCGATGAACGCTAGGGCGGACGCCCAAGGGCACGTTTTGTCCGGGATGCCCCGTCCCCTGGTCCCGGCGACCCGATCCGCGCCCCGAAACCCGGATCAGAGGTTTGGCGTATGAGCACCCGGAAGCCCCAGGAACCCTGGCCACAGACGGTCGAGGAAGCCGTCACGCGCATCGTGAGTCGACTCAGCCCTGCAAACAAGGAACAGGTCCGCGCCACGCCGAAGAGGGACCTGACCCGGTTTCATCATGGATGGGGCACCGGTATTCGTAACGAGTTCGGTCTGTGGGCGGGGAACCAGGTGCTCCTGGACGACTGTCGCCGCTCGCATCCTGACAGCGCATCGATGGTGATCATCGAGGCGGTGTGGGAGCGGCTTCAGCGGGAGGGAGGAACGCGGGAAGGCATGTGACGGCGGAGGGCAGGGGATCCTAGCCATCAGGCGGAAAGGCCGGTGGGCGGGATTCTGGCGGTCGGGCAGTAGTCTACCCCTAGGCTGTTGGTTCCGGCAGCGCTCGCACCGGTTTGCGGCTGATCTTGGGGCGGCCAGGCGTCAGGGCTTGACAGGAACTCAGACTGTAACCATATTGGTTCTAAATAGAACGTATGGTGAACTGTCGTTTTACGGTGGCGATTCACGTCTTGTGCCTGTTGGCGGCCCAGCATCCGCACGCCTTGACGTCCGAGTTCATTGCGGGAAGCGTCAACACGAATCCTGTGGTCATCCGACGGATTCTGGGGCTGCTGCGCAAGGCCGGTCTGGTGAAATCACAACCCGGCGTGAGCGGGGGTTGGGAGCTTCTGGCCAAGCCCGACAGCATGACGTTGGGAGGGGTGTATCAGATCATTCGTCCCGGCACCGTGTTCGCGATGCACAGACAGCAGCCCAATGTGCTCTGCCCGGTGGGAAGGAACATCCAAAGGGGACTCGGAGCACACTACCAAAAGGCCCAAGCTGCCATGGAGGCCGAATTGGACCGCACCACCATCGCGGACGTGCTCGCGGACGTGTTGGCGACCTCCAAATAGTGCTTTTTTTGCCTGGTTCCGTAACTGCAACAGATACAAAACGAAACCCAATACTGCGTATGAAGAACATCCTTGTCACCGGCTCCACCGGGAGTCTCGGTCGGGCGGTTGTCACCGCTCTCAAAGCCAAAGGCTACGGCATTCGAGCAGCCGCCCGCGCTCCAGGCAAGCTGCCTCCGGGCGGAGGCGTCGAGCCCGTGTTGTTCGCCTATGAAGACCAGGCCACCCACGCTGCCGCGCTGCAAGGCGTCGAGGGCGTCTTCCTCATGGCGCCACCGCTTGATCCCGAAGCTCCGGCCAAGCTGAAACCCGTCATCGACCTCGCCAAGTCGCGGGGTGTGCGCCACATCGTGTTGACTTCAGCGATGGGCGTGGATGCAGTTGAACAGGCGCCGTTGCGCATTGTGGAACGTCAGCTCATGGCGTCGGGTGTGCCCTATACCATCCTGCGCCCGAACTTCTTCATGGAGAACTTCTCCACCGGCTTCCTCGCCCCCATGCTCAAGCAGAGAGGCATCTTCCTGGCCGCTGCCGATGGCAAGACGAGTTTCATCTCGGTGGTGGACATCGCCGAAGCAGCGTCCGTTGTCTTCCAGAAGGGTCTCGTGTCCAAGGAATACAACCTGACTGGACCTGAGGCTCTCGATCACGCTCAGGTCGCTGCTACCATATCAGAGGTCTCAGGCAAGACGGTCACCTACCAAGCCATCCCGGAGGACGCCATGCTCAGCGGTCTGCGCGGCACCGGAATGCCCGAAGGGTCGGTGCAGTATGTCCGGGTGCTCTACAGCGCGGTCCGGGCCGGGTATACGGCTGCGGTAACCAATGACATCGAGGCTCTCACCGGCCGGAAACCCATGAGTTTCGACGCCTTCGCCCGTCAAAGCGCAGCGGTCTGGGCCTGATGCAGAAAGGCCCCCCGGTCGCCCGAGGGGCCGCGTCGCGGGCGAGGTCGTCGCCTACTTCGCCGCCATGAGGTCGAACGCGCGGCGGAAGAAGCGGGCCCGGCCGGTGATCCGGCGCACGATCTTGACCGCCTGGGACTCGGCGAGCTTGAAGGTCGCCTGTAGCTCGCGGGCGATCTCGTCCTTGTCCCTGCCGCTCAGGAACAGGAACGTCACCAGCCCGCTCTTGCTCTCCTTCAGTTCGGCAACCGTGGTCGGCAGCCGGTCGACCGATTCGCCGTCCGCATCGGCCTTGGCGGCGGCCTTCGTCGTCGCCTTCACGTGCTTGGGAATCGGCTTGTCGGCCGTCGGCTTCGGGGCGACAGGAGCCTCGGCGGTACTCTTCGCCTTGCCGTTCTGCGCGGGGGCGAGGGCTGCGGGGGTGGCGGTCTTGGGGCTCTGCTCTTTCTTGGCTTCGATGTTGGTCTTCATGCTGTTCTCCGATCTTTGTTGTGTTGTTGTTCGGCTCCGATCGTGAGCCTCGCTACGGTGGAGCGCTGAGCATGTCCAAGGGAAAACAGACAAATCCATGACGGCGGTGCGCAGCGAGTTTGGGGGGAGGGGCTACAGGCTCCATTGCCTGGCTGGGGTCTTGGCGGTGCGATTGGCGGAACCGGGCCGCACGGGGAGGGGGCGATGCAGCATCATGTAGACGATTGTCTGTTTTATCCTTGACAAAGAGACCATCGTCTATATCCTGCGCCTCCGAAGAACACCGAGCGCCGTGGCGTTGCATCCCGGCGCCAACGAAACGATACGTATGTCTGCGATTGAGATTCCCCCTGCCGAACGCGACGTCCTCGCGTGCATCCACCAACGTGGCGAAACCACGGCGCGCGAGATCCGCGAAGCAATGTGGAAGTACCGGCCGATGGCACACGGCTCGGTGGTTACCCTTCTCAAGCGCCTCGAAGCCAAGGGGCTTGTCGCCAAAGAGAAGGGCCCGGTCGGCAAAGCGTTTGTCTATCACGCCACGAAGGCACCGAACACGACGCTCGGCCGCATGGTGCGGGACTTGGTGCGGCGCGTATTCCGAGGGGACCCGATTCCGCTGGTGGCGTCGCTCTTCGAGACCCGGCCGCCGACGGCCGAACAGGTTGTGCAGTTGCAGGCGCTGGTGGACGAACTGCGTCGGAAGCAGAACGCCAAGGAGTCGAGACGGCCATGAACGTGCTCATTGGATGGCTGAATGAGGCCTCGCCGGTGTGGTGGCCGTATGTGATGCATGCGGCGTGGCAGGGGGCCCTGGTGGGGGTGCTGCTGTTGGGGGTTGTCTGGTGGAAGCGGCGGTGGCCCGCGCTATGGGGCTACGGGTTGCTGTTGGTGGCCCTGATCAAGTTCGCGATCCCGCCGGTGCTTCCGGCACCCACGGGCATCTTCAGCCACCTGGCACCGGGCGTTTCCAGGGTGCAAGCGACGCCGCCGGGGAGCCCACAGGCGTTTCCGATCGAAGTTCCGATCGACCGAGTGACGGTCGGTCCACGGGCAGCGGGACGGTCGGTGCCTGAGAACGACCTCCCGGAGTCGTTGCCCCCGAAGCAGATCGCCCTGCACTGGAAGTCGTGGTTGCTGATCGCGCACCTCGTGGGGGCGGGGGTACTGGTGGTCTGGATTGGGGTACGGTTCCTGCGGTTGCGCCGCTGGGTGAAGTTGGCGCGGCCGGTGGTTGACGGACCACTGGCAGAGCTCGTGGAGAGGCTGGGGCGCGAGCTTGGTCTGGCGCGTCTTCCGGTTGTGAAGCTCTCGAAGCACGTCGGGGGTCCGATTGCTTTGGGGACGTTCGCTCCGACGATCCTGCTCCCGGTGGATACGGAGAGGCGGCTGACGGAAGGAGAGTTGACGGTGGTCATGGCGCACGAACTGGCCCATTTCCGGCGGGGGGATTTGTGGGTGAACTGGCTCCAGCTGGTCTTGCAGGTGGCCTGGTGGTTCCACCCGGTGCTCTGGCTTCTGAACCGGCGGCTTCGGAGCCTGCGGGAGGATTGCTGCGACGATCTGCTCCTGGCGCGGGGCGTGACGAGCAGCAGCGGGTACTGCGACACACTGCTGCGGGCCGCGGTCGAGTTCAGAGTGGCGCAGACGGTGCCGACGGCGCTGCCGTTTGGGGAACCGCTGCATCCACTGGGGCGGAGACTGGCGCGGATCATGGACGGCACGTTGCCGCGGGCGTATCGGCTCTCGTTGCCCGGGATCGTGGCGGTTCTGGCGGTGGGGGGTGTGTTGTTGCCCGGGCTGCGCAGCGATACGAAGGAACCACAGGCGAACCCGAGTGTGGCGTCGGAAGTGGCGGTGCGGACGGCGCGGCCTCCGGTTGCAGGGGGAAGGACAGCGACAGGTGATGCTGCGCGGGGCGGAGGGCCGGTAGAGGATCTGACGATACTCACGGTGGCGGAGTTGTTCGAACGAATCGATCTTTTACGACTGAACATGAGCCGAGCGCAGGTACGGTTGGTTGGAGAACTGTCCCTCCGCGGGGATGAGGCTGTGAAGTTCCTGATGGCTGAGTTGGGCGATTCAACGACCCTGCCTGGCGGAACCCCAAGCGGACGCGAACATAAGGCATTCACGGTACTCGGAATGATCCAGCCACCGCCCGTTGCTGCCGTGCCGCTGCTAATACGTATTATGAAGGACAGGGGCATGCAGTTTGGGGAGAGCGCAGCTCGGACCCTCTTCCACATGGGACCCGTGGCGCGAGACGCTCTCCCGGCGTTGATTGAGGCGCTCCGTTCTGGGAATCGATACGCACCCAGAGCTCTTTCGATCATTGCCCCCGATTCAGAAGAAGCAGTTCAGGTGATGCTGGAGATGTTGCGTGATCCTGACCAGCCGTCATCGTTCCGGCGGGTCATCTGCATAGCCCTAGGTTCGTGTAAGGCACTCCAGAACGAAATCGAGCAAGCCCTTATCGAAGCCCATCAGTCAACGTGGCTTGATGACAAGGACGGGATCGCTATTCTTCTGGGCAGGCTTGGACCGCAGTCCCGTGAAGGTAAGGCGATCGTGAGAGCCAGTTGGGAAGAACGGGCTCGGAAGCGCGAAGAGGCCGAGTCAGCGACAACGCCAACGGTAGAGGAACTGATCCAACAGGTACGCAATACGATGGGGACGGAGGAGACCTCACCGATCGCAGTGCTGGAGTCGCGTGGCAAGGCTGCGAGCAAGGCGGTACCGGTCCTGATCGAGTGTCTCCGACAGGACAAGGGTACGATTCGAGTGGCAATTGCAGCGCAGGCTTTGGGCTCTATCGGACCTGCGGCAAAAGACGCCGTCCCTGCGCTTATTGAGGCGATTGATGACGACTTTGTGCACGTGCCTGTCATTGTAGCCCGGGCTCTATCCAAGATCGGCGAGGGGGCGGCCTCAGCGGCTCCGGCGTTGCAAGGCATGCTGCGCAATGACGATCCGTCAGAACGTCTGGCTGCGGCTCAAGCCCTTTGGGCGATCGACCGAGGGCGCATGCCGACCGAGGCGGTTTCCGTGCTGAAGGAACTGCTGGAAACTGGGGATCCGAACGACCGTATCAAAGCCACAACCGTACTCTGCCAAATGAGCGGGACTCTGGGAGACCGTGCCAAGGCCTATTTGAATGACCGTCTGGACAACGGCTCCAACGACGAAAGGAGCAACATTCTCCTCAGCCTGGGCCAGATAGGCGCCGGGGCCCAGTTTGCTGTCCCGCGCCTAAAAAAGCTGCGTGATGATCCGAATGTGGACGTCAGCCTGCGAGCGACGGCTGCACTGCGCAGAATCGAAGCGGCAAAGCATTAGGATGTTGGCGCAGGGTTGAAAGAACCCAAGCGTCGGCGTGAGGCGGGTGACGACCCCTTCCAACGGGGTTCGACAGCGAGAACAGCGGTTCTCGGCTGAGCGCAGCGGTGTCTTGCGCAGGGTGCGGATCGGCTGGAATCTGCGCTGCGGGGAGGCGATACCGGACGGCGCACGGGAGCGCCGCGTGGTCAAGCGCAGCGCTCGACGACACGCCGATCGACTCGCGATGGCGAGGGTGCTGCGAAGCGGCCAACTCCGGCCAAGAGACCATGCCCCAGGGGACAAGGAGCGCTCGACACCAGTTCGCGGAGATTGTCGCGCAACTGGTTCCTGGCTCTGAAATAGTACACGGCGTTGTTGGCGAACCCGATCGCCCACCACCAGGTGGCCGCCCCAAGGAACCAACCCAGGGGCTCATCGAGCACCAGCCCGTACAGGTAGACGGTCGGCGCAAAGCCCACGGTCATGGCGAAGAGCAGCCAGGGCCACACGAGGATCATCAGGACGGAGGCCGTGACCGCCTGCAGCACGTTGGGGCGGACCAAGCCCTGCCACAAACCCACACGCAGGAGCACGAAGAGGTCCACGCCCAGCATAACGATGAACAGCCACAGGCAGAGCCACAGCTCCGCTTGGTCTTGCGGGTCGAGCGCTCTCTGTCCGACGAGCACCACTCCCGCATCCACCAGAGCGACCAGGAGGATGGGGACCCGCATCTCCCGCAGACGTGCTTGGCGCAGACCCCGCACCAGGCGTCGGGTGGAAAGGCCGGTGACCAAGAGGAGTTCGAGTTCCCCGCTGTTGCGCAGGAAGGCGAGGCTGCTCGCGGTTCGTCCGGCGGCCATGACCTTCAGCAGTCCATGAAGAAGTGCGGGCAGGCCCAGGAGCGCGAGGAACCGGCCCTCCGGGTGCGGTCCTCCGAACTGGACCCAGGCCCCGACCCACAACGCCGTCACGGTGAGCACCATGGCAGCGCTTTGCCACGCGCTTCCCCGCCGCTTCCAGGCGAGCCAGAACCCCGGATTATGCCGGAGCGCCCTTCGGCGGGATTGTCGCCTTTCCCGGATCTCCCCATCGGTGACCGTAACCGTGTTGCGCCCTCGCGTTCGCCAGTCGCCCAGGGCTTGTTCGGTACACGCTCGGGGCAGTTGCCGACATGTGAGCCAGAACAGGGCGACCACCACCGCCGCCGTGAAAACCAAGGACTGCCCGAAGGTGCTCGTGGCCTGGGCGGAGTCCAGTTCTGAGACCAGGAAGAGCGCCTGAAGGGGACCCGGTAAGAGACAGGATTCCAGTCCTCCGAGTCCCGCAAGGCTGAGGAGCCCCTGGTCCACTCCGAGCCAGGCGATGGTCAAACCGCTCAGGGCCACCAAGGCGCCGAACATCGCACTGCGCGCATGTGTCCATACTGCCGCCGCCCATAGGCCGATGACCAGCGACAGGAACATCGTGGTCAGTAACAGCGTCGCCATCCGGGTGAACTCAGTGAAGGAGACGCCACCGACGACTACGGGCACCGCGAGGACCGGCAACGCGGCAAAGACCATCTGCAGACTTTGGAGCGAGCGGGCGGCGAGCTTCCCGAAGAGCAGGTGATGGGGGCGCAAGGGGGTCAGCAGCAGGAGTTCGAGGATACGGGTTTCCTTTTCTTCCCGCAGGGAGGGGGCGGTCAGGAAAAGGCCGCTGACCAGCGCCAGGGCGTACATCGCTCCGCCCAAGAGAAAGAACATGGTCCGTCCCACGCTCCCGGCCATGGTGTAGGACTGCAGCGTGTCCGTGTAGCCCCAGCAGACGCCGACCGCGGCGACGGCGGCCGCAAGACGCAGCCAATAGGTCCGTTGCCGTCGCTGCGCTCGTTGAAGCTCGCGTGCGAAAACGGGTAGGCCGATCACGATTCGAAGAGTAGGCGACGGCTGGGAAGAATCCAGGCGTTTTCTGGTAGAGCTGCCACGGATCCGTCGGTCCTGGTGGGGGTCGATCTGACCGGCGATGCAGGGGGGGCTTGTTTGAACGCCGAAGTCCGCTATGTTCCCAACGCGAGAGAGCCGTCTACCATTGGCAGAATGGACCCCAGGAGAATGGCCATGGCCACATTCAAGTTCCAAGGAATCAAGATCGAGGAAGCGCCGGAGACCGCAGTCCCGAAGTGCCCCAAGTGCGAGAAGCGCCTGGATACGGTTTGGATCAAGACCAAGGGGTTGGGGTTCGTGGAACAGAAGCAGATTCTCATGTGCCCATACTGCGAGAGCCTGCTCGGGTATGGGACCTATGCGATCACCCTCTGAAGCCAACGATGGGCGGATCAGAGCGGGATGAAACCGCCGTTGTGCTCCTGGATCGCGCGGTCGTAGGCGGCCTCGATGGTCGACTGGAGGGTGTCGCAGTAGACATCCCGCAGACAGGCCAGGACCATCGACTCGGGCTTCCGCTCCCGGTGGCCCTCGACCAGCCAGACGGTGTAGGTGTCGTCGGGTTCGTAGGCGACGATCAGGGTCCACGCCCGGCCGCGCCGTCCGTTGACGCGGCACTGGAGGCCGACCTCGTAGTCCACGAAGCCCTGACCGCGGTCGGAGACCAACCGGTAGGGTCGACTGGACCGGTACTCGCCGAGGGGCTCGGCGCACCGGAAACTGAGGGCACTGGCACCAACGTAGGCGAACGCCCCGCGCAGTGTCCCGTACCCACCTGCTTGGTCGATGATCGTCCTGACCGTCTCGGGCAGTGAATCGTTGTTCATGACGAGTCTCGTAGAGTGCGAGCCGGGGCGGAGTCCAGTGGCGATCAGCCCTTCGACAAGCTCAGGGCGGGGCCCTTCGACAAGCTCAGGGCGGGGCCCTTCGATAAGCTCAGGGCGGGGCCCTTCGATAAGCTCAGGGCGGGGCCCTTCGACAAGCTCAGGGCGGGGCCCTTCGATAAGCTCAGGGCGGGGCCCTTCGATAAGCATAGGGCGAGTCGGCCCCTGCGAGGGGCGCAGGCTGAACAATCCCGATGGCGGTACGGTCCAAAAGGGCGTGAGACTCTCGCTGTTCGTCCTGACTATCGTGCTCTGCCTTCGAACTTCTGCCCAGGCTCAAGCGCTCGACGCCTTCGAGCAGAACCGCCTCCTCGGGAGGGGAGTGAACATCATCGGCTACGATCCGATTTGGCGTTCACGAGACCAAGCCCGTTTCCAGGAGAAGCACTTTCGTCTGCTCAAGGAGGCGGGTTTTCAATCGGTCCGCATCAACCTGCATCCATTCCGTCACATGGATCAGAGCAAGGGCTGGACGTTGCGACCGGCATGGTGGGAGACGCTCGATTGGGCGGTTGACAAAGCCACGGCGCAAGGGCTGCAGGTCATTCTGGACTTTCACGAGTTCAATGCCATGGGCCAGGACCCGGCGGCGCGCAAGGCGCCGTTCATGGCCTTCTGGGAGCAGGTTTCGGAACACTGCCGGAACGCGCCCAATTCAGTGCTCTTCGAGATTCTCAATGAGCCGAACAAGGAGTTGAACCCGGCTTTATGGAATCAGTATCTGCGTGAGGCGCTCGCCGTGATCCGGAAGACAAACCCCACACGGACGGTGGTCATCGGTCCGGCATTCTGGAACTCGGTGGACCATCTGCGGGAGCTGGAACTCCCTGCCGCCGACCGGCATCTGATCGTCACGGTGCACTACTACAAGCCGATGGCGTTCACGCATCAGGGAGCACCCTGGACGGGGGAGAAGGACAAGAGCGGCATCGCCTGGGGCACGGAGGCGGAGCGCAAGGCGGTCGAGGAGGACTTCGCCAAGGTCTCAGCGTGGGCGAAGGAGCATCAGCGCCCGATTCTGCTGGGTGAGTTCGGGGCCTATGATAAGGCACCGATGGAATCGCGGGTCCGCTACATCGACTTTGTGGCACGGACGGCGGAGGCCTCGGGCTGGAGTTGGGCCTACTGGCAGTTCGACGGCGATTTCATCCTGTGGGACATGAAGTCGGACCAGTGGATCGAGCCCATACTCCGTGGGCTGATCCCGTCGAAGCCGTAGTGGGGGATCCAGCAACGCGTCGGGAATGTGGGTGCTTCCCCACGGGGTTATTCCTTGCCAGGAAGACCTGCTGAGGTCCAGCTCTTGTCAGGGCGGGCCATCCAGGCGGCGTTTGCGGGCGGCCACCCGGTCCTCAGTACGCCACGCGGAACGTGGGGCTGTCTTCGGGTCGGGTCTGCCGCCGGTCGTAGAGCCGCGTGGTGGCGATGTTCGCGTGCCCGAGCCACGCCTGGACCTTGGCGATGTCGGCTGAGTGTTCGAGGGCGTTCGTCGCCGCCGTCGCCCGGAGGGAGTGCACGCAGAAGCCCGGGAGGTCGAGCCCGACCGCCTTGGCGTGCTGCTTGACCATCCGGTGGTAGACCGTCGTCGGCGCGAGGGCCTTCCCGGCCCCCTCCGGTCCCTTCACCGGCCGGAACAGGGGACCATCGAGATCGTCCCGGTGCCCGGCGGCTTCGAGGTACGCGTCTACACGTTCCAGCGCCCCGGGGTGCGCAGGGATGAACCGGATCTTCCCGCCCTTGCCGTGGACCCGCAGATGGGGTACCCCGCCGCACAGGTGGACGTCCTTGACCCGCAACCGGCAAAGCTCTTCCCGCCTGAGCCCGTGATAGAGGAAGACCGAGAGGATAGCGCGGTCTCGTTTCCCCTTGAGCGTTCCTGCATCGGGGGCATCCAGGAGTGCCCGGGCCTGAGCGTCGCTGATGGCGGGGGTTCGCCCCTCGTTGGCGTCGGCGTTGGGCCGCTTCACCCCGAGGACCGGGTTGGCCAGGAGGGCGTTGGACTCGCAGAGGTGGTTGAAGAGAGTCGAGAGGGCCGAGAGTTTTCTCCGGATGGTGCCGGGGGAGAGATTCCGGGCCTCGAGGCTCTTGCGCCAGGCGATGACGTGGGCGCGGACGACAGCCCGGAACTCCTCGGGGCGGCGGATGCCGGTAAAAGAACGAGCGTCGTCGGGAGGAGCGCTTTCTCTTGGCTTTGCCGGACTTCAGCTACCTGATGGTGGTGGCTGATCGCCACGAGTACGTTCTGCCCTGGACGCATTACCCGGTGGATGGAGCACATCGTCGCGAGAAATGCCGCAAAGAGTATGAGGCGTACTGGGCACCAGAAACAAGCTGAGGCCGCCCCTCGCGGAACGACCTCGTTACTCCTTCAACGCATGGTTGATGAGCTGGGACCGAATATACTCGAGATTTGGGGTCTGTAAACACTTTAATCTCGTTGATGTACAAAGAGTTGCGCGAATCCACCATCGAGACCGCCGCGCTGACGTGGTTCGGAGAGGTGAGCTACGCGGTGGGCCACGGGCCGGATCTGGCGCCCGGTGAACGGGCGGCGGAACGGGCCTCGTTCGGCGACGTGGTGATCGAGGGGCGGTTGCGCCAGGCGATCCGGCGGTTGAATCCTGCGATCCCCGAGGAGGCGAGGGAGGAGGCGCTGCGGAAGGTGGTGCGCGTCGCCACGCCGTCCCTGAGCCAGACCAACCGGGCCTTCCACCGCATGCTCCGGGACGGGGTCGAAGTCGAGTACCGGCGGCCCGACGGTTCGATCGCCGGGGACCGGGTGTGGCTCATCGACTTCGCCGAGCCTGAGGCCAACGACAGGTTCGTGGTGAACCAGTTTGCGGTCGTCGAGGGGCAGAACAACCCCGCCGCCGCCAAGGCTCCGGCCGGTGGGCGTCGTGCCGACATCGTGGTGTTCGTCAACGGGCTGCCGCTGGGCCTGATCGAGCTCAAGAACGCCGCCGACGAGAACGCGACGATCTGGACCGCCTACGCCCAGCTCCAGACGTACAAGGCGGAGATTCCGTCGCTGCTCCAGTACAACGCCGTCCTCGTGGTGAGCGACGGGCTCGAGGCCCGGATCGGATCGCTGACGGCCAACCAGGAGTGGTTCAAGGTCTGGCGGACGATCGACGGCAAGGGAGACGCGCCCAAAGGCACCCTCGAGCTCGAAGTGCTCGTCCGTGGCGTTTTCGAGCCCCGCCGGTTCCTGGATCTGCTTCACCACTTCATCGCGTTCGAGGAAGACTCCGACACCGGGGCGTTGAACAAGATCATCGCCGGGTACCACCAGTTCCACGCGGTGAGCGCCGCCGTCGAGGAGACCCTCCGCGCCAGTGGGATGGGCGTCCGAGGCGGTCATGCCATCAAGGAGGAACTCGGCCGGTCGTGGGCCGGTTCGATGCACGGGGGCAAGTCGGGGGACCGCCGGGCGGGGGTCGTGTGGCACACCCAGGGGAGCGGCAAGAGCCTGTCGATGCTCTTCTACGCCGCCCGGATGATCCGGCATCCGGCGATGCAGAACCCCACCCTCGTCGTGCTGACCGACCGGAACGATCTTGACGACCAGCTGTTCGGCCAGTTCCAGCGTTGCGCCGAGATCCTCGGCCAGACGCCGGTCCAAGCCGAGAGCCGGGAGCAGTTGCGGGAACTCCTCCAGGTCGCCAGTGGCGGCGTCGTGTTCACGACCATCCAGAAGTTCTTTCCGGAAACGGGCGACTCCTCCCAGTCCGTCCGCGCCGGGAAGATGACCGCCCTCAGTGAACGGGCGAACATCATAGTCATCGCCGACGAAGCGCACCGGAGCCAGTCCGACCTGATCGACGGGTTCGCCCGGCACCTGCGGGATGCGCTGCCGAACGCCTCGTTCATCGGGTTCACCGGGACGCCGATCGAGAAGACCGACGCCAACACCCGGGCCGTGTTCGGCGATTACATCAGCATCTACGACATCCAGAGGGCGGTGGCGGACCGGGCGACGGTGCCGATCTACTACGAGAGCCGGATCGCCAAGCTGGGCCTGAACGCCGCCGAGCTGCCCACGATCGACGCCGAGTTCGACGAGATCACCGAGGGCGAGGAATGGACCAGCCGGGAGCGGCTTAAGACGAAGTGGGCCGCCCTCGAAGCCCTCGTGGGCGACCCGAAGCGCCTCCGGCTGATCGCGGCCGATATTGTCGAGCACTTCGAGCGGCGGCTCGAGGCGATGGACGGCAAGGCGATGATCGTCTGCATGAGCCGCCGGATCTGCGTCGACCTCCACAACGCCATCCTGAAGCTCCGACCCCAGTGGGGGAGCGTCTCGGATGATGACGCCGACGCGGAGAAGGGCAGGGGGTGTGTCCTGAAGGTGGTGATGACGGGAGGAGCCGATGACGACCCGGACTGGCAGCCGCACATCCGGAACAAGGACCGGCGGCGGCGTTTGGCGACGCGGTTCAAAGACCCCCGGGACTCGTTCCGGATCGTGATCGTCCGGGACATGTGGCTGACGGGGTTCGACGCTCCGTGTCTGCACACGATGTACGTGGACAAGCCGATGCAGGGCCACGGGCTGATGCAGGCGATCGCCCGGGTCAACCGGGTGTTCCGGGACAAGCCCGGTGGGCTCGTTGTGGACTACCTGGGCTTGGCCGACCAGTTGAAGCACGCCCTGGCGGCGTACACCGAGAGCGGCGGGCAGGGGCACCCGACCTACGAGACCCGCCAGGCGATCGCGGTGATGCAGGAGAAGCACGGGATCGCCTGTGCCATGCTCCACGGGCTCGACTGGTCGAAGTGGACGACCGGGACGCCGACCCAGCGGCTGAAGCTGATCCCCGCGGGACAGGAGCACATCCTCGAGCAGGAGGACGGCAAGAGACGCTTCGTGCAGGTGGTGACCGATCTCTCGAAGGCCTTTGCGCTGTGCGCGGCGAGCGAGGAAGCCCGGGCGATCCGGGACGACGTCTCGTTCTTCCAGGCGCTTCAGGCGGCGCTGAACAAGCAGACCAGTGGGGCCCGGAAGACGCCGGATCAGCTCGATGCCGCCATCCGGCAACTGGTGTCCAAGGCGATCGTCACGGAAGGACAGATCATCGACGTGTTCACCGCGGCGGGGCTGCCGAAGCCGGACATCAGCATCCTGGACGACCGGTTCCTGGCCGAGGTCCGGGGCCTGAAGCACAAGAACGTGGCGGCGGAGCTCCTGGCGAAGCTCCTGCAGGACGAGATCAAGACCCGGTCGAAGCGGAATCTCGTGCGGTCGCAGCTCTTCAGCGAGCGGCTTCAGAAGACCCTGAACGCATACCACAACCGGGCGATCGCGACGCAGGAGGTGATCGAGGAACTGATCCGCCTGGCGAAGGAGATGAGCGCGGCCACGCAGCGGGGCTCGGCCATGGGCCTGACGGACGACGAGGTCGCGTTCTACGACGCCCTGACGACGAACGCGTCGACGGTGCAGGTGATGGGCGACACGAAGCTCAAGGTGATCGCCACCGAGCTGATCACCCAGGTGCGCAAGAGCGTGACGATCGACTGGACGCTGCGGGAGACCGCCCGGGCAAAGATCCGGGTCCTCGTGAAGCGGATCCTGAACAAGCACGGCTACCTGCCGGATCCCCAGGAGGCGACGGTGAAGACCGTGCTCCTCCAGGCGGAACTCCTCTGCGCCGAAAGGGCGGCGTGACGATCCCGTGAACGCGACCATTTCTTGATGGAGGGTTGCGAAGCATGAAGAACAAGGTGTTGGAAGCCCAGTTACGGGGAGTATGGTGCGCACTGGGTTGGCACCGGTGGGCTGGGTGTGTCTGTGTCCACTGCTTTCGCACACGGCACTGCTGGGAAGGTTGTCAGTGCACTCGGTGCAGCCTGTGGCGTCATCGGATCGAAACGTGCACGTGTCCGAAGGTGGTGTTCCGCCGGAGACTGCCCTTGGAGGGAACCCGGCGGCCCGCATCGCAGTGGGTGCCGTTGGCCACGTACCGTGAGGTGACCCTTGTTCCCGCGCAGTTGCTCCTATTCAGTCTGGACTGCACGCCATTCTGGAGGCGCAACGCCACGAACGGTCGATGGGTATACGCGTCGACGGAAGAGGAGGTGGCTTCCTGGACCGGTCCCTGGACGGTCCGCGGGCGTGTGATGAGTGCGGAGGCGGCACGGCGGCTTCGCGAAGACGTCGTCCGGCGTGGTGCAGCGGAAGCGGAAAGGCAGGCCCTGGAGTCCGCGCTGGATTTCACGGTCGCGTCTCTCATGGAGAGCGGTCGGCTGCCGATTGGCCGGATCGTCCGCGACCCAGCGCCGGAATTGCGGACCTTCCTGGCCACAGTGGTCGAACGCGACGAAGGGAGTGAGGTTGACCTGCCGGAGTCGCTCTACGTGCACTGGCCGGGCATCGCTTCAGAGTTGTATGTCCTGGGGTTGCCCTTCCACGTGGTGTGTGATGCATGTTCGGGCGAGCGTTGCCCGTCGACGAAGATCACAGGCACAAGGAAGACGGCGAACAGTTGCCAGTGGCAGATCGAGTATTGCTGTCCAGCAGGCCACGTCCTAGCGAGGGAATACCATCTGGTTAGTCCTTCTCACCCGGAGCGCTCGTTCAGCGGCCACGACTGCGGGTTGGGCGGGATGCGGCGTCGCCCCTGAACCGCCCAGCGTCCGCGCTTGTGGCCTGGTGCCGCGAGGATAGCGATGGTGCCTGCAGGAGCACACCCGTCTCACCAACCGGTTGGGAGCCGGTCGTCCCAAGCGGCAGCGGCAACGTAGAACGTTGCGGAACCGTCTGTGCGTAGCACGTCGGGAACGACCAGGGTCTGGCCCTCGGCTTCGCGAGGGGTGGACCAGACGGTCCGTTCGGTGAGCGCCGACCTGACGCCGATCGAGTAGTAGGCACCGGGGAGCGTATCGGAGACAGCCAAGTCCGTGCCGCGGACTTCTAGTCGCGGACGCGGTGGCCTGGCATCCCAAAGCAAGGTCGCGCCGTCCGCACCCGAGGTGAGGAACTGCGTCCCGTCCGGGGAGAAGGCCACAGCGGACATCCACCCCGTGTGGCCCTGAAAAGTCCGCAGCATTCGTGCGTCGCCGACCCGCCAGAGTCTGGCGGTCTGTTCGGAGCCGCCGTCGCATGTCAGGAGGAGGGTGGAATCGGGAGAGAACTCGACATCACAGATGAACCTGGTGTGTCCTTCGAACCTGCGAGCGAGGCCCCAATCACTGACCCGCCAGAGAAGCGCGAGCTTGTCGTAGCCTGCGGTCGCGAGATGGAGGCCATCAGGTGAGAAGGTGACCATGGGCGCTCCGTTGGTATGGCCGGTGAGGGTTTGCAGCAGGCTGCCGTCGGCAACACGCCACACTTTGACCGTGACGTCCCAGCCTCCGGTTGCGAGGAGAGTGCCGTCGGGAGAGAACGCGACGGACCGGACACTGTTGGTGTGGCCATCAAAGAACCTCAGGCGTTGGCCGTCGCTCACACGAAAGAGGACCGAGCGTGGCTCGGTGCTGAGAGCGGCGGCCACCATGCTCCCGTCCGGAGAGAAGACTGCTTGATTCGCCCCTCGGCTCCAGTAGTCGTCCAATGTGCGGAGCAGAGTGCCGTCGGAAACCCGCCAGAGCTTGGGATCGGACGACGTACCCGCCGTAAGGATGAGGGTTCCGGAGGGTGAGTACGCGACGCTCTGGACTCCATAGTCGTCCGAGAACGTACGGAGGCGTCTGGCGTCGGCCACTTGCCATGTGATGGCGGTGTGATGGCCGCCGGTGACTACTTGGGTGCCATCTGAGGAGAAGGCGACGTCATCCAAGCCGGTGGTGTGGCCCTCGAACGTAGCGGCCAGGGTGCCGTCCGTCGTGCGGCGTAAGGTGGCTGAGTCTCCTCCCACCGTCGACATGACGCGGCTTCCGTCGGTCGAGAATCGCGCTGTGAGCGCACTGGAATACCAGGGTCTCGGATTCGCCAACAACTGCCGAAGCAGAGTTCCATCGCTGGGCCGCCAGAGATTGATGGTCAGGTCCCCGCTGCCCGTCAGCACCATCCCCCCGTCGGGAGAGAACTCCACGTCGAAGACTCCTGACTGATGCCCGGTGTAGGTGGTCAGACAGGTGCCATTCGCCACCTTCCACCGGCGAGCCAGATTGTCATCACTTCCAGTGAGGAAGGTCTGCGCGTCAGGGGAAAAGGCGACGCTTCTGACGCGATTGGAACAGGTGACGGTGCATACGCATTGCCCCTCGGGAATCTCCCACACTTTGGCTGTTGCGTCGTCGCTACCCGTCAAGGCACGTCGACCGTCGCTGGAGAAGGCGACCCTCGTGATCGATTTCGAGTGCCCCGCGAGGGTCTGCAGCAATGCGCCATCCGATGTTCGCCAGAGACGCGCCGTCACGTCGGCGCTGCCGGTGAGGACTCGAGTCCCGTCGTGCGAAATGGCCACGCTGTTGATGGCGGAAGTGTGTCCGACGAAGCTCTGTAACACCAGACCGTCGCTGAGCCGCCGCAGCAACGCCACACCGAGAGTTCCCCCCGTGAGAACCGAGCTGCCGTCGGGTGAAAAGACAGCGCTGTTGATGCGCTCGATCGGAAGTTGGAACCGTCGAAGGAGCGCGCCGTCGGCGACGTTCCAAAGGAAAACACCCCGTTCTCCGAAGGTGATCGCCTGGACGCCGTCTGGGGAGCATACGCCTCCCCGTGCAAAGCCCAGCCCGAATTGGCGCACCCAAGGGACACCGGTCTCGTCCTGGGCCTGGCAGGACAGCGGCCACAGCAGCAGAGCACTCAGCATTGCCAGGCCGGAACGAAGGGCCGCGCACAGACTCTGGGGGGAGCAGGTCGCATTCATAGCCAAGGCCGTGGAACCTCAACCGAGGGGTCTTCTGATTGCCCAAGGCATACGGGTTTTCCTGGCGACTGGCAAGGGCGCAAATCCCTCGAGATGCGCTTGAGGAAACTCGTCTGCGGAACCCGATGCTCGCACAAGGAGCAGCGCCGGTTCCGGCGTTGAAGTGGGTCTCACCTGACCAAGAGCCGAAGGAGGCGCACCTTGTCCCGCCTCCACGTCTTCGCCGTCATCTCCGTCAGGATCTCCCGCGCCTCTTCGATGGCCGACTTCGTAGCGCCCTCACCCAGCATCTTCGGCATCGCCTTGAAGATCGCCGCTCGAAAGTCCTCCCGCCCGGGCCGGAAGTAGTGCTTCATCACAACCTCGGCGGTCCGGTGACCCGTGACGCGCTGGACCAGTTCGAGTGGGACCCCGGCAGCGAGGGCGAGGGTGATCCAGGTGACGCGGAAGGAGTGGAAGTCCCGCACTGACACCCGGCGCTTGCCGATGTCCCGCTCCGTTTGCAGCCCGTCGGTCTTCAATGCCCGGCGGTTGCCGCGCACGATCTGGCAACCCGTCTCGCGTTCCAGTTCATTCAGGTAGCCGGACACCGATCCCCGGCTGCATCCCGTTGCCGCTATCACTTCGTCCAGGCTCTGGCCGTCCATGTAGGCGGTAAACACGGCCCGCATCTTCTCCGCCCGAGGCGTCCCGCCCAGGCCGTCGATGTAGCTGAAGCCCTTGGCCCGGATCGTCTCGGCGGTCTCGACCGGCAAAGCGCTCGATTCCGGGGCGGGCTCCAGCGCCTTCGCCAGGACCTGCTTGACCCGCCAGGTGATCCCGTCGGGGTTGTTCCGGTACATCTCCGCCGCCTCCGGGAAGCAGTACCCCTTGCCGCCCGTCGCGGCCCGAGCCCGTTCCAACTCCTCCCGCAGCATCGGGAAGACCGGGATGTCCACCGTCTCGCCGGTCTTGGCGGTCTTGACCGTGATGAACCCCGCCTTCAAGTCCACGTCGTCCCACTTCAGGAGGCAGCAGTCGCCCCGGCGCATCGCCGTGCACATCCCGGTGATGATGATCGGCCGGATAAAGCCGTCATCGGCACACGCCTCGACGATGGCCTTCAGTTCCTCGACCATGAACGGCTCACGATTCACCGTCTCCGTTGCCTTCGTCACCAGACCGTGGAACGGGTTGCTCCCCTCACTCAGGGTGGGATGCAGGTGCTTGAACGTCGCCCGGAGCAGCTTCAGCGTGTCGTTCCAGGTCTTGGGCGACACGCCCCGCGTTGCCTCGGCGTCCATGAACGCCCTGGCTGTCTCGGGCTTCACCGCCACGAACTCGACCAACCCCCGCTGGTGCTCGGCAGCGAATCGGGCAAAACGTTCCAGCCGGATCTTGCACTGGTTGGCGTAGCGCTCATCGGGGGTCTTCCTCCTGGGGATCTGTTCCCAGAGCTCAGGCAAGTCCGCGAGGGCAGGGAAGACCACCTTCCGGCCGGTCTTGAGCTCGGCCAGTTTCTTCAAGGCCCGTTCACCGGTCCGGTCCGCCTCGAACTCCTTCTGTCGCCGATCATACTCCAGTTGCGCCGCACCCCGGGACCGTTCGAACTCATCGTCACCGATCTCTGTGAGGCTCAAGGGTCGTTGTCCTTGGATACGGACGCCGAGGTTAACGGTTTTGCGTCTGCCGGTGGAGGTAAAAAGAGCGTACCACCACTGGCTGGACTTCTTCATGACGAGGGCCATAAAGCCTTTCTGTGCAACTGGTTGAAACGGATTGAAACCATGTGAAACGGCTATCGGTCACTGTGGAATAATCGATGAACATTCGCAGAAAATCCAGTGGAAAGTATTGGTAATCAACTGTGCAGCTTTGGGCTCATAACCTGAAGGTCGCTGGTTCAAATCCAGCCCCCGCAACCAATTTTCAAGGGTTTACAGCTTTTCTCGCAACGGTTTACGCCAAAAACCGTTGGCCCTTCTCCTCATGTGAAACACCCT
>Ga0116142_10001425_pt1 | contig 28702 bp, 39 predicted proteins | sample AD_UKC033_MetaG_FD_89785 | JGI IMG/M metagenome (GOLD analysis project Ga0116142, IMG submission 89785) | Active sludge microbial communities of municipal wastewater-treating anaerobic digesters from USA - AD_UKC033_MetaG | ecosystem: Engineered > Bioreactor > Anaerobic > Digestate | place: USA... | reverse complement strand
GTGCTGGTAAATGCCGACAGTGGTTTATTTTCCTTACACTCCCTGCAATTTTTTAGTTTCATAATCCCATTTCTTTCATTTCAGCTCTAGCTTTATTAAGTATTGCAAGTAATTCTTCCGGTGTTGGTTCTGGATTTTCTCTCTGTTCATCAATCTGTCTTTCAATCTCAGCGTCATATTGTTCTTGGTTCATATTACCTTTTCCAAAATGGTTTAACTCCTACTCGTTCACTACAAGCCCAAGCTGTCCAACCTCTGTTGTCAAATATCTTTTTTGCAACTTTGATATTTTTCTTGTAATCCTTCATATCTTCTAGTGAGTGGCCATGTATCTCGTTGACCTGAAATATTCCTGCATCCCATGTTCCATTACTGTTCCAGTTCATAGCTTCTGGATTTAATCCTCTATTTTCACAGTATAAAACATTGAAAGCGTTTGGTGCTTCCTCCCCAAAGACTCTGACAATCTCAGCAATAATAGCCTCCTTATCTGTTGGAGTTGGTGTGGCTGTTGGAAAAACAACTTTCTCAACAACTTGGAGTTGTGGCGTGGGGGAGGGTGTCGTGGTTGGCTGTATCCACCCAGCATTTGCATTGTTAGCACCCTCCCTCGCCTGTACTTGTTCAATTCGTAATCGTGTTCCAGTTTGTAATCCCCAAGCTAAACCTGCTGACCATAACATGAGGGCAAGTGGAAAAAATCTTTCAGTGTAATTAACTCTGTACTTTCCGTTGGGCAATCGTCTTTGTTTCATGCAGTCAGTATATAGCAGTTATTCTCTATTGTCAACTAGCAATTTACTCAAGCATTGTCTAATTAGTTCAGCTTCTTCTACACTCATTCCCAACATGTATTTGTAAAGTTTATTAGCTCCCTGTCGTGTCATTCCTAGTGAAGTGCCGATACTCTCAAAAGTCCAGCCCTGATTTCTCAAAGTTAAGACTTCAATACCCTTATCTATGTCTATTTGTTGTAAGTCTCTAATTCTTCGTTTTAGTGACATGGTGTATTTTTTCATTTTGTCCTCATTTCCATTATAAGTGTTTCCATACTTGGGAACTCTACCACTAGACCAAACCGATTGGCTAAGTGTCTAGTGATTGTGTTGAATACTAAATCAATGTCTTGGCTTTCCATTTCAGTTGTGCTTCTTTTGACAAGTTGTGCTTGCATGATTGGTCTCCATATATATTCTTTGACTGTTTTAGCACTCCAAGGTATCTCTACACTTGGCTTCAAAGTCTTTCGCATATCTAAGCCAGCATCGTTTAATTCAGAAGCTAAGTGTTCAAAATAGAGATGTAACGCTTTATTCTGTTTTTTAGTTCTTTGCATATTAGATTAGAATGGCAAATCATTTGCTACATCATCGGAAGTTGTATCTGGTTGTTCTTGCGGTTCTTCTTCAATCTTAGCGTAAGCTCTAAAGTCTGGTCTGCTTGAATTATTCCCCTTATCGTTCTCAAAAAGATTAAATGATTCTCCTTCTATGATGTCTTTCTCAGCTTTGAATGATAGATATGTTTTACCGTTCTTGTCTTTTTTCTTCCAGATTACAGCTACGTTTTGATATTTCATGTTTTCTCCTTATGCTTACTTTTACTGTTTATATACTCAGTTAAATCCCATATACGTTCTTGGTTGTGGGGATATATTGCGTATGCTCCCGTTCCTGGCTTATTAGTATCTACCCACTCAAAGTCTAAGTCGTATAAGAATCTTCCAACTCCCCACTTAACCGCCGCTCTTTTGAATGAATCGCTAATGGCACTTTTTTCGGCTTCAAAGTTTCCCGATGTTCCAGTATCCCACTTAGTCACCCATTCACCGCTTTCAGTACGAATAGACAGCCCACAGAGCCATTGATTATTTACATACAAGTATTCATCTTTCCAATTTTCATATCCAACTGCTTTATCTAACAAATCCATAACGTCACGTGCGTCTATGTATGCCACACACTGAGCTTTGTTTTTTGTTTTGCTAACTGTTTGGATTTTCCATTTATACGGAATCTTAAACTTCAGCTTTTCTTCAATGGAGTAGACTTTTTTTGTCATATTGATTCCTCTCCTCCATAATTACTAATAAACTCATCAAGTTGTGATTCTTCGATTCTATCCATCATATCTTGATTTTCAGCTTCTTCTCTCTCTTGCCAGTATTCAACTGAGTCTGTCATTTATCCCCCTTAATTTGGCATCTTAAAAATCCACCATCTGACACCTTTACTGCTTTACCTGTTTTTTCTTCTTCGGCTTTCATTTGCTTAATTTTTAGTTTAGTCATTTCCTCTTTGCCGACTAACTCATCTGAGTATTTCCATTTTGGTCTGTACATGAGTGAGAATGTGGCATATTCAGTTTCTAACTTACAGCCATCAATCTCCGCAACTTCTTGAAAAATAACTGTTTCTAATTCTTTTGCTTCGTTTGTGAGTAAAGCTATTTGCTTTTTAAGCTCCGCATATTTTTGATATTGATTCATAAAACTTCCTCATAAAGCACTGCTTTGAGTGCATCTAGTACGATTGTTGATTCCTCTGTATTACCTGAAAATAAAACACCATCTTTATCTTGAATCCATATTTTTGTTAGTTTTCCATCAGTGTATTCTTTAGTGATGAGTGTTTCTCCCATTTTGAATTGTTGTTCTGTTAGTTGCATAATCTCCTTTCTTAGCTAGAAAGAATAAGCCATTTTTGTGTATATGTCAACTACCAATTACGTCAAGGCTTGTTGCACTTGTTGAATAAATGTCGGTTTCGCGTTTTTAATTTGATTTGCTGAAATCTCAATCATCCGCATCTTTACCTCATCCCCACGCTTCTTAGCTTCCCTATACTGATCTCTGAGTTTCTCAAGCTGATCCTCAACACTAAGTTTTGGTGCTTCCGGTGGAGTGAATGGTTTAGTCGGTGTAACGAACTTGTAGTAGCCCTTGCGAGTGTTGACTATGTGTTCTCTAGCAGTGCAAGTATCTTTATCTTTGCCACAGGTACAGCCCAAGACCTCTCTGGCATCCACTATACGACCGGTATATTCAGAGATTCTCAGATCATCTACAATCTTACGGTGGTTGATCTCTATGTTGGAGAAGTTGCGGAATAGCTGGAGTACTCTTTCAGCGTCTGTCATCTTGTCCTCACCTTGTTTTTTTCAAAGTGTTGTACGAATTTACAGCTCGGGCAAACATACCACCAGGTAAAATAATATGGTTGTTTGAGTATCTTCTTGGTAATTTTCTTGTGAGAGTTCTTATACATTGGCGTATCACAGTTTGGACAATTCATGTTCCTCCCTCATCTTTTGAATCCCTTTATCAATTTCCTCTAAATCAAAATCCTCTCCATAGTTTCCCTTCTTTATAGGTTTACTGTTATCCTTTCCTTTCCTTTCCTTTATAGTATTACTATCGTAATACGTTCGTAATACGTTCGTATCTTTACCATGCCATCTAGCCATGATAGACGCTCTTGCCTTCTTTGATTTTTCGGCTCTTTTTTCTAATCTATAGGCTACGGAAACGCTCCAAAAGTGTGTTTCATTGGACTCAAAACATACGTTTATTATTTTTCGTAATACGTTCGTATCGGTTCTCAATGCGAACGCATAGCTATCGCATTTGTCTAATCTAAGTTTTCCACCTTCCTCATACATCATTTCAACTAAGCACCAGAATATTCCAATGCCTTCCATGCCAAGTTCCATCAGCAATTCTTGTAGCTTAGGATCATTTCTAGCATTGTAGTCATGCGAGAAGTAGTAACTATCTTTCATACACGTTCCTCAAACCAGCCCCCAGGGCGATGTTACCGCAAAGTAAATACCCCAGGGGCTAGTTAAAAGACTCACTTGTTTTTGAGATTGCGGTAAACATCTGCCATTCAAATTACACTAAAAAACGCACCGTGTCAACACGTTCGATTTGATATAGTTGTATATCTTGTATTACGGCTCAAAAATGATATTATTATTCCACCATGATTGAATACGATGATAGGTTAGAAAAAGCATATTATTGGGATGGAGACCAAGACAAATCTACTCTCCGTAAACAAAGATTGGTAGCAACAAATCCAATTACCCACAAAAAAACAAAACACAAAAAAGCTAGAACGCCAAACTTAGAGGAAAAACCACGTTATTGGGAGAGATCAAAGGCTGGATCTCGAAATGTACTAGGTGGCGACGGTCAATGGTGGAACAAAGTGTCTGAGAGAAGTGAGAAGCAATTTAGAGACTTGAGACGTGGGGAGACAATGGGCAAGCATCTCCCCACCTCTGAGGACTTATGAACTGTGTAATCTGCGGACAACCAACTAAACCATTCAAAACAGGACAATACCCAAAAACCTGTTCTAAGGAATGTCTGTCTAAACTCCGCTCTGAGATCAGTAGACGCAACAAAGACCGAGTACGCTGGAATCAACGCCCACAAGAGAGACCTAGTAAGTTCCTTGAGGAAGTAGCAGAGAGAGATTATATCGAAGGCGTGTTGCGATGAGATATATAGACTTATTCGCTGGAGTAGGGGGATTCCGTTATGGGATTGATAGGTGTAATAGACCCACAGGGCAGAATAAAAAAGAAACTAAAAATAAAAAAAATAGTACCAACACTAAGAAAGGAAACACACGGGAACTTGCCTTTACTTGTGTTTACTCAAGCGAATGGGACAAATATGCAAACAGCGTCTACAGAAAACACTTTGGAGAATGCGATGACAGAGACATCAGAACAGTACCAACCTCAGAAATCCCAGACCACGACTTACTCGTTGGAGGAGTGCCCTGTCAATCGTGGTCGGTTGCAGGAAAAAGAGGTGGGTTTGACGATGAGCGAGGAAATATGTGGTTTGAATGTTTTAGGATACTTAGAGCAAAACAGCCTAAATACTTCCTCTTTGAAAATGTTAAAGGACTGCTCTCACATGACCGAGGTAAAAGCATGGAAAGAATATGTGAAGAACTTTGCGGATGCGGTTATGCAATAGATTTTGAGGTGCTGAATAGTAAAAACTTTGGTGTCCCACAGAACAGAGAAAGAGTTTTTATAGTAGGGATTAGACTGGATTTACTTGACAGTTGTCAGATATTTTAATATGATTAACTCATGGCAAAACACAAACTATATGCAGAAATGTATCAAAAGTACCAAAAAGGTTATTCTCTTGCAGAAGTTGGCAAAATGTATGGGATGTCTAGGCAATCGGTATTCTCAGGATTCAAGTGCCGAAAATATAAACTGCGAGAAAAAAAGCAACTACCATTTCTCTCATTTAATGGGGATAAGTTTACACTCCGCAACAATGGATATTATGGCAAAACCTATGGTAATAGAGAACTTATGCACCGAGTTGTTTGGGAACACACCAATGGTTCAATACCACCCAACCATGACATCCATCATGTCAACCACGATAAAACAGATAACCGCTTAGAAAATTTGGAGCTATATGAAAAATCAGAACACGCAAGAAAGTTTAATGCAAGACGAAATCAACATACCAAAGGAATTAAATGAAAAAAATAGACGAGCTAAAAATGCGACTACTGGAGAACCCAAAGATAAAAATGATGGCGTTCAACTTTCCTCAAGGTACTTGCAATACGCCTACGCTAAGCGACATCTTAGAGGAACGGGTAGACCAGAAGTATTTCCTCTCAGCGGAGCAAACAGCAAAACTCTTAAAGAACTTACCAAGGGACAGAGCCAAGGAATGAGGGTATACGAGCCTGAAATCAGCACAACCATCGCAAGCCAAGCTGGAGGCCTGGGAGCAAAGACTGGACTGTATGCAGTTCCAGTCCTTACCCCCGACAGAGCCGAGAAAAGACAAAACGGAAGGCGGTTCAAAACCAACGGAGAGCCAGCGTTTACCCTAACGGGACAAGACAAGCATGGAGTGATGGTTAATCGAAAAGATGGAATAAAAAAGCAGATTGATATTGCCGGCACACTTTCATCATCTGACTGGCGAGGACTTAATAGAAACCAAGATCAAACCGCAATCATGGAAAACATGGCAATCCGCCGCTTGACACCCATAGAAACAGAACGATTACAAGGCTTCCCTGACGGCTGGACTGAGTATGGCGCAGACGGAGAAAAAATCAGTGATACACAAAGATACAAACAAATGGGAAATGCCGTTAGTACGCCTGTGGTTAGTGCAATAATCAGTCGCTTAAAATGAGGAGGATGGGGTTTACGAAATATGATGGGCAACGCAGTAACAACCAACGTAGTATCAGCTATTATCGAAAGGATAACAAAAACGCCCACCGCTAAGTGAGCCTTTTTGAGAAAGGAGATAGTACCATGAAAAGAAAGAAAAGCAACAACTTAAAACCTGCTTTGCTTGGATTACTCTTAGGACTGTTTGTAACTGGGTTCATTCTAGGAATGATGAGTGTTAAGCAAGAACTACCACCACACGCAATTGGATACAACAAAGATGGTGGATTCATTTACAAAAGCGATTTTATTGGTCCACTTAATAAATACGATACAAGGGCTGAATGAGTACATCTATTACCGCAAAAAATGCGGGAAATGTTAGAAATGTCTACAAAGATGCCGAGTACATCGAGTTTATGAGGTTAGTGAATAATGGGGAATTACCTGACACCTGGGAGCTGACGGCAGAGGCTTTAGGAGTACACCCGAACACAATTAAAGCATGGAGAAAACTACCTGAGTTCAGAGAGGCAAAAAGAAAAGGTATAGAACACTGTCTAAAGGAAATGAGGCGAGCAGGTAAAGAAGATTGGAGACAGTGGGAAGCATCGCTTAGGCTCTTAGGGGTTAAAACATCAGAACAACCAACAACTAATATCCAAATCAATATACCAATCTTAGGAGGTAATACTGTACAAAGCAACAACAGCGACCCACAAATTATTGGAGCTACAGAAACGGATTAGAGGTGTCGCTGGTGGCACATCTGCCTCTAAGACAATCTCAATCCTACTTTGGCTTATTGATTATGCACAATCAACTGAAGGGGAGCTAATATCTGTTGTTTCTGAGAGTTTTCCACATTTGAAGCGTGGTGTTATCCGTGACTTTCAAAACATTATGGAACAGCACGGCTACTGGAATCCTGGGCTATGGAATAAAACTGATTATATTTACACATTTCACAAAAATAGCAGAATAGAGTTTTTTAGTGCAGACCAACCAGGAAAAGTAAGAGGGCCACGCAGGCAAGTATTATTTATCAACGAAGCTAACAACATTCCTTATGAAACTTTCACACAGTTAGAAGTGCGTACATCTAAGATTATCTGGTTAGACTGGAATCCCGTATCTGAGTTTTGGTGGTATACCGATGTACTACCGCATCAAGATGTAGACTTTTTAACGCTAACCTACAAAGATAATGAGGCACTTGATCCTGCTATCGTACAAGCGATTGAAGCTAGAAAACATAACAAGAACTGGTGGGCAGTTTATGGACTTGGACAACTTGGAGAGGTAGAGGGCAAGATTTACAAGGACTGGGCTACTATAGACGAGATACCACACGAAGCACGACTAGAACGCTACGGGCTTGATTTTGGCTACTCTAACGATCCCACAAGCATAGTTGCAATCTACAAGTACAACGGTGGACTAATCTTAGATGAGATTACCTATCAAAAAGGACTCAGCAACAAGCAGATAGCAGACATCATTACCAATCAGCCACAGGCGTTAGTGGTAGCAGATAGTGCCGAACCAAAGTCTATTGACGAACTAAAAAGCTACGGAGTCAACATTCTACCAAGCCAAAAAGGGCAGGGATCAGTCAATCAGGGTATTCAGAAGGTGCAAGATCAAAGAATAAGCGTAACCAAGCGCAGTCTTAATGTCTTAAAGGAATATCGTAACTACCTGTGGGAAACAGACAAAGACGGTAAAATACTCAACGTGCCAAATCCAGTATTCAATCATGCGATGGATGCCATACGGTATGGAGTTGAGAGTTTAGTACCACAACAAACCGACTTAGGAAGTGCAAAGAACGCAATTTATAAAGCCCAACAAAGAGTTAAAGGATTCTATGTCTAATCTTGATATCTTACTTACTCAAGAAAAACTATTCAAAGAGGTTGGCTCAGGTAAACTTACAATGGAGTATCTAGTTCATAATAGTGTGGTTAAGGGTGTTAGAGTATTTGGAAGCAGGAAGCTACTGTATAACCGATCACAAGAGGACAAGCAGGACAACGAACAAGCACTCAGAGATTTAGTGGGTAGAGTGGCAGATGGGTTAAGTAGAAAGACAAGAGAAGTACTACAGTTTAGTGTTACGGTCAATGATGGCAAGATAAACTTTGTTGAATGGCACAGCCAGCAAGACAAAAGATTTGACAAAACCAAATAATTATTGTATAAACTGCGGTAATAGCGTTTCAAGGCTCTAGCAAGTTGCGGAGAATAAACCGAAGCAAGACGCACCACCAATGGTGTGTTTTTTTTGTATGGCTAAAAACTCTCCTCTCACAACTAAACAAATAGATCAACTGACTGGCGATTATTCAACAGATTACGAATCCATTAAACCAATTCACGATGAGTTTGAGGAAAAAGAGAACATGATTCTCGGTACTCCAAAAGACTCAATCTCACAAAACGAGTCAGTTTCAACAGTACAAGACCCCACACTGCTTTCAGCAGTAATAAAACAAAACAACTCAGTAATGGCACAAATGCCAACAGGCAAAGTGACTGCCTTATCACTCAAGAATAGGGGAAAGTCGCTATTCATGGACCTAATTCTCCATGAACACATACTTCCACACGCCAAAACACAGTATGATCCCTACACGAAGTTATGGCTTCTTTCATTTTACAGAAAAGTATATGGCTCATTTGGCGTGATGGTTGACTATAATGTCGGCAAGAAGTATGTCGGTCCAGACTTCACACTGATTCCAGCACGCTCAATCATTCCGCAATCTGGCAGAACAACTATAGAGGGTTCAGATCATGTTTTCGTTAGATCAAAAGTAACTCGTGGGTGGCTTGAATCACGCAATAAGGATATCTGGAAAAACATCGACAAGGTTTTAGAGAAACCACATGGAATTGATGACTCATCACTTCAGACTGCCAACGAACAGAACTACCAGCGAACTTCAAATAAGAACGAGTTTGAACTTATCACAAAGTATGAGGGGGATCGGTGGGTAACATTCTCTAAAGATGCTCAGGTGGTTGTAAGAGATTTTGGCAACCCACAAAAGAATGATGAGATTCCTGTGGTTATGTGCCACGCATACCCACTGATGGACAGATTCTTTGGTCTTGGAGAGTTTGAACGAGGCAAAACACTTCATTACGCACTATCATCACTAATCAACCTATATCTTGATGGCGTTAAGATGTCTATATTCCCACCACTCAAGGTTGATCCAACCTCGATTGCTGATTGGAACTCATTTAATCTTGGCCCTGGTAGCGTCTGGCTTATGAATGCTGGTGGTATGCAAGGCATTGAACAGATGCAATTTTCTCCACAAGGACTCAACACATTTCAAAGCACTTACTCATTCCTTAAAGGAGCAGTTCTAACTCTCACTAACACCACTGATACCAGTGTGTCAGAGGGTACTGATCCTGGATTTGGTAAGACTCCACAGGCTCTCAAGATGCAAGCGATGACTGAGGGTATGAAAACTCAGTTTGACAGGCGAATGCTTGAGATTGCTACTGAGAACATCTTTGACAAGATGATTGATCTAATCGCAAAGAGGCAAGAAGAACCCATTGAACTCTACCTGCATGAAAAAGATCTAAGTAAGGTTGAGGAAGTTGCTCCAGATGTGGTTGAGATGTTTGAAACAGGCAATATGGGTCGGGTAGTTGTTAAACCGCAAGATATTGCCAATTGTGAATACCGCTATGAGATTGATGCTGGCTCAACAGTTAAGAAGGACGAGATCATCGAGAACCAAACACTCACAGAGCTTATCTCTCTAATCTCTAAGATTCCAGGCTCTATGGAACAAGTAATGCAAATGGGTGGGTTTAGGGTTGGTAACTCATTTATTAACTTCGGCGAACTGATGAAACGATGGGTTATATCAAGTGGTATTCAAGATTGGGACAAGATTATTCAGGAGCAAGACCCCAACCAAGCCAATTTTGAACAACAGGGACTCAATCAAGCATTTCAACAGATGCAACCACTCCAGACTTCTGAAGCACAGGCAATTATGGATGAGTTGATGGGCGGTATGGGTCAACAAGGTATGCCACCACAAGGTATACCGCCAATGGGAGGAATGTAGATGGAAACAGCTATTCATAATAGTGCCGATGTGTTTGCCTCATTTAGAGAGTTAAAGAACAGACCAGAGATTAAACACAAAGAGAGTGAAGCGGAGCAAATAGCACTACTTGCAAAAGATGACGGCTTCAAGGCGCTACAACGAGTCATTGAGAGGCAGATTGAAAACCTTGACCAGATGAAAATGGGCGTACCTGAGAGCTTAGAAGCGGTTGGATTTCGGTTCTTAGCCTGTCAGATTGCAACAGAGCAACTTAGATACATCCGAGACTTGCCCCTGTCTCTAGCGAAAGGCAGTCGTGGAAGAACAAACATTTGAGCAAGTTTGGGGAATTAGCGAGCAAGAAGTTGAAGAACTACGAAACAAGGCTCGTGAGCAACTTAAAAATACAAAGCATACATGGAGACAAAAGGGAGCATGGCTTCAATGTCGTTCATGTGAGCAACCTCACGCAACCTACATTGGTACAAAGCACATGATGGTTGGTGAGAACGATGATGGGACACCAATCCTAGTACATAGAGTTGGGGGTAAGAACAAGTGAATCACTCACTCCTTTCGGTTAGCTACTTATCTACCCCCAACCCTGTATATCAGGCAAGTGGTCGACCCCTTGTTGTGTGGTCTGTAACAAGTAAATAGGAGAGGCATCATGACTGATGAACTCGAGGCGCAAAACGAACAGGTGGAAGCGCAAACACCTACTGAGGAAACGCCAACTCAGGAAACTGATTCCACAGAAGAAGCACAACCTCAAGCCACCGAGGCAGAAGTGGTGGAACAAGGAGAAACTAAAAAGCCGACACGATCTGAACGCAGAGTCGAGCAACTTTTGAAGAAATTGAAAGAGCGTCCACAAGTCGATGACTTTCATCAAACGCAGGACGAACCCTTAATTAAACCAGAAGAAATGGAAACAGGGATTGATCCAAGCGCATTAGAACAACGCTTCAACTCAAGGATTCAAAACGCTACTGCTCAGACACGTCAACAGATCAAAGCTGAATTGGCGTATGAAAATGAGGTCAAGTCGCATATGTCAGACCTTGAGTCTGCCATGAAAGACTTAGACCCAAGAGTGGAAAAGCTGGCGGTTAGGCAGTATCAAGCTACCAACTACCAACTCAATCCACTTACAGGTCAGCCAATTTTCGTACCAACAGTCAAGTTCAGCGAGATAGTGAACCAAATCAAAGGCGATTTGGAAGATTTAACAGCTTCTAGGGTTGCTGAGTCAGCAGAGCGAGTCGCAAGAATCGCACAAGAGGGCGCAGTACAACCAGGAACATCGAGCAAACAAAAACTTGGTGTTGATGATCTAAAGAGAAGTCTTTGGAAAAATCCAGAAGCAGTCGCTAGAGAATTGGAAGGCAGACTTGGTTACTCTGAGGATTAGTATAAGGAAATCATTGTATGGCAGCTGAAACAACCACAACGCTATCCAATGAGCTGATGACTTTCTACTCGAGCAAGTTTATCGAGAGAGCAAAGAACATTCTTGTCCACGCACAGGGATTTCAAAGAAGCACTCATGGTAAATACTCGGGCAAAGTTATGCGAATGAATCGCTATACAGCTCTGAGTGTAGCTTCAACAGCACTTACAGAAGGCACTAACCCAACTGAGGTGTCTATCTCCAGCTCCACTGTTGATGTGACGTTAGCTGAGTATGGAACGACTGTCAAAGTCGCTAAATTACTTAGCTTGACAACCATTGATCGTGAGGGTCAAGAGAAAGTCGAGCTTATTGGTCAAAACATGGGTGAAACCCTTGATGACTTGGCTCGAACCGCTCTATACGGTGGTGCAACCGCCCAACTAGCAGGTGCAAAATCTGCTTTAACTGATGTTGCTGCAACCGACACGTTTGATGCAGATGAAGTCAGAAAAGCAGTCCGAACCCTGAAAGTTAATAAAGCCCTTCGCTATGCTGATGGATACTTCCTCGGCAAAGTTGGTCCTTACTCAAGCTATGACTTGATGGGTGACTCAACTTGGGTAAATGCACACACCTATAAAGATGGTGCTGAACTGTACAAAGGAGAGATTGGACGACTTCACGGTGTTCGTTTCATTGAAACCAACTACCAAAAGTCCGAATCCTCAACTGTCACTGTCTACTCCAACTTCATTCATGGAGACAAGGCAGTGGGTGAATACAACTTAGAGGGTGATATGCCCAAGTTGTACATCAAAGTTCCAACCGCTAGTGACACCTCCAACCCTGCAGATCGTTATTCAACGCTTGCTTGGGCTGGGGTTTACGCCGCGAAAGTTCTCGTAAGCACCTGGTGTCTTAATGTTAAATCGGGTGCGACAAGTTAGGAACTAGCCACTGTTATATGGTATAATCCCCCTAGTATAGTCTTACTAGGGGGATACCATGATAAAAACAAAAATATGCAAAACTTGCAGAAAACAATTCACTCTAAATCTAAAACCAAGCGATTGGAAAGTAAGGCGGTATTGTTCAAGAAAATGTGCAAATGTGGGTATGAAGGGTATTCAACCATGGATGAGATTAGAAGGATTGGCTATCGGACATGGGTGGAATAAGGGTAAAACGGGTTACATGAGTGCTGAAGGTAGAAAAAACATAGCTGAATCAGTAAAAAGAACTATAGCAAATGAAACACCAGAAAAAAGAGCAGAGAGAATCAGAAAGGCAATAAGCAATAGAAAATCGAACTTTGGCAAGAATCACAAGCGAGGTAAAGAACACCATGCTTGGAAAGAAACAGGGCTTAATTATACGAATACACACAAATGGGTAAACAAAATGAAGCCAAAAATGGGTGTCTGTGAAACTTGCGGTCAAGAAGGTAGAACAGAATACTCAAATGTAGATCATAAATATAAGAGAGTAATTACAGACTATATGGAGTTATGTAAAAAATGTCATCAAAAATGGGAAAAAGATCATAACTTATGAAAACAACGCGCGATCAAGATATGGATTTTTTGACCCTCAAGGCTGAGGAGAGTCAAGATGATTCTCATGCTAAGGCGGTAAGAGAACAAATCTATCACCAATCAAAGGATGTCTACCTAGAAAAGAAGCGCGGTGAACTGGCAGAGTGGATTAAGCGAGGGCTATATGCCTATCAGAGTGCCGATCCTAAGAAGAAGGAAATCATGGCACAGTCTGAGATGAACATAGATCGAATAGAGCGAGAGATTAAATTATATGCTGGGAGCGAAGCCTTCCAACAAACACTAGCAAAAGCAGCCGCCAAGATTAGCAATTTACAGGCGGAAGTATTTATTACTAAAAGGGGGAAACGTGAAAGACAAAAACCTCATTGAGGGCATTAGAAAAGCCCACGAAGTATTGATGATGTGTCCAGATGCACTTGATGTTGCACTTGGCGATGCTCGTGCAGGATACGCCTACGCCTATGTAAACAAAACCAAAGAGGCAGTTAAGGTTCGTAATGAAGCTAGAACTATCCTCTGGCAGACATGGCAAGCTGGAGCATACTCATTCTCTGAAATCTCACAAATGCTTCGGGTTGATGAATTAGCAGTTAAAGCCGCCCTTGACCCAGAGTGGCGACAGGAGATGGGAATTGAGTAGTATTATCCACTCAACTAGTGTTGCTACAGAATCTCAGGCATTACCAAAGGCTTCACCGCCTGAGAGTGTGCCTGAGAATGTAGAACTTCCTATAAGTTCTCAGATTGCTGAGAGTGATGTTCCTTATGTTGCCAAACACCTAGAAGGTGCGATGGTATGGGATAAGTTAGATTCAAGAACACAGGAGAATGGGGAACTAATTGATGATATGTTTAAGAAAGCAGTCAAGTCTGGTAGGTACAGAGATGACAAGATTGGGTTTAGTGAGTTTATCAAGCACTATGAGAAAGTAACTGATACCAAAAACTCTCCTCTCACGATGAAAGTCAATGTAATAGCTGAGTTTCTCAGATACTCACAAAGGAGAAGCGAATATGAGTCGTAACCACCCAACCCAACAAAGTGAGCAGAAGGTGCTAAACAAGGCATTTGAACAATCAAAACAAGCCATAGCAGTGGCAGGAGTTGAGACAGATGGTACTAACGAGTTGTATAAGGTGTCATCACTAGTAGCTAAAAAAATTACTACATCAGGCAACTATACCTATATAGCCACTGCACCGATCGGAACAGCACAAGATACAGCAGGTTGGCAGGTAAAAAGGATAGAAGTATCTGGAAATGACACGATTATCACTTGGGCAGATGGAGATGCTGAGTTCAATAACGTAGTAACCGACTTGACCGCACTATCCTACTCATGAAAATAGCAGTTATTGAGACACACTGGAAGTCTATATCTGGCAAAGAACGAACCAGTGCCATTGACTACTATCGCTCCATTTCTCCAATTCAGTATGCAGGTAAAAAGATGGGTTGGGAAGTTGATGTTATTCGTGGTCTTGGAGCAAAACCATCGGTTAAGGAATACGCAAGACTCAAGGAATACGACCTTGTGTGGTTGTCATACCTTGATAACTCAGTAGCACTCAAGTATTTGGTTGATACTGGTACTCCGTATACAATGGATTTTGATGATGATCTAATCAACATAGACCCGACAAATCCAGTTGGACAACAATACCACCCTGAGAGTCAGGCATTTAAGACTCTCATTTGGGCAATTAAACACTCCCCAAATATCACGGTTAGCACACCGCATCTAAAGAGTGTTTATCAGCCACTCAGAGGTGGAAAGAATATCACTGTACTTAGAAACTCGGTGCTACTTGATGACTTTGTTAGACAGCCAAAAGTACAAGATGACAAGATAGTCATTGGCTATACTGGTGGGATTACTCATTATGGAGATATCTTTCATTCTCCATTTTGGGGGGCAATTAACTATTTGTTTGGTAAGTATCAGGGCAAGATTGCCTTGAAAGTCTTAGGTATGATGCCTGATCTCTGGTGGAAAGACCTAGAGGACTTCAGATATACAGGTGGTACTTCAGACTATATTGACTACAAGAAAACACTTAGTGAGTGGATTCGTGATGTAGATATTGCAGTCGCTCCACTTCACCACACCTATTTTAATAAGAGCAAGTCATTTATTAAGGCGATGGAGTATTCAGTCAACGCTGTGCCAGTCGTAGCTACAAGAATTGAGCCATATGAGGAATACGACAACAAGACTGGCTCAATACTTCTTTGTGAAGGTCATAAAGATTGGGTTGATAACTTAGAAATGCTCATCAATGATGCTCAGGCTCGAACAGAGTATGGAAAGAAGTCGCTTGCGAGAGTAAAGCAACTTAGTTTAGATAAAACCTACGACAAATGGGCTAAGTATGTAGAGAAGATTGCAAGAAAGCCCGAAATGAGGGGTTTAGTAAGCTCCCATGAGGTAAAAAGTGTACTATTTTCATGTCTAGCGTTTGGTAGTATGACTGGTAGTGAACTATATGTTTACGACTTAGCTAAAGAATACATCAAACGAGGAATTGAGGTTGGTATTTGGGCAACACACTACGGCAATGACTACTTAGATGAAGCCAAAGCACTTGGAATCACTATCTATACAAGCAAACCAAAAAAGAAGTATGACATCTATCACGCACAACAGGTAGAACCGACACAGCGAGTCTTAGGACTCGGCAGGGTTATTCAGACCGTACACTCTGAGATACTACCTGACTTTGAGTTTCCAGTTGTGGGAGTTGATAAGTATATTGCAGTTAGACCAACGATTGAAGCATTCCTATCAAATCAAACTAACAGGCCAACTAGAGTGATATTCAATGGAATTGATACAAATCTCTTTTACAGAACAGGAAAGAATAACGGAAGGATTCTTTTTGTTGGTAAAGATGACTATTTAAGACACGACACAATCGAGGAATTAAAGAAAACAGGAAAACTATTTCATTTTCAAGGAAGCTATGAAGAAGTAGCAGAACAGACAAGACAGTGCTACAAGACCGCATCAATTATGCTTGGTAGGACTACGATTGAGGGTTGGCATTGTGGAAAAGTCGGGATTGTGTATCGAGTTGACGAGAGTGGGAAAATCTTAGGTAAGCAAGAGATGCCACCACCAATGGATTTGCTCCCATTCACAATCGAGTACATGGCAGATGAAACACTAGGATTTTATGATTAGTCTACTTTTACCAACGAGAGGCAGGAGAAGCGAGTTACAGCGTTTCCATGAGTCTGTGTTTCAAACTGCTGATGCTCCTGACAATATAGAGATTATCTGCTATGTCGATGATGATGACACTTCCTACGATGGACTAGAACTTAGGCAGACTAAGTTTATCAATGGTAAGAGAATAGTCTTATCAGAAATGTGGAACAGGTGTTTTGAGGCTTCAAAGGGCGAGATACTTGGACACATGGGAGATGATATTATCTTTCGTTCACAGGGTTGGGATACCTATGTATTTGAGGCAATCAACAACTTCAAAGACAAGATAGCATTTGTGTATGGCAGAGATGGGTTCTCACCCTCTGACTTTGGTACACATGGATTCATTCATAGAAAGTGGGCTGAAATTAGTGGCTTTTTTGTTCCCCCGTACTTTTCTAGTGACTACAACGACACTTGGTTTAATGACGTGGCGAAAGCTGTTGGTAGGCATATTCATATACCAGAGATTTACACTGAGCATATGCACTGGATTAACGGTAAAGGAGCTAAGGATCAAACACACCTAGATAGACTTGCAAGGCATCAAGCCGACAACGTACAAGCTATCTATGAGAGTAAGAAGTCGGAGCGTGATGATAACGCTAGCAAATTACTCGAGTATATAAGGAGTATATGAAAATTGGCATGATTGGTTTAGGTAAATTAGGACTTCCAGTAGCCCTCTCTATTGAGAATAAGGGGCATGAGGTCATGGGATATGACATCAATCCTCAAGTCGCTGAGTACATCAAAAATAGACAAATCCCCTACCAGGAAGAAGGCACGCCAGAGTTACTAGAAAAAACTAATATCAAACTAGGAACGCTAGAGGAGGTGGTAGAGTTTGCAGACATTATCTTTGTCCCTATTCAAACCCCACACCATGAGAAGTTTGAAGGCATTACGAGACTTCCTGATGAGCGAGTGGATTTTGATTACACATATCTTGTTAAAGGTATGCAGAGCATATCTAGGGCTTGTACTAAGGATAAAGTGGTAGTCATAATCTCAACCGTACTACCAGGAACTGTTGAGAGGTACATTTTACCCGTCATCTCAAAACACGTTAAACTTTGCTATAACCCATTTTTTATAGCGATGGGTACAACCAGAGCAGATTTTGAATATCCAGAATTTGTGCTTTTAGGTTGTGATGATCTGGAGATCTCAGAGTATGTTACTAACTTTTACAGGACAATTCATGATAAGCCAGTATTTAGAACCTCAATTAAAAACGCTGAACTGATTAAGGTTATCTACAATACTTTTATCTCAACCAAGATTGCATTCATCAATACCGTCATGGAGGTTTGTGATAAGACTGGCTGTAATGTTGATGTGGTGAGTGATGCGATTGCTCTAGGAACAGATAGGCTTATCTCAACTAAGTATTTGCGAGGTGGCATGGGTGATGCTGGTGGCTGTCATCCGAGAGATAACATAGCCCTATCATGGTTGGCTCGTGAAAAACACTTATCTTATGATTGGTTTGAAAACATTATGATAGCCAGAGAGAAGCAAACTGAGTGGCTTGCCTCTTTAGTCAAGAGTGTTAAAGATCACTTTGCTATGGATGTCATAATTCTTGGGGAAGCATATAAAAAGAATATCAACCTCACAATAGGCTCATCTAGCACTCTCTTATCTAATCTGCTAACTGAAATGGGAGTGGAGCATTCCACATTTGATCCACTTACTACGCCACTACCATTCAAGGCTGGCACTCTTAGACCAGCGATTTACTTTATAGCAACCAATCATGATGTATTTAAGGAATATGAGTTTGAATCAGGCTCAGTAGTACTAGACCCCTGGAACATTATCAAAGACCAAAATGGGGTTATCGTAAGGAGGATAGGGAGATGACATACACTTATAACACTATTGTAGAGTTTATCCGTAACGTGTTTGATGTAACTGATAAGGCAGATAAGACTGAAAAGAAGGCAATTATTGCTGTTTCCGGTGGTATTGATAGTGCTGTATGTCTGCACTTACTCTATCTTAATTTAGGCAAAGAAAGAATGATTGCGGTGTTACTTCCCTATGGCGAGCAGGATATGACCGATGCAAGACGTGAGTGTGAAGCACTTGGTATAGTGCCATTGATTATTGATATCAAGCCTGCTGTAGACGTACTTGCTAGAAGCAACGACCAAATGCGACTCGGTAACATCATGGCTAGAGTAAGAATGATTTATCAGTATGACCTAGCAAAAGAACACAACGCTCTTGTTTGTGGAACAGAGAATCTATCTGAATACTATCTTGGGTACTTCACTCTCTTTGGAGATCAGGCTTGTGACTTCTCCCCAATTGCACATTTAACCAAGACAGAAGTAAGACGATTGGCAACAGAATTAAAGATTAGTAATGCTATTCAGACAAAAGCACCGTCTGCTGGGCTATGGACTAACCAGACTGATGAACAAGAACTTGGCTTTACCTATGAGGAAGCTGACTTGCATATTAAACATCAAGTTTACTCATCTAGAGTAAGCGATAGGATTGCTAGAACCCATTTTAAGAGAGAAATACCATACAAAGTAGTTTAAGTCTATTGACAACACAACATATAGTGGTATTATTAGGTTGTTCTATCTCCCAAGACAGGGACTCGGAACAGGTATAACTCACGTTCTATCGTGGGTTTTTTTGTATAAAAAGGAAAATATGTTATATCCAACACCAGTTCCAACACCAACGCTACCAGTAGGTATGCAACAGCCTTCGCAGTATCAATCTCAGTACATTCCAAACCAATCACTCTATCAAGGACCACTACTTCCGAATCAGAACGTAAGTGCCTTTAGAAATTACAATGTTGATCAGAGTGTAAGTCGAACACCCTCAGCACCAGCACCAGTTCCGACACCTCAGCAATCTTCTGGTGGTGGAGTTAACCTCAAAGACCCAAACTCCAGTCCTGGAGCTGGTTGGTGGTGGGACGCTGCCGATGGTTGGAAGTTTTCAGGTGGAGATGCTCAAGCTGAAGCAGACCGCAGGGCGCAGGAAACCAGAGATATCATCAATTCTGGCTATAACTCTGTAGAGAGCAGAATGCAAGGCCTGATTCCATTCTATGAGGGTCAACAAAACACTCAGCTACAATCAGCGCAGGATATTTACAGCCAGATTGCTCAAGGTCTGGGAGAGTCTAAGCAAACAGCCATTGATAAGCTGGGGATTGCACGAAACCAAGTACAAGCTAATGTGGCAAACAGTGCAAAAGACTTACAACAAAACTTACTTGGTGTTATCCGCAATACTGGTATGCAACTTGGTGCGATGGGGGCTGGAGACACCTCGGCATCTAATGTGATGGCTCCATATGCTTACACAAAACTAGCAGGTCAAGAATATGGCAAGATTCAAAGACAAGGTAATGACCAATTGTTCCAAATTGACACTCAAGAAAGAGATACTGAAAACCAGTATGTTCAAATGGTCAATCAATCTAACATCGAGAAAGAGCAACAACTTCAAGGAATTAGGGATCAATTTGGTAGCATCATAGCTCAGTTAAGAAACCAAATGACAACTCTGCCGGCAGATAGGGCGAGAGAGCTTGCCAGTCTGCAACAAAACCTTTTACAACAGGCTCAGGGCAGACTCTCTCAAATTGAAAGCTACTATATGAACCTACAGGGAGAAATACAAAACTGGGCGCAGAATCGTATGGCACAGCTCAATGATGCCAAGATCCAACTTTCTCAGCCTGCTAACTTCAACCCTCAAGACATTGTTTTTCAAGAGTTACAGGCAAGAAACATGGTAAATAACACACCATCTAGTGCTTACTGGAATCCAGAGATCATGAAGAAACGCCGAGAGGAATTAGGATATTAAGGGAGGAACATGGCATTATCCGCCAAAGACCTTCTTAAAAAACTGAAGGAAAACACTCTTGATAAAACTACGCTTGATGAGCGTATTGGTGGAGTGGTTAGAAGGAACACCTTGCTTGGTAACATTGGCTCAATGGCTTATAGGGCTGTGAACACTCCAAGACCAGATGTTTCAGGGTTTGCTCCGCAGTACAATAAGCTGAGAAGCACACTACAGCAACCTGCTGGCAGAGTAGGACAATCAATAATTAACGCATCAAATGCGTTAATAAACTCTCCACTTGGTGCACCTGGTAGAGTAGTGATGGGTAAGAGTAACTCAGCACCTGGACGATGGATTCAAGGCTATCAGAGTAGTGTTAGAGATAATGTACTCAAGGCTGGTCAATCATTTGACAAGAACTTCAGCCAAATAGATCAGGGCCAGTCATTCACTCAACGACTTCCAACTATAGCAAGTGGTGTCTGGAATACTGCAAAAGCACTCTCACAGGTAACACCAAAAGGGGTGGCAACAATGGCAGTTCCCTCAGTAATTGGCGGTGGTGTGGCGTTAGCACAGAAGCAAGACCCATTTATCGGTGCTGGTAGGTCTGGGGCTGAGTTTCAAAGTTGGCGACCAGTGCTTCGTATAACAGACCCACTTACTGCAAAAACAGCTCAAAAAGCAATGTTGGCAGTATCAGGCAGAGGAGCAAGCAGACTGGCAAAAATACCCATTAAACAACTTGCTGTACAACAGTTAGCACAGCGAGGTGTAACAGGTATTGGAAACACGATTGAGGACGAGATACTAGCAAGACTTGATGGGTTAAAACCAACCACAGGACAAAGAGCTTCATCATTCCTTATTGGTGGTGCGATGGGTGGCAATAGCCAACTACTAGACCAAGCCAAACTCAGGTTTACTAAGAAAGACTTCGAACAGGTGGCAAAACAGGTGGGCAAGACTGCAAAAGAAGTTGAAAAAGTATACACAGATAGTCTGGCTCGTAGAGTAACTATTACTGATAACACAGGTAAGTCAAGATCAGTTATTACTGATAAGGCAGGTTCAGGAGATTGGATTGCTTGGGCTTCTAACAATGGTTATAAATACGATGTCGAACTAACCAATGGTAGCTTGGGCAGTGTTGGTGGTGGACAGAAACCCCCCACTGATCCCACAGAAGCACTAAAGGTAGAAGCTAGGAAGGCGGTAGCAGAAGGTAAGAGTGCTGAGGAGTTTGTCGCTAGCGTACATAAACAAATAGAGGATCCAGCTAATGGAAAATCTTTTACTGCACTCGCACAAGAATATGGTTTACCGACCAACGAGCAGAAAATACTAAATGATGTTGAAGCACTGCGATGGAGTAAAGATGGACCTAAGACATACCCAGAAGCAGCCAACCAACTTGGCGTAGGTCAGCAGTATAAAGACATAACGGCAAAAATCAGTAAAGAATCAGACGCTAGGTACAAAAACCCATACGGCAATGTTGGTATGCTCAATGAAACATATACACGCCAAAAACTCACCGACCTCTACAACCAAGCTAAGGGAGTTACCCAAGCAAAACCAGGAAAAGTATCGCTAAAGCCAAAAATACAAACGGAAAAGCCAGCGATTGCACCTGGGGTGGTAAATACTCAACAACCTTCTTTGTCGCAAGGTACGCAAAAAGTAAAATTAAACCAACCACAAACAAAAGTAGCGGTGCAACAACCAGGAGTGGAAAATAAGAAGGCATTAGACGACATTATAGCAGAGGGTCGCAAGTCTATTGGTGCTACCAACGGTAATAAAGACAAAAAATCAGTCAGACAGGTACTATCAGAGGCATATACTCAGTGGGTAGATAGGTATAACCCACTTACCCAGGCTTCAAGACAAGCCAAAAAAGCACTTAAAGTAAAGGGCGCAGAACTTAGACCAGAGTACGATCCAGAGTATCTAGTGAGGCGATTAACTGGCGCTGGCGGAATTGCTGACTACAGATTTAATACTGAACTAAAGCCGACCATTGATGCTATAGATCAAGCAGGTATTCCCAAGCTGGATATGGATACCTACCTTGCTCACAAACGTATGGCTGGGTTTGGAGATGTTGGTCGTGAAGTGTATGGTACAGACCCAGCGAAGTCTCGCCAGATAACACGGGCATTAGAGGCTAAATATCCAGAGATTAGTCGGCTTGCAGACCAACTCTACAGATACCAAGATCAAGGGCTACAAGAACTAGCAAATGCAGGCTTTTTATCAAAAGAAGCTGTAGATGCGATGAGGTCACAAAACCCCGATTATTCGCCATTGTATCGTGTCATGGACGAGATGAACGACTACCTCGGTCTACCAACGAGAAAAACCATGCAGGGGAGTAATCCAGTAGTCAGAATTAAGGGTTCAACAAAACAAATTGATTCGCCACTTGAAAACATCATCGGTAACACGTTTAGCCAGCGAGCAGCGATTGAGAAAAACAGAGTGGCTCAGTCTATTGTTGGATTGCAAGATATTACCGATATGGGTTTTGAAAAGGTTGCCAAGTCGGGTAATGACACCATCACTGTTTGGAGGGACGGCAACAAAGAATACTGGAGAGTTGGTAGTGACATAGCAGATACCGCCAAGGGACTGAACGAAGAAAATATGAACATGGTGTTGAAAATCCTACAAGCACCAGCTTCACTTCTCAGACAAGGAGCAACTGGTAGAAATCCAGACTTCATGCTTCCCAACATAATCAGAGATCAGTTAGACGCAGGTATCACATCTAAGTATGGGTATATCCCCTTTGTCGACTATGTATCTGGTCTCAAGTCAATGCTGAAAAACGATGAGTATTATCAAAGATGGGCTAATTCTGGAGCCAAGATTGACCTAGGTGAACTATCTGGTCGCAAGTCCATCCAGCAACTATTTGACGAAAAGAAAACCAAAAGGGGATTATTCGGTTGGTTGAGTGCCGGCCTTGATGTAATGGGTAAATACTCAGAACAACCAACGCGTGTTGGACTATTCAAAAAAGCATACCGGAAAACAGGAAATGAATTGTTGGCAGCGATGGAATCGAGAGATGCAACTGTTGACTTTGCTCGTATGGGTTCAAAGATGAAGGTAGCTAACTCAATTATTCCGTTTCTAAACGTTGGTGTTCAGGGATTTGATAAGTTGGCTAGGTCAATCAAAAACCAACCTGGCAAGGTTGCTTTCAACCTTGGCGTATATGCGGCACTTCCAGCAATTACTACCACGCTTTGGAATCTTACCAACCACGGCGAGGAATACTCCCAGATACCACAATATGTAAAAGACACTAACTTTGTTCTTGTTACTGGTACGAATAAAAATGGTGAAGTTGAATATATTGAGATACCAAAGGGAAACGTAGTACCCATTGTTGCCAACCCCGTTACTTCATTTCTTGAATACCTTGGTGGGGCAAACCAACAAACGCTTGGACAACTAGCCACACAACTACTCTCTGAAACACTTCCTGTTGTAGAAGGAGGACAATCACTCAAAGAAGTGGCGGTCAAGACAATTGGGAGTAACTTACCCCAGGCCATGAAACCATTGACTGAGAACTTAATGAATAAGTCGTTTTTCAAGTACGACAACAAGACAAATGAGACAAAAGAGATTGTTCCTTACTATTTGAAAGATAAGCCGGCCTATGAGCAGGCGTATGAGTTTACACCGGAGATGTATAAAAAGGTTGGGGCATTATTAAACGTGTCTCCACTACAAGTTCAGAACCTGGCAGAGGGGTACTTGGCCGGATTTGCCAAGATACCAGCGAATATTATTGATATCATGGTTGATATTTCTAAGGGAAAACAGGTTGACTCAAACCAGATTCCAGTAGCAAGAAGATTCTTCCAGCACACGTACCAGTCGTCAAAATCTGCTCCGAAAGAGACAATTAAAGCACCATCAATGATGGAACGATTAACTGGTAAAGCTGATGCAAGCACCCAGGATTCAATGGCAATTCCAGAAGATCAAGCCACATTCAATGAACTCTATAACGAAGCATCCAAAAAAGCTAAGTCAATCGAAGAAAAACGGATGATTGAGTATGATCCAACCCTGAGTGAGAGTGAGAAACAGGCTAAACTTGCCAAGCTACAAGAGAGATCGGTTGCATGGGCGCAGGTACTAGCAGAAATGGAGAACGGGCATCCTGAGAAAGTATTTGAGGCGCAGCTTGACACCTACAAGACTGGTTCAGGTAGAACCGTAGAGGAACGTGGCGAGTGGGTATACAAAAAGCTAGAAACAGCCAAAGATGAAAAAGAACTGCAATCCCTTATCAATCGAATGTGGGAAGAAAAGGTACTTACCACTGGCTCATCTGGAGTCGCTCAGTATTTAGAAGATACCTATGGAATTAAACTCAAATACACCGGGACTAACAAGAAAATTAAAGTAAGTTCTGGCAAGAGCAAAAAGATTAAACTAGGCTCAACACCACAGATGAATACACCAACCATTAAGTTTTCAACACCGCAATTTAATCCTATCTCAATGAGTATTCCTAAAATAAATATACAGATGCCGAAGTCAAACCGAGTTAAAATCAAACCGAGTATAGATTTGCGCAAGGTTAAGTTTGTATAATTCCTTGACATTTTGCGTGAATAGTAGTAGATTGTAATTGGCTTTTCCTCTGCCGAAATTGAGGACATGAGCCACCCTAAAGTTGGGGTGGTTTTTTTGTACCTAAAGGACATATGACAGTTACGCAGATACTCCAAAAAATCCACAGACGCTACGAGGGGTCAACTGATTACCCAGAATCCGGTGACGATGATTACGAACTCCGTCTAGCACTACTTGGTGATGGAGTAGAGGCTTGGGCTGATGAGAACTATCCGTGGGTAGAACTCTATGTAACTCTATCTGACGCTTCTACTGGAGACAAGACTACTGATGGTACAAGTGTGATTGACTGCCCCACTGACTTTCTAAGACCAGCCACCATGCTACAAATTGGAAACACATATTACTCATTCCAGAGAAAAGAAAAAACAATCAATACTCTACGACAAGACTCCTCAGCGTACTACTTCACAGTTGTTGGTAGTCCTGGATCAAAAGATATTCATGTTAATCCAACACCTGAAACTGGACTCACTATCTCATACGGATATATCAAATCTCCTACTAGACCAACTACAGGGGCAGATATTCCCCAAGTTCCTAGACCAGACTATCTTACATACTATGTGCTGGCAGCACTCTATGAGCAAGACTACCGAAACGACATGGTCAACTTCTACGAACAGAAAATGCAAGAGGAACTACAAAAGATGGTCATAGACCATGTATCTAAACCAGCAGATCATGTCAATTCGATAGCAAATATAGGTAACAGGCTGTATGGAACTGGCTTTGGTGTATGAGAGCAAACAAACTGCCTACCAGTAAAATAAATAAATATGAGTTGGTCATAGATGATTATTCTGGTGGGTCAAATACTGTTATCTCAGAGGCAAGATTGGGCAAAAAGAAAGCGAATACTAAGTTTGCTGTTGAAGCTACCAACCTACAACAATGCCAAGATGGTATTTGGGAAACAAGAAGTGGTACTGGTAACTACGGTATAGCGATTAGTGGTGCATCATCTCTTGATGGTGGGATCGAATACATTGATGCTGATGACACAAGACATATCTTAGTTGTTGGTGGTGGTAAGTTGTGGGATTCAACCGACAATGGCGCAAGCTGGAGCGAAGTGTCTGGTGCGACTTTTACTTCTGGCTATAGACCGTACTTTTTACAGATCAAAAACCAGATGTGGATTAGTAACGCTAATAATGCACTTGCGTATTACGATGGTACTAATCTTAATACTTTTTCTGCTATTGCCGATCCAGTATCAGCTCCAACTCTCTCAAGGGGTGCAGGACTAACTACTGGCTCATATACTTACTATGTTAGATACACGGCCAATAATGATGTTGGTTACACAAACCCATCTCCAGCACTTGAAGTAACCGTTGATAAGCCAAGAGAGCAGTGGGATATTGCCAGTGATGAGTATATCGACTACACCATTCCAGGTGCTATCTCTGATGCCGAAAGCTATGACTGGTGGCTTGGTAGTGTAAGTGGAAATGAGTATCATTTGGGTTCATCTACAGAACTTACCTTTAGAGATCAGGGAGATGCTACTAATCCTTACTCTGAAACCCCAGACGATAACACAACCGCAGCTCCTACTTTTGGTCCAATGGAAATGTCAGGAAACAGGCTGTGGGCTACAAAAGACCCTGTTAATAAGTGGCGAGTGTATGGTACTGGTACTGGTCAGTATTTGGGTTATTTCAGCCCATTTTACGGTGGATTTTGGATTGATATTGAAAAGGGTGGTCGATATAAACCCATATCAGTTGTTCACTATAGAACTGGTAAGGGAGATCCAATCATAACTGTACTTTGTTCAAGTCCTGATGGACTCGGTACTATTTTTCAGGTTGAACTATCATCTCTCTCAGTGGGCGATGTTACCTTTACCGTACCAATCGCATATAAGTTAGTGGGGTCAATCGGTGCTGATGCTCCTGCTTCTGTTACTAAGTTTATGGATAATGTTGGATTCCTCAACAAAAAAGGTGTGTTTTTTCTAAGGAACAAAGAGCAGATGTTCAACGTTCTAGCAACAGATGATATGACCGCACCAATCAGAAATCAGTTTGAATCACTTAATGAATCATATATAGAGAACGCTTGTGGCTATTACAGCCCACCAAGACTAATCTTTAGTGTTACTACTGGAACGGCTAACGATAGGACATTTATTTTTGACCTTGAGCGAAGGAATTGGGCTTGGGCATGGAACATAGGATTTAAGCAGTTTTTTGAGTACACAGACACAGCAAATAAGACGCATTTGCTTGGTATACCAACTTCAGGATCAAGACTTGTTGAAATCTCAAGTAACTACCTATCCGATCTTGGAAGTGCATTTTTAGCACAGTATCTCTCTCCGCTTATCCCAATCAATGCAGATGACCCAAGAGAACAAGCTAAGATTCAAGAAGTTATCTTTGAAATTGGCGGACTACTTGGCGATGTAGATGTGGCTATTTTGGGCAAGACCAAGAGTGGCGATGTATCAGTGGCAGCAACTGATACAGTTGCCTCAACTATGTCATCAACTGGTTGGGGAGATGATGCATTTTCTGATATACAGTTTTCAGATACAACCAATGCTCCCACTACCTTTGCTCAGTCATCTAGGAGAAAAAGACTCAGAGTAAACAAAAAGTTCTACGCTACACAGTATCGAGTAAAAAGTAATAGTACGGATACTTACTGGCAACTTTTATCCATTCAGGCAAATGGATTCAGGCTACCAGGTAGAAGTCCGAGTAATTGGAGTTAATTATGTCAGCTACACAATTAGCAACAGGGTTGCTTTTCGAAGCGAAACCAAGATGGTCAGGCACTATTGGTGCAGGTGGTGTTGCTGCAGCAGGTACAACCACCATTCCTTTATCATCTGCCGCCAACCTAGACAATGGCGATGCATATGTCTTTGTTATCAATAGGGTTACAACTTCAGGAGCTAAGAACGAACTCTCTGAGATGGAAACTGTTATTGGAGAGTTATCAGGCACTAACTTTGTGAACTGTGTCAGAGGTCAAGAAGGTACTGCTCAGGCTTGGGAAGCTGGAATAGTTGTTGAGATTCTTTTCACTGCAACTCATTGGAACAAGATGATTGACGCATTTACCGCAGAACACAGTCCTGACGATGGTACTCATAAAGATGTAACCGCTACTAGTGTAACTTCTGAAACTATTGAAGCTACCACCTCAGCAGACTTAAAAACACTAGCCATTGATGGTGGTACAGCCATGACTGCAGTCAAAGACGAAGATGACATGGCTTCTAACTCTGCTACTGCCTTAGCCACTCAACAGAGTATTAAGGCGTATGCGGACAGTATTCGTGATCCAAGAACCACCACAGAAGCATCAAGTGCTACGCCTACTATCAACACTGACAACACAGACATTCACACCATTACCGCTTTAGCCGCTGCGATTACCTCAATGACTACTAATCTCTCAGGTACTCCAGTCAACGGACAAAAACTTATTGTCAGGATTAAAGATGATGGTACTGCTAGGGCAATCGCTTGGGGAGCATCTTTTGCTTCAAGAGGTGCAACTTTACCAGTAACCACAGTTGTTAATAAAACAATGTATGTAGGACTAATTTATAACAGCACAGCCTCAGTTTGGGATTGTGTAGCAGTTAGCACAGAGGCTTAATGTCAGAAATATCTACACTACCAAATCTGAGGACTTCATCTCTCACGCACTATTACAGATTAGAGGATGGTGCTTTGACCACTGATAGTAGTGGTAATTCAAACACTTTAACAAACAACAATGTTACCTCTGTTGCTGGAGTGTATG
>Ga0116142_10001416_pt1 | contig 28773 bp, 19 predicted proteins | sample AD_UKC033_MetaG_FD_89785 | JGI IMG/M metagenome (GOLD analysis project Ga0116142, IMG submission 89785) | Active sludge microbial communities of municipal wastewater-treating anaerobic digesters from USA - AD_UKC033_MetaG | ecosystem: Engineered > Bioreactor > Anaerobic > Digestate | place: USA... | reverse complement strand
GGCAGCGAGATTATTTCTGGCAAATTTCACAGTTTTGAACTAAACTAATTCGGATGGGGGTTTTAACTCCCATTTTTTATTGTGCATTTCGTTGATTTTTGAGGCATTACAAAGCATAAGTAACTGACTACTAACACTTTACATCATTTCTAATTATCTTTGATATAGTTCTTTGAATGACAGCTATAAAAGGAGGTTTAAAAGCGTATCAACTCCGTATCAACGCCGCTTAAAAAGCTTCTGATTAGGTATAGTTCAAGATAGTTAACAAGATGTGTAATTTAAAAATTTAAAAAAATGGCAATTGTACAAAATCCCATCACGGGAAGAACAAAAGGAAAGTTCTCAACAGCGGTTTTTTCAAAGCAATTTGGTAAAAACACAATGAGATCAAAACCTGTAGAGGTAAAGAACCCACGTACTCTCGCTCAGAGAGAACAACGTGCGAAGTTTTCACTTATGGTTGAACTGTCAAGAAAGTTTTTGGCATTTATCCGTACTGGCTTTAAACAAGCTGCTGTGGGTATGTCTGAATTCAATTCTTTCATGCAGACAAACATTTTAAATGTCATCACTGGGATTTATCCCGATTATGCAATTGACTATACCAAGTTAATTGTGAGCAAAGGAACCCTGACAGGTGCAGAAGGTTCTGCTGCTACTGCAGGTGCTGGTCATATTGTTACAATTGACTGGACCGATAACACAGGAACTGGTGATGCAATGGGAACAGACAAAGCTTTGATGCTTATCCTGAATCCTAACAGTCCAAATGTCGTAGCCAACACAACCCTGAAAACAAGGGCTGATGGTACTTTCGACTTGACTGTTCCAGTGGCTTGGGTAGGTGAAGAAGTTCATGTTTATCTTTCATTTATGACTGAGGCGGGTGATAAAGTGGCTGACAGTTCTTATGTCGGAGCAGTTACAATTTTAGCGTAATGTGAGGTTTATTTGAGGTTGTTCGGATTTAAAGAGGTTGTCGGCACTTTGCCGCAACCTCTTTTTTTACAAGTATTTATTAACATTAAAATTTATAAAAATGGCTAAATTATCTAATGGTTTTCTCGGCGATGCCTCAGGCAAACTGGGAAACGTGGTTTTCTCCAAGTGGAAGAGAATCAACACAGCAAGAGCATATCAGGGTAAAATCTCTGATGCAAATTCACCGGCGCAGAGAGCACAAAGGCTCAGAATGTCAGCTTTACAAGCTTTTCTTTCGCCCCTGAATAACAACTTCATCAAGTTTTTTAACTCCAGATTTGCAGTCAATTCTACGCCCTGGGCGAAGGCAATTAAAGACAATATGCCCGCAGTTGATGAACTCGGGAATATTGATTTAAGCAAAATTACTTTCGGTAACAACAAGCTACCAGCTGCAAAAATCATTTCTTCGGATTACGATCCATTCATTGACTGCCTGAAAATCAAATATGATTATCCAGACAGCATGACTTCTAATTCAAATTTTCCTCTGATTGCATGTTCTATGTTAGGTATGTCAAAAAGAAATGACGAACCTTTCTCATTCAACGTGGACAACATGCTCAAATTCATGCCTTCAAATCAATTCTATTGCGAATTTGAAGACCAGGGCGGAACTCATATTTTTTCTAATTTCTTTGATCGTGGTCAGTTTTGGTTAATTCCATTGCAGGACTCCCGATGGGACATGCAACACCAATTCATCCCTGACAATTCATCACCAACTCCATTTATTCCAGCCTCTGAAATTGCTGAATTTAACAAGAATTTTGATTACAATCCAGTCCCAACAGAAGCAGTTAATCTTAGTTTTGTTGATGATGGAACAAAATGCGACCTAATAATGAAGTTTAACACTTCAAAAATCGAAAAAGGATTTTCTGATAAAAACAAACTATCTGTCTGGTTCCGATTGATTACTAAAACTGGTATCGTCGATTTACCAAAACAAACCGCTCAGATTTGCGATTTTCCACTATACACTACAATAACCAGCCCTGAAAACGTTATTGCTGCTATTGCTTTGTATTACACTCTGGATAAGGATGAAGTACAACTCGGATGTTTCAATCGCATATTTCATGGAACCAGTCCATCAGGTGTAAAAATACCTTATTTTGATGCCTTATTTGATTTCTACGGAGCGAATCCTTTATCATTCAAATTACCAGCCGATGAAGCAGCTATTTTTGGTAATGTTGATGAATTACTTAGTGATTTTATCAAAGCTTATGAATCAGGATCCGTTACTGGCACACCAGAAACTTTTGATTACAAGAATTTGGAAATTCTCATCATGAACTCGGGAGGTCAATTTGTTGGCAAAGCAAAAATAAGAGATAATCATGATTTCTACATTGGTGGACTTCAAAACACAGAACCATATTATATTATGGCATCTATTACACCCGAGCTAATTGATTTGTGGAAGAAGAATTTCCCACAGCTTATTGATGCGATGGCAAAGCCAGTTAAAACAGGAAGCAATGTTTCATATTTATGTCCATCAGCGATTGTCGCCATCCACAATCAAGACCCAATTCCAGACGCTGTTTTAAAGACTCTGAGACCATATTTAGAAAACTCATTAGATTGGTCGATTCCGATGGCATCGTACACCAGAGAAGCCCTATTCAATTTCCAGACATCAAATCCATTGAAGTACAAAAAGACAATGCAACAAGATTATCCGATTGCTATGGATGGGACTGTTGAAGGGTAAAAATTAAAACAATTTACTCTAAAAGCTCGGCAGAATTACTTTCTTCCGGGCTTTTTTATTTCAGCAATTCTAATGATGATTTTTTTGATTAAAATATTTTACTATTTTTGTAATCACGTATAGAAATAAAAGGGTAGAGGCTATGATATTTTTTTGCAATTATTAACATTTGTTTTCTCTTAATTATTCGTCATTATCATTATCCTTGTTGCCCACTTGTTGCCCAAAGTACGTAACTATCTGATAGTCAGCATATAAACATTTTTTGCATCGGAAAGTAATAAATATTTCTGACATAGAATTATTGATTTAATTATTTTTTATAATTTTGTATTAAAATGTTAATATCTTGATTAATTACACCAAATATTATCACTCCGAGTCATCCGAATGGGTAACGTTTATTCATGGTGCAGGAGGAAGCAGTACAATCTGGTATAAGCAGATCAAAGCTTTTAGCAGAAAATACAATGTGCTGATGATTGATTTGCGGGGACATGGAAACTCTGCTCAGGTTGCTTTAAATGATTTAATAAAAAAATATACTTTCCCTCTGATTGCAAAAGATGTTATTGAGGTTCTCGATTATGAAAAAATAGAAAAAACTCATTTTGCCGGAGTATCTTTAGGTGCTATTATTATCAGACAAATTGCCGAAGACCATCCTGACAGAGTAGCTTCGATGATTTTAAGCGGTGCGATACTTAAACTTAATGTCAGATCGCAAATCCTAATGAAACTAGGTGTTTTATTCAAATCTCTAGTTCCTTATCTTTTGCTTTATGATTTTTTTGCTTTTATTATCATTCCCAATCATAAAAAGTCCAGAAATCTATTTATGCGTGAAGCAAAAAAACTATATCGTAAAGAGTTTTTAAGATGGTTTAAATTGACTGCCGATATTAACCCTCTTTTAAGATTGTTCCGTAATAAAGAATTGCCAATCCCTACACTGTATATCATGGGAGAAGAAGATTACATGTTTTTGCCAACTATTAAAGATATAATAAAGAAACACGTTAATTATTCAAAACTCATTATTGTTCCATCATGCGGACATGTTGTTAATGTGGAAAAACCCGAAGTCTTTAATACCGAAGCTTTTAATTTTATTGATTCAGTTGCAGAAATGAAATAGCAACTAACTTTTAAACTGCATTTTCCTTATCTAATTGATTTATCTTATAATCCCTTAATGATTTTTTGTTGATAAGTTTTTATATCAATGAATTCTGAATTCTGTTTATTTTTTTAATTTTACTACCATTAAAATCAATTGTTGCATAACATAAAATTAAAAATAACACCATGGCAAAAAAAATCATTAACCAGAAACTTGACCCAAAAAGTTTGGATGCTCATATTTTAAGTGTATTGACTGGTCAAAGAAGATTTGAAAATGTATTCCAATCTGTTTCAAGAATGATTCTTGATAAGAAAGGCGGAATTGAAAAAGTAAATGTTAACGGACGTACAACTTATGACTTCAGGGTTTTTCGTGAAGGCAAAAAGCACATTATAGGAATGTATGACGAAATCAATAGTTTTGTTTCCTACGTAAAAGATGCTGCCGAAAACGGCTCATCTAAAGAAATGGCTTTTGTGCTGATAGGAGAGCCAGGAAACGGAAAAACTTTCTTTGTTGATCATTTGAGTGAGTTATACAGAAATTTTATTTCAAAACCGGAAAATCGCAGATATACTTTTAAGTTTATTAATCTTGATAAAATCGGAGGATACGGTAAAATAACATATACTGAAAGCCAGACTTTTGAGGACCCTATGATATTGGCAATGAATTTATTTGAAGAAAGACAAGAGAATATTGACAATCTGAAAACTTTTGGTTTTACTGATGCAAAAATCAAAGAATTGTATTCCAATTACAGACCTTTGGGCTCATGCTCGTATTATATTTTAAGCCAAATAAAAGAATTCTGTAATGATGATATTGCTAAAGTCAAGGAATTTATTGAAGTTTTTCCGGTTCCTGTTAGTGAATCGCGAGGTACGATTACTGGAAAATATGCTGCGAAAGACAAGATAACTTCTTCTGCAACTGATCTTATCGGAGAAGAATCAATAACACGTTTACTGCATATATCCAACACTGACAATCCATACAGATTCGATTTAAGAAGAGGAGCTTTGGCACGTGTTGCCGGAGGAGGTATCCACTTCGCGGACGAAATATTTAAAAACAAAAAAGATCTGGTTCAGGTATATCTTGGTGTTATTCAGAATAGGACAATCGAAATGGAAGGATATAAATGGCCTCTTGATACTTTGATAATTGCGACAAGTAACAATGCTGAATTTTCAAGATTTCTGGAAGAAAAAGAACAAGCCCCAATTATTGACCGTTGCAGACTGACTTACATGTCGCATAATACTAATTATAAACTTCAACAGGAGCTTACAAATTATGCTGTGGGTGGTTTTAATAAGACTACTTTTGCAAACGAAAAACTACATATTGATCCGAATTTGAATTATGCTATATCAGTTGCATTTGTTTTGTCGAGAATGCCCGGAAGCGATAAACTTACTCCGGTTGAAATGATGAAACTTTCAGCAGGCGAAATAGCTGGTGAAAAAAGTATTAAAACTTTAGGCGAAGTAATTAGTGAACTCAATACAGACCCTGATGTTACAAAACGTTTCGGTCAAAAAGGTCTAGGACACAGAAATCTTGGACGTTCTCTACAGATACTACTCGAACAAAGCACTACTCAGGAAGGAAAATGTATGTATGCAGGCGACATCTTCAAATCTATCGAAGCTGTTATTCTTGATTATGTACAAGAACCTAACGATAGAATAAAATACTTTAACGATCTTAAAATTGCACGTGAGCTATATCGTAAGAACGTAATGACAACTATTTTCAATGCATACATGGATGAACCTAATGCAATTGAAAAAGACGTTCTCAATTATGTCAATATGATAATTGGTATTGATGCTAAAAATCTTGGCTCGGACAAAATTTGGACATATCGTGATCCACAGACAGGTAAATTGGTGCCGATTAAGATAGATGAAACATTCGTTAATAGCGTAGAGGAAAGACTGGGACTAAAGAATACAGAACAAAAGCAGAGTTTCCGTACTACAATATCCAAAATCTATGGACAAAAAATGAATAACGATCCGGGTTATAATTTTATGGATAACAACGAACTTGTAAAAGCTGTTACTGATGTACGCCTAAAATCTGATATTTCAGGTACCGGAAGTCTTATAGGTGCTTTGTCAAATCGGACAAATGAAGAAAATATGAAACTATATAACCGTATGATCAACACTATGATTAATAAACTCGGATATTGTGAAACTTGTGCTCAGAAAACAATTGAATATTTTTGTACTCACGATGATAGTAATTAATATTTGCTTCTGTTGTAAATCCTTGTTTTGAGGCATTTTTCAAAGCATGAGTTTTCAGATTTAAGATTAAATAATAAAAATGAAAAAGAAAGCATTAAAGCAAAATATTGATTTGAGCAAACTGAGTCAGGCTTGTCAGGATTTAATTAATAAAGAATTAAGCTTTTCTAAAACTTTGCGTCACCGTTCCATCAAAAAGAAAAGGAAAAATGATCTTATTGTGAACGGGTTATATGAAGTTAATGATAGAGATTTGTTTATTTCATTAAATAAGGAGGATTTTAAGCTTAATTTGTTCACGATTGACGAATTGCTTGCAAAAGATAAACAACGCGAAGAAGATGGTTTTCCTCGCCGTATAAGACTTGGTAAATATATTAAACCAATAAAAGGAAGCAAAGAAAAAATTGTTGTTGTTCCAACTACAACAGAGCCTAAGTTCTATCATGACGACAGTATAACCGAAGACGGAGAAGAAAATACAGGTGGAAGTGGTGATGGCGAAGAAGGTGAAGTGCTTGGTGAACAGCAGGCTGAACCTCAGGAGGGTGAAGGCGAAGGACAGGGAGCTGGTCAGGGGGAAGGTTCCGATCATGATTTAATAGAAGATGCTTTTGATTTGGGGAAAGTTATTACCAAAAAATTTGAACTCCCTAATCTTAAACCTAAAGGAAAAAAGCTTTCAACAAACAAATATGTATATGACCTTACTGATATAAATCGTGGCTTTGGGCAGTATCTCGACAAGAAAGCAACTATAAAGAGGATTATTGAAACAAATATAATGCTCGACAAACTGACTCCCGGCGAAGAAATCTCTCCAGAAAAACTGATTATTAATCCGCAGGATCAGATTTTTAGAATACTGTCCAAAGAAAAAGACTTTGAAGCTCAGGCAGTTGTGTTTTTTGTACGCGATTATTCGGGGTCAATGATGGGAGAACCTACCGAAGCTGTTGTCATGCAACATTTGTTTATTTATAGTTGGCTGATGTATCAATATCAGAATCAGGTGAGTGTACGATTTATTTTACATGATAGTGATGCCAAAGAAGTTCCCGATTTCTACACTTATTATAAATCAAATGTTGCAGGCGGTACAAATGTTTTTCCTGCCTATGAGTTGGTTGCAGATATAATTGAAAAAGAACATCTGCATCACGATAATAATATATACATCTTTCATGGTACAGACGGTGATGACTGGGACGAAGACGGCGAAAAAGCAATTACAGCAGTTCGCAGATTTTTACCATATATCAGCAGAATGGGAATAACTGTTGCTAAAAACTCATGGGGAAGTGAAGATAGGGAAACAACAGTAGAGAAGTATTTTAACAATTCAGGTTTGCTAAAAGAAAAACACGAGTTAATAAGAATGGACGGATTTGCCGCTTCGCAAGGAACGGAAGAAAGAATAATTGAAGGGATAAAAAAATTAACAAGTTAAAATGTAAAAATTGTAACATGAAAAGTGCTTAGACATTTATAATTTTTGCAAAAATTTACAGGTATGCAATTAATAGATCAAAATACAAAAAAAATAATGGAAGGATGCAAGGAAAGGGCTCGCAGCTTTGGTCTTGATGTTCCAAACGAAACTCTTGAGTATATTGTTACTAATCGCGACATGATTAATCTATCTCCGAAAGTAATGATACCAACTCTTTACAATTACTGGGTAAATGACGTTGAAGTACTTAAGGAAAGCGGCAGATATAAATTGTATCCTTCAAATCCATACGAAACTGTTATTAATACCAGACCACCTATTTCGTTCTACAACGATAATAATCCCGACTGGTTGAATATTATGATTTTTTATCATGTAATAGCACACATAGATTTCTTTAGAAACAATATCCTTTTTCAAAATACGTGGAGTGATGACTTTGTTGGAAAAGCCTTGGCAGATAAACGACTTATAGAATCATTCAGGTCTAAATACGGACGTTGGGTTGATTATATTATTGAATTTGCAAGAAGTATTGACAACATAACCGGATATTTTAAGAGTCTTCCGAAATTGAATTTAACTAAAGAACAGGAACCGGGAGATAAAATGGAATACTTTATTAATGTTTTCCTTCCTGAAGTTGTTAATGCTACTGAAGTCGAAGTAATTAAATACATTGAAAAATATAATTTACTTATCGAATCGGAAAAAGATACTGCTGAAAGACTGTTTTTTGCAGATATTAAATCTAGTTTCCCTGAATTCGACGCATTATTTGAAAGCTATAATGTTTATCCGGATTCTGAAGTAGATATAATGGAATTCATTTCTGAGTATTCTCCATTTCTTAATAAGAGAGAAAATCAATGGATGAAATCTGTTGTAGCTGTAATTCGCGAAACTTCTCTGTACTTTGCCCCGCAGATGCGTACAAAAATAATGAACGAAGGATGGGCTTCGTATTGGCACGATAAATTGTTTATCAGCGATGACAGAATAAAAGGATTCGAAACTCAATATGCAAAAATCAATTCAGGAGTAACTTCAATTAGTAGAGTAGGATTAAATCCTTATGCAATAGGTTTAAGGATGTTTTACCATATAGAAGAAATGGCTGACAAAGGAAAGTTTTATTATGATTTCCAAAAGTTGACCGATAGAGATAAGAGAAATGATTTTAATAGAAATCTTGGTAATGGGATGCAAACAATTTTCGAAATAAGAAAGAACTTTACCGATTTTAACTTTATCAATATCTTTACCAGTCAGGACTTCGTTGATCGATACAATCTCTTCGTTGTCGGCAAACGTCTTGATGAAGAAAGAGGAGTGTATCAGTATTATATTAAAAGCCGCAAAGCCGAGGATTATAAGCAAATGCTGATTGATTCAATGTATCATCCTCCTGTAATAAAGGTCAATCATGATAAAACCAATGATGAAAATTTATATTTGGTTCATGAATTTGAAGGTAAGCAACTATATAAACCATACATTGCAGATACTTTGATAGGGCTTGAGTTTTTGTGGGGAGATCAGGTGGTTCTTGAAACGACCGAAATAAGGATAGATGAAGAAAATTCTGATGAAAATGAAACAAAATTTGTTTACGATAAGGTTCTTTATGCTGTAAAAGACAGGAAAGTTACCAAAACTAAACTGTAGTATATGTCTGATAAAAATAAAAATAAAAATTCTGCTGACGATTTACACGAAAAAGCAGCAAAACTTGAAAAGACTTTAAAGAATTTGTCACAGGAATTGAAAATTAATGATCTTTATGATAAGATTAACTTTGACGATTTTCTTTATTTAGCTTCGCGTAAACCTGAACTTGTTTTTAGAGATATTTTCAAGTTTTTCCACGACATGATTCATTTCTATGTTCCTGAAGGACAGGATGATTATAAACTTACTGATGACTCGGTTGGTTTTGTTGATTATAATTTCAATAAACTTTTTGTAGAAAGCTGCGATGATCCATTTTTTGCTGACAGATTGTTTGCAAATAGGTTTATGAATCTGGTAAATAGTTTTGGAAGTGGTCTGCAAAACAATAAAATTATACTTTTCGAAGGACCTCCGGGTAGCGGTAAATCAACATTTTTAAACAATCTTTTAAATAAACTTGAAAATTTTTCCAACCTGCCTGAAGGCGTTATGTACAAAACATATTGGAGAATAAATCTTAATACTCTTAAGAAGAAATCGGCTATTACAAATATTTTAATTTATGGTTCAGACGAACAAGACGAAAATGCTCTGTCTGGTCAGAGCGGAAATTTTATTGAAATATCTTGTCCTTGTAACGATCATCCGATTTTACAAATTCCAAAAAAATACAGAATTAAGTTAATTGAAGATTTGATTGAAGATGACAAGGTGAGAGATAAAATTCTCAATTCCAAAGAATATTACTGGATTTATAAAGAAAATCCATGTCATATATGCAATTCGATTTTTCATACTTTGATGGACGAATATGGAGATCCGATGATGGTACTAAAAACCATTTATGCTAAACGTATGACATTTAAAAGACAGTTCGGTAAAGGTATTTCTGTATTTAACCCCGGTGACGAGTTGTTTATGAAACCAATTACGGATGTTACTGTTCAAAAACTTATAAATACAACTTTTCAAAACGAAGATATCAGGTATATATTTTCCAATCTAGCGTACACAAATAATGGTGTTTATGCTTTAATGGACATTAAGGAAAATAATGTTAGACGTTTAACCGATCTTCACGGTATTATTTCTGATGGAATCCATAAAGTAGAACATGTTGAAGAAAATATCAAATCAATTTTTCTTGGTTTGGTTAATCCTGAAGATAAAAAGAATTACGAAAATGTTAAGTCTTTTCAGGATAGGATTTTACACGTTAATATCCCATATATACTTGATTTTGAGGCAGAAGTAAATGTTTATAAAAACAAATTTGATCAAGTTGAAGAATTGTTTTTACCTCGTGTTTTGCAAAATTTTGCCAAGATTATTATTTCTTCAAGAATGAAAACAGATTCTACTGTTATAAGAAATTGGCTAAAAGATATAAATAAATATCGTCAATATAATGATGAGAGCTTTCTTCTTTTAAAGATGCAGTTGTATAAAGGAATTGTCCCCGATTGGTTAAGCGAAGAAGATGTTAAGAAGTTTACAAAATCGGTTCGCAAATCACTACTTGCCGAATCAGAATCAGAAGGTGTTAGTGGTATTAGTGGCAGAAATTCTATTAATATTTTCAATTGTCTTATTTCACGATTCTCTGATTCAGACAACCTCATAACTATGCTTGATGTAATAAATTATTTTAAAGATGATGCAGAGTTATTGTCAAAAATACCATCAGGATTTATAGACTCATTGGAAAATCTATACGATTACGAAGTGCTGCAACAAATAAAAGAATCTATTTACTATTTTAGTAAAAAACAAATAGTGAAAGAAATTTTAGATTATTTATTTGCACTAAACTATGATGCGGGCGTCACTGAAATAAATTTTTATACAAACGAAAAAATAGAAATTACTGAGGATCTTTATAAAAACTTCGAAGCCACTGTTCTGGGTATTGATTCAGATTCTGTTAAAAGAGCCGAATTTCGTCAGGATATGCTAAAGGAATTTATAACACACACTTTGGCAAGTGAAATTAAACTTAAAGGCGTTAAAATAGAACAGACTCAACAATTTTTAAAGCTTTTAGATAAATATACTCGCAGTATTAAAGAAAATGCTCTTGCTCCATATATCGAAAGTGATAATTTTAGAAGGGCGATAATGGATTTTGGAACAGCTTCGTTTAAGAATTATCCCGAAAGACTAAAAAGTGATGTTACTCGACTTGTAAATAATCTTATCAGATCATTTGATTACACAGAAATAGGAGCAAAGCAGGTTTGTGTTTATGCTATTGATAAAAAAATCTGGGAAAAATTCGGCAGATGAAGTGGATTATAATTAAATTTTAAATCGCAAGACTACCGTCTATATTGTTGCTAATCAGTTTTTTATGTGGCGTAGTCGTTTATTAACGGTTAAGTAACGGATAAAAGATTCAAACAACAAAAGTTAAAAGACAAGAAATAAAACTCTGTATGGTCTGCAATAAAAGGTAAATGTCGGCGACACAAGCAATGATCTTATAAATGGTCTTATTGCTTACTCAACCGCACATCGCTTAAATAGTTTTGCGAAAATGTTTTTAACTTTTCTTAAATTGATATTTCGTTTGGAAAAATTCGGGAATTTTACAAAAGTTAAACATAATTTTATTATTTTTAAAATTCATTTCTGCTAACTATTTGTAAATTGATAAACTTAGCATTTGATAATGAAGAATGAAATTGTTTTATATAGACCTAATGAGCTTTCTGAGCATATAGAAGTAATGCTTGAAGATGAAACTGTGTGGCTTTCTCTTAATCAGATTGCACAACTTTTTGATAGAGATAAGTCTGTCATTTCGAGGCATTTGCGGAACATTTTCAAGAGTGGTGAACTTGATTACGACTCAACTGTTGCAAAAAATGCAACAGTTCAAAATGAAGCTGGACGAATAATTAAAAGAGAAATTGATTTTTATAATTTAGATGCTATTCTGTCTGTTGGATATAGGGTTAATTCAAAACAAGGCACACAATTTCGCATTTGGGCAACACGTGTGCTAAAAGATTATCTACTAAAAGGTTACACCGTAAATAACAGAATAAATCGAATGGAGGAGAATATCTATTCCTTGACAAAAAGAGTGGATGAAATAGACTTCCAAGTTAAAACAAGTTTACCGCCCAACGAAGGCATATTTTTCAATGGACAAATTTTCGATGCCTGGGTGTTTGTATCCGAACTCGTTAAATCGGCTGAAAAATCATTAATTCTAATTGATAATTACGTTGATGAATCGGTACTCAATCTGTTTCTCAAAAGAAAAGATGGCGTGGCAGCGGAAATCTACACAGCAAATTTAACATCAGCACTTAAAACCGACCTTGAAAAACACAACAAGCAATATCAACCTATTGAAATCAAAGTTTATAAAAATGCTCACGACCGGTTTTTGATTATTGACAGAAAACATGTTTATCATATTGGAGCATCTTTAAAAGATTTAGGTAAAAAACTATTTGGGTTCTCAAAAATGGAAATAGAGGCAGAAATATTAATGAAAATTTTAGCATCAAAAAAATGAAAGAAAATAGCAGATATAAAGTTCCTTTTGCTTTTGCCTTAGCCTTCTCCTTTTTAAACTAAGTATTGGAAGAAAATCAAAAATATCTACTACAAAAAAAAGTTAATTTAGAATAGATAAATTTTATGGACAAAATTATTGAATTAGTAGTAAATTCGACAGGAATAGCACCAAAACAAGTATCAAATACAGTTGAGCTTTTAACTTCCGGATCAACCATTCCATTTATTTCGAGATATCGTAAAGAACGTACCGGAGGTCTTGACGAAGTTGAAATTGAGAAAATACAAAAACAGCATTTATACTATACTGAACTATCGGAACGAAAGCAAAGTATTCTTGCAACAATCGAAAAGCAAGGATTGTTAAGCAAGGAATTGAGAGAGCAAATCGAAGCAAGTTGGGATTCGAACGAACTGGAGGATATTTACCTACCATATAAACCAAAAAGAAAAACAAGAGCATCAGTTGCTAAAGAAAAAGGTCTTGAACCACTTGCAGATATTATTTACAAACAGCAAAATATAGACATTGATAAAATTGCTGCTGGGTTTTTAAACGAAAACGTAAAAACTATAGAAGAAGCACTTGATGGAGCTTGTGACATTATTGCCGAACAAATAAGCGAGAATAAGCAAGCTAGGGAACGAATAAGGAATTTGTTTGCAGAAGATGCTGTTATAAGTTCTAAAGTTGTTAAATCAAAAATTGAAGAGGCAGAAAAATATCGTGATTATTTCGAATTCTCACAAAAATTATCGGTTTGTCCATCTCACAGAATACTTGCCATACGAAGAGGTGATAAAGAGGGCTTTTTAAGAGTAGATATCTCGCCAAGCGAAGAAAAGGCTCATAAATTGCTGAAATACCTTTTTATTAAAGGACAGACAAATTGCTCAACTTTAGTATTAAAAGCATTGGAAGATTCGTATTCGAGGTTGCTTAAACCTAGCATAGAAACAGAATTTGCCTCTGATAGTAAACAGAAAGCGGATATTTCGGCAATTGATGTATTTGCAACAAATTTAAAACAACTTCTTCTGGCACCTCCGCTTGGAAAAAAGCGTGTCCTTGGAATAGATCCCGGTTATCGTACAGGCTGTAAAGTTGTTTGTATTGATGAGCAGGGAAATCTTTTGCATAACGAAACGATTTATCCGCACAAGCCTCAAGAGGAAACTGCTATTGCGATGAAAAAAATCAGTTCATTGGTAAGCAGCCATAAAATTGATGCAATCGCAATAGGTAATGGTACAGCAAGTCGTGAAACCGAAAGTTTTGTTAAGAGAATATCATTTGACAGAGAGATAAGAGTTTATGTTGTAAGTGAAGACGGAGCTTCTGTATATTCAGCTTCTTCGGTCGCCAGAGAAGAATTCCCGCAATACGATGTTACAGTTCGCGGAGCTGTTTCGATTGCCCGCAGATTAATGGATCCTCTGGCAGAGTTAGTAAAAATTGACCCTAAATCAATAGGAGTAGGACAGTACCAGCATGATGTAGATCAGAAATTACTTAAAGAAAGTCTCGACCGTGTAGTAGAATCTGCTGTAAATAGTGTAGGAGTGAACCTAAACACTGCAAGCAAGCATCTTTTGACTTATGTTTCTGGACTCGGACCTGTTCTGGCTCAGAATATTGTTGATTTTCGTAAAGAAAACGGAGCTTTTAAACAACGAAAAGAGCTGACTAAAGTGCCCCGTTTGGGAGATAAAGCATTTGAACAGTGTGCTGGTTTTTTGCGTATCCCAGATGCGCCAAATCCTCTTGACAATACAGCAGTACATCCCGAATCATATTTTATTGTCGAAAAAATGGCAAAAGATATGAAAAAAAGTATTTCTGATTTAATTGCCGAACCAGGCTTACTTAAGAATATTGATTTGTCGAAATATATCACAAAGGATATAGGTTTGCCAAGTCTCGAAGATATAATAAAAGAACTCGAAAAACCGGGACGCGACCCTCGTAAGGGAATTAAAATCATGGAATTTGATAAATCAATTTATAAAATTGAAGACTTGCAAATTGGAATGGTATTGCCAGGAATAATTACCAATATTACTAATTTTGGAGCATTTGTTGATGTCGGTATAAAAGAAAACGGGCTAGTCCATATTTCGCAAATAACCGACAGGTTTATTTCAAATCCCAATGAAGTACTAAAACTTCACCAACATGTAAAAGTTAAAATAACTGAAGTGGATATTGCCAGAAAAAGAATTCAACTAAGTATGAAGGAAGTGGAACAATAAGATTAAATGGCTTTCCTTTAAAAATAGTTTATTCTTCTTCGCAAAAGCTGTTATTCAATTTTCGCAATACTTGTCCTGATTTATCTATTTCAAGGCATTCTCCTTTTTTGCTTACAATAGCCTTACCATTTCTGAATTCCTGTAAATAATTATCAAAAGGACCATCTATAATAGTTTCGCCAAATTTATTGATTACGAAAAAATCTGCTTGGTTTTCTGACATACTGACAAAACAAAGTCCATCGCTAAATCTTCCGATTGCAGTAAATATTAAAGGTATGGCGAGTTCTCCATTGCAATCGATAAAACCATATTTTCCGTTTATTTGAACTCCGGCCATTCCATAATTTATAGGTAATGCTGACCAAAACTGCGGTTCAAAAACCCATTCCGAATTTTTGTTTATATAGCCCCAGCAAGCATTATCACAATCGGGATGAACACATACAGGTGCAATCCCATACGAAAAACCACCCGTATCGGAATAGAGAAAATCAATAACGAGCTTACCTGTTTTATCAATAAAACCAATTTTACCATCAGAGTTTTTTACAGGTGCAAGTCCTTCAGAAAAACCATAAATGTAGTTTTCTCCGCTCAACTCGTTATTGTACATGATGCAATCGTAATTTGTATCTATTATTTTAGTTAGGCTGGCATCAACAAAAAGCCAATTATCATAATACATTGCAGGTGCATAACCTTCGGAATAATCACCAAAGTACTGAAAATCTTTCTTATTGTCTGGAATAACAGTTCCTTTAAATCGAAAGACTATTGTACTGTCATTTGATAACCTAAAACCCATTGCTTTGTTGAAACGCCCCTGTCTTTCAATCTGGGTGAAGTAAATCTCAAAAGAATATATTTTCCCCGGAATAAGCACCTCGCTCGGATATTCATAAATAAAGTGAGGATCCCCTGTCCATGACTTAACAATGAAAATGTCTTCTTTACCGATATATTTGAAGTACTTTGTCATTTTTGCATATGTTTGGGGGACAAAACCTAAATCTTGCACAAACGAATCTGTGACAAAATTTAAAGTAGTATCTGCAAAAATTATCGCACTTGTATCTGCTGTCGGTTGATTGTATCTGATAGTTTTATATTGTCCATAGCTCACATGAGATAATATGATTAACAGCGTAAAAGTAAGTTTAAAACATTTCATAATCAAAAATCATAATTTTCTCTCGATCCCAGACCAATTGTAAAAGTTATGCCGTAAGAAGCAGGATTGAAGTTTAGTTGTCCGTCTGTATAAATACCTGCATAACCTTCATTTAATTGATTATTAAGCAAATCAAGCTCAATTTGCCAGAAAGGCAGTTGATAAAAGACCCCTATATCAAAATTAAATTTTGGTCCTCCCACTGATATTGTGTAATTGATCTGTCCCGCAATAAGTGCTTTGCTGGTAGGAACAACCGAATTAAATAGCTCTTCTTGATCAAAGTCTATTTTTGCCTTAAATTGCTCTATTTTAAAGCTTATTCCAGGTCCGGTACGGAAGAAATTTGTATTAACTATCAAAACCCTGTAATACAAATTAAACCCGTTATAAGTGACAATCAGATTTTTGTAATAGTCAATTCCATTCGAATCCTTACCCTGTGCAAGAGTGGTAAAGTTGTTAAAATAAATATTACCTCCAAACTCACTAAAACGTGAATGTATTTTAAAACCAAAAATATATCCTGGAATATACATAGGTAAGCATAACTTATGTGCAGTTGTTATATCAGTGGTTTCGTGAAAATCATTAAAATCATCTATTATATGTCCAAAGGGCATCATGTCTTTAAAATTTGACATCTGCAAACCGCCATATAAGTAATTTCTGTTTTGAGAGAATGTTTCCAAACATGACAATAAGAAAATAGATATTATGATATGAATTAGTATCCTTTTCAAAAAATTTTTGTTTGCTTTTTATCTAAATTTCGTTTCTTGTTACGTAAATACACTTAAAAAGTTTAAAAAATTACACATTTTTTTTTAAAATTATTATTTTTTGGGTTTTGGAGGTAAATAATAAAACTGTGCATCTATGCCTTTTAAGTCAGGAATAGGATAAGCAATTGCCGATTTTGTCAAAATTTCATTTCTTCTGTCCTTTGGTAGTTCATATCCTTTAGGCTCAAATACCAATCTGTAAAGATTGTACAGAAACATATAATCCATGCCAACATATTCTCTTACATCTTTTGCGTTTCTGTTTCCTTTGTTGTGTGGCCAATTAAGCCTAGACGATGATGACCAAAATGGATGATAATCGCTTCTGGTATAATCTGTTGAAGGTCCATCAAATGGGGCAAATCCTAGCAACTCTTTATAATATTTCTTATCTTTTTCATAAAATTCAATTCCGGAAGAATAGACTTTTTTGTACTTATCCGAATGCAAAAGAAACAATATCAAAGGATTATGTTCATATGTCCAACCTGAGCGTTTATCACCTAATAAATATATAAGATCGTACGAATCTTCATCCCAATTAATATCAGAAATACTTGCCAGTGCCCGAAACATATAATCATCAATATTGTCGGGTACAGGAAATCCACCATGTTTTAAAAATCTCAAATTTTTGAAAAGTAAGGCTTTAAATAAATATGCATTTAATCCCATTTCCGAGCCATCGGAATGATAACAAGTTTTTCCTGTAATAAAATTTCCGGCTTCTGCAATTCCGTAAGAATTCATCCATACGCCCATATCTTCGCCATTTCCTTCAGCAACCAGATCGTTAGTAACTGGGTTGATTATATACCAATAACTGGACATTATGCCTCCAAATTTTGTTTTTGACGGATGTGCTTTGCCTGTTGTTATTTTTAATACAACTTTAGGCTCGGGATACTCATGAAAACATCTGCGGACCAATCTGTCAGTCAAATCATCAACCCATTTGTCGAATGAGATTGTATTCCCATTCAGAATGCCTTTTGATTTCAAATAATCGGGGATAAAAGTATTAATAAAATTTATTTCAATTTTACTCATATTTTCATCATCAACCAGTGTTTTTACTAATGCCAAAGATTGAAGCATATAGATTATATTATCCTGACTCATTCCTTCTTTGGCTATAACTCCTTTCTGAAAAACTGACAGATATCTGTTAGTTCCATCTCCGGTCTTATTATGCCAACCATATTCAGATTTAAAATGTTTATGATACTGTCTCCAAAATCCAAGACTAACATCGTCTCGAATCATAAAACCATTAATGTCGTCGGGATATTTTATTAATTCTGATTCGTTATGGTATGATTCTGTATTATGTTGTTTACGCAGAGCATATTCAGAATATAGGTCTAATCTCTCTATTGCAAGCATTGAATATACTAGCATAGATAATGTTTCCTGATAATCCTGACCATTATTTTTAAGTAAACGATATTCTGTTGCCAGTATGCCCAGCCAATGATTAAAATTACTGTTCCCGTCACTCCAGCTTACCCATCTGGGATTTCCTAAACTATCAAGAATTCTATCCACTGCAGGAATATTAACTCCAAATTGCTCAACATCAGAACTTACAATTATCCATTCTTCAAGTAAATGGTTTCTGTAGTTTATATATTTATCCGAAAGCTCAGTAGAAGTTTGAGACCTCAAAGAAATAGCAATTGTTGAGATTAATATTATAAGTATTAAAAATCTGTAGTTCATTTATTTTTTTTATCAAAATAAATAAAAATTTGCAAATCTTTTTGGTTTTAACAGTAGATTGTTGAAATATTCCTCGGAACAGTAATTTATAAGCACTAGCAAAATCAATACTTTTACATATTAGAAACAAATATCTATGAAGGCCGGTTCGATTTTATTTTTTTTATTTTTAGTTGTAACAGCATCTGCACAATATACTCCAGATGAGTATATAAAGAAGTACAGTCACATGGCGGTAAAAGAGATGAAAAGGAGTGGAGTTCCTGCCAGCATAACTTTATCACAAGGGATACTTGAATCGGCTAGCGGTGGTTCTTATCTTGCCAAAGAAGGTAATAATCATTTTGGAATTAAGTGTCATAAATGGGAGGGAGATAAGATTTATGCGGATGATGATGCAAAAGGCGAATGTTTTAGGAAATATAAAAGCGTTGAGGATTCGTACAAGGATCATTCTGATTTTTTAAGACAAAATAGTCGTTATCATTTTTTGTTTGAACTAGAGGTTACTGATTATCAGGGATGGGCAAAAGGACTGAAACAAGCAGGATATGCGACAAGCCCCACTTATGCCGAAAGTCTGATAAAGCTTATCGAAAAATACAATTTAAATGAATATGACAGCGGAAAAGCTAAGCCTGTTGAAGATGATAAACCGACAAAAAGACCGAACCGTAATAACAGTCCAATTAATGATAATTTCAGTATAAATCCATATTTGTACGAAGTTCAGACGAATAATACTGTGCCGTATATCGTTATTGCAGATACAAGTATTTCTTTAAGTAATTTATCAGTACAGTTGGATTTGATGAACTGGCAACTTGCAAAATATAACGACTTGGATAAAAATTCGGTTGTTGTTAAAGGAGAGCAGATATACATTAAACCTAAACGTAATAAGGCTGATAAGCAACACGAAACGCATAAAATAGCAAGAGGTGAAACAATGAGAGATGTATCTCAGCGATATGCAGTTAAATTAAAGAAGATATACAAGTATAATAACATACAAGAAGGAACAGAACCTGAGCCCGGAACTGTTTTGAATCTTAGAAAGAAAAAGAAATAATTACAATTATTCAATTATTAATTTTAGTCGTTTTGAGCCACACTCAAAAATATAAATTCCCGGTTTAACGGAAGCAATATCTATTGAATTATTGATAATTTCGGTTTCAATTACAGTTTTCCCAAGCAAATCAGTGAGTTTACAATTAGTTGTCGGAGCATTTTCAATAGTTAATAACTCATTCTTTACAGGATTTGGATATAATGCAAATACTGGTGATTCCGCTTCTATTACTTCAGAAATAAAAATATATCTGGTTTTACATTTTTGTGTCTGGTTACATCTTTTATAAGCGGTTAAACATATATCATATTCAGCTTCTGCCGGGTAAATGTGATACATCCAATCATAAGTATTTCCAAAAATCGGATATTGCATTTCAAATGTTCCATCGCCGAAATCCCAGTGGCACGAATCTGCATTTTCGGAATAATTTTCGAATTGTGCCTGAACATTTTTCGTAAGAAACATTGGCTCGAAATCGGCTCTTACAGTAGTTGTGTCAATTCGCCATGTGTCCAAAGTATCAAACACTACATTCCATGCAGCATTTTGAAGAACAGTTGCCTGTTCTCCGGTAACTTCTGCCGGAATGTATGCTCCAATTGGACTATCATTAAAAATAACCGAATAAAAAGTACATGCAGCCAAATAGGTTCCACAATAAGAAGGATGGCTTTCATCTCCACTATACAGTTCAATTTCAGGATTGCTCGTTATAACGGACTTAAACGCCATTCCGACAGGAGCTACCCATCCATCATTATCTTCGGCCATTTCAACATAACTTTGCCTTAACCTCCATTGCATTCCATCATAAGTACATAGAGGAGTGTAATAAGGACAGTTGTCCGCATCACCGTTTTTACGTCCCCATGTCATGAAGAATACAGGTATTGTACAAATGCTGTTGTTTTCAATCGAATCACATAAAATAGCTGCAAAAGGATAAACTTCTGACATTACCTGAGCAGGTGGAAATGACGGCAATTGACTTTGTTCCTGTAAAACAACATAGTCCCAATTGCGTGAAGCAATCAAATTCAGTGTTGTTGTATTGGTTGAGTGATTTTGTAAGGTATATCCTCCCGGCGCATTAAATTCTACTTCCACTGTTTTACCCTTCGATATTGCAACCTGAGTGAACATTTCAGGAAGTCCTCCATTGTAATAAGTGTAACTGTTACCAAGAAAAAGAACAGTTGTTTGGCAGTTAATAAAATTGGTTATTAACGAAAGTCCGGTTAGACACAATAAAATACTGAGTTTTCTCATTTAACTTTTTTTTTGACTAACGATAAAATATGTATTTGGTTGCTATGGTTTAACTATTTGGATGAGATTTTGTTGCAGCACTTAATTTTTTCAAAAAGCTTTAAATCAACAATAAGCAAGAATAACATACATACCATCCAAGGGATAAAAGTCGGAGATAATTCCTGAGGCAGCCAAAACCAATTTATGAAAAGGAGTAATATTATTATAGCATATACATATCTTACGTATTTACCTATTTTCTCATGACGTACAACTAAAATCAATAAAGCAGGTATTGTCCACAAAATATTCATATTAGCGCCGAGGGAAGGATGGAGGGAATATATACCTAATGAAAGTATTAATAGTCCCAGCAAAGAAAATAGGGTACAGAATATATAAAAAATTAGTTTTTGAGTTTTTCTCCATATACTTAATAAACAAATTATGAGAACAATTATCCATGGTAAAATATATTCAAAATTAAACTTGGTTTGCCTTTCCTGTTCAGCATCAAGTAATAATTCACTTTTTGACGCATAATTTGAGTTTTCAAAATAATCCTGAATATAGAATGGTAAAAACATGTATTCGTCAGTTGCGGCGTATTTATCTGTTTCCATACCCATGATAAAATTTATCCCGAAATTTATCCAATAGTTCTTAACTAAATATGGCTTTAGTAGTTGTCTGAATGTATCACCACTTTGCTTTGCATCAATAAATTTTATTCTGTTATTTGTAGCTTCTTTGATAACATCTCTTATTTTGGTAGCGCAATTATTTTTAAGGAAATCGTAACGATAATAGCGTGCAGGAGAGTTATAGCATTTTTCCAACAACATTACGAGATTATATTTCTCTTCGTAGGTTAAATACAATTCTTGTTCATATATTTTTCTGTGTGTCAGTTGTGATGAATAAACGAAATATTCGAAATCATCTATGGATAAACAATAATCAAGATCGCCTTTTACAAAACGACTGTAAAAGTTGGGTGTACTGAAATCAAATGTTCCGTAGTTATAAACCTGATCTATATAAAGTGAATCGTCCTTAACTCTGATTGCCGTATGACCAAAATAAGCATATAGTTCATCTCCGGGTTCTTGTGTCAACAGAGATATTCTTACATTCTGCGACAAACTAAATAAACTAAATGAACTTATAGATATAGCTAATAATATAAGAAGTATTTTTTTCATTTTATTTTATCTCGCATAAACGAATTACTCGTACAAATACCTCTTTATGTTTTTCTTAGGGGTCTTCTCAAATTCCTCTTCCCTTATAACGATCTTATTGACCTGCATATAAGTAGGCAATTCTTCATTAACTCTCTTTTGATAATTTAATATAACTTTCTCTACTTGTTCAGGTTTAAGGTCTAGAGATTTTATTTTCTCTTTATCGGGATATATTAAAGCAGTAATAAGATTGTTTCTACCAATAACAACAACTTCGCTTATAAGAGGGAAATTGTTAAATTTTGATTCAACTTCCTCAGGATAAACGTTTTGTCCCGAACCCGTAAGAATCATACTTTTCGAACGTCCTTTAATGAACAAATAATTATCTTCATCAATAACCCCCAAATCACCTGTATGTAACCATCCGTCTTTATCAAAAGCTTTTTCAGTTTCTTCCTGATTTTTATAATACCCTAACATTACATTTTCGCCCTTCAATAAAATTTCACCAACCTTGCCGGGTTCTTTTGAATCAATTTTTATTTCCATGCAGTCAATTAATTTTCCTGCTGAATAAATCTTAGTGGTTTTCCAACCATCATAGCTAATTAAAGGGCCACATTCTGTCATACCATAGCCAACAGAGAAGTTAAAACCTATTGCCCTCAAAAATGTCTCCACTTCACGATTCATTTTTGCACCACCAACAACTATTTCTTTAAAATCTCCACCAAAAGCGACTTTAAGAGAAGCCAACACTTTCATGTATATAAGTCTTTTAAGGATAGGAATTTTTAAAATGAACTTAATTATTGGTTTATCTAATGTAGGTTTAATTTTATTCTTATAGACTTTTTCTATAACTAGTGGTACTGACAATATTAGTCTTGGTTTTATTTCACCAAATGCTTTTAAAATAACTTGTGGAGAAGGTAGCTTACCGAGAAAAATTATTGTACAACCTTTTGAAAAAGGGAATAAAAACTCGAAAGCTGCCCCATAACAATGTGCCAGTGGCAAAAATGATACAATCCTATCACCTGACTGCAAAGGCATATTTGCTCTGGCGTAACGTACGTTAGCCGCTAAGGAATTGTGATTCAGCATAACACCTTTAGGTTGACCTGATGTTCCGGATGTATATAAAATTGCTGCCAACTCAGAGTTAGGCACATGGTCGAGTTTAAATTTATCCGGCGTTACTGGATTAGAAGCTTTGTTATAAGCTATAAAATCAGCAGTATAATCATAAGCTACAGCAAAATCATCCAAATAGTAAACTGTCCTTAAATTTTCGAATTCATTAAAATTAAGTTTTTCGCAAATATATTCTGAAGCAAACATTAGTTGAGCGTCAGAGTGATTTACAAGCTTGTAAATGTCTTTTGCCGTAAAATCCTGCAACAGTGGAACAATAACAGCACCATAAGTTACTGTGGCAAGATATACTGACCCCCAGTACGCTGAATTTTTGCCAATCACTACAATTTTATCGCCTTTCACAATTCCATGCTCTCTATATAAATTATGAAGACACAAAATCTGATTAGCCAGTTCCCCAAATGTCAAACCACCATTGTCATAATCTTGCAACGAAAGTTTATCCCAGTTGTTTTTTATCGCGGTTTCAAAATAAGCAGTAAGATTTTCACTTATCATAATCGTAAAATTTGAAATGTAAAAATATAAATTAAAATTGATTTTTGCTATTTTTCTTTCTCGAAATATATTTCAAATTATATAGATATTATTTTATTAATAATTTTTCATATATTTGTACATATTAACCATGAAAAAATCTAAATGAAAAAATTTGTATTTTTAATTCAATTATTTCTGATAACAGGAGTAATATTTGCTCAGTTTAACCCCAAACACGAAAATAATTTTAAATGGGGTACTGACAGTCTTAATGTTAACGGATTAGGACATTTTAATAAAATTGGAAATTTTATGTCAGTATTTGTTGTTGATACCGTTGCATACGCTTGTATGGATCATTCACTTGTAATAGTTGACATCAGAGTCAAAACCTCGCCACAGATATTGTGTGTTGTTGAAACAGAATATCCAGTATATGATGTTTTTGTCGTCAATGATTATGCATATATTGCTAATGACGAAGGTGGCTTAAGGATAATTGACGTATACTGGCCTGATTATGCTTATGAAGTAGGTTATCTTGACACTGACGGTTATTCGTATGGCATTTTTGCAGAAGGTAACACAGTTTATCTTGCCGATGCAACTGGAGGGCTAAAAATAATAAATGTCTCAAATCCCGAATCTCCGGCATTAATCGGAACATTTAATGAATATGCATTTGATGTTTATTGTCATGATGATTACGCCTATGTATCAGCATATAACAATGGGTTGAAAATTGTAAATATTTCAGATCCTGCAAACCCATATCTTGAATCATATTATATTAGTGGTACATATGGTCAATATACAGGAGTCTATTTCAAGGATAATTACGTATATGCCAGCTGTGGAGATGGTGGGTTGAAAATTATTGATGTAAGCACTCCGCAGTTGCCTATTGAAAAGAGTAATCTTAATACTGAGGGTTTTGCAACTGAAGTAACTGTATATAATAATTATGCATATTTATCAGATGGTTTAGGGGGTGTGAGAATTATAAATATAGAAGATCCCGAATCACCTATTGAACTTGGATTTTATGATACGGAAGGATATGCAAATCATGTTTACTATGCTGATAATTTTGTTTATGTTGCGGATATGCAATCGGGTTTTGATATAATTTCCGTATCAATTCCTTCAACACCTGTATATGCTAGTACTTTTTTAAATACTCCTGAGGTTTGGGATGTACATGCTACATTTGGGTTTTATGCTTTTTTAGCTAGTGGTAACTCTGGTTTAAGAGTTGTAAATTTTGATGATGAATCTAATCCTATTGAGTTCGGATATTGTGAAACTCCCGGCTATGCAGTAGATGTTTACTGTAGTGGTATATATGCTTATGTAGCTGATTATACAGAAGGATTGCGTATTATTGATGTTGCTACCGAAGTAAATTTTCCTCGTGAGGTAGGTTACATTGAAACCCCTGGTGAAGCTTTATGCGTTCACGTTCAAGGCAATTATGCATATTTAGCAGCAGGTACAGAAGGACTGAGGATAATTGATATTTCAAATCCGGAAAACCCTGTTGAAGTTGGTTTTTATAACACTCCCGGAGTTGCAAGGGCAGTCTTTGCAAAGGGCGATTATGCTTATGTAGCTGACGGAACAGGAGGGTTGCGAATAATAAATATTTCAAATCCGGCAATACCTACCGAAACCGGATACATTGTTACAGGTGAATATGGCGAATTTTATGATGTCCAGGTTGTCGATAATATTGCTTATGTTGCAGCCGATTGGGACGGATTGAGAATTATAGATGTTTCTAATCCAAATACACCTACAGAAATAAGTTTTACTTATACTAATACTTATGCTGAAAAATTATCTGTAGTCGATAATCATGTTTTTGTATCTGATTACAATGGTGGTTTATATGTTATAAACACTACTGATTTTCAGGATATGTTTATTGAAGGGTTCTATATTGTAAGTAGTTATTCATGGGGAATTCACGCAACCAAAGAACTTTATGAAGAAGGACTATTTGTTTTTCTTGCTAATTATGATAATGGATTTCATATTCTTAAACCTGTAAATTTAATTTCTGATATATTAAAAGATGAACCTGAAAAAGCACCTGAATTACTTTTTGATAATTCTTCAAATCAATTAGTAATAAAAACCTTCTCTTCAAATGCATATTTAAGGATTTTTGATGCTAACGGAAAGGCTGTTTTGTCAAAAAAATTAAGTTCCGAGGGTAATCATTTTGTGTCAGTTGAAGGAATTTCGTCAGGTATTTATCTTGGAGTAATTAAAGATAGTAATTCAAAACAAAGTTTGAAATTTTTCATCGGAAATTAAGATGCAGTAAAAAACTCGTAATCTTATTTATGTTTAAATTCTAACACAGTTCCGTTGTTTTTAGTAATTTTCAGTATACCTGATGATTTGTTAAAGAATACAGAACTTACTTGAGTATGTTCAAAATCCTGATTAGTTACTTTAAATACATTTAAATATGTAGTATCTGAAATTATCAATGAATCAACAATAAAAAAATTTTCCATCATACCAATATAATCCGGATCATTTTCAAAATCAAATTCAAAATTGAAATTTTCAATATTATAACGATAGATATGAGTTCCTGACTTTGAATTTATTTCAAGCCTGATTAAAACAAATTCTGTTGATGAAGCAGTATTATTTGCAATAATTTCAGCATATCTTTCACACAAACAAATTCCATTCAAATCGCGACATTTAAAAGTATAAGGCTGTGACTTTTCAATATCTATAATTGGAATAATAAAATTATTATCATTTTGATCTACGAACATTAAAGTATCGCCGACACAATAAGGCAAACCTAGCATATCGTCATCAGTAAACCCTGAACATTCGGTTTTTTTTGCACATGAAAAGAAAAAACATAATGATGTAATCAATAAAGGAATTACTATTACGAAAAACACTTTGTTCATTTGATTTTTCATTTTAGCTACTGTTGAATAAAGCTGTAAGTGATTTTTCCGTTTTCGTTTCCACCACCTGTTATAGGTGTAAATCTGGAATTTGATGCAGCTTGTTTGGCAGCATTACTTATACATGTCGGGTCACCATCAGAACTAGCCGAAACAACCGTTGCTGTTTTTACTTTTCCGTCACTGCCAATTACTATATTCACGACAACTCTTCCTCCATCTCTGCATGTAAAAACCGGAACTTCAATATATGATTTACCTCTGTTAGGATTATCAAGTTCGACATAAACAAGTGCCGGACCTGAATATGAATTGTTACTTTCATTGTTCTGATTTTGATTACCATTTTTTACTTCAGGAGTATTCGTTTTAAGGTAATCTTCGTATGTACTGTTAATGACTTTTTCGTAATCGTCGCCATATTTTTCTTTTAACATCTCTTCTTCGTATAATTTACGCATTTCTTCCTGTGACATGGTTTTTATATCTGGGTATTTTGTATTATTACCTCCAACATTTCTTATATCACTCAGGTATTTTTCAATTTCAATATCGTTTATGTCTGTTTTAGAATTTGTTTTATTAAGTTGTTGTTCTTCAAATTGTTCAAAAAATTCAGGTTCAATAATCATGTAACCTTCTTCTTTTGGTTCTATTGTTTGCACTTTAAAAGCCATAGCTATAACAATGACAAATAAATGGAACAATATTGTACCAAGAATTCCATTAATATTTTTTCTAAAAAAACTTGACATATTTCTGCAAAATTAACGAATATTTACGGTTTTGTTTATTCATTATTTAAAAGAATTTAACATCTTAGTATGAATAAAACGAAAAACAGATGTAATCGTGCAAAAGTTTGCATAAAAAATAACTTTTAAATTAGCCGTAATTAAGATTAGTTGATAATACAAATTGTGGATAATTCGTCAATAATATAGATATATGAACGATAGGAGTTAAATTTAAGATAAGAAACCTAAAATGCAAAATAATTCATATAAACCATTTGATATTAAGAAAATTAAACTACTTTTGCAGCTCGAAAATTTTATATATAATGTCTAACTAAATTAAAGAAAAAATTAAAACATGACTACAAAAGATCAAAACGAGATTATTAACAATGAACCTGTTGAGGATCAAATCTCAGAACAAACAGAAAAATCAGTAGAAATTACTGAAACAATTGAAGAACCAATAGTAATTGAAAATGCAGAAGTTACCCCTATTGTTGAATCTGAAAAAGTAGAAGAGCCTATTTTATTAGAAGAGAAAAAGGAAAAGAAAGTTGTTGCTAAAGTAAAAGAAAAAACTCCGGAAAACAAGGCTGAAATTAAGCCAATCGAAGACTTTGATTGGGAATTAATCGGTAAAAGAGACGTTTCTTATTCGAAGGTACAGCGTCAGGAACTAGAGGATTTATACAATAAAACTTTCAAACTTGTTGAAGAAGGTGAAGTTGTTATGGGAACTGTTGTTGCAATAAACAAACGCGAAGTTGTTGTAAACATTGGTTACAAATCCGAAGGCGTTATTAACGCAAATGAATTCAGAACAGAAAACGAATTAAAAGTTGGAGACCAAGTTGAAGTTTATGTGGAAAATATGGAAAGTCTTGATGGACAGTTAATATTATCTCACAAGAAAGCTAAATCACTCAAATCTTGGGAACGTGTTAATCAGGCTTGCGACAATGATGAAATTGTTAAGGGATATATTAAATGTCGTACCAAAGGCGGTATGATCGTTGATGTATTTGGTATTGAAGCATTCTTGCCAGGTTCTCAGATAGATGTTAAACCAATTCGTGATTATGATATATTTGTTGGAAAGACAATGGAATTCAAAGTGGTTAAAATTAACGAAGAATTCAAAAATGTTGTAGTTTCACACAAAGCACTTATTGAAGCCGAACTTGAAGAACAGAAGAAACATATTATTTCAAAACTTGAAAAAGGTCAGGTACTTGAAGG
>Ga0116142_10001415_pt1 | contig 28780 bp, 23 predicted proteins | sample AD_UKC033_MetaG_FD_89785 | JGI IMG/M metagenome (GOLD analysis project Ga0116142, IMG submission 89785) | Active sludge microbial communities of municipal wastewater-treating anaerobic digesters from USA - AD_UKC033_MetaG | ecosystem: Engineered > Bioreactor > Anaerobic > Digestate | place: USA... | reverse complement strand
TTGTTAGTATCTGCTGATTTTTGAGCTGCATGCATGCACCTACCCTACGCTTGTTATTAAACTTCAGATATTTTTTTAGGTTGTAGCTTAGAGCGCTCATCAGAATGTGTTTGTTGGCTTGCTCTCAAAAAAGATTTGAAATTCTTATGCTGCAATAAACGATCCATGCATTAGAAAATAAAAATATATTCATTAAAAACCGATTCATTTTTATTGAAAAATAAAGCATTACCTTTAAAAAATATTTAGTGCTGATGGGTGCCTAATCGCACCTTGAATACAATTATCTTTTAATGCTTTGCCAATGATTTTCGATGCAAAAAAAATATTGATCCTTGCCCCTCATCCTGATGATGCTGAATTCGGTTTGGGTGGAACAATTTCTAAACTCATTGAACAAGGAAAAGAAATTTTTGTAACCACTTTTAGTGTATGCGAAAAAAGTACGCCAAAAGGTTTTGAAGTAGGCGATATAGAAAAAGAAATGTATGCCTCTATGAACAGTCTTAATATAAAGAAAGAGTGCCTGACGGTATATGATTATCCGGTGCGGGATTTTCCGGCACATCGTCAGGAGATATTAGAGAAGATGATTGAACAAAAAAAACGCATTGAGCCCGATTTGGTTTTTATTCCCTGCTCGAGCGATATTCATCAGGATCATGAAGTTATAAATGTTGAAGGTAAACGTGCTTTTAAACACCACAATTTACTTGGCTATGAAATGCCCTGGAATAATTTTGGATTCACTTCGTTTTTATACCACACAATTGAAGAGAAGCATTTGAAAAATAAATTAAAAGCAATTGCATGTTATAAATCGCAAATACAACGCGCGTATAGCACACCGGAGTTTATAACGGCTTTGGCAACTTTGAGAGGTGGTCAGATTTTAAAACCGTATGCCGAATCGTTTGAAGTGATAAGATTGATTTCGAAATGAAGTTGAACCCAATAACAGCAGCAGAGATTATTAAATGGCATGAGGAAATAAATGGCAAAGTGAAGAATTTTGGTTTATCTGATGGCCATATGATCCGCTACCCCAGAGCAATAGAGTTGTGCGATGAGCACAATATCTCGATGATAACGTCAAAGTATAAAGATCAAGTAATGGACTTGTTGTCGGCTAGTGCGTGCCGGTTAATCATCATTCCCGAAAGTTTATTGCCAAATGATTTTAAAGCAGATGGAAAAGCATTTTTATTGCACGATAAGCCAAAAGAAATACTGATTCAATATTGCAAATCATTTTTAGGTTTTGGCGCCTTGAGCAAAACGGAAGATATACATGCAAGTGCTGTAATTGAGAAAGGAGCAAAAATTGGATTGAACGTTGTGATTGGTGCCCATACTTTTATTTCAAGTGATTCGGAAGTGGGTGATCATTGCATGATAGGTGCCAACACGGTAATCAAGAATGCTACTATTGCCAATCGGGTTATGATTGGCTCAAACAATACGATTGGAGAAAATGGTTTTGGTTATACGAAAGATGCCAAAGGAGAATCGGAACTTTTTCCACACTACGGTCGTGTGGTGATAGAAGATGATGTTCATATAGGCAATAATACTTGTATTGACAGAGGCTCTTTGTCAGATACCCATATAATGAAAGGTGTGAAGATTGATAACTTGGTTCATATTGCACACAATGTGGTAATTGGGCAAAACTCTTTTATAATCGCTTGTTCTATGATAGCCGGAAGTGTTGTTATTGGTGAAAACTGCTGGGTAGCGCCATCGAGCAGTATTAGAAACGCATTGAATATTGGAAAAAATGCTACCATAGGAATAGCGAGTACAGTGGTAAAGAATGTTGAGGCAGGCACTATTGTTTTGGGAAATCCTGCCATGAAAATGGATGATTTTGTAAAATTGAGAAAGCAACAAAATGATCTTATTGCTGATCAAAAAACAAAAGCATCTGAAGAGGGTAAATAAATTGTCGCTGAAATAAATGAATTATGATCTCAATTTCATCATTCTGATGCCATTTTCTACATATTAAATCACATTGCACTGCCTATTTTCGGCCGTATTGCTATCTTTGCCCCCTCTTAATAAAAACCTTTTTTTACTAGCCCATCCATGGATAGAAATTCACTTATAGGTATCTTCTTAATCGGCTTAATTTTAGTCGTTTTCAGCATAATGAATCAACCCAGTGCAGAAGAATTGGCCCGCCAAAAGCAGGTTCGTGATTCGATTGCCGAAGTAGAACGAATTGAAGAAATTAATGCCCAAACCGTCCAAAACGTTGAAAGTAAAACTCAACCCCTTGCTAATGATAGCCTTATTGTAAACGATAGCATCAGTAATGATTCGTTATTGATGGCAAATCGGATAGCAAAATTTGGTTTATTCTCAAATGCTTCTGAAGGAAATGAAAAGCAGCTTTGGCTCGAAAATGATCGATTAAAAGTTACCTTCAGCACTAAGGGTGGCAAACCCATACAGGCTTTGTTAAAAAGCTATAAAACCTATCAGCAAAATCCGTTGCAACTTTTTGACGAAGATTCAACTCGCTTTGGTCTTACTTTTTTTGCAGCTAATCGGTTGATCAATACCAATGCCTTATACTTTGAACCGATGGAGCAAAGTGATAATAGCAAATTGGTTTTTCGATTGAAAACCGACACCAAAGCATATATTGATTTCATTTATGCTCTTGAACCGGAGTCATATCAATTGACCTTTCAAATCCGATTGAATGGAATGGATCAAGTAATTGCCGACAATTCAAACTTTATTGAATTGGAATGGATGCAACAAAGTCCCAGTCAGGAGAAAGATATAGAAGCGCAAAGAAGAACCAGTGGTGTGCATTATATGTATTTGGATGAAGACGTTGATTACTTATCTGAAACATCAGACGAAAGCGAAGCCCTTAAAACAAAAGTAAAATGGATAGCTTTCAAACAACAGTACTTTAGCTCTGCACTTATTGCCGATGATTCTTTTCTAAATCCAACCGATGTAGCGCATCAAAGCAGTGGCTTGAATGATTCGACTGTTAAAAAATTCAGTGCTCGTCTTTCTTTACCGTTCGACAAATCTTCGGATGAAAAGATCGACATGAAATTCTATTTTGGACCTAACCATTTTCAGACCTTACGAAAAATGAAACTCAATTTGGAAAAACTAGTTCCATTGGGTTGGGGAATTTTTGGATGGGTAAACCGTTTCTTAGTAATTCCTGTTTTTAACTTCTTAAACACTTTTAATCTAAACTATGGGATCATTATTTTAATCCTTACGATTGGCATTAAATTGCTGTTACTTCCATTGACGTATAAGTCGTATATGAGTACAGCAAAAATGAAAGTACTCCGTCCCGAAGTAGAAGAAATACAAGGTAAACATAAAGACGAGCCAATGAAATCGCAGCAAGAGATGTTGGCATTATATCGCAAAGCAGGCGTAAATCCTTTAGGCGGATGTTTACCCATGTTGCTTCAGTTCCCCATCTTATTGGCCATGTTCAACTTTTTCCCGGCCAGTATTGAATTGCGGCAGGAAAGTTTTTTATGGGCGAAAGACTTGAGCACTTATGACAGTATATTGGATTTACCATTCAATATTCCTTTCTATGGTGATCACGTGAGTTTGTTCACTTTGCTGATGACTATTTCTACTTTGCTGTTTACCATGTTCAACAGTCAAATGACGGCTACGAATCCGCAGATGAAGTGGATGATGTATTTAATGCCCATCATATTTTTAGGAGTGTTCAATTCTTATTCTGCCGGATTGAGTTATTACTATTTCCTGGCAAACGTAATCAGTATTGGACAACAATTTATGTTCAGACGCTTTGTTGATGAAGATGAAATCCATCGCAAAATTCAAGAGAATAAAAAGAAGCCTTCGTCTAATAAAAAATCAAAATTTCAACAAAGGCTTGAAAAAATGGCGAAAGAAAGAGGATATAAATTGCCTAAATAAAAATGTAATGAAAAAAAGAGCTGCATCATTGTTTTATCATTCGCATTTGAGTAAATTGTTTTTTGTTTTCTTGATGTTAACCTTTTGTCATACGGCATGCAAAGTAAAAACGCAGAACAATTCAAATGCAGTATTAGACATTGATTCACTTTTAATCTCAATGGAAAGAAGTCCTTGTTTTGGAAAATGTGCTGTGTATAAAATGGAATTATACCGTAGCGGTTTTGCTTACTATAAAGGAATTAAAGATGCACCGCTCAAAGGCTACCATACCAGCATGGTTTCAAAAGATGAAATTGAAACATTTATTAATACAATGGAGGAGGCAGGATATTTTAAAATGGAAAATCAATACATCAATCCACATATTACCGACATACCGACTGTACGAATGTATATTCGATCAGGTGATAAAAAGAAGATGATTGAAATACGCACCGATGAATACCCGGATGAATTGCGCTCAATGGATCAATTCATGGATCGTTGGATACACGGTTTAAATTGGAATTATACAAATACGACTAACGAATAAATTAAAAACTATGAGTACTTCAGTAAATGAAATAGAAACAAAAAATAAAATAGCAGAAGACTTTCTGCCTTTATTGGGCACCGATCATATTGAACTCTATGTCGGGAATGCCAAACAGAGTTCCTATTACTATCAAAGCGCTTGGGGCTATGAGCTCATTGCATATTCAGGACCTGAAACCGGAGTGCGCGATCGTGCATCTTATGTATTGCAACAAGGTAAAATAAAAATAATACTGACCAGCAGTATCCATGTAGATACGGACGTATCACGTCACCATTCCATCCATGGCGATGGAGTGAAAGTTTTAGCCCTGTGGGTTGACAATGCTACAAAGTCGTATGAAGAAACGACTAAGAGAGGAGCTACCGGAGTTATACATCCTACCACATTGAAAGACGAACACGGAGAGGTGGTCATATCGGCTATTCAAACCTATGGTGAAACCATTCACAAATTTGTAGAACGTAAAAACTACAAAGGCATATTCTTACCCGGATATAAAGAAGCGAAAAGTAGTATTCCGGTTAAGAGTGTTGGATTGAAAGTAATTGATCATTGTGTTGGAAATGTAGAATTAGGAATGATGAATAAGTGGGTGAAGTTTTACGAAGATGTTATGGGATTTAAGTTGCTCTTGACCTTTGACGATAAAGATATATCAACGGAATACTCTGCTCTGATGAGTAAGGTAGTTTCCAATGGAAATGGTTATATAAAATTTCCAATAAACGAACCGGCCGATGGAAAGAAAAAATCGCAGATCGAAGAGTATTTAGAGTTTTATAAAGGAGCCGGTTGTCAACATATTGCTGTATTAACAGATGACATTATTCATACCGTTGGTGAACTTAGAGCAAGAGGAATTGACTTCTTGTATGTACCCGACAACTATTATGAAGATGTTTTGGATCGTGTTGGAGAAATAGATGAAGACTTAAATGATCTGAAGAAATTAAATATCCTTATCGATCGTGATGAAGAGGGTTATCTGTTACAGTTGTTTACCAAACCCGTTCAAGACCGACCTACCGTTTTCTTTGAAATCATTCAGCGAAAAGGAGCTAAATCATTTGGCAAAGGAAACTTTAAAGCCTTATTCGAGTCGATAGAGCGCGAGCAAGAAGCCAGAGGTAATTTATAAAAACTATAATTCTTATAAATGGAAAGAGCTACCTTAGGGTTGCTCTTTTTTTTACTTAATGACAACCATTTCACGGTATTTAGGTACCGGCCACAAGGCATCATCGGTAAGCATTTCAAGTTTGTCCGTATGGTATCGTAAAGTATCAAAGTGTGTTCGCACTTTATCGCAATAAGCAATTGCCATATCTCTGCTGTTCTTAGCTACATTGGCTTTCTTTCGTGCTTCTACCATTTCATACACGCCTTTCTTTATCACATTAACATGTTCTGAAATTTCTTTTATCAACTCCAACTGTGCATTTGTAGCATCTGCTTTTAATCCAAGATTCTTAAGTCCTTCAACATTTCGGATCAAACGGTTCTGATATTCGATTGCAGCAGGTATGATGTGATTCAACAATAAATCACCCATCACTCTCGATTCTATTTGAATTTTCTTGGTGTAGGTTTCAAGCATAATTTCATGCCGAGCTTCCACTTCTCTATGACTGAATACTTTTGTACGTTCAAATAAGCTTAAAGAATTTTTAGAGACATAAGCATCTAAAGCTTGAGGTGTTGTTTTTAAATTGGAAAGTCCTCTTTTCTTCGCTTCCTTAACCCATTCATCGCTGTATCCATTACCTTCAAATCGAATGTGTTTTGTTGCTACAATATAATCGCGCAACACTTTAAAGATCGCTTCGTCTTTACCGGTGTTTTTTGAGATCAAAGCATCAACCTCACCTTTAAACTTTTTCAACTGATCGGCCATAATGGTATTGAGCACCAACATTGCCTGACCACAATTAGCCGATGATCCTACCGCACGAAACTCAAATTTGTTTCCTGTAAATGCAAAGGGTGAAGTACGATTTCGATCAGTGTTGTCTAATAAAATCTCCGGTATCTTTCCAATGTTCAACTTCAGCTCGGTTTTTTCTTCAGGCGTCATCTTATCTTTTTTTACCTTCTTCTCTATCTCATCCAATACTTTTGTCAATTGAGCTCCAATAAAAATAGACATGATGGCGGGTGGTGCTTCGTTAGCACCTAAACGATGATCGTTGCTGGCCGAAGCGATGCTGGCTCGCATCAAATCAGCATGATCGTGAACCGCTTTAATGGTATTGATAAAAAAGGTTAAGAACTGTAAATTACTTTTTGGTGTTGAACCGGGCGATAACAAATTCTTTCCAGCATCGGTTGACAATGACCAGTTGTTGTGTTTACCAGAACCATTGATTCCTGCGTAGGGCTTTTCGTGTAAAAGCACTTTAAAATTATGTCTGCGTGCAATTTTATCAATCACATCCATTAACAGTTGATTGTGATCAACCGCTAAATTGATTTCTTCAAAAACCGGAGCACATTCAAACTGACTGGGCGCTACCTCGTTGTGACGTGTCTTTAAAGGAATTCCCAATTTAAGTGCTTCTCTTTCGAATTCGACCATAAAAGTATAAACACGAGAAGGTATGCTACCGAAATAATGATCTTCCAATTGTTGTCCCTTAGCTGGTGAATGACCAAATAAAGTTCTGCCTGTTGCTACCAAATCAGGACGTGCATTGAATACATCCGAGTCGATGAGAAAATATTCTTGCTCAACTCCAAGTGTGGCATTGACGTGCGCAACATTTTTGTCGAAATATTGACAAACCGAAACGGCAGCTTCATCCAATACACTTAGGGCTTTTAGCAATGGTGCTTTATAATCGAGTGTTTCACCTGTATAACTTACAAAGATGGTTGGAATACATAAAGTAAGTCCCGCCTGACTTTCGATAATGAATGCAGGTGAACTAGGGTCCCAAGCGGTATATCCTCTTGCCTCAAATGTATTACGTATGCCTCCACTCGGAAAACTTGATGCATCAGGTTCTTGCTGAACCAAAGCGCTGCTTGAAAATACTTCTATTGCTTTTCCATCGGAAAGTTCAAAAAACGAATCGTGCTTTTCGGCAGTAGTACCTGTTAGAGGTTGAAACCAATGGGTATAGTGTGTAGCTCCTTTTGACATGGCCCAGTTTTTCATAGCAGCAGCTACTTGCTCTGCCGTTCTTCGATCGATACGATGCCCACTTTCAACGGTCATTTTCATTTGAGAAAAAATTTCTTTGCTCAAATATTTTTGCATGGTATCCATTCCAAAAACATTTTCACCGAAATATTCAGAAGCTTTCTGTAATGAATTAATCGGACCAGAAGTTCTTGAATTACTTGCGCGTACTGCATCAAAACGAAGGGTAACTGACATATTTTTATATATTTTTTGCAAATGTATGCTTTAAACAGGGGGGTATGCAAGAAATATTTATCTTTTTTTATCAAAACCCCCATAATTTTAGGGGGGGGGTGCAAAAAAAATCCCTCTTTTAAGAAAAAGAGGGATTTTCGTTTACATCGAATTACGTTACTCTTGCTCAGCTTTAGGATTATGTTCCTTCAATTCTTCTATCTGTTTTTGATTGCTATTGGTGTTATCATGTTTTTTGTTTTGATCTTCATGCATAGCATCGTTGATATCGCGCTGTACTCCATTCATGGCATCTTTAAATTGACGCATGCCACTTCCTAATCCGCGAGCTAATTCAGGAATTTTTTTTGATCCAAAAAAGAACAAAACGAAAATAAAGATGACGATCAGTTCGCCTCCACCTAAGCTCTCGAGAAATAAAATTATCATTGGATTCATATTGTAAAAATACAAAAAAGCCACCGAGATTACTCAGTGGCTTTCTTAATCGTAGTTTAGTTATTATTACTTACTGTTTTTCTTTTTTGAAAAGTCAATCACAATTGGCGTTGCAACATAAAGTGATGAATAGGTCCCCACAATCACTCCCATTAGCATTGCGAATGTAAATCCACGTATTACCTCTCCTCCGAATATAAAGATAGCCAAGAGTACGAAGAATATGGTTAACGAGGTATTGATGGTTCTACTTAATGTAGAATTCAATGCATCGTTTACAACTTTTTCCATTTCACCCTTGTGATGAATACCTAAATACTCTCTAATTCTATCGAATACAACCACGGTATCGTTCAGTGAGTATCCCATTACCGTAAGGATGGCTGCAATAAATGCTTGATCGATTTCGAGAGAGAATGGTAAAATACCCCAAAGCATAGAGAACAATGAAATCACTATTAAGGTGTCGTGCAATAAAGCAACTGTTGCACCTAAACCAAAGGTCCATCTTCTGAATCGTAAAATGATATAGAGGAAAATAATAAATACTGCGATGACTAATGACCATAATGCAGACACTTTAATATCATCGGCCACAGTAGGACCTACCTTTTGAGAACTCATGATTTGCGCAGCATCAATACTCAAACCCTCTCTCAATGCCTGCTCAACTTTTTGATCCGCATCTTCACTATTATCATCAATCAAATACGTGGTTGTAATTTTCACTTGATTTGATGAACCAAATGTTTTAACCTCCGGAGCACTGGCAAAAGAACCAGTAAGTTTAGAGCGTATATCTAATGTAGAAACAGCTTCATCAAAACGCACAACATAGGTTCTTCCTCCTTTAAAATCAACTCCCAAATTAAATCCTCTGAAAATCATGAATCCAATTCCTACGGCTATGATGGTAGTTGAAAGGAAGTAGAAAAACTTACGCTTCGATACAAAGTCGATGTTCAAATTCTTGAAAGCTCCTTCAGAGATTTTAGTCGCGAATTTTATCTCTTTGTTTTTGCCTAACCATGCTTCAAAAATCAATCGAGTAATAAATATAGCAGTGAACAAAGTTGTAAGAATACCGATGATAAGCGTTGTAGCAAATCCTTGAATTGGACCAGAACCAAAAACATAAAGTACGATACCCGTTAAAAGCGTTGTAACGTTTGCATCAATGATGGAACTATAAGCCGCTTTGAAACCATCAGCAATAGCTAATCTACCACCTTTTCCATTAGCAATTTCTTCTCGAACGCGCTCATAGATAAGAATATTGGCATCCACCGCCATTCCTAAAGTAAGCACTATACCAGCAATACCTGGTAGTGTAAGCACAGCACCTAATGAGGCTAAAACTCCAAATATGAAAAATATGTTGGCGAATAGAGCCAAATTGGCTGCCCATCCTGCATTGTTATAATAGAACACCATAAAGGCCAACACCAAAAGTAGCGCTATAACAAATGACAGTAAACTTGAATTGATCGACTCTTTTCCTAAAGAAGGCCCTACTACTGCTTCCTCAACAATTTTTGCTGGAGCAGGAAGTTTACCCGCTTTCAATATATTGGCTAAGTCTTTCGCTTCATTTATAGTGAAGTTACCGCTGATAGAAGAATTACCTCCGGCAATTTCTCCTTGCACTGTTGGATAGGAATACACATAATTGTCGAGAACAATGGCTATGCTTTTTCCGACATTTTCAGAAGTAAGGCGTTTCCAAATTTTTGCACCTTCGGCATTCATTCTCATAGTTACTTCAGGATTGGAGTTCAATTGTCCAAAATCCTGACGGGCATCCACCACCATATCTCCTTCTAAAGAAGATTGTCCATCGCGGCTGCTCACTTTTATAGCTACTAACTCTAATGCGCTTGATTCAGGCGTGGGAGGTTTAACACCCCAAAGTAATTTTAAATTTTTAGGAAGTAGTTCTTTTATCTCCGGACGATCAAAAATCCTGTTTACTTTACCTGTGTCTTTAATTAAGGCATAACCAACAACAGGCCCTTGACGATATTCACTTTGTCCTTGTGCATTTTGGAAAATGCTGGGTGCCAATACAGCAAACAAAGGATTTTCTTTTGCAAAATCTTCAAATGTTGCGGCAGCACTCGTATCTTTTGGAGTGGTATCGTTTTGTACTTGAGATACTAAATCATCAAAACCATCTGCAGCTGAATCGGTGGCTGCAATCACTGGATTTAGAGAATCACCCGCTGCCAATGCCGTTAAAGATGTATCGGCCACATCAAAGGTTTCTGAAGTAGAACCTCCAAGTTGGTTGAGATTACGTAATCGTTCATTTATTTTAGTAAAATATGTTTCAGTTATTTCAGCATTTTCATGTGTCTCCCAGAATTCCAGTCGAGCTGTTCCTTGTAATAGCTTACGAACACGATCGGGCTCCTTAACTCCAGGCAATTCAACTAATATTCTTCCTGATCCTAATTGTTGAATATTCGGTTGAGTTACACCAAATTTATCAATACGAGTACGGAGAATATTAAAAGTACGATCGATGGCAGCATCTGCTTCTTCGCGAATTACAGCAATAACTTCTTCATTGGTGCTGTTAAAATTTACTCGACCCTGCAAATCCATTGTATTAAAAATGGCCGCTAGTTTAGCGTTTGGGTCTGCTTGAGAAAATGCTCTTCCGAATAAGGTTACAAAATCTTCCTGGCTATTCTTCTGCATTTGTTGCGCATCGGCCAATGCTTTATTAAAAGTTGGATCGGTACTGAAATTAGCCATAGATTTTATCAGATCAACTACCGATACTTCCATAGTTACGTTCATACCGCCCTTAAGATCAAGACCTAAGTTCAGTTCTCTTTCCTTACACTCTAAAAAAGTATAATTTTTAAATAATAAATTATAGCTGGGGACATTTGCTATTGAATCAAGATATTCTCTTTCTTTTACCGGATCGCCTGCTGCATAATCTTTGGCTTTCGATTCTTTCATTTTTACGGCTACCGTAAATGAAAGCTGATAGATACAAACTAGTGCAAGAAGGATGGCGAACCATCTGATAGTACCTTTGTTTTGCATGAATAATTGTTTTTCAATTCGTTAAAGAGGGCGCAAATATAGGTTTACAAATTCGAATTTTCAATCTTTTTAATCCTGCATTTAAAACCAAAGGGCCTCTTAACGCTTAATTTTTAAGTTGTATATAATTTTTTTAATAAATCTTCTTTTCTGGAAACACATTCCATTCTGTAAACAGGTGTTTTCCCTCTTTTTGTAAAAGTTGAATGCTTTTCAAACTTCGATCAGAAGGGTTAAGTTTCACTTCCTGGTAAAAAATACTATCGTCAAATCCACCTTCCGCTGCATCGTCTCTGCCCGCTGCAAAATACAAGGCATCTATTCTAGCCCACAATATGGCTCCCAAACACATGGGACATGGCTCGCATGAACTATATATAATACTTCCCGAAAGATCGAAATCCTTCAAAGTTTCGGCTGCCATTCGAATGGCACATATTTCAGCATGTGCGGTAGGATCTTTGCTATAGAGGACATTGTTCGCTCCTTTGCCTATTACAGAACCATTTTTAACCACAAGTGCACCAAAGGGTCCACCTTTTCCTTCCTTCATCCCTTCTCTGGCCAATTTAATAGCCATATGTAAGAAATGCTCATGATCCATTTTCACACAGGGTCATTGTCGGTGTAGCTATCCGGTTCTGGTTTATCCGGAGTTCTGAGAACTTTTATGAAAAAAAACAGGGTAAATGAAAATACTACAACAAATACCATTGTCATGAGTAGTAATGCTGAACTGTTCATTAGGCTATTCCTCCTTTCTTTTGACGGTTGATGTATGCTTTATAAACCAATAAACTTATGATAATAAACAAAGACAATAATATGATTCGAGCCATATTAATATAAAACATTTTCTCTTCCAGGACGGATGCTGCCATTGCATCAGGAGCATTTAGAATTTGCTCTTTTAGTCCGGAATTTGAAAGTTGCATAATGATACTGCTGTGATCGAGCGACCATCCATTACCATTGAGTAAGCTTGAGAATGCACCTTGCCAATCGTTTCCTTTAGGTGTGATTAGCGATCCTAAGAAAACAAATAAGAGAAGAAATGGAGTAACAAATTTTATAATGAATTTGTAGATGGTCGGAATTTTAATATCTCCACCGGAATTTATTTCTTTCCATCCTTTGTTCATACCAAATACCCAGGCAAAGAGAATGGTTTCGGCCAGTGCAAATACAACCAAAGAAACTGTTCCAGCCCAATAATCATATTCATCAAATACCCCTTGATTGTAGAAAAAGACTGTAGGCAAGCCAAGCATCAGTACTATAACACCAAAAGACAATGCTCCTTTTACACGACCCCAATTAAATTCATCGCGCATAAAGCCCATCCATGGTGTGCCCATGGCTAATGAGGATGTAATGCCCGCAAAGAACAAAAGTCCAAACCACATTACTCCTGCTAAAACAGCAAAAACTTCTCCCCATTGTTGGAACAAATACGGCATGGTTTGGAAAGCCATTCCAAATCCGGCATTCTCTTTTACCCAATCCAATCCTAAATATCCGGCAGCAATTGGAATTACAATACAACTTCCTAGTACCACTTCAACAAACTCATTCATAAAACCTGCCGAAACGGAGTTGAGTGCGATATCATCTTTCGATTTTAAGTAACTGGCATAACATTGTATGGTACCCATGCCCACTGAAAGTGTAAAGAAAATTTGCCCTGCAGCGGCCAACCAAACTTTAGGGTTGGAGAGCGAATCAAATTGCGGTGTCCATAAAAAATTTAATCCTTCAAATGCACTGGCATCCGGATGTTCTGCATTGGCACCTGAAGTGCCGAGTGTAAGCCCTCGAATGGCTAAGATAACGCCAAACAAAATCAGCAGCGGCATACCAATCTTTGCCGCTTTCTCAACACCTTTCAAACCATTGGCCAGAATAAATGTATTCAAACACAAACAGATGATATAAAATATAACAGCTTCATAAGGAATGCCTGTGGTAGAATGAGCTACATCAACATAGGACTTAAAAAAGTTGGCCGTTTCGGCTTGCGACATCCCTTTAAATGTGCCTACCACGGAATGATAGACGTAGGACATGGTCCATGATTCGATATAACAGTAATATGCTGCAACCGCCACGTTGGTAAAGATTCCAAACACACCAAAATATTTCCAGAATCTTCTTTTATCCATTGAGTCGAGAATAAAAGGAGTAGAGTGATGACCAAGCCTTCCACCAAATCGTCCCGTAGACCATTCAATCCATAAGAGTGGAATACCCATTAAGAGAAAACATACCAAATAAGGTATGATAAAAGCACCGCCTCCGTTTTGCACGGCTTGCACCGGAAATCTTAAGAAGTTTCCTAAGCCGACTGCATTGCCGGCCATCGCTAAAATAAGACCTACTCTTGATCCCCATGCTTCTTTTTGAGCTGTCATAGTGAAATGGTGTGGTTTAGGTTTGAAGGCTCAAAATAGATATTTTATTGATTGACTCAAAACCACAAAACTTTATTTTATGGACGGATCAAATAAAATTCTTTCATAAAAAAAGCCGCATGTGATCATGCAGCTCTTTTTATCTTTTTAAGGAAGAAACTCTATTTACCAAAAGTCATTAATATTCCTGTTCGAATACTGGTACTCTTCGCTTCTTGTGGCTTAACAAATGCCATCACATTGTCGCTCACTAAATACCAGTGCATTTGCAAGAAGGTTAATCCAATACCTAAACCTAAAGCCGATCGTCCATTGTTGCCCATGCTGTACACTACATTTGAGTTAAACTTTTTTCCTAATGTAATAGCAAGATTCGCACTCAATGTACTCGAAAGGTAGTCTCTGAAACTATATCCCTGATAAAGCAGACCCGTTGAAATCTTTTTAGTCAAATTATATTGAATACCTGAACTGAAACTAAAGGGCAATGTACTGGTGTACGAATAATAGGTGGTGTCGAGAAAAAACTGACTGGCCAATGAATCGGCATAGTCGGTTAATGCCTGCTCAATATCATCAGCACCTAAAAGTTCATTTATATCGATCCCCGAAAAAGTAAATTCATTATTTACATGAGCAGCATTATAATTGATTGCATCATCTTTCCATTTAATGCTTCCTAAATCGGTAACCGCTGCAGAGAGAATTAAATTCTTAACGGGTTTTGCCTGTACTCCAAAATCAAATGCAAACCCGCTGTTACTCTTTCCAAACAGATACTGATTCATATTAAAATTCTCGGTATCGGAAAAATTCGATAAGCCAGAAGTATTGATTCCAATATTACCACTTGCAGTAATAGCAAATGTAGTTGGGTCGGTATAAAGATGAATGGACGTTTTTTTTGTGCTAACATTTTCCATTCCATATAAATACTTCAATCGAGTACCTACGCTGAATTTATCTGTCAACTCTGTAGCAAATGAAATAGCATATTCACGAAAGTGAGTGGCATCAAGTTTTATTTCAATATTGGCTTCTTCACCTAAGTAAGCTTCATTGCCATAATAGGCAAAGCCAAACAGATCCTTATTATACAACAAATTCATATGAACTCTTTCTGCTGCACTGATACCAACGAAATATTTTTTACCAATCACTATACCTGCATTGAACAGATCGATCTGTGTGTTCACATTGATCAGGTTCTCACCCTTCATACTGTTTATTGCATTGGCAACATCAATGTACAAAGAGTCATCGCTGTCTTTTTTAATCAAATCGCTGTAGGTGAATCCTGAATTGGTGAATGAAACCGATATACCTGAAAATAAAGGCATGCCTATGTATGCTTTTTGCATCGGAAAATAAGCCGGATTCAATGTGTTTCGAACCGGGTTGTTTTTCATGTTGTACATAACAGCACTCTGCTGACTGAATACCGGAAATGACATGAAAAATGAAATGATTACTGTGATGATCGTTCTCATAGAAAAGCTGTTTTACAGTTTGGATTAAGGAGTTACTTTAAGTTTAGCTATAGCGCCAATGTTGACATCCATTTTATAGTGCCCATAAATTTTTACATGCGAATTGCCTTGATTTGCGGTTGAAGAATTCAATATGTACACTATTCTTTTGGCTTTTGCTATTCGATTTACAAATGATCGATCAACTAACACATCGGTTGTTTTTTGTACAGACGAAACCACTACTCCGGCTGAATTTACATTGGCCGATGAGATCAATTGTGGCTGATCGCATAACAAAGAATCGACTACTGAATTGTTGGCGTCTATGAAATATATTTTTGAACCAAACTCAATAGGGAATCCATTTTTGAATGACATTCTTAGTAATAATGATTCAATCATTTCCTCGTCCTTCAATTCGAAGTCAACGGTATCGATCATTGAAAAGTCTTTTATACTCCCATTTAAAGGAAGCTCCATCGTTAATGATGCACTAATTTTACTTTGATCTGTTATAAAATTTGCTGTAGGTCCATTAGGATTAGTGCCAATCATTACATTGTATAGAATATGTGTAGGATTATTTTCTACAAATGGAACGATGTTCGAATTCGTTTTATCCAATACATATTGAGTGTAAAGTGTTTCGCCAATTTGGTTCATACCGGGCGAAGGCAATGACAATGGAATCGGTAAAGAAGTTGCTAAATTTATACTGTTTCCAGTACCGCCTAAACTTTTTATGGAAGGCACATCCACACGAGTTGGAATACCAAAACTATTACTCAATTTGAGGATAAACTTTGGATCATCAACGCTAAAACCTCCTATGCTTTGACCATCCTTAAGCAGTTCAACCGGTATCGTGTCTAAACCTGAACCAATACTATTTACTCCAAAATAACCAAAAGCTCTGGAAAATTTCATGTTGTCCATTTCTAGTGCCATTGAAATCACTTCCGATCCACTTACCGGATTGCCGGTAGCGGTAGCCGTTATTTTATATTTGATTTGTATTTTCCCGATTTGACTCCCCTTGTGCAAATTAAAATTATAGCCAGCCAAACTTACACTGATGGTTTTACTCACAGGCACTTGTCCATTATAAGTCAGGTTGATTATTTTATTAAATGCAACTCCGTTTTTTGTGGCACCCGGAATGGTTACATCCATAACAATATGATGTTTAAAGTCGGATGAAGCTGTAAATTCCAATTGACCTCCTTTAAACTCTATTGAATCTATTGTTGCATTGATGTTCGCTGGAATAGAAATATATTCTTCTGCATTAAAAGTAATGGTACCAATATTATTTATTTGCGAAGAGATAATTGGATCAATGACGATGGATTTATTGTTTTGCAATTTAGGTAGCTGAAAAAAGTCTTCTGCTCCTACACTGTATAAATCCTTGCTGTAAATAAGTGTGCAAAAATTATTTCCATCGAAAGAACCAAATTGTGTGTTCCCTGTTTTGCTGATTACATTCTCTAATGTAAGTGAACTCCCTACTAATGGAACTGCCACACCCGGTTGCCAAGTAGGAGATTTTATTTTGTCAAAATCAAAATCGTCCTTTACACAAGAAATAAAGAAAACGCTGGTAAGGAAAAAGAATAAAATTAAGCGGTGAAATCTCAAAAAGCCCTGCATATCTACTGTTGTTAGTGAAAACAAGGACAATTTAGCCGTAGGTTACACTTAGAATTGCACACGCAGTGCTATATCTTTCGATTGAAAGATTCGGGAGAAAATAGATCGTTTACACCAAGGATTTTTTTTGGATTTGCTCCTTAACAATTTGAAGACCTTCCTGAAAAGTATGGGGTTTATAATTCAAATCCTTAATTGCTTTATCTAAAACAAACCCAGTACGTAATGGACGCTGAGCTGCTTGATTCAAAGAGGCTGTGCTTATAGGATTAATATATTGTTTGTCCAAGTGAAAGAAATCGGCCACTTCATACACGATATCCAGAATACTTTTTGTTTCAGGACCACTAATGTGATAAATTCCTTCACTTCTTCTAACGCATGCTTCTATACAGGCAGTTGCTAAATCTTCGGCTAAGGTAGGCGCTCTGAATTGATCATTAATCACATGGATGTTTTTTTTAGCACTTAAAGAATTGATGGTCCACAACACTACATTCGATCGTTGATCATCATCTACTACACCATATATTATAATGGTTCGGAGCACAGATGCCTTCAATCCGGATTGCAAAACCAATTGCTCGCCTTTCAATTTACTCTCGGCATAATAACTCAACGGATTTGGTGCATCTGTTTCTTTATAAGGACCATTCAAGCCATCAAAAACAAAATCAGTTGATAAGAAACACAAATATGATTGAGACTTCTTACAGGCATCAATTATATATTGGACGGCATGTATGTTTAGTTTGGTGCATTTCTCCTGGTCTGTTTCGCAAGCATCAACATTGGTCATAGCAGCCGTATGAATCACACAATCGGGTTTGTATTTTTGAATCACTTCTTCTACTTGTTTGGCATCACTCACATCCATTTCTTCATATCGATATCCTTCCTTGAGAGTGGTTCGGTTAGCTCCTACAGCGGTCGCGATGACTTCAAAGCTTTTATTCTTTACTATTGTATAAATTAGTTTTTGACCCAAAAGCCCATTGCTTCCTGTTATCAATATTTTCATGTCTTATACTTGGGTCTTTAGTTTTTTGATTTGATCATTGGTTCCAAGAACGAATAATTTTGAATTTGGTTCCAACACCGTATGTGGATCAGGATTAACAATGTACTGCCCTTCTTTAGTTTTATAACCTAATATATTAACCCCGGTTTCCGCTTTGATGTTGCACTCGATAATACTTTTACCTTTCATATGCTTTGGCAATTCTTCATAAGGCAATTCCTGAATTTGTATGTGAATATGTCCGGAAATAAAATCCAAAAAAGCCAATACATCCGGATTGGTTACTAAAGATGCCATGTGCGTACCTCCAACCTTGTCAGGCATAATTACATTATTGGCACCTGCATGGATTAATTTTTTTTCTGCATTTCCATTGGAAGCCCTACTGATAATTTTTATGGACTTATTTACTTCTCTTGCCGACAGTACTACAAAAACATTATTGGCGTCATTGGGCAAGGTGGTAATCAGTGCACGTGCTTTTGTCACTCCTGCAAAGCTTAATATATCTTCGTTGGTTGCATCACCCAATACATAATTGCGATGCCCTTGATCGATAAATGGATCCAATTTATGTTGTTCGGAATCGATAACTACATAATCAATTCCGGCCAATTGCAATTCGGCACAAGCTTGTTTCCCATTTCGCCCATATCCACAAACTATGACATGGTTTGATAAATTTTTCATAAGCTTTTGATATTTCATTTGTCGGACTCTTTTTACATACTCACCATCGGCAATATAACTGGTGATCACAGAAAAAGCATAGGTGGCAGTACCCAAACTACCAATAATTAAAAAGGCCGTAAATAATTTTCCTGCATTATCTAATTTGAATACTTCACCATATCCAACCGATGAGATGGTTATAATGGTCATATAAAACGCATCTAAAAAAGTTGCCTTTTCCAAATACATATAACCAATAATTCCTGTGCTGATGATAAACAACAGCAACAACACTGCTGTGAATATTCGTTTCGACAAATAATTCATGATTGGTTACAAATCAAAGATGCTGCTTTGCTTTTTATAAATCATTTTTTTCAAGTTCATTACAAATCCTGCTATGAGATATAAAATGAGCGGTGAACCAACCGCAATAAAAGAAGCATAAATAAAAAACAAACGAATGCGGCTCGATTTAATTTGAAGCCATATACCCAACCATTCGCAAATACCAAAAGCCTGCTTTTCGAAATAGTTTCGTATAAATTCTATCATGCTATTTTTTCGATTTAAGTATTTGCATACCTATACCGCAATGTAAACATTTTTTGTTTTTACAGTACAGCTTATTCAAGTGCAAAAGCGCTTGTGATTCTCCGGCATTTTTAATCTTTAATCCGCGAACAGAATACAAACGAGTGGTTTGATTATTCTCTGCCGGAATATTTTCTAACCAATCAACCGCTTTATCACAAAATTCTTGTGCTCCCTTGTATTTACCGTAAATAAAAAGACTTGGAATTATGGCATTGATTAAAATACTATAAGCCGAAGCTTTTCCGAAGTGTCCTCTTGTTCTCTTGTAAGCGGCTTTTTTCAATAATATTTCTTTAGCAAATATTCCTTGCGCATTGATCTTCTCCATGATCTTCATCACCTGACTAAATTTTGAAGTATGTAAAATCATTTCGAAAAAATCGGGATGAGTACTGAGCAAAGCAAATAGTTGTGCCAAACGTATTTCCGGAAAATTACTTGGGCGCAGCCGAAGTTTCTTCCAAACATGAGGCGAAAATGATTCTATGTTGTATTTCAGTTTTAAATGACTGAATTCTTTTTTCAATGAATCGATGGACGGATTATAAGTGCTGTCGAGATATCCGGCCACTCCAAACAACAAGGCTTCCATAGCTAAAGGATCGTTTATATGTTTGCTGATTGTTTTATAGGGCAACGCTTTAGCCAATTGATCAAAGGGTTCGGAATTAACTTTAAATCCAAAACTCCTCAACAATATTCTATAAAACACTTCATGCCAATCGCCATTGGTTTGCGACAATTCATGAAACAATTGTTCCGATTTATTTTCCAATCGTAAAAAACTAATTCCATTCAACCAGGATGTGGTTTTAATCGTATTCATCTCCGACAAATAAGATGCACAGGGAACAGAGGCCCTGGAAGAAATCAACTCCTGATATTGCTTTAAAAATGATGCAGGCATTTTGTTTTTGAGCTCCAGCGTAGGCACATCGGGAACAGCACTGTCTTGTTGAAATACCACATGCAATATGGTATTGTTATACGCTTTATCGTTTTGATGCCCGTGTCGAACCCAATCGCTCGAGCGCACATGCATCTCAACATTTCCTGCCCACTCAGTTCGGCCGATTTTAACTCTGGCATTCAAAAAATCAGGTCCTGCATTGCTATTCGACTCACCGGTTTTGATAATTTTTATCCCCTGACCTTCATTTGTTTTCAATGCCTTTGGCGGAATGAGCTTGTATTGCCAAACATATTTTAACAGTTCTTCTTTCATAAACAGGATAATATTGTATTAGAATTGTAATCTTTCGTCAAATTAATTGAATGTACGGATTTTATATGGCTCACACAATAATTTCATTATTTTCGCAATCCCCTTAGAAAAATCATGAACTATTGGCTGGTAAAATCTGAACCCACTGTTTACTCCTGGAACGATTTGCGTACAGATAAAGAAACGGTTTGGGATGGCGTTAGAAATTATGCCGCACGTCTTCATCTGAATGGAATGAAGTTGAACGATCAAGTTCTGTTCTATCACAGCAATACCGGATTAGCCGTACAGGGCATCGCCAAAGTGAGTAAAACTTCTTATCAGGATCCAAGCACTGACGATGAACGATGGGTAGCGGTGAAGCTGAAACCTTATAAAGATTTAAAGCGCGAAGTTTCTCTTAGCGCTATGAAAAAAGAAAAAAAACTTCAAAACATTGGTCTCATTCGTATTGGGCGATTAAGTGTGATGCCTCTTACGAAAGACGAATTTGATCTCATTGTTAAAATGGGATCGTGATACAAAATTGTTTATGCGTAAACTTCAATCAACTTTAGTTTTTGTTTTCATATTACTGATGTGCTCATCGGCTGTGTTGGCTCAAAGTGGAACCGCAACCGTTAGAGGATTCGTTTATGAAAAAGCGAGCGGAGAACCGCTTCCCTTTACCAATGTTTATCTGGCTAAAACCACTTATGGTGCCGCCACAGATGAACATGGTTTCTTTAACATTTCAAAAATTCGTCCCGGAGATTATATCTTAAATGTTCAGGCACTTGGATTCGATTCAATTGGTGTTGCATTGTCGTTAAAGAGCGGTGATATTGTTACTCAAAAACTTTATGTTCAAAAACGTGCGGTTGAATTGGGGAATATCGAAATATCAGCCGAGAAGCAAGAACGTCAATCGGAAGTTAAAATGTCGGTAACAAAGGTTACTCCTAAAGACATTGAACAACTGCCTTCTATAGGTGGTCAGGCCGACCTTGCACAATATCTTCAAGTATTGCCAGGTGTAGTAAGCACGGGCGATCAAGGAGGACAATTGTACATACGTGGCGGAACTCCAATTCAAAATATGGTGCTGCTCGATGGAATGATTGTGTACAATCCCTTTCACAGCATAGGTTTGTTTTCAGTTTTCGATACCGATATCATCAGCACTGCCGATGTATACACCGGAGGATACAACAGCGAATATGGAGGGCGTATTTCGAGTGTGATGGATATAAGAACCAAAGACGGCAATAAAAAAAGAAATACCGGCAACTTGGGAGTAAATCCTTTTCTGTCGAAAGTGCTATTAGAAGGACCTATCAAAAAAGCTAAAACCGATGGCGATGGTACTTCATCCTACATTATTTCTGCCAAGCATTCATATTTAGATCAAAGTTCAAAGTCGCTTTACAGTTATATCAGCGATGAAGGCTTGCCTTATTCTTTTACTGATTTTTATGGAAAGATTTCGCTCAACAGTGACAATGGAAGTAAACTCAATTTATTTGGATTTAATTTTAAAGATAAAGTGCAGTATGCCAATGTTAGCGATCTGAATTGGAACAGTTCCGGATTTGGCAGCAGTTTTATTTTAATTCCGGCCAGCAGCAATGTATTTCTTACCGGAGGATTTGCTTACAGTACCTACGATATAACCTTGCAAGAAGGAGACGACAAACCACGTTTCAGTTCTATCGATGGTTTTAACGTAAACATCGGTTTCAAAAATTTTATTGGAAAAGATTATCTGCATTATGGAATCGAATTGCTTGGATTCAAAACCAATTTCGAATTTTTCAACATCTCCAATTTAAAAATTGAACAAGTTGAAAACACTACCGAGATTGCAGCATTTGCCAAGTACCGCTATGTACACGAAAAAATTGTACTCGAGCCCGGTTTGCGTTTTCACTACTATGCTTCGCTCAACGATCCATCGTTTGAACCTCGCCTTGGTGCCAAATACAATATCAACGAAAGTGTTCGAATAAAACTGGCTGCCGGTATGTATTCTCAAAATCTCTTAAGCTCTGTAAGCGATAGAGATGTAGTAAACTTGTTCTACGGATTTTTATCCGGACCGGATAACTTACCTAAAGAATTTGATGACGAGAAAGTGAATACCCGTCTTCAAAAATCGCAACACCTTTTATTAGGTGCTGAAGTTGATGTGTTTGAGAATGTGGTGGTTAATATTGAAGGTTACTACAAGTTTTTTAAACAGCTGAGCAATCTGAACCGCGATAAAATATATCCGGACAATGCTGCCAATGCCAATATTGAAGATGTATTGAAGAAAGATTTTATCATTGAACGAGGCAATGCCACAGGACTCGATCTTTCATTGAAATATTCAAAAGGTCCCATCAACCTTTGGACAGTATATAGTTTATCCTATGTCGATCGCTACGATGGAATACGTACTTACACACCTCATTTCGATCGCAGACACAATGTAAACTTTGTTGGCTCTTATACCTTTGGTAAAAGTAAGTTGTGGCATTTGGATGCTCGTTGGAATTTCGGAACCGGATTTCCATTTACGGAGACCACCGGTTTTTATGAGTACTTAAATTTTGAAGATGGAATAACCACCGATTATGAAACCGCTAACGGAACGCTTGGAACTTTATTCGGTGAGTTGAACAATGGGAAACTACCTGCATATCATCGCTTGGACATAGCTGTAAAAAGAACTTTTGTTTTGGGCGAACATTCCAATCTCGAAATCATTGGAAGTATAATTAATGCCTATAACCACGGTAATATTTTCTATTTCGACCGTATTCGATACGAGCGTGTGGATCAGCTCCCAATTATTCCAGCTATAGGAGTAAACTTAACCTGGTAAAACAAAATTGAATTTTTTGTCGCTGAGCTTTTAGCGCAGTACTTCGCGAGCGATAACCAGTTTTTGTATTTCGCTGGTGCCTTCGCCTATGGTGCACAACTTTGAATCGCGATAATATTTCTCCACCGGAAAATCTTTGGTATAACCATATCCGCCAAAAATCTGAACCGCTTCAGTGGCACACTTTACCGCCACTTCGCTGGCATAATATTTTGCCATAGCCGCTTCACGCGTGCAGTTCAATTTTTTGTTTTTCAAATCAGCGGCTCTATGGGTAAGCAACTCCGCAGCATCAATCTCGGTAGCCATATCGGCCAGTTTGAAAGAGATGCCCTGAAACTGTATGATGGCTTTGTTAAACTGTTGACGTTCTTGTGCATATTGCAACGAAGCTTCTAAGGCCCCTTTTGCAATGCCTAATGAAAGCGATGCTATGGAAATTCTTCCACCATCTAAAACTTTCATTGCTTGTATGAATCCCTGTCCAACTTCGCCCAGGATTTGATCTTTATGAATACGGCAATTTTCAAAAATCAATTCGGTGGTTTCACTAGCGCGCATGCCTAACTTATTCTCTTTGCGCCCAGCCGAAAAACCCGGAGTGCCCTTTTCGACAACAAATGCTGTCATTCCTTTTGAGTCGCCTTTTTCACCGGTTCGGACTATAACTACTGCCACATTGCCGGATGCGCCATGAGTGATCCAACATTTTGTTCCGTTGATGATATAATGATCGCCATCCTGCTGAGCTACACACATCATATTGCCGGCATCCGATCCGGTGTTGGGTTCCGTAAGGCCCCATGCCCCAATCCACTCGCCTGTAGCCAGTTTGGGTAAGTATTTTTTCTTTTGCTCTTCGTTGCCGAATTGCAATATGTGGCCGGTACATAAAGAATTGTGTGCCGCGGTGGATAAACCAATGGAGCCACAAACTTTGCTTATTTCTACTAAGGCGGCAATGTACTCGTGATAGCCCAAGCCTGCTCCTCCGTATTGCTCAGGCACTAGAATACCCATCAAACCCAACTCTCCCATTTTGTGAAATAACTCTATTGGAAAATGTTGCGCTTCGTCCCACTCCATTACATGAGGGCGAATGTGTTTCTCGGCAAAATCGCGAACGGTTTGCTCAATCATCAATTGGTTTTCTGATTTACTGAATTGTATGGCGCTTAAAGTATCGTTATTCTGCATGGGTGTTTAAGTTTTCGTTTTCGATTACAATATAAGGTGCAATTTTACTATATAATTCTTCATTGAGCAAAGCCATCTTTTTTAATTGCTCTTTGGAAGTAAATGATCCATGAAACTTGCGATGATTGAGTATAAAGTTTGCCAAGGCTGTATTAATATAAGGATGTTTCAATTGTTCAATTGTGGCTGTGTTTATCGATATCATACGCAAGGGAGCGGAAACAATATAAGACGAAGCCATCAGAATAGCAACCGAAGTAGAATCCATGTATTTAACTTCGTGTAATTGTGATGTAGAAAAATACCCGCCCAAATCATCTCTGTATTTAATAATGGCTGCAGCCCTGGCCTTGCCGATGCTTTTGACTTTCATTAACTGTTCGGCTGTAGCTATATTGAGATTGATTGGCAATAGCGTATCCTTGCTTAGATTTAATGCACTGTACTTTTCGGAATAAGAACTTGTACTCTCCGATTTATCAGGAAGATCAACAAACGCTTGTAGCTTTTTTAGTTTTTCATTTTGCATAAAGTACATACTCATAAAAGATTGCCTGGAAGTATAAGTACCCGCTTTGCTCAAATATTTTCGGATGGATTGAATATGATAATCTTTAAAACCCAATTGCCTGAATGTTTCATCGTTGGCGGTATTAGGGTTGAAAGAAAATGCAGGAAGGTCTTCTTCTGTTGAGAATGGTTTTTTATAATCATTGTAGCGCTGCTCTTGTATTATCTGCTCAGCATAAATTGGCCTGCTACTTTTCTTCCATTGCTCGTACGCTAAAATTTTCGACTGTATGGTTTGTTTGTTTAAAGAATTGGGTTTTGGTGGAAGCCTATTGATGACTATAAGAAACACACACCAAAGCGATAAGATGGAAAGTAGAAAGATCATTCCTTTGCGTTGTGCGCGATTGAATGTAAAGAGCTCTTTTACAATATCGGATGTCCTTTTAAAAGGATTTCTCATATTTGAATTTACTCAATTTTATTCTTTTGATGCTTGTTTTTCTATTGCACTATAATCCTGCCCGTCTATTTGATCGGGGAGGGTGTAAAATCCTGTACCTTCTGTAGTTTTTGGTGGGTTGGGATTGGATAAGGTGAAGGATTGAGGCCAGCGTAAAATTAAAGGTATGATCAGAGAAGGATTAAAAGCACCTACATTTTGAATCATGTTTATGGCCGGGTCGGAACTGCTGTACATAAATCCATTATGCGATAATTCGATTTGGGAAAAGCCATAACCTTGATTTGAATTAACAACTTGAATAAAGTCAGTTGGAGGAGGCGGGGTAGGATAATTTGCCCAATTGGACCAAGGCAAAATAACATAATGAATACCATCAGAGCCTGCACCCATGAAAAGTTTTAGAGAATTAGCAGATTGATAAAATTCAACACCTCTGAAATCTGCTACATAGTTGTTTCCGGTAATAATTGGAATATTAAATCTTTTGTACGAGTTATTAATATAATCTCCGTCAAGATCCAATTCTAAAAGATGATAACGGTATTGTGTGCCAAGTGGGTCGTTTACCGATGCAAAACTAGCCCAGGCGAGCCATCTTCCATCGGGTGATAAATCGAGTTCTTGAGCAAACACTTCACCTCCGGCATTGCTATTGGGATTACTTTGTGTTGGATATATTCTTCCATTTTTTGTGGTTGAGCCATCGATATGAATGGTAATCTTTTTAATAGCTGCTTCAGGTGAATTTATTGTACCGGGTCCAGCTAAGAAATAGAGATACCGTGTGTTTGATGCGGTTAACTGTCCTACAGCAATAGCTCCATATTCAGTAGAGGTAAGTCCCTGATAACTTATAGTATCAACCAATATTGGCGTGATTGAAAATATGTTCATATCAACAACCGACCTCCATAGTGTTGATGTACTTGAAAATCCACCGGTTGTGCTAAAAACATTAAACTTTCGTTGGCAATCAGAATTATTACCAAAAGGAACAATAGTAATTTCAGCACCACCGGAAGGAATAGAACCCATGAAAGTATTATTATAATCAAACACATTATTATCCGAGACATAGAAAAGAAGATTATTATTATCATCATACATACCATTGGCAACACTGGCGGCAGTTGGAGCAACAGAAGAGCCAGATACCGGTGTGATAGTAGATGGAATGGGAGTTGATAAACTCATGTCCATTTTTCGAGGAGAAATATACCAGTTGCGCATTTGTGTGCTTGTTTGTGCATGAAGATTGTATGCTACAAGCAATAGAAATACGATGGAGTGGATGATGTGTTTTTTCATAAGAACAATTTTTATTTAATGAGTTTTATAAACAGTTACTAATGAAGCACAATAAATTTCTGAGCATAGTTTTTAGCATTCACTTGCAGCAGCGCTACATAAATGCCGGGCCTGAGTGAAAAACTATGCGGACATTTATTAGCAATAGGGCTGCTATACACTGCTTTGCCTTCGGTATTGATTACTTGCAGCAAGGCGCCTTTTTGCGGCAAACCTTTGCTGCTGATGTGCACCAAACCGCTACTTGGGTTGGGATAAACCAAAAACTCAAAAGGATTGTTCAGTTCGGCCACTCCGGTGCTGCCATATACATTGCCCAGGCTATCGGTTTTTATAATGTACGCACCGGCATTACCCATTATGGTTCCGGTGCCCCCAATAATATAACCCCCATCTTTTGTTGGCCGTACAAAGTAGCCATTATCACTTGGAATATCGCCAAAAAATCTTGTCCATAAGGTATCGCCTAAAGCATCGGTTTTAATTAATAGTAAATCGGCTTGCAAAGGCATGCCATGTACTATTCTACCTGCCATAATAAAACCTCCATCTGATGTTTGAAATATTGAACTTACACCTTGACTTTCTAAACTATAAAATGGTTTAGTCCACAGTGTATCTCCAACAGAATCAGTTTTAATTAGGAAAATATTATACTTGAAAGTAGAGCTATTCCAAAAAATTCCTGCAATCACAAAACCACTGTCGGAGGTTTGTTTAATATCAAAACCAACGTCTGCTTGTGAGAATCCATAGCTTCTAGTAAATAGGGTATCTCCGGATGAATTGGTACGAATAAAATTAAAATCCGCAGTAGACGTTGAAGTACTATACTCACCAGTTATAGCAAATCCATTATCAAAAGTTTTGCAAACGGCATACCCAGTGCTGCCATAAGGGGAATTGTTGTAAATATTGCTATCCAATACCAATCCATTAGTAAAAGTAACTATCAGATATGTGCTAAGATTAGTTAAAGGCTGTGGGTTGAAATAGCCAGTTAAGCCATAAAGTGAATTGTTAAGTGTAGCCATTGAATTTCCAAGATCAATAGTTGTTGCTCCATTTCCAAGCGAATAGGTTTTTGTCCAAAGGGTATCTCCATTTGCATCAAGCCGTAATAGCCAGTTTTTTGCATTTAAGCCAGCATCATAAGTAGCGTTTACTATATAACCACTATCAGGTGTTTGTTCTATGTAAGATGCACCTTCTATTCCTGGTCCACTAAAAATTTTTGCCCATTCAATAGTACCCACAGAATCGAGTTTAACTACTATAGCATCATTGCCATTAAACTGGCTTGCACCACAATAAACATAACCACCATCAAAAGTTTCCTGAATGCAAATCGCAATACCGCTCCCTAGTGTATCAATAATTTTTTCAAACGTATTTTGGGCGTTGGCTAAGGTGCAAGTGAGCATCAATAAAAAGAGGAGGAGGAGTTTTTTCATAAGAACAATTTTTATTTAATGAGTTATATAAATAGAAACTAATGAAGCACTATAAATTTTTGAGTATATATTTTAGCATTCACTTGCAGCAGCGCTACATAAATGCCGGGCCTGAGTGATAAATTATGCGGGCAATTATTAGCAATAGGGCTGCTATACACTGCTTTGCCTTCGGTATTGATTACTTGCAGCAAGGCGCCTTTTTGCGGCAAGCCTTTGCTGCTGATGTGCACCAAACCGCTACTCGGGTTGGGATAAACCAAAAACTCAAAAGGATTGTTCAGTTCGGCCACTCCGGTGCTGCCATATACATTGCCCAGGCTGTCGGTTTTTATAATGTAAGCTCCGGCATTGCCCATTATGGTTCCGCTGCCCCCAATAACATAACCCCCATCTTTTGTTGGCCGTACAAAGTAGCCAATATCACTTGGAATATCGCCAAAAAATCTTGTCCATAAGGTATCGCCTACAGCATCGGTTTTTATTAAATATACATCACCATTATTAGAACCGTTGGGTGCACCTCCTGTTAATATATAGCCTCCATCTGATGTTTGAAATAGTGAACTTAAATATTGAC
>Ga0116142_10001414_pt1 | contig 28785 bp, 24 predicted proteins | sample AD_UKC033_MetaG_FD_89785 | JGI IMG/M metagenome (GOLD analysis project Ga0116142, IMG submission 89785) | Active sludge microbial communities of municipal wastewater-treating anaerobic digesters from USA - AD_UKC033_MetaG | ecosystem: Engineered > Bioreactor > Anaerobic > Digestate | place: USA... | reverse complement strand
AAGCTCCTCTGTTTCGGAGGAGCTTTAAGCGGTCTGGACGGGACTCGAACCCGCGACCCCATGCGTGACAGGCATGTATTCTAACCAAGCTGAACTACCAGACCTATTTGGTATTTGGATGTGCCAAACACGTATGATTTTGTTTGGGAGCACAAAGGTACATTTTTTTAGATATGAACAAATAGTGTTTTGTTCTTTTTAAAGCATTTTTTGCCTTTTGATGAGATAGGGTAATAATACCTGACGATAGCCTAAATGGATGTCGGCCTCAACAAAATCGATATGATACTGCGCACATCTGAGTTTAAGTTCGTGTTTGAACTGCGCCACTGCTTCTTTGTATTTTTCTTTTACGGAAGCGGCATGCACTTTTATTTTTTCATTGGTTTCAACATCAATGAACAAATATGGTTTGTTGTCGAACATAAATTCAAGTTCTTTTTGCTTGTCGGTAACATGAAATAAGACTACTTCGTGCTTGTTGTATTTGAGGTGTTGGAGCGCATTAAAGAGTTCGTTGCTGTTGGAATGACTTTCAAACATATCGCTAAAAATAACCACTAAAGAACGCTTGTGAATTTGTTCGGCTATTTGATGTATGCTTTGAGCAGCAGAAGTGCCTTTTTTGTTTTCCAATTGATTGTTATCGATGGCTTGTTCAAGCAAATGATACAACAATTTGTGATGCACAAGATTGGATTTGGCAGCGGTGTGTTGCTCAACGGATTCGGAAAAAATGCTGAGCCCTACAGCATCGCGCTGCATGCGCAAGAGGTGCATGATGGCAGCCGCACAATGTGCTGAAAAGCTGATCTTGTTCAACAGCCCTTGCTTTTGTTCTTTCACTTCGGGGTAGTGCATGGAAGAAGAATTGTCGATGATGATTTGACATCGAAGATTGGTTTCTTCTTCGTAGCGTTTGACAAAGAGTTTATCGGTACGACCAAATAAACGCCAATCGATATGCCGTGTGGATTCTCCTTTGTTGTACAAACGATGTTCGGCAAATTCGACTGAAAAGCCATGAAAGGGACTTTTGTGCAGTCCGGTTATGAACCCTTCAACGACCTGCTTGGCCAGCAGCTCAATAGAACCGATTTGCTGAACTTGTTGTTTTTCAATAGGCATAACTGATTCCGTAAACGGAAAGAAAAATCAAATGTTGCGAAAGTTTAGACCTGTGCTTCAATCTTTTCGGCCAAAACCGATTTAGGAACAACGCCCACTTGCTTGTCCACTACTTTACCATCTTTAAAAAGCAAAAGTGTTGGGATATTTCTAATTCCGAATTCTCCGGGAACTTTACTATTATCGTCCACGTTCATTTTTCCAATTACTGCTTTACCATCAAAATCACCTGATAGCTCTTCAACGATAGGTCCGATCATTCGACAAGGGCCACACCACTCTGCCCAAAAATCAACCAATACCGGTTTGTCGGATTTAAGTACTACTTCTTCAAAATTGTTGTCTGTAATTTCAATTGCCATATTATTTATATATCTATTTGAGGTTAAAAATACTATTTCTTACGATTCTATATTATAATCTACACCCTCTAAATTATTAATTTGTTCAAACAAAAGTTTGTCGTAGTGGGTTCGATATTTTCTACTAACAGAATTTACGGTCCAATTGTTTTCATCGCAATGCAACATCATTTTTAGTGGTATGTCGCCTTTGTTGTCTTCCATTATTTGATTGAGAATCTCAATACTTTTTTGGTTAATTTTTTGTGTTCGCAGATGCAAAACAATGGACTTTGCCATTTTCTTACCTATTTCTGCCAGCAATTCAATATGATGTATTTTAAATTGCATTTGATCGCTACCATAAAAACGCTCTTTGTAGATTCCTCTTAAAAAAATAAAGAGATCGTTTTCGAGCAGATGTTTGAATTTAAGATAGTCTTTTCCGTATAGGGCCAGACTAATTTTACCGCTTTTGTCTTCTACATCAAAGTTGACATAGCCGTTTCCGTTTTTAGCGATGCGATGATTGACTGAAGAAATGATTCCGGCAAAGCGCAGTTCTTTATTGGCTCTATTTTCAATTTCGCTTACGGTAGTGTTGCAGAAATATTTGAGTTCATCGCGATAAGTATCTAGCGGATGCCCGCTGATATAAAAACCGATGACTTCCTTTTCGAGGCCAAGTCTTTGATGTTCGGGCCACATTTCACATTCGGGCAATGTGGGTTTTGGCACTTCAACATTCAGTCCCATGTCGAATAATGAGGTTTGCGAAGAATTCTTTTTTTCGATCAGTGAATTACCATAGGCCATCAGAAGTTCAATTCCGTTTCGTTGTTCGTTGAGCGCATGAGCAAAATATTGTGAACGCTTGTGCTCTTTGAAACAATCGAAAGCACCTGCAAGAATCAAACTCTCGATTGATTTTTTATTGACACTTTTTAAATCAACCCGCTCCATAAACTGATACACATCGGTGAAATTTCCGTTTTCATTTCTTTCTTTGATGATGGCATCGGCTGCCATTTCGCCAACGCCTTTAATGGCTGCCAAACCAAAACGGATGGAACCATTTTTATCTACAGAGAAATTAGATCGACTTTCGTTCAAGTCGGGCCCAAGCACTTTTATTTTCTTGCTTCGGCATTCTTCCATAAAGAAACTGATTTTATCGATGTTGGATAAACTGTGCGTAAGCACCGAAGCCATAAACTCTGATGGGTAGTTGGCTTTGAGGTATCCGCTGTAGTACGCCACTAAAGCATAGCAAGTAGAGTGCGATTTATTAAAGGCATAACTGGCGAATGCTTCCCAGTCGGTCCAAATTTTTTGGAGTATAGTGTCTTTGTATCCATTGGCTGTTCCCCCTTCCAGAAATCTGTTCTTTAGTTTATCCAGTTCGTTCTTCTTTTTCTTACCCATAGCTTTGCGCAGCCCATCGGCTTCGCCTTTAGAAAAGCCGGCAATTTTTTGTGAGAGCAACATCACTTGCTCCTGGTAAACGGTTACTCCGTAGGTTTCTTTCAGCAATTCTTCCATGACCGGTAGATCGTAGTGGATTGCTTTGCGTCCATGCTTGCGATCGATGAACAAAGGCAAATGCTCCATAGGACCGGGTCGGTATAACGCAGCCATAGCTATAAGGTCATCAAAATTATCGGGCTTAAGCTCTTTCAAATATTTTTGCATTCCATCCGATTCAAATTGAAACACGGCATTGGTTTCGGCATTTTGAAACAAGGTGTATGTTTTTTTATCATCGAGTGCCAAGGTGTCTAAATCAATTTCGATTCCATGATTGGTCTTAATTAATTCAAGTGCATCGCGAATGATGGATAGTGTTTTTAGTCCAAGGAAATCCATTTTTAAAACTCCTGCAGATTCAATTATGTTTCCATCGTACTGACTGATGAGCATTTCGGTGTCCTTGGCTTTGAATAAAGGAATAACATCACTTAAATCCTTCGGAGCAATGATAACCCCTGCTGCATGTATTCCGGTTCCGCGTACCGATCCTTCGAGTTTAACCGCTTCTTGCAGAACTTGAGCTTTGAGGTCAGTTTCGGCATACATCTGTTTTAACAATGCAATATCTTTCAAATGATCACCATTAACACTCCATTTTGATTTTATATGATTTTCGTTTTCCTCAATAATGGTTTTCAATTTTATGCCCGGAATTTCAGGGACACGTTTGGCCAATTCATTCGATTCGTTCAGTGGAAGATCGAGTACACGCGCCACATCTTTTATACTCATTTTTGCAGCCATGGTTGAAAAAGTTCCAATATGTGCCACTTGGTGATGGCCATATTTTTCAACTACATAATCAATTACTTTTTGTCGACCTTCATCGTCAAAATCGGTATCGATATCGGGCATAGACTTGCGATCGGGATTTAAAAACCTTTCAAAAAGCAGATTGTATTTTATGGGATCGATATTGGTAATACCAATGCAATAGGCAACCACCGATCCGGCTGCTGAGCCCCTACCCGGTCCCACTACAACTCCCATATCTTTACCGGCTTTAATAAAATCGGATACAATTAAAAAATATCCGGCAAATCCCATGGTTTTAATAGTAAAGAGTTCAAAGTTAATGCGTTCTTCTACTTCTGCAGTTATTTGTCCGTATCGTGCCTTTGCTCCATCGTAGGTCAAGTCTTTTAAATACTCATCCATTGATTGATACGGTTTTGGTAAAGGAAAATTTGGAAGTAGAATTTCTTTTTCAAGCGAAAGCGGTTCTACTTTCTCAGCTACCAATACGGTATTCTCAACTGCTTCAGGAAAATCTTTAAATAATTCCTGCATCTCAGCTTTTGTTTTCAAATAAAACTGATCGTTGTAAAACGCAAAACGAGCTCCTTTTACTTTTGCCTCATTATCACCAAAATCTTTATTGGTTGGGGTACTTTTTTTCTCACCTGTGTTTATACATAAAAGAATATCATGTGCTTCGTTATCTTCTACATCCACATAATGCGCATCGTTTGATACTATCATTGGCACATTGTGCTTCAAACTCATCCTTTTTAAAAACTGATTCAACTTCTCTTGCTCCGGAATTCCATGTCGCTGAAGTTCTATATAGTAATCATCACCAAAAAGATTCAACCACCATTTAAATAGTTCTTCGGCCTCGGCTTCGCCTTTGCTATGAAAAGCTCGAGGCACTTCACCGGCCAAACAGCAAGTGGTTGCAATCAATCCTTCGTGGTAACGTAAAAGCAATTCCTTATCGATCCGTGGATATTTTCCGTACAGACCTTCTTGGTAGCCGAGCGTACATAGTTTGCTTAAGTTCTGATAACCGATTTGATTTTTAGCTAACAGAACTTGGTGATAGCGTATATCTTTCTGTCCATTCCCAAATTGTTGTTTGTGCCGATCTTCTACCAGATAAAATTCACAGCCGGCAATAGGCTTTATGTTGGCTTTGTTTGCAGCTGCCACAAACTTAAAAACACCAAACATATTACCATGATCGGTGATGGCTATTGCTTTCATGTCGTCTTTTACCGCTTTGGCAATCATTGCATCGATATCGGAAGCCCCGTCTAACAATGAATACTGACTGTGAACGTGTAAATGACAAAAATCTAACATGCAACTAACTGATTTTAAATGATTTAATTTAAATAATGGGTTATTGTAGCGAAACACCACAAGTGTTGTAAATATAGAACACGCCAAGCGATAATCCGAGCAAGATGAAAACTTCTTTTTTGAACTGAATTTTAATTGATTAGCGCTAAACTTTTCAACAAAGATTTTGGTTGGTTGTGAAAGGGAAAATTGTATCTTTGCGCTCCCGTTTGGAGACCGGGGTTTATAATTTGATCAAAAACAAAATAATTTAAAATGCCAACAAAAATTCGTTTACAAAGACATGGAAAAAAAGGCAGACCTTTTTACCATATGGTGGTGACTGATTCGCGTGCTCCGAGAGATGGTAAATATATTGAGCGTTTGGGAGTTTACAATCCATTAACGCAGCCTGCAACAATTGAAATTGACACCAACAGAACATTGGACTGGATGATGAAAGGAGCGCAACCTTCTGACACATGCAAAGCCATTTTATCCTATAAAGGATTACTGTTTAAAAAACACCTTCAAGTAGGTGTTTTAAAAGGTGCTTTAACACAAGAACAAGCTGATGAAAAATTTTCTCAGTGGCTTGAAGAAAAGAATTCTAAAATCAACAAAGCAACGGACGCTATTCATGCCGCACGCAATAAAAAGAAAGACGATCAATTTGCGGTAGAAACGAAGCAAAGAGAAGAAAAAGCAGCTCAAGTTCTTGCTAAAACAAGTGAGTTATCGGCTGAAGTAAGTGCTGAAGAAAACGCTGAGGATACTGTTGATGAAGTTGCTCCTGAAGCAAGTGCTGAAGTAACGCCTTCAACGGAAGAAGGCGCCACTGAAGAATCAACTCCCTCAGAAGAAGCGAACTAATATTAATTTAATATAAAGTTAATAAGGACTCCTGAGAAGGAGTCCTTTCTTTTTATTGACCATATGAATAGAAAAGATGTATTTGAATGGGGCCGTGTAATTAAAACACATGGACTTAAAGGACAGCTGCTAATTGTTATTGATGCGGATAATCTTTCCCACTACGAGAACCTGGGATCAGTTTTAATACAAAAAAAAAATGGTCAACTGGTCGATTTTCATATCGAAGAAATAAGCATCAAATCGAATGGCAATGCTTATTTGAAACTTGAATCGCTGCACAGCATAGATGAAGCACAAGAATTTTGCGGATGCAAATTGTATTTGCCTATTGATGAATTGCCATCCTTAGAAGAAGGAAAAGTATTTTTCCATGACTTGGTCGGAAGCACCATCATTAATGTAACGGATGGAAAAGAGATCGGAACGGTAGAAAGCATAAGCGACATGCCGGGACAAACCATGCTTAATGTTCGCATCAATGGTCGATCTGTTTTAATTCCTTATGTGCCGGAGTTTTTTCCTGAGGTAGATATAGAGCGAAAATTACTAAAGTGCAATCTACCCGAAGGATTATTGGATTTAAATTCCTAAGCTATGTAACTTTTGCATCATTGAAGCGTCATATCATCATAGCTTCAATTTAATATCAAACAAAGGGGTAGTGCATCAAAGCCTACCCTTTTGTTATTTTCTTTGTATCTTAGTTTTAATAAAACGTATGTCCGAAACGATATTTAATTTCAAACACTTCTCTGTTCGTCAGAACCTTTGCGCCATGAAGGTTGGAACAGATGGTGTGCTTTTAGGTTCCTGGATACGATGTGATGATGCTAAACGTGTATTGGATATTGGCAGTGGCACAGGGTTGATCGCTTTGATGATTGCACAAAGATCGAAAGCAACAGTTGATGCGATTGATATAGACAAAAGTGCTTTTATTCAAAGTTCAGAAAATTTTAGAAGCTCAAAATGGCATCATCGCTTAAATGCGTTTCACGAATCCATTCAAGCCTATAGCCAATCTTCAAAAAAGTATGATGTAATTGTCTCCAACCCACCCTTTTTTTTAAACGGATTCAGTTCGAATGATAAGTTGAGAAACATAGCCCGTATTTCGGATGAGACCTTAAATTTCGATGAGTTGATTGAGTGTTCAGCTGATCTCATGCACAAAGAATCGAAGTTGAGTTTAATATTGCCTAAAAAAGAATCCGATCTGTTTATAGAAAAATGTAGAGTCAATGGATTGTTTTGTTTGAGAAAAACAATGGTTTATACCAAAGCAAATAAAGAAGTTAAGCGAGTGCTATTGGAGTTTGGTTATACCAATAGTGCATGCGATACCAATCTGTTGTGTTTGCGAAATGAAGATGGAGACTATACTAGAGAATACTTAAACTTGGTTGAGCATTTTTATTTGGAATCTCATCTTTCATCCGTTAATTCAGAAAAAGAAATTCCTATTTCTTCTAATTCATTTAGCACCGGTACATAAATCTCCCTTGTTACAGGAATGCATACCCCCCTACTATGCTTTAGCTCACCTTTTATGAGCAACTTGCAGGCTATTGCTAAAGGAAGACCAACTGTTTTTGCCATAGCGGTATCTTCTGCATTTTCTCCTTTAATAACCAATGAGCTTGAGGTTTGATACTTTTTATCTCCAATATGATATTCAAACTGATGTAGCATAACGATTAAGTCGCGGTCATCCGATTGCAATTTCCATCTCGGCTCCAACAATGATTGCAGAATCTCTGCACTCGTTGCCTTTTCAAATGGAATACTATTTTCTTCAAACACACCGGTCGATTTTATTTTTTCTTGACATGCCGGGTCATCTTCAATCTTGCAAAATGAATACAAACGATCTTCAAGCGAACCCTTTCCTTCTGGGGTAAAAGCATCTAACCATTGACGGTAGGTCATTTTATTCTGCGTTTCGAAAACGGTAACATTGTCGGTTAATCCTAAATAGACGAATACATTCCATGCTTTACAAAATCCTTCATAGCGTAAGGTTCCTCTAATCATTGTTTTAATATGATCGAGTCCATAAACCGGAATGTAGGACAATGAATCGCGGTTCATATATCCTTCCATTGCTCCTGCACCATGAATGGAAAAACTCTTTATCTGCTTAAACAAATGTTGATAAGGAACATATTTCACTTTGCCATCGTGCAAATATGTTGCGGTGGATTGACCCGCCAAGATTACATTTCTCGGATTCCAAGTAAACTTATATTTCCAAGGGTTATCGCAATCCTCTTCACTAATCAAACCTCCTGTGAACGATTGGAAGGATGTGATTTTGGCTCCCTTACTTTTTAATCCATCAATCAGATGCATGGCCGACATGTGGTCAATTCCAGGATCCAAACCCATTTCATTCAAAAACAACAATCCCTTTTCATCGGCTTCTTTCGACAATGCTTTCATTTCAGAACTGAGGTATGAAGCAGTAAGAAGATGAATATTGTGTTTGATACAGAGCCTGGCAATTTGAAAATGCATATGTGCCGGAAGCATTGAGATCAATGCAAAGGAAGACTGTATCAATTGTTCTACATCTTTTTGATTGGATATGTCTAATGCGATGGCTTCGCAATTCTCAAACCCATTGATTTTTTGTCGGGCCAATTCGATATTAATATCTGCCACATGCAATTGAATGTTCAGTTCTTGAGTTCGACTACCTAAATACTTTATAAGCGCACCCGAAGATTTGCCTGCCCCAATGATGACTATTTTCGTTCTCAATGATTTAACCTTTTGTGCAAAAATAGAAATCTATATGGGATGCATTCATTTGTAGCATTTATTACTTTTGCCAAATGCAAAAAAAGATATTCATTGCATCAATTCTCAATGTAGCTTTGTGCATTGCTTTAGGAGCTTTTGGCGCACATTATTTAAAGAATATACTTGAAGCGGAGAAGCTGAGTGCATTTGATACCGGATTAAAATACCATATCTATCATAGTTTGGCTTTAAGTTTTTTGTCCATGCATTCCACACTTTTATCAAAACCTATAGCCGGTTCATTTTTGATTGGAGTGCTTTTATTCTCCGGATCACTTTATTGCATGACATTATTAAGAATTACCGATAACGCAATACCATTTATGGTGGGGATTGCCACTCCGATCGGAGGAATTGTTCTTATTTTGACTTGGATCGCTTTGGCCATCAGAGCCCATAAGACACTTTAAAAAAATAATTATATTTAGTCTCTTTTATAAATAATCTACTCTATGAAAAATATACTGATGCTACTCATTTCAACTTTAATGATTTTTGGAACCGCATGTAAATCAAATAAGGATGCAGGAAAATCGAATGAGGTTGAAAAAAATGAATCCATGAACGAAAAAAACATCCAAAAGTATCCTTTGTTATTAAGCTTTATCAGTATTGGAACAGGGGTCGATTATAAAGCAAAAGAAATGCTGGACGTATATATTGGTGAATTCAACAAGGGCTATAACAAGGAAATTTCCTTTGAAACTCGCCAATGGGGACGTGAAGGAGAATATGATTTACTTTTTAACCTAGATAATTTAGACGCTGAGCAAAAAGAAAAATTCATATCAGATATACGCAATTTATTCAGTTCTAATGAATTAGTTAAGATTAAGTTAGATTCATCACCCGAACATTAACCAAAAACAGGTTGCGCTCGGCTCTTTTTTTCACTTACTTTGTGCCTTGATTTATCATTTTTCTCATGAACAATAATTTAGGAATTAAAGCCTTAGATGCCTCATTGGAGTCTATAGGTCTAAACAATTACAGCACTGCTTTTTGGAATTTAAACTCTGCACAACTATCGGAGGAAACCATTCTAAGAGGCGAAGGAGAATTTACCGAAACTGGTGCCTTGGCTGTTGATACCGGTGAATTTACCGGACGATCTCCAAAAGACAAGTTTCTCGTGTTTGATGAAGAAACCAAAGACAATGTATGGTGGGGCGATATCAATATCAAATTTGATCCTGCTGCTTTCGACTCTTTATATCAAAGAGTTATGGCCTACTTTATGGAAAAGGATGTTTACGTAAAAGACTGTTATGCTTGTGCTGATCCGGCCTATCGATTAAACGTAAGAGTGGTTACCGAAACACCTTGGCAAAGTCTGTTTGCTCACAACTTATTTTTGCGCCCAACCCGCGATGAAATTGAAAACACAATCAATCCGGATTGGCATGTAATATCCGCTCCGGGATTTAAAGCAAATCCTGAAATTGATGGAACCCGTCAGCATAATTTTGCTGTAGTAAATATGACCAAGCGCATTATTCTAATTGGTGGAACTGGTTATACCGGTGAAATTAAAAAAGGAATCTTTTCTGTATTGAATTATTTGCTCCCAATAAAGCAAAAAGTGCTTTCAATGCATTGCTCAGCCAATATGGGTAAAGACGGAGATACTGCAATCTTTTTCGGATTATCAGGGACCGGAAAAACAACTTTAAGTGCTGATCCGAATCGTTTCTTAATTGGAGATGATGAACATGGTTGGGCCGATAGTTCTGTTTTTAATTTTGAAGGTGGTTGTTATGCTAAATGTGTAAATCTGTCTGCAGAAAAAGAACCACAAATATTTAACGCGATAAAATTTGGCTCTCTATTGGAGAACACTGAGTTTTATGAAGGCACATCTATTACTAATTTTGATAATATTGATAAAACCGAAAACACAAGAGTGGCATACCCGATTCACTTTATTGAAAATGCCATAGAGCCTTCGGTTGGAGGTATTCCTAAAAATATTTTCTTTCTCACTTGTGATGCCTTTGGAGTGTTACCTCCGATATCATTATTGAGCAATGAACAAGCTATGTATCATTTTATTTCAGGATACACTGCAAAAGTTGCTGGAACGGAAGTAGGCGTTACCGAACCAAGTACTACATTTTCTGCTTGTTTTGGGAAAGCGTTTTTGCCATTACATCCTACTAAATATGCGGAATTACTCGGTGAAAAACTAAAACAAAGCAAAGCCAAAGTATGGTTGGTTAATACTGGCTGGTCTGGAGGTGCTTATGGTACAGGCTCACGTATAAAACTTGCATACACACGTGCATTGATTACAGCAGCATTGAATGGCGAATTGGATAAAGTAGATTACAAAACTCTACCCATCTTTGGCCTTAAAATGCCAACCAGCTGTCCCGGAACACCTAACGAAATATTAAACCCCGCTGAAACCTGGAGTGATAAAAGTGCATATGATGCAAAGGCAAATGAGTTGGCTCAAAAGTTTGTAAAAAACTTTAACCAATATGCTGAGTTTGCTTCTGAAGCCATATTGAGTGCAGCTCCTAAGGTTGAAGTGGAAGCATAAAAACAAAACCTATGTATAAAAAAAACCTTCCTTTGTGAAGGTTTTTTTTATTTAAACCAATGCAAGTATTCTATTCTCATAATATTGAAGGAGAAAGCATCGCACTCTCCCCAACAGATGCTGCTCATGTTAGCAGAGTTTTACGCATGAAGATTGGAGACGAACTGATAGTAACCGATGGATCTGGCAAAGCCATTCGAGGTGCCATAGTTGAAATCTCAAAAGAAGTTTGCATAATTCAAGCTTCTGCTAAAATTGATTCAGCGCCAAGGCAGGAGCGAAAAATTAGTATAGCACTTGCTTTATTAAAAAATCAGGATCGTATAGAATGGTTTATCGAAAAAGGCTGTGAACTTGGAATTCATGAGTTTTTACTTTTCACCGCTCAAAGATCCGAACGGAAATCAATTAATACTGATCGACTGCAAAAAAAGATTATTGAATCGTGCAAACAATCGCATAACTACAATTTCCCTAAACTTAGAATTATTAAAAACACACAAGACCTCATTAATATGGAGTACGAGGGTGAAAAGTATATTGCACATTGTGATGAAATGGGCAAGGCTACCATTCGAAATAATTCAGAACTTCCGAAACGTATCTTAATTGGCCCGGAGGGAGATTTTACCGAAGAGGAAAAAAATATTGCTATACAAAAAGGATATAATGCTGTTTCTCTTGGGCCGCTACGATTAAGATCAGAAACTGCAGCGTTATATGCACTCATGTTATTAAAAAACATTTGATTCAATGTTACGTTCTAAAGTTTAAATCTATTTTTAAGCATGATAAAAATCAAACTATTCCTACTCACCGTATTCGGAATCATACTCAGTACAGGTTTTCAACCGGGAGAGCCATCTTTAAAATTAGGTTTGTTGAAATACAATGGCGGAGGTGATTGGTATGCAAACTTGGAGACTTCATTACCTAATTTGGCAAAATACAGCAACCGAATCTTAGGAACCAATATTAGTTTGGAACAACAGATTGTTGAAGCAGGTAGTCCGGAAATATATTCATTAAAGTTTGTTCACTTAACCGGACATGGCAATGTGGTATTTTCACAACAAGAAGCAGAAAACTTAAGGAACTATCTTATTGGTGGAGGTTTCCTTCATATAGATGATAACTATGGAATGGATAAATTCATTCGACCTCAAATGAAAAAAGTATTCCCCGAACTTGATTTTGTTGAGCTACCCTTTTCACATCCTATTTTTCATCAGAAGTTTGATTTTAATAATGGCTTGCCAAAAATTCATGAACACAACAAAAACGCACCACAAGGATTTGGACTAATTTACGAAGGACGTTTGGTGTGTTTTTATTCCTTTGAGTGCGACCTTGGGGATGGTTGGGAAGATGCTTCTGTTCACAACGATTCGCAAGACAGTAGAGAAAAAGCATTGAAGATGGGCGTAAATATTATTCAATATGCTTTTTTCAATTAGCAACTAAATAAATAGTTGCACGTATAAACAGCAGTTCAATAACTCAGTTGTTTATAGATGAAAGTCTTGGTTTTCCTATTAGTAAGTATTATTGGCCTTTTTAGTGCACACCGATATTTTAAGCACTGGAATTGGAACTATAAAAATTTGCAAGATCGTCACCAACAAAATAAATGGTTTTATGGAATTGTTCTTGCGCTTTGCTGTTCAATTATTGGCTTACTTTATACAATATCCTTTATCCCTTAAAATTAGTTTTATGCTTCTGCATAAAATGGATAGAAGCCACAATCAACTCATGTAAGTTTGTATCGTTTTCCACAAAAGGAACTACAGTGCGAAACTGATCAAAAAGATCTTCAACAACTGAACTCGATTTTAATGGTCGCCTGAATTGCAGTGCTTGCATTGCAGTTAACAACTCTATGGCTAAAACTTTCTCAACATTTTGAATGATTCGAAGCGTTTTAACCGCTGCATTAGCTCCCATGCTTACATGATCTTCCTGTCCGTTTGACGACACAATAGAATCAGCAGAAGAGGGCATGCACAACATTTTGTTTTCACTAACTATGGCTGCTGCGGTATATTGAGGAATCATAAATCCGGAGTTTAGTCCCGCCTCACTAACGAGGAATGAAGGAAGTTCTCTCAATCCTGAAATGAGCTGATAGGTTCTACGCTCAGATATGTTTCCTAATTCGTGAACAGCCAAAGACATAAAATCAAGTGCCAGTGCAATGGGTTGACCATGAAAGTTCCCTCCGCTGATGATCAAGTCATCTTCTGGAATAATGGTAGGATTGTCGGTAACACTATTGATCTCGGTAGTAAAAACACTTTGACAATATTGAAGTGTGTCAAAACTTGCTCCATGCACTTGTGGCACACATCTGAAGGAATAAGGATCCTGTACATGTTTTTTGTTTCTGGTAATAATGGAGCTTCCTTTTAAGATTTCATTTATGGCATTCGAAACTTTTGTCTGCCCTGCATGATTTCGTAATTTATGTAATGATGGATGAAAAGGTTCTATTCTGCCATCAAAAGCATCTAATGAAATAGCCGCAATTAGGTTTGACCAATTCAATAAATCATTTGCTTTATTCCACGAGAAAGTAGCATAAGCACTCATAAATTGCGTTCCGTTTAATAATGCCAAACCTTCTTTACTTTTTAATTGAAGTGGAACAATTCCCTTTTCTTGAAACAGCTCTTTACTCTTATGGACTTTTCCCTTATAATAAACTTCACCTTCACCTATGAGTGGTAAGCTCATGTGTGCTAAAGGAGCTAAATCTCCCGAAGCACCTAAGCTACCTTGATTGTAGATGACCGGAATAATGTCATCATTAAACAGACGGATTAAAAATGAAATAGTATCCAAATGAATACCTGAATATCCTTTTGCAAGTCCATGAATTTTCAACAATACCATTAATCGGCAAATATCAATTGAAACCCTTTCTCCAATTCCACAGGCATGAGACAAAACCAGATTTCTTTGCAGTTGCGAAAGTTGATCTTCATTTATGGAAATATTGTACAAGGAACCAAAGCCTGTATTAATGCCATATATAGGCTGTTGTTGATTCTTAAGTTTATTATCTAGATAGGCTCTACCTTCTGAAATTCTTTTTAAACAAGCATCACTTAATTTAATACTGTTTCTATTGATTACAATTTCAACAGCTTGTTCCAAAGTCAAATGATCGGATAATACAACCATGATTCTTATTTCAAAGTATTAATTAATTCATTCAAGGAATATGTTTGTTGAATTCCGGAAACAATATCTTTTAAATTATAGGTGCCACTTTTTATTTCTTCTTTTCCGGCTATAATAACATAAGGTATATTTTTCTTCATGGCATAATCAATCTGCTTTTTAATCTTAGTATCGTCCGGATATAGTTCGCAAGAGATGTTGTGATCGTATAAAACATTCAAAAGATCTAATGCATGTGCAATTTCTTCTGTACCAAAATTTATGATCAATGCTTTTACTGAAGAATTGAGTTGATTTGGAAACAGATTATTTTCTAAGAGCACATCATAAATACGATCGGCTCCAAAAGATATACCAACTCCTGAAACATTGGGCATGCCAAATATTCCTGTCAAATCATCATAGCGTCCACCTCCACAAATACTGCTGTTGAAATTTCCTATGCTTGATTTGACTTCAAAAATAGATCCGGTATAATAATTCAACCCTCTTGCCAGAGTTAAGTCAAAAACTAGTTCACAATTTGAATCATTGTACTTTTGAAATAAAGCATTCAGTTCTTTAGCTTCTGCTATACCTACCTTTCCAATTTCAGATTCACTCAAAAATGTTTCAAGCCATTCAAGTTTCTCTTTAGTTGAACCCGATAAATTAAAAACCGGATTAAGCTGTTCCAACTGTTGCGCAGTAAATCCTCTGTGCTGCAATTCACCCAACACTTTTTCCTTACCTACTTTCTCAATCTTATCTAGAGCTATAGTAAACTCAGTAAACAAATTTTCGATTAGTAACTTTTCAGCAATAGCCGATAAAATTTTTCGGTTGTTATATTTTAAACATACTGGCAAATTCAGTTGAGCAAAAACTGCACGAACCATTATCATTAAATCCAATTCGTTCAACAAACTGTTGCTACCGATAACATCAACATCACATTGGTAGAATTCTCTATATCTTCCTTTTTGTGGATTGTCTGCTCTCCAAACTGGCTGTATCTGATACCGTTTAAAAGGAAAATTAATTTCATTTCTATGTTTCGAAACAAAACGCGCGAATGGAACAGTTAAATCATAGCGAAGAGCTTTTTCAGAAATGAAGGGTAACATTTCTTTGTGTGCTTGCTCGTTCAGTTCAAAATTTGGTGGTAATTTTTTTAAATAATCACCTGAGTTTAAAATTCTAAATATGAGTTTATCACCCTCATCTCCATACTTACCAGTTAAGGTTTCAGTAAGTTCTATGGCAGGTGTTTCAATTGGTAAATAGCCGTGATGGATAAAAACATTCCGGATGGTATCGAAAATATAAGACCTTCTTACCATTTCGAAAGGCAGAAAATCTCTTGTTCCTTTAGGAATATTAGCCATTACTCCTGAATTAGTTTTTTATATCGCACTCGTTTTGGTGTGGCGTCACCTAATCTACGCTTTTTATTCTCCTCATATTCTGTATATCCACCTTCAAAATAATAAACTTGAGAATCACCTTCAAATGCAAGTATATGTGTTGCAACTCTATCTAAAAACCAACGGTCGTGTGATATAACCACTGCACAGCCTGCAAAATTTTCTAAAGCTTCTTCAAGTGCTCGTAATGTGTTTACATCAATATCGTTGGTAGGTTCGTCCAACAAGAGCACATTGGCTTCAGACTTTAAAGTCAAAGCAAGATGCAATCGATTGCGTTCACCACCAGACAGCACGCCACATTTTTTTCCTTGATCGGCTCCTGAAAAATTGAAGCGGGCTACGTAGGCTCTGCTGTTTATTGTTTTTCCACTCAACTCTATCACTTCATGTCCACCGGAAATAACTTCCCATACGGTTTTTTCAGGGTCGATATCGGCATGCGATTGATCGACATACCCAATTTGAACAGTGGGTCCTATTTTAAAATCACCCGAGTCGGCTGTTTCTTGTCCCATCATCATTCTAAACAAGGTCGTTTTACCAACTCCGTTTGGTCCAATAATACCTACTATCCCACCGGGAGGAAGTCGGAAGTTTAAATCTTCCATCAATACTTTTTCTCCAAATGATTTATTGACGTGAATCGCTTCAATAACTTCATTCCCTAATCGAGGACCATTTGGAATAAATATCTCAAGTTTCTCCTCTCTTTGCTTTATGTCTTCATTTAATAATTTATCATAAGAAGCAATTCTAGCTTTCGATTTTGCATGACGCGCTTTAGGCGACATACGAACCCATTCTAATTCTCGCTCAAGAGTTTTTCTTCTTTTGCTTTCTTGTTTTTCTTCCGCTTCAAGACGCTTAGATTTTTGCTCCAACCATGAGGTATAATTTCCTTTCCAGGGTATTCCTTCGCCTCTATCCAACTCGAGTATCCAACCTGCTACATTATCTAAAAAGTATCGGTCGTGCGTTACGGCAATTACTGTTCCCTTATATTGTTTCAAATGTTGTTCAAGCCATTCAACCGATTCAGCATCCAAATGGTTAGTGGGCTCGTCTAAAAGTAGAATCTCAGGTTCCTGCAACAACAATCTGCACAAAGCAAGCCTTCTTCGTTCTCCTCCTGACATATTTTTTACTGGCAGATCTGGATCGGGACAGCGAAGAGCATCCATCGCGATCTCAATCTTATTGTCCAATTCCCAGCCATTTTGCTGTTCAATCAAATCCATTAACTCCCCTTGCCTTTCAATGAGTTTATTCATCTCATCATCGCTCATAGGTTCAGCAAACTTATTGTTTACTTCTTCATATTCTTTGAGAATATCTACCAGTTCCTGAACTCCTTCCATTACAATCTCTCTTCCGGTTTTAGTATTATCTAAATCAGGTTCTTGTTCTAAGTAGCCAACTCTATATCCTGGAGAAAAATGTACTTCCCCTTGAAATGATTTCTCAACCCCAGCAATAATTTTTAGCAAAGTTGATTTTCCAGAACCATTTAAACCTAAAATGCCAATTTTGGCTCCGTAGAAGAAAGAAAGGTATATATCTTTTAATACTTGTTTTTGAGGAGGATAGATTTTACTAACTCCTACCATTGAAAAAATAATCTTTTTATCGTCCGACATGTTATTATGTTTGCTTTATCTTTGAAACAGGTGCACAAAAGTACTGAAAAATAACTCTTTACCTTATTATAAATACAATGGTTTTTAGATCAGCCTTTTTACTTCTTTTTACATTGAGTATCCTTCAAGCATCAGCACAGGATTATACAAAATTGAATTTTTCTCTGGCAAAAAAAATTCGGCAGATGGAAATGCCCGAACGGGAGGTACATGTGTTGATAAAAGGAAATGTTTTAGAATTAGAGAGCATCATACCTACTATTGGAGGGGTAATAAAATATAAATCAGGCGACATCATTGCTGTTCGCATGGCATTAAGCAAATTAGCAGAGCTTACTACATCGCAAAATGTTTTTAGAATAGAAGATCAAGAACATGCTCCCGAATTGATGAATGATCGAATGCTCATTAATAACAATATCTTGGCTGTTCATACCAATTGGGCTGGCGCATTACCTCAAACCTACGATGGAAGTGGAGTGCTCATGGGAGTGATCGATACTGGAATTGATATATCACATCCTGATTTTAAAAATGTAAATGGCTCCACTCGAATTAAATATATATGGGATCATACGCTACCCAATGGAACCGCAACACCCCAGCCATATAATTATGGTATTGAATTTACGGATAGTGATATTGATGGCGGTTTGGCCAATGCACATGTTGATCAATCTGGACATGGAACTCATGTAACCGGTATTGCAGCGAGCAATGGATTTGCTATAAATAATTATGTTGGCGCTGCACCGGGAACCGATTTAATCATAGTTTCTCTTGATTTTAATCAAGCGGACAATTCTTGGCTAACTTCCATTGCAGATGGTGTAAATTATATTTTTAGCAAAGCTGCACTTTTAAATAAGCCTTGTGTAATTAATATAAGTGCGGGAACTTACTTTGGATCTCATGATGGAAAAGATCTTCAAGCGCAATTGATCGACAATCTGTTATCTTCACAAAACGGAAGATCTGTAGTTTGTGCAGCCGGAAATGCAGGTGAACTATCCATACATATTAAACCTCAATTATCGAATGATACTTTGTTCACCTGGTTTAGAAGACCAAGTGGAACCATCTATATTGACCTTTGGGCTGATTCCAGTCAAGCCAGCTCATTAGCCTTATCAATAGGTGCAGATAAAACAAGTCCTGTTTACGAATATAGAGGCAATTTAGGTTTTAAAACATTTGACCAACATGTCGGAATTATAAGTACCGATACTTTGTGGGCGGGTACAAATCGATTGGCCATTGTGCAGAGTTTTGGTCAATTGATTGGAGATCGCTATGGTATTTCTTACATCATTCAACCCGATAGTTTTGCATATTCATATCGATTAATGAGTAGAGGCTCAGGTATGTTTGATGCTTGGAGTTTTGAAATGGTTTCAAGCGGTTTGCCTTCAACAAGTGTTTACTCTGATATGGTGAATTATGTATTGCCCGACAAAAATCAAAATATTGTAAGTTCCTTCACTTGTAGTGATAAGGTGATTAGCGTTGGTGAATACCAGAACAGAAATTTTTATACTGATGCAACGGGTGTCATCCAATCATTCAACATTACCGTTGGTGCTCATACGCCCTCTTCCAGTCAAGGTCCTACGCGAGATGGAAGAATAAAACCAGACTTATCCTCTACCGGTTTATTGATATTAAGTGCGGCTAATCTTCCTTCTGTTCCTTGGTTTTTAGCTAATGCGCCTGACAAGTTAGCGGCCGGAGCAAAGCATATTCGTGATGGAGGAACATCTTCTGCTTCTCCAGCGGTAGCAGGAATTGTAGCACTTTACTTGCAGAAAAATCCTGGAGCAGATTATGCAGACATTAAAAACGCATTGATAAATTGCGCAAAGAAAGATGCATTTACAGGATTTAATTTACCGGATAACACTTGGGGATATGGTAAAGCGGATGCTTATGCATCAATGGTCGGTTGTGCGACTAATGTAAACGAATTGGTGCATCAAAGTGCATTTGAGATTTATCCGAATCCTGCTCAAAATAATTTTACCATAGCACTTGAATTCCCACCGGTTGATGATTGGAACTACTCTGTTCTAGATTTAAGTGGACGCTTGATTCATTCTAAAGAATTAGGTAGCGATGAAAAGTATTCTAAAGTTAATTCGATAAATCTTAGTCGTGGAATCTATTTTATTCATCTTTGGGTGGATGGAGAATTTTATTCTAAAAAACTTGTTTTAAATTAATCGCTTATCAAATCGAAATTTTCAGATTTTATTTCACTGATTCAATTCAGTCATACTGTTTTTGCATTGCCTTTTGCAATCGTTGGAGCAGTATATGCTTTTACACAAAATGCAATTCCCTTTAATATTATTTTATTCTTTCAGATTGTTTTATGTATGGTCTTTGCCCGAACGGCAGCTATGGCCTTTAATCGTTTGATTGATGCAAAAATAGACGCACAAAATAGTCGAACCGAGAAGAGAGAAATTCCGAGCGGAATCATTTCAGAAGCTAATGTATTGTTGTTGGTCATACTCAGTTGTAGCTTTTTTATTCTCACTACCTGGTTTATAAACAAAACTGTATTTCTTCTTTCACCCATTGCACTTGGGGTTGTTTTGGGTTATTCCTATACAAAACGTTTCACTCGATTCAGTCATGTATTCCTTGGATTGGGCCTAGCACTTGGACCAATGGGTGCCTATCTTTCAGTAACACCACAATTTGATTTAGCTATGTTCTACATTTCACTTTGTGTTTTATTTTGGGTTGCAGGCTTCGATATCATTTACGCATTGCAGGATTATGATTTTGATCGAACCCATAATTTATTCTCTATTCCCGTTAAATATGGAAAGTCCAAGGCTCTTAATATTTCAGCTGTATTTCATAGCATCTGTATTTTACTTCTGATAGCAACAGGAATCAAAATTGATGCAGGTGCTTTCTTTTACATAGGAGTTTGTTTCTTTTCATGGAAACTACTGCATCAGCATAAATTGGTCACTGTTAATGATCTGTCGAAGATTAATCGGGCATTTTTTACTTCAAATGGTTATGCTTCCATTATATTTTGCCTTTTATTTTTGATGGATCTTGTCTTCGGCATTTGAATTCACTTTTTTAAAGAATTTAACAGGTCATTTTATTAACTTTGACGTCATCACCTCAAATGCAAATATTAAGCAGATACATGAGATTACCATTGTCGAACGAAAATACTGAATTGAGCAATCCAATAGATTATAACTCTTTTAAAGAGTCGGTTCTTAACGATTATTATATTGCACATTACAGCAGACAAGCTAGTTTGATTGGCCGCAAAGAGGTGCTTAGCGGGAAAGCTAAGTTTGGAATTTTTGGTGATGGAAAAGAAGTGGCTCAATTGGCAATGGCCAAAGTTTTTAGGAATGGTGATTTTCGATCGGGTTATTATAGAGATCAAACCTTTATGTTTGCTGCAGGTATGCTTACGCTTGAGCAATTTTTTGCTCAGTTGTATGCGCACCCCGATATTCAAGCTGAACCTTCATCAGCTGGTCGTGCAATGAATGGTCACTATTCTACCCGACTGATCGATGATAAAGGGAATTGGCTTTCTCATACCGATAAGAAAAATTCATCAGCAGATATTTCACCAACTGCAGGTCAAATGCCAAGATTGTTAGGGTTGGCTTATGCAAGTAAACTCTATAGACAAAATAAAGATCTAAGCCAATCAAAGTTTAAAGGATTTTCTTTTAATGGAAATGAAGTTGCATTTGGCACTATAGGAGATGCAAGTTGTGCCGAAGGATTATTTTTTGAAACCATGAATGCCGCTGGAGTAATGCAAGTTCCCATGGCTGTTTCCGTTTGGGATGATGGATTTGGCATCAGCGTTCCTAATACCTATCAAATCACAAAACAAAATATTTCTGAATTACTTGAAGGCTTTTCAAGATCGGATGAAAAACAAGGTATTCTAATTTTTACTGCTAAAGGTTGGGATTATCCTGGGTTGATTGAGATGTATGAAAAAGGAATCAAAGTTTGTAGAGAAGAACATGTTCCCGTTTTATTCCACATTCAAGAAGTTACACAGCCTCAAGGACACTCAACTTCCGGATCACATGAAAGATACAAATCAAGCGATCGATTGAAATGGGAAGAAGAGCACGATTGCATTGCCATGATGAGAAAATGGATTCTCTCAACAGCTCTCGCTAATGAAGAAGAATTAATTGAAATTGAAAACAAAGCCTTAGATTTTGCTAAGACTTCAAAGAAAAATTCATGGAATGCATTTCTTTCATCTATAAAAACAGAAGCAAATCAGGCTAAGACATTTGTTCAAAATATCGTTCAGAACAATTCCAATGGTGTCTTTATCAATAAAATGATAGAGGACTTACCCGATTCGTTTAATTATGAAAGGAAAGAAATAAGTTCATTTGTTCAGAGTGTGTTAAGAATGTTGCGCTATGATCGTTCCACAGAAGTAATTCAATTAAGAAACTGGTTCGTACAATGGCAGTCTAAAAATGAAGAGTTGTATAACTCTCATTTGTATAGCCAATCAGAACTTGCGTTAAAAAACCACTCCCCTATTCAACCGATATATAAAGAGAACAGCGAATGGGTTGATGGAAGAGAAATTCTTCTTAATAACTACGATAAACTCTTCAGTCAAATTCCGGAACTTATTGTTTTCGGAGAGGACGTTGGTCAAATTGGTGGAGTCAATCAATCTCATGCAGGACTTCAAGAAAAGTTTGGCGAGTTGAGAATTCACGACACCGGAATTAGAGAAGCAACCATTGTAGGTCAGGGAATTGGATTGGCATTAAGAGGTCTAAGACCTGTCGCGGAAATCCAGTATCTCGATTATCTGGCATATGCGATACAAGTTCTGTCAGATGACTTGGCAACACTACAATACCGAACAAAAGGAGGACAGAAAGCACCATTGATCATCAGCACAAGAGGTCATCGCCTTGAAGGCATTTGGCACAGTGGATCACCCATGCAGTTTATATTAGGAGCCTTGAGAGGAATTCATGTATTGGTTCCTCGCGATATGACTAGGGCAGCCGGATTCTATAATGCATTACTAAAATCAGATGAACCTGCGCTGGTTATTGAGCCTTTAAACGGGTATCGAATAAAAGAACAATTACCTGAAAATTTAGGCTCCTTTACAACACCCATTGGAGTTCCGGAAATATTAAAAGAAGGGACTGATATCACCATAGTTACTTATGGATCATGTTGCCGCATTGTAATGGAAGCAGTCAATGAACTTAGCAAGTATAATGTATCGGTAGAAGTAATCGATGTTCAATCGTTAATTCCATTTGATGTGCATCATCATATATCTGAATCTATTCATAAAACCAATAATGTGCTTTTTGTTGACGAAGATGTACCTGGCGGAGCTACTGCTTATATGATGCAACAAGTAATTGAAGAGCAAGGAATGTTTGAATGGTTAGAAACACCTCCTTCTACATTAACGTCAAAACCACATCGACCCGCTTATGGAACTGATGGTGATTATTTTTCTAAGCCATCTGTTGACGATGTGTTTAATTCTGTATATAACATCATGCACCAAATTGCACCCGATGAATTTCCTGTTTTATTTCGATGAATTCAGATTTTACCAAAACAACCGAGAGCGATTCAAGATTCAATGATCTAGAAAAAATGACTTTCAAAGAAATTCTTGAAAGCATCAATTCCGAAGACCAAACCATTCCTCAAATAATTCATTCATTGATACCTTTTATTGGCAATTGTGCCAATGCAATTTTCGAAAAAATGAATTCAGGTGGAAGACTTTTTTATATCGGAGCAGGCACCAGTGGAAGATTGGGAATTGTAGATGCAAGCGAGTGTCCACCAACCTTTGGAATAGAACATGGTAGAGTTATAGGAATTATTGCCGGAGGAGATGCAGCTATTCGCAAGGCGGTTGAGTTTGCAGAAGATGATTTTGATGGAGGTTGGAATGATTTAAAATCTCATAAGATTAACAAAGGAGATTTTGTTTTGGGAATTGCAGCAAGTGGCAGTACTCCTTATGTAGTTGGAGCGTTAAAAAATTGCCAGCAGAATTTTATATCAACCGGTTGCATTGTATGTAATGCAAACAGTCCACTAGCGGTTTTTGCTGATTATCCGATAGAGGCAGTAGTAGGTCCTGAATTTGTTACAGGAAGCACAAGAATGAAATCTGGAACTGCTCAGAAGCTAATTTTAAATATGATCTCTACTTCAGTTATGATAAAACTAGGGAGAGTTAAAGGGAATAAAATGGTGGATATGCAATTGTCAAACAACAAGTTGGTTGAAAGAGGGGTTTATATGCTGATGAATACGCTTGAAATAGATCGAACTTCTGCAGAACGATTATTGCAAGAACATGGTAACGTTCGATTGGCTATTGATTCATTTAAGAAATAAAAAATGCAGCATATTGAACCATACTATAACTGGAGAGACTTATATATAAGTGAAGAAGATGATCGCTCGCCTTTTTATGGAAGGATATATAGTGAATTTGAGTATTCGAATACGATTTATAATTTCTACATACATCCTCAATGGGATGATTTTGATAGCCCCACACTATATTTGAAAATAATCTTTGCTGATTATGAGACTGAATTTGCCATCATAGAATTAATTGGAGAATGGAACGATTGTATCAATAACGATATAATGTTATTGAAAAGAGATATAATAGATCAATTAATTGATAATGGAATTAATAAGTTTTTATTGATCGGAGAAAATGTTTTAAACTTTCACGGTTCCGATGACTCTTATTACCAAGAATGGTATGATGATGTAGATGAAGGATGGTTGTGTGCCATGAATTTTAGACCGCATGTATTGTCTGAGTTCAATAACTTTAACATAGATAGCTATTTTATATATGGAGGCGAACTGGATGAATTTCCATGGAGAACATATGAACCCAATCACTTGATGGATAAAATTGAATCCGTTATTTCCAGGCGATTGATGATATAATGTTATCCTGTCAACATTGAAAACACTTCTTGATCGATTGGAAAAGTAAATTCCGATTTAGAAATTCTTTCCAATAACTTCCACTCAACTGATTCGATCTTGGCCCCTGTTTCCTCAGTAGACTCATTTAGCTTGATCTGATCAGGATGAGGCAATTGTGCAGTATAATATATACTGATGATTTGCTGATTGGAATGAAACGCACTTGCTTGAAAGAAATCACAAGTATAAAAATGTTTTGGATTAAGTAATTCCTGACCTAACTCTTCTTTTACTTCTCGAATAAGACAATCCAATATGCCCTCACCATACTTTAATCCACCACCAGGAAATTTAGTGATGTTTGTATTCTGAAAGTACTCTTTGGATAAAAGAAGACGGTGGTTAAACACAAATATACCATACACTCGTATGTTGAACATAAAAGATAATTTACCCAAAGCTAATTTTTCTTTAGGTAATGAGAAAATGAGTTAGCTATGCTTAGAACAAATTTGAATCAAAATTTACTCAACCCAAGGCCTGAGCAAATCCAGATTACTAATCGTAATAAGGTAGAGTGAAAAATAAATAAAAGCTACCAACGCATACACAAAACTCATCTTCGATATAATAAGTCTAGCAACTCGACTCATATTCGATGATTGGTTTTATATTTAATTAATCAATAAACGTTCAAAAAGTTTAGATGCGTATAAATTGTTGAGAGAGTTTAGGTTTTTAAGGATTCAAATATTGTGCCATAGATTCTCGCCAAAATCCAATGCTAAATATTGATAGTACAAAAATACATAACCTTTGATGGAAAGTCAACCATTTGTTAAGTGGACAACTTTATATGTTTGATTAACAGCTATTTAGAAATTTTTGTAAGATTGTCATAAAGAGTATTAATCTTTAAATGCAAGTGATCCGTACAATAAATAAAAAGCTAAATATGAGAACAAGTTTATTACTAATTACAGCAATCTTGACATTGGTTTCATGTTCTAAGAAAGATGAATCGACACCATCAACTAGTGGAAATTCATCCAATTCAAGTACCGTACCGACTCAATTCACTCAAAAAGTATTGATTGAGCAGTTTACTGGAGCATGGAATGGAGCATGTCCGGATGGAATCTACAAAATGGAAAATATCATTGGTACTAATGCCAATATTATCCCGGTTTGTATTCATGAAGGTGATGCTATGGAAATTTCACATTTTACAAGCTTGATGGCAACGTTTAATAATAATCAATTGCCCATGTACCCATCGGCATTCATTTCAAGAACTTCATCAGCTGGGGCCGTATTTTTAAATAAGTTACAATGGTTAAGCAATATTACAGTTGCTCAAAACAAAACGGCATCTTGTGGGTTGAGTATATCTTCTACATTGAATGGAAATAATTTGGCCATAACCGTAAACACAGGATTTTGCCAAATGCAAAGTGGAGATATTCGCCTGCATGTTTATATAACTGAAAACAACATTGCCGCAAGTGGAACCGGATATGCTCAAACCAATACAAACGCCTATAACGATCCTAACTCACCGTATTTCAATGCGGGCAGTCCTATTAGCAATTTTAAACATAATCATGTATTAAGAAAAGTGGTTACGAGCGCAGCTGGTAGTGCCATACAAATAGGCAACATGGTAGCAGGAGGTAAACAAACCGATCAATTTACTGTCGACCTTTCAGGTATAAATAGCTCTAATGCGAAAATTATAGCTTTTATTAGTAAAACCGGTACTTCCGCCACTAATCATGAAGTGCTAAATGTTCAAATCGCTTCTATAAATCAAACTAAAAACTGGGATTAAATCCAAAATTCTAGACTTTTTTATTTAAAGATTTATACATCCTCAAGTTTTGGATCTTTCGTGAAAAATTACTTACTTCACGATAATATCTAAAACTATAAATCATGAGAAAAGTATTAATGTCTGTCCTTGTTGTGCTTGTTGCATTAACAGGTTGCAAAAAAACTAGCGACAATAATAATTCTGGAGGAGGATCTTCAGGAGCAACTATCGGAGCAGTTCCATCTGCTTTTGTTCAAAAAGTATTAATTGAAGAATTTACCGGAGCTTGGTGTGGGTGGTGTCCAGACGGAGCCTATAAAATGAAACAAATTATAGATGCTAATCCCGGCAAAGCAATTGGAGCAGCTGTGCATCAAGGCGATCCAATGGAAATTAATTTATATTCTACCTTAGATGCTACATTTAACGTAACCGGGTTTCCCCAAGGTATGATCAGTCGTACTACATACGGAGGATCGGTTGTAATGTCTAGAAGTTCTTGGAATACTGCTTCCAATATTATTTTGGGAAAAACTGCAAAAGCTGGTCTTGCAATAGAATCTTCTATTGTTGGCGATTCGCTTAAAGTAAAAGCACATGTAGCATTTTTGAATGCGCTTACGGGTACTTTTAATGTTACCATTTATCTATTAGAAGATAAAGTTACCGGAGGATCTTCGTATAATCAATCGAACTATTTATCAGGAAATGCTAGTTACTCTTCATCTCCTTATTACAGCTTGCCAAATCCTATTACAGGATATGAGCATAACCACACCGTAAGAAAAGTGTTAACTGCTAATTTAGGTGATGCCATACCCACATCTGATATAGGGCCTGGCGTAAAGCATATCAAATCCGTTAATATTTTGATTCCAACGAATTACAAAAAAGAGAATTTAAGAATTGTTGCATTTGTAACAGATGGTTCAACAAAGGAAGTATTGAATGCACAAGAGGCTAATGCAGGAGCTGTTAAAAATTGGGACTAATCATTAATTTGTAATATCAAAAAAGCCGCCTAAACAGGTGGCTTTTTTATTTTTAATCAAAAAATAAGCAATCCGTTCGTGTAAGATTTTAACTAAATTCATTCTGCACTTTCTTTTTTCTACCAGCATATTTGTGTCACATCATTAATTGATAAAAAGAAAGCAAATGAAAAGATTATTATTAGTATTACCTGCCTTGGCACTTTTATTTACTGCCTGCAAAAAAGATGAATCAAATCAACCTGTAAGTCGTATTTCAAATTCACCAATTGTTGCTGCAGTGCCAACATCATTTACACAGAAAGTTCTGTTAGAAAATTTTACAGGCACAAGCTACAACAAAAGCCCAATGAATGATTTCGAGATTTCTACCCTACAAAGCTCATTAGGTAATCGTTTAATTCCGGTTTCCATACACACAGGAGATGCAATGGCTACTACTCAAAGCAATGAGATATTTAATCGAATCAATAATGGCTCGTTACCAAATATCCCATCCGCAATGATTAATAGACGGAAGTCAAATAATAGCATTTTCTATCTTAATCAGGATTGGAATGCAATGATATCTTTGGCTTTGAATAATAATTCAACTACATGTGGGCTAGCCATTAGTAGTTCATATAATGGAAATATAATTGAAGTGGTAGTCAGTACAGGATTTGCAAACGTCCCAAACACGAACTATAATGTAACGGTATATTTAACAGAAGATGAGGTGAGCAGCCCTGATCAAAGTTATGCTCAAGCAAACATTTACAATAGTGTTGGTGGAAATCCTTTCTTCAATATGGGCAATCCTATTGCATCTTATGAGCATAATCACACGCTTAGATTTGTTGCTAGCCAAAGTGGAGGTGACGCTATTGACATGCAAAATGTCATGATCAAACAGGAAGACACTAAAACATATATTATAGACTTACCTAACAATTTTAATCCAGCTAAAATGAATGTAGTGGCATTTATTCATAGTCCAGGATTAACTTCAAATGGGCTTGTATTAAATGCTCAAACGGCTAAGTTGGGTAGTATTCAAAATTACGACTAATGCTTTCTGGTTGTTAAAAGAGCCTCTCGATTTTCGAATCGAGGGGTTTTTTTATACCCTATTGTAAATTTCTAACCACTCATTCAATATCATAGCCGAAGCACCCCAGATTATTTGATCCTGATATTCAAAACAAGGTGCCGTTATAATCTCATCTCCCCTTTTGATAATATGTTGGCTATACCTCAAATTTGAATCAATATCATCTATTCCAATTAAAAGAAGTTGATCGACTTCACTTCTATTAATGGTATAATTCTCCTCGTTCGGAATGCAAGCAGCAAATGGCTGTACAAAAAAATTGCTTGGAGGAATATAGAGACTACTAAGAGGTCCTATAATTTTATCTGAATCAGATTTAACACCAACTTCTTCAAATGTTTCGCGTTCAGCTGTATGTTGTAAATCAATATCTGAAACATCTTTT
>Ga0116142_10001411_pt1 | contig 28803 bp, 20 predicted proteins | sample AD_UKC033_MetaG_FD_89785 | JGI IMG/M metagenome (GOLD analysis project Ga0116142, IMG submission 89785) | Active sludge microbial communities of municipal wastewater-treating anaerobic digesters from USA - AD_UKC033_MetaG | ecosystem: Engineered > Bioreactor > Anaerobic > Digestate | place: USA... | reverse complement strand
TGTGCATTGGAATATGTCATGCCTCTGAGATTATAGCCTACATTATCATAGGCACCGGCATCATTTGCATGCCATACATCCAGCAAAGTATTTGGAATTGCTGCGGAACAATCGAGTGTTTGGATAATGCCACTTATGATCAAACGAGTTCCGGGTTCAGTTTGTGAAGCCAGTTGATTATTTGATATTACCGGAGCGTTACTGAGATAAAAGGGGCCCTGTCCATAAAAATCAAGTGTGGTCGGGTTGCAGGTAGCAGAATTTTTTGATGTAGACCCTATTGCAGATTTGGCAAATCCGGGTAGTATGCCAATTGATAATGTAGCCAAGCCGGTGTTTCGCAAAAATTGTCTGCGTGAGTTAGAGCTTTTTTCTGAGGACATTTTTTATTTGATTTAGATTCCGATTGGCACAGGAACATGATTCTTCGGTCTACTTATAAATCCCAATCCGCCAATGGAAATATTTCTGTAAAATTAGGCAGAAGACATTTTTCTCACAATGTCACAATCACGGTTTCATTGGTGTTTTTTACGGATTTGTTGCCGGAATGAATCAGGCGTTTGGCTAACGTGATTTTTAAAGAATTTTGCAAAATAGGATGGGTCATCAAAATTCAGGTCATGAGCTATCTCTTTTATGCTTTTTGATGAATGATATAACATTCGTTTTGACTCAAGCAATACCCTTTCGTGAATTAACTCACTTGCCGTCTTACCGGTGATGTGATTCACAGTATCATTCAGGTGTCCGGAAGATATATTCAATAATGCAGCATATTCACTGACGGATTTTATTTGTTTGAAATTTTTCTCGATCAACCCTTTGTACTTTCTAACCAAATCGTGTTGGGCAGATGATTCGGCAGATAATGAATTTGCCGGGTCAAACATCCGCCTAAGCTCGAGCAGGAGTATTTGCAGATAGGATCTTAAGACATTAGCCTTATGCTCCAGGTCAGAGTTGAACTCATTTTTAATTTTTAGGATCCAATCAAAAATAATTTTTTGTTGTTCCTTGTTTTTGAATTTTAAAACAGGGGAAGAAATGCTTTGATTGAAAAACGGGTAATCGTCAAGGGCATTTTCATTAACAGGATTCAAAGCAAAGAACTCTTTTGTAAATGAGATAACATATCCATCAGCAGACTCACCCAGATTCAATACATGTACCTGATCAGGTGACAGGAAATGAAGAGTGTTTTTTTCCACAGGGTATTGTTGGAAATCAATTTCCTGTATGCCACCTGTTGCGTTAAAGAAAATTATTTCATAGTAATTATGACGGTGTGGTTGTGTAAAGTTGTATGAACTAGGCACCTCTTCCAATGTCCAGCATTCAAATTGTAGATCAGATTCTAGTTTTTTATAAATATCGAAAGTAGGGATCGATTTATTTTTCATTCGCAAATTTTAAGAGTGAGTAGCTAAAATAGCTAAATCAGGTTTACTATTTTTCCGATCAAATATATGAGAGAATACCAAGATAGTTAATTTCAGGTAGGTAGCCAAGTTGTGTCAGAATGTGAAATTGATTTTAACTTTATTTGTCAATTATTTAAGTCTTTCTTTTTTAATCATGAATTTTATACCCGGAATGTTAAATGAACTCTTGGCGACTTTTGTTGTTCATACCAGTTATTCTCGTCTTTGGATGATAAGTATTGAAACATAGAATCGAACAACCTTCCTGGTCCATCATGATCATTGAGTAATTTGTATTAAATTTTTTCATAAGTATATTGACTGCTAAAGAATAAATTGTAGTTTCGAATGGCTTAATCACTATCGTGACATATATGTAGACTTTAAAATGAACAAGCCTGCAATTGCCACAAATTCAAAATTTGAAAGAGCAGCACAAATTAGATGCGAAGCGGAACAAGATGTAGGAAATGCAATTAATATAGTGCCAGTAATAAAAACAGTTTCACAAGAAAAACTATGTAATGGAAAAAAATTGGATGTTTGTACTTTTATTTGTTGTTTTCTTTTATGCAGACAGTTACCGGGCTTTCGCAGCCGAAGATTCATCAAATAATAAAGTGCTGCAACTGGAAAATGAGAAACTTGCACTTGAAAACAAAATAGCAGCAATGAATGAAGCAACCTATGCAAGGAATATGGGATATTATATTGGGATTACTTCTGCTATGTTGGGTTTTCTTGGTGGAATGTACGGGTTTTATTATCAGTACAGAAAAACAAAAGTTGCAACCCAAAGACTGGAAGTTGCCTACAAAGAACTTCAAGATACCCAAAAGCAACTTATAAAAAGTGAAAAGATGGCTGCATTTGGACTCATGGCTTCACGTCTGTCCCATGAGATCTTGAATCCCTTAAATTTCGTAAATAATTTTTCAGAATTATCTCAGGAATTACTCAGAGATATAGCCGATGAAAAGACCGGTGATAAACACCGGGAAGACATAGATCAGCTTAATTAAACACTCGTTAAAATCAATGAGCATGGGAAGCGCGCCACTGCAATCATTAAACAGATTCAGGAGCTGAGCACAAAGGGAATGGCACATGAATTTTTTGAGCCAACATCAACCTAAGTCAAAGTATCTAAATTTTAAAGCTCGTGCGTGAGGTTTGCAACACTCATTAAAAGTTGAAGGTCAGATAAAGATATATCCGCTGCGAAGGATTTTCAATCCTTTGCTGACAAAAAGTGGATTTTCAATCCACTCTGGAAGCATGGAATCTCTCCCTTAGCAACTCTCCGCTGCAAGGGATTTACAATCCCTCGCCATCAAAATATGGATTTGTAATCCACCGTGACGGCTTCGCAGACTATTTATTTGCATTACATAAAGTAGAAAGCAAAACAAAGGGGAATACAATGTATACAAATTAAAACATAGATTTTCTTAGGGCAGAAATGTGCTCTGATTAGTTTATTCTAAGATCAAGTAATAATAATTCGTATAGGCTGATATTTAGCTTGCTTAATGATACCCTAGTTTCTGATAAAAGTAGAGCGAGCGAAATATTTATCTTCTCTGAATTCTATGAAATACATTCCCGGATTTAATTCTGATACATTTAATTCTGTACTATTTTCTAGTTCATAGGATATTACTTCTTTAGCTAATAAATTGAATACTTTTATGTTTGCCCTGTTTAAGCGAATGGGAACTGATATATTTAAAACTGTAGAAGCAGGATTAGGATAAATTTTCATCTCGACGTGGAAAATTTCGTTTATACCGGTTGGTGAAACTTGCAGAACGGCAGCATTGCTTGTATTTTGACAACCACTGCCACTACTTCCGATACCCACAAGTACACAGCGGTAGTGGTAATTATTCATAGTTAGTTGAACATTGGAAATCGAAAGGGTATCTGTATATACTCCACTATAGGGGCCTGAGTTAGTCAGATTCATATAGCCCAGACCTGCATCTTGTTGCCATTGTTTAGTGACATTTGCCGGGGCATTTATGACGAATTGAGCTTGTGTACCTGAAGCTACAAATTGATTTTGCGGGTGCTGGGCAATGATACAATTAGGGGGCCATTCATAGTATGGATTTTGAATAAGAATAGTTTGAACACAAGAAACTGAAGGACAACCATTCAGGCTGTCTGATTTGGAATGGTATATAGGCCAAGGAAAGACCTTTGCATATGAAATATATGGGTAGAGATAACTGGCACTCAAACCTGCTGAAATAATCGGACTACCAAAGCCGGAAAAGGTAAATGTACTAGTGCCGGATTTATTCATAGCTGTTACAGTGACAAGTGCACCATTAGCTTGATAATCAATTTTCACTTCAAAATTGGCTGAGCAATTCTGATAATTAGTAGAGGAAGAATAGTTAGCAGGAAATGTCTTATAATAGGCATTGAAAATTCTGTAACCAAAAATACTATCGTTACTTGTAGCTTGCATACCGTGCAGGTAAAGGGAATTATTACAAGTACACACGAAGCCGGAACATGTGTTTTGTCCATTTGCAAATACATGGCATCCCAGACGATATGCGGAGCAATTGCTTGAAAGGTTTGTAGTTTGAGGTGTGGTCCCAATAAGAGTATCTGTAAAATAAATATTGCAATTTATAGAATCCGGCTTTATGACATCAATCCAGTTCTCTTTGACAGCGACACAATTCGTGAGCGTGTCTAAAGCGTAAAGTGTTACAAGATACTTTCCATCGTCCGGGAAAACATGTATTGGGGAAATGTCGTTCGAACCGGACCCATCTCCAAAATTCCAATAGAAATGAGCATTTGAAATAGTTGACTGATTAGAAAAAATCAAGGTGTCATCACTTGCATTGTAGGAATAATTACTAGTACATTGACTAGATCCTGAATTGATTAGGAAAAAAATTAATCCTATCATTAATAATATTTTTTTCATTGAGTGAGTTTTAAAAGAGTTAAAAATAATTCGGCAATGAAATTCAATCGAAACTCAAGGTAAATCAAAAAGCTGAATTTCCACACAACTATTTTGTAAATAGAAGAGAGGGTCACTCCGCATTCATAAGCCGTTTGGCACATTTTTTTAGAATACTTCTTAGCAGGAATGACAAAACCTTTAAATTTGAAAGTTTCTGACTCTTAAAAACTTCATCGAGCCCTGAAATGGAATCTTTTTGGAATTCCCTTGTTCCGCTGCGAAGGATTTTCAATCCTTTGCTAACAAAAAGTGGATTTTCAATCCACTCTGGAAGCATGGAAACCGTCTCTTAGCAACCTTCCAAAATAAATATACAATCCAATTGCACACTCAAGAGCACTGAACTGATAACTGTAGTTTGTTCCGCATAAATGCAATATAGTTTTTAGCTGAAAAAATTGTTCAATCTTTCGACTGATTTTTAATCTAATTTACGGAAAAGGTTTTTGAAAAAGAAGGGGTTGATAAATTGATATCAAAGTATTCAATCAAATAAACACCACCGGCTTGAAAAGTAATCTTTAAGTCGGAGGGTTGTTCAGGATTTGCTACAGTATAAAATTGTTCTTTGGAGATATTGTCATAAACGGAAATGTTCCAGTTGTTAGTAGTACTTATGTAGTTGCCCCATACTGAACCGCTTATTAATTGCATTCTGATTTTAAATTGCGAACATTTTTTTAGGTTTGCTTTCATGCTAAATTGTGAACCTGTGTACACCTGTTGACCTTTGTCAAGAATATTGTCGCCATAGGTACCGGTGGCAGGATAATTTATTACAGAATTTGTTATAGGGAAAGTAGAGTTTGTAACAAAGTGTTGGATGTGATTTTCAAAATTTGGAATGGAAGGGGTGACGCCGAAATTTAAATAATAATTGGTAATGTTATTTCGTATAGAATTTGTATCGAGTAAAATTGCATGGTCAATCAGAGAAGACATAGAGGAATTGTTATTCAATACTCCGTCAGTTCTAATGTCGTTACTAATTTCTGCTAATATAGACGAAAGCTCGCTTTCGCTTCTAAAGCCTTGCACTATAGAAGAGACAGCAAGTAAGATTGCATTTCCAACACCCGGATTTGAAATGTCAAAATATTCTGAATTTGCCAAACCGCTTGATGAGATATTAAAAATATTTAGCACATCTGTCTGAGCAACTTTTTTGGCAGAATCAAAAGGCACACCTGTTCCTAATAAATATTCTACTCTGGGTTTTTCAAGATGTGTTAAAATATTTACGTGCCGGGCTGTAGCATTGCTAATGTCCGATATGCCATTTAGTGTAATTTGAGAAATGGAATTTGATCCGCATATTTCATTAAAGTAAAAGCCGTCGGCACGTAATGATATATAATTGGAAATTAAAGTGGCACTGTTAATCTGGAAACTTCCCAGGTTATCAGTAATTTGAGTTGAAAAGGATTTACCTGTTTGAGAAAAATTTTGATCCAATTCAAATACCGTAATTGAACTTCCATTCAGAAAAGGGCCTTTTTGCGCAGTTCCATTAAATGATATGTTGGTAGTCAAGACAGATTCCTGATCTTTTTTACACCCGCTTAAAATTGAAACAATGATAAATACTGCAATTCCTGTAAGAATATATAGCTTTCTCATAGTCATACGTGATAAAAATGAAGAAATTAAAAGGGTAGATTAGAAAGAGATTCGAAAATAAGAATAAATTTTTAATTTGAATGGAATTTTAATAAATTATTCTTCCCCTGCGAGGGATTAAAAGCCCTCACAGCCATGCATCCGGCACAGCCGGAATTCCTCGTAACTTGTGCATCAATAAATCATGCTCAGCTGTGATGGGATCTGATAGGAAAGAATCTAAGCATAATTCCACCCGGTTAAGCAAATAAAATTATTAGAAATAGTTTTCAAAAACACCAACGTAAACCCCATCGGTGACAGTTTTAACATTTCCATTAAAGTCATAAACTTTACAATTAAAGGTTGCTTTTATCTTTACCTGATAACTCCACAATACCATGCCCAAGGCTTTATATTCCGTGATGCTGAAAAGACTACCGTTTTGGTTAGCTGATCCCAGGCTCGAAGACCAGTAAGTGCCGGAAGGGTCAGTGAAACCTATACTAACTCCGTTTGCCGGATCAACACTGTAATTACGGGCTCCGGTTTGCAGGAAAGATTTAAACACAGAGGTGTCTACTTCATTTCCCAGGAAATATACCCTGCCTAATTCTATATAAAAACTTTCAATATTCGAATTTATATTCTCCAGCCCTGAACTAAATGTTGTCGAGCTTGTATCCGGAAAAGTAGCAAGGCTGGAACTCCAGCCGACCGATTCCTGGAAATCTTGCACACCGTCAATATGTGAATAAGTGGTTCCGTCAAAAACAATTGAATATTGCGATGGAGAATTCACGTTTATTGTCGTCGAAGGGGCAGGAGAGGGGCTCACTGTGTCTTTTTCATTTTTCGAACAAGATAGAAGACCAAGAAATGCAATGACCAAAAGTGTCAGATTTATTTTTTTCATATGAGAATAGTTTTGGATTTATAAGACAATAATATGAATTAATACCTTTATTATACGTAGTTCAGTTGAAATAAAAATGAGTTTCCCTTCACCTGTTGCAAAAGTTTGTGAGTCGCTCAAAACTTGAGTTATTTGTTTACAAATAGTTTTTGTGTTTTAGTATCTGTTGAAGTGCTAATATGAATAATATAAATTCCATTATTCAGAAGTTGCATTTTCGTGTTCTTATACATTGTATGAGTTTTGAGAACTTCTTTTCCTAGAATATCTGTTATGATAATTCCGGCATCACCTGAAGAAATTGATATTGAAAACTCTCCGTTTGATGGATTAGGATAAATCGAAATCGATGATTCAATTTCAGCAGTTGAAATGGAAGTTGTACTGTTAAAAATACCTTGATAATTATTGGCAAACGAATACGTGCCAGCGCAAATACCTTCTTTATCCCAGTTAATTGACCATGTCATCATACCTCTTAAAGTGGGATATCCGCCAGGCTGCGTTAGCGTGTATGAGCCTGGTTGAGGACCGGTACCTCTTAAATAATCCATTGCATCCTTTACTGTCGCCGTGTCGATAAACCCTCCACCGGCGGTAGGGCAGGCAGGCAGTCCTACTGCAACTTTATCAGGCTGCAGACCTGCAAACATTCCACCTGCAGTATTGAAACCTTGTATGACAGCCTCTGTCAACGAAACAATAAAATCGGCTGAGCCTTGTGTATATACATTTCCGTCAATTCCAAACATACTTCCGCTGTTGTAAAGTTGCACATGAAGTATTTCTATTGAGTCACGTAATGCATGTATCACCGGTAAGTAAGCTCCCCATATGCCATTATAAGCAGACATGCCACCTTGAACAAAAGCAGTTTCGGGTGCCATTGTGAGAATTAAACGCTTGTTATGAGTTGAGTAATAATCACTCATGATTTGTTTGATGGCATATATAAGGTTAATTATTCTGGCATCAGTTGGAGAAGCGATCGTTCCTCCTGTGACTGAAACGGAATATCCTTCAAGGTCAATATCAATACCATCAAAGCTATAGGTGTTGATGATGTCGCTCATCGTGCTAATGAAGATATTGCGTTCAGTTATATTATCAATTGAAACCGGAGCAGATGCTCCTCCTATACTAATGATTACTTTTTTACCCTGACTTTGCAATGTTTGAATCTGACTAATAAGAGTTGCCGGAGTAACCTGGTCGGGCACAAATTCCATTTGAAAATCTGTACCTGAATGAGGTACAGCAAAAGCAATATCAACGATGTCGTAACGTGAATCAATTTGGTCAAGTTGAATGTATGGAGCATTCATATCATCCCAGTTATGCCAATAGCCGATTAAGACAGGACTTGAAACTTGTGCTTTTGCACAAATATTGAGTATAAAAAATAATGTAAGCAGAGATAAATAATATTTAATTGTCATATCTTTTTGTTTAACATCTCTGTCTTGGTTAGATCTCTTTTTGCAGGTCATGAACTTATCCTGTTTTATGACTTAAGTTTCATTTGATACATTATTGAACAGGCGGATAAAGCAATTCATACAAAGACTAAAAGTAATTATTATTTTCTTCCAAGTATCTGATGCATCCGCTAATATTGGTACAAATTCTTAGTGGCTTCGGATTATCCGGCGGGACGGAATAGCTTGAAAAGTTGGAGAGGCCAATTAATATTCTGTGGAACCCGGCAAGTATTCCTTTTAGGTAGATTCAAAGTTCTAATGCAAACAAAAAATAATATTATGTTGCAACATGAGAAATTATAACCCCGCTGCAAAGGATTTTCAATCAATTGTCAAAAAAAAGTGGATTTGCAATCCAATATAGATGCATGGACAATGAGTATCGGCTTACTTGTTGTCCCTTTAAAATATGTTCTTTATGTTGGTTACCTGTCAAAATGGTTTGTCTTTGCATTGATGTTAAAATTTTACTTGGTCGGTCGTCTTTGGTACGGCCGGCCTATCATTGGCTATAACGGTTCGTATTAGAAATGTATTAATGCTCTTTATTCGTTGTTAGCTATTGATTTATTTATTAGTAAGTTGTTGCTGTTCACTCTGTATTTGTCTTTTCTATTATTATAGAGGATAGTAGCTATTACAGTAAGTGCTATTGTAATTATTCGGAAGATATTCGTGTAAACACCCCCAAGAGCATTTTCACTCACATTAAAGAATGTCCAGGAAAAATTCATAAATACATGAAGAAATATTGGAATCCATAAGTTCTCCTTCCATTCAATAAAAAGCCATGCAAACCATGCAGAACCAATAAATGTTACTAAAAATATTCCTGTCAATTCAGATATACCAGATCCTTGATACAAGTGACTTAAACCAAATATTATAGCTCCTAATACAGAAGCTGGAATAAAACCCCATCTCATTCTTCTAAACAATATGCCAAATAGAAAACCTCTAAAAAGAACTTCTTCCATGAATCCGGCAAATAAAGATTTGTGTAGTAGGGTAGTCAGGGACATCTCATTATTTACCTTTCCAATGAATGCCGAACTTATGAGCATGGGAGAAACTGCAACTAAGCTGAAAACCAATCCAATTAATATGTTCTTATCCAGGCAAAGTTCTTTTAGAATATTTTTAAATCCAAATAATAGCCCAATGGCAATACAAATAGGAATAAGCCACCAAAGATAGAAATACAGAAGATTTACGAATGGAGATTCGAACGATACAGCTAAATTCTTTCCAAGAATTCTTTTTCCATATACAGCGAATAGAAAGACGAATATGATAAAGACAGATTGGAGGAATTTATTTTTTCTCATGTACTTAATAATAGCTAACGGTAATTCGTGCAAATACTAAATGTAAATAATATTTTCATACCCACATCATCAGTAATTTATAGTCAATACTTCCAAACTCACCTGAAAAAGCAATGCTTGCTCCCGACGAATCCCTGTTTGAAAAGCCGTGGTAATTCTTTTCTTAAAGATGCTTCAAATAAAAATGATCGTAACAGAAATACTAATTAATTATGAATAGTTTTTCCACAGTTGGATGTTCCCCGGCTATGCGCAGGGTGGGGATAAGAACTATGTCTGGAGCCTATGCGATTAAGGTTAACTAAAAGAGATTAGGTTTCAAATATTCCATCAGTCCGACAGGAGCATAACCCTTTAAAGCGGTAGTTAATTTCTTACACCAACAGGATAAAGTTTAAAGCCATCTTCTGACTTTGAGTTTGTAATCTAAATACTGTTTTCCAAAAGCACGTTCAAGATATTTTTCTTCTTTTTTAATTACTAATTGATTTATTATAGCTATTACGGCAGGAATCAAAATAAATGTCCACCAGTTTCCATTCATACAGGCAATCCCCATGTATATAAATAGCAACCCTACATACATTGGATTTCTTGAAATTGAATAAATCCCATTAGTCTGAAGTGATTTTGCCGGTAATATTGTCACAAGTGTGTTCCTTGTCCTAAGAAAAGCAATTAGCGCAGGCAGTAAGGTTATGGCACCAAATCCTATAAAAATTAAAGCTAAAAATTTACTCAATGGGCTTTCGAAAAAATCATAGGAAAGACTAATGTAGTGTTGCAATAAAATGGAAATAAAGAATATTACAACATAGAAAAGTGGTGGAGGTGGGTATACGCCGGGGCTGTCTTTTTTAACTTTCATTTTTATTGTTTTAGAATGTGGTATGTCGAATTTAATTACCGCTAAGGTTAGTTCGGGCAATAACTAAATGTAAATAATATTTTCATATCCACGTCATCAGTAAATTATATTCATTACTTTCATGCTAACTTGAAAAAGCAAGGCCTGCTCCCGACGAATCCCTGTTTGAAAAGCCGTGGTAATTCTTTTCTTAAAGATGCTTCAAATAAAAATGATCGTAACAGAAATACTAAATATTTATTAATGGTTTTTGCACAATCTGACGTTTTACAGATTTGCGATTGGCGGACTTTTCAGCACAAATGTCCATATGGAGAACTACACTTTCATTAAACACAAAAGTGTCATAGAAGCACTTCGCCCGCCTATTGCAATGGTGCAGTTAGGTTCTGGCGTTGCTGTTTATGGTTTAATAATTATTTTTTGTGTCGCCTTTTCATAAGGTGTTTCAATTGTCAAAATGTATGACCCTCCAAGGTCAAGGTTTTTAATTTTATGCTGAAATGTATTTTCGCCTAGAACTAAATTGGTTAAGACTCTTTCTTCTGTTTTTATACCGTCAATACTATATATGGAAATTTTTGTTTCTGCAATTTTGTTTAAATTGAATTTCACTACAAAATTTCCATCATTAGGATTTGGAAACACTCGAACTTTGAGTGTTCCGGTACTTTGTTCGTTCAAGTCGTGAATACCTACTGTTGAATTTTTTATGACATAAACTTTAAATATTTGGCTACTGGCACTACTCTGAGTTCCTGTATTCGTAAAAAATATATTTGCTGCGGTGCTGCTAATACCGCCATAAATGTATCCTGCCAAAGTACTGTCTGCTGTAAAATCATCTAATTTAAAAACTTCATTGTTAAACTGAGGGACACTTGTAATAGGTATAAATTCAGCACCGGCACCCAGCAAACTTGGCATTTCAACAGGGAGTTTATACTCTGCCATTGTCCCTGAGGAATTTCTTGTCACTCGCGCAATAGTATTTACAAAGGGGACATTATTATCTTGTACCAGAACACCTAAACTGTCGTAATATTGAGCAATACCGCCAAAAAAGACGTTGTGCATCTCATTGTTTGAGGCGGAATAGATTGGCAAAACAGCACAATGGTAATGATTATAGTATTGTTGAAACGTGTTATTTACGGTATAACTTGTGCTATCAATATTTATGCAATTTAAAAATGGCAAATCAACTGTTGGTTGAAATACACCTGAAAAGGCTGTAATACCTTCTGTGCCATTTGGTAGTATTTGAGGCACTGCATTATAATCTCTGCGATGCAGGTTAGTAGCGTCAGTAATTGTTGGTAAATGTGTTATCGTAATCGTAGTCCCATCATCTGTCAGGTTGAATTTACGTATTGCATCTGTATAAACTTGTGTGTAAGTCGGATGCCCCATTGGATTGTAGTTACCATCAAACCTATTTCCACCTATTAGATAAAATGTATTATTTATTTTTTTTAGTTGTCCGCCTGTTACTGCAAATTGAACATCACTAATCTGTCGAAAGTAACTTGTAAATGAAGTGGCGCCTATAACTGCATTGATTACGGCAGGAACATCAATGGCCGTTAAATTGTCAAAAGTTTTTCTTGCTGCAGATGCCGTGTTATAGCCATAACCACCAATGATATACAAGTATTTTCCATCTTGATGAAACTCCATATTAGTTGAACTTAATTGTTCTTGCAATGCAACTGAAAGTGATGTAATTGGGGCTGTCCATTTTTGTTGAGATACCGGGTCAATTACAATTATTTGATTGTTGTTGCCTGCTACGTCAAATGCGGCAAACGGTTGTCTTTGGTGAAGTCCGTCAAGGCGACCACCAACAACAAGCCATTTTCCATTGTCTTGTCCAAAAGCATAGGCTTGAAGCCCGCCAAGTCCGGATATATTCAACGGTTCAATATAAATATTGAAAGGTGCTGTCTGAGAAAAAACTGAAAGGCTAAAAAATATTAGTCCTAAAAATGTCGTTAGTTTCTTTGTCATTTTTATTTAGTATTTATTTGCCCCTAAATTACATATTTGTTATAGGTCTGTTTGTGACCTTTGTTACATAAGTGATATTTAGTTTATGTCATCCTCACCGCTTGCCCCTAACGGCAGTTCGTGCAAAAACAAAATGTAAATAATATTTCCATACCCACATTATCGGTAATTTATAGTCAATACTTCCAAACTCACCTGAAAAAGCAATGCTTGCTCCCGATCAATACCTGTTTCAAAAGCCAGGGTAATTGTTTTCTTAAAGATGCTTCAAATAAAAATGAATCTAACAGAAATACTATATATGTATAGGTGGTTTTGGCACAGTCTGACGGCCTGGGCATTTGTAGAACTTTGGACTTTTGTAAACTATTCGACACACACTTTACGAAAGTGACCCCAAAATCGAAACGCCCAAGTTTCCACATACAACCCAATTTTTGGCAATTCGCTGTTTGGCATTCGTTTTCAATCTAAGTTCGTGAATGCAATTTTATCATTCGGTCGATGGGTAGTCGATCAAATGTCCAAAATCAAACAAACAAGCAGATCAGAAGTCTGTTGAATTGAAATCAAGTCAATAAACAAGAACAAGTCATAAGAATAGAAATCAAAAATCCCTGAAGTAAAATCAATTCAAAACAATATTAAGAAGAACCAATGAAAAGACTATGAAAAAAATATCTCTACGATATCAGTCTAGTGTGTTTTATTTTGAAATTAAATTTTTACTTTGCATATAGTTTTGATGAATGTTTTGGTGATTTTTTAACTTCAAGCAGACTTCTAAAATTCAGTTAGCTAAATATTCAATGTGTTATATTCAAACAAACTAATGTGCTTAAAAAATAAATACAAATCACTATGAAAAAAGTAGTTTTATCTATGATCTTGCTTGTTATAATGATTTCTCTAACAACTACAAGACCTGTCTTCTCGCAAACTGTGCTCTTGTATCAAAATAATTTTGAATCTCCGCTTATTTCTCCTTCACCCAACTGCGGTCCAGACCTTGATGTAACATTAATTAATGTCATTTGGGGAGGAACAGGTTTGGGGACTGGAGGAGGTGGAGAGTTTGAACAACAGTATACCGTGGAAACTATTTTGATAAATGGCCCTGACTTACAATACATTGACTCTTCCGGTTTGGGCGGCGATTATTGTCTGAGCATGCTTTCTGTTTATGAGGATGACAGAGCGGCGCTCACACTAAATTCTCAAATGTTGCCTTTTGCAAACATATCATTCTTAATGTCGCCAATTGATGTAGCAGGTTGTGGAGGTCCTTTCGGACTGGATACAGCAGTAATGCACATATCTGTTTATGATACACCTGGTGGAATATTTTCTTTTTCTTCACCTGGAACCTTGCTTGATCAAGATACCGTTTCGAGCGGTGGACCTGGGCTTACTTCTTTTACATTTAACTGGACTGTTTGCACAACAAGCCTAGATATCATGAATACTAGTGATGGAAATATCACTATCGTATTTGACCTTATCCGAAGTGGCTATGCGGCAATTGATAGTATTGTTATTTCTTCTTCAGTTTTACCAAGTTTTGTTCAAGAAAATCATGTATTAGGTAGCATAATGGCTTATCCTAATCCGTTCTCAAATGAGCTATCAATAAAAGGAACTTCGGCCAATGGCGAAATTGTAATGTATGATCTTACAGGAGTTGAAATATCAAGACAAAATACTTTTGCCAGAGAGACAGTTATTTTGACTGAAACCTTAAGGCAGGGATCGTATCTTTTAATGTATAACGATCGAAGTAAATTAGAGTACCTAAAACTTATGAAATTCTAATCAATTGCATCTTCAATTCAGAGTGAAGAATAATTTAAAGGTTGAACTTTTTTCATTTTTAAAAGTTTCGTAATTGAGAGTAACCTGTCCGAGCAAATTAAATCACAAAATTCCGTAGGAATATTTCTATGAATTCAAATCTATGTTTTGCGATTATACACATAGGAAGAGATTGCTTGAAAATGTTGCTTAACGGTTCAGGCCTTGGCGAAGGTGGCGATTTTCACCACAAATGTTGATGCGGAGAACCAAACTTTGATTAAGCACAAATGTGTCTGCACAGCCCTGAACCGCCACTTTTGACAAACCGGTGTGCCTGTTGCACAACTAAGATACATTGTTAATTAATTCATCGCACCTGTTTTCAAAAATTAATTTTCTTTTCAGAAATTTAAACATACAGGGAAAAAAACTGTACTCCGAAAAGCTGTTTGCCAGTTTTCAGCTTTCTGAAAGAGTTCTCAGATCAATACCTGATTGAAAAGACAGGGTAATTGTTTTCTTAAAGATGCTTCAAATAAAAAAGAATCTAACAGAAATACTATATATGTATAGGTGGTTTTGGCACTGTCTGATGTTTGGCGGCTTTGCGTTCGGGCGAGTTTTACCACAACACTTTATACGTAGGACCGAACTCAACTATACGCAGAAAGCGTCGAACGAAGCACAAAACCTCACCTCAAGCAAAACCGTTGTTATAGGGTGTTTTATTTAGAAGTCAACATCCGTTACAACTAAACTATAGTCGTGAGAAGCTGTTTTTCTTTGGCCGTCTACGTTAGATTGCCAATTCGACAGAGCTTTATAATCTTTTTGAAGTGTGTCCCCATTGGAATTTATAATGAGCATATTGTTACCAAACATTGTTGTTGGTTCAAATAGGTCGGTTTGAAGTCCACGTTTTGACCAATTTGTAATTCTCATTTTTTCTCTAGAAGATATCGTTTGATCTAAGTCTGTTGAATGAATAATATCAGTTCCATCAATTATAATTGAGGTAGATGATTGGTTGTCTATGTAATATTCAATGAAAGTCTCCTTTTCGCATGAGCTTAATAACGTAGATGCAAAAATAAGGAATGTCAGTTGTCTCAACTTTGTAGTCATATTTCTATACTTTTATATCGTTTAATATTGAGTCTTCATTTGAAATATTGTTTATAATTATGTTTTATTTCTTGTTAAAAATTATTGTCGCTTTTTTTCGTCTATAAAAATGCCCTATAACATTTCGGACTTTGAGTTGGTGGGCTTTTGAAACCGAAAACTGTCTGCCAGCACCAATGTTTATTAATTGCTCAAATGTTTCTATTCGCACTGTCCGCCCACTAATGCAAAACCCGTGTTAGCGGTTCGTTGTTTCTGTTCTTTAGTCACATAGATACCAGTCATAAATTAATTGCACCTTGTTTGGTTGTTGCATATTCCAAGCAGTCGTTACGACAACAAGGTTTTCTTCTCGATTTACGATAATATTTTGTCCTCCTGCCCCTCTTGCTAAAAATACATTTGTTTTTTTGTCACTTTGTGAAATCGGATTGCTCCACCAAAAATAACCGTAGTCATATTGTTTATAAGCACCATTTAACCCAACTCCTTTTACAATTGGCGAAGTCGCCATTTGAACATAACTCTGGGGTATAATTTGTTGATTGCTCCATTTACCATTTTGAAGGTAGAGTTGTCCAATTTTAGCCATATCTCTTGAAGTCAGTGAAATAAGTGCCATTCCATTATTTTGAGGCCCGTTATTACCTTGCCAAAACCAATAATTATTGATTTCCAATGGCTGGAACAAGTATTTAATGGCAAAAGAGTCTATTTGCGTTTTACTAGCTGTTTGAACAAGCCCCGAAACTAATGTTGGTGCAGCATTGCTATAAATAAATTTTGTTCCTGGAACAGTGTCCATTGGTACTTCAAGAATATTTTTAAACCAGTCGCCTTGTTCGCTGATGACTTTTCGCCACGCATTTTTTGGGTCTTCCCAGGTTCCTTCGCTCCAGTCAAGTCCGTGTCGTTGGGTTAAAAGGTCACTGATTTTTATTTGTTTTTTTTGATTATCATCAATTTGATATTGTGAGTAATAAGTCGAAATTAAGTCTTTATCACTTTTTATAAATTTTTGTTGTATGGCACAGCCTAATAATGTGGAAATAATGCTTTTAGTTGCTGATTGCAACTGATGTAGAGAATCCTGCTTCCAATCATTATAATAGTTTTCAAACACTACTTTTCCGGCCTTTACAATGAGTAAGCTATGAACTGTCCCAAATTCACCCGCTTTTATGGCACTGTCGGCTGACAATGCTTTTTTATAAAGTTTTTCGTCAGCAAACTTTTCATCAAATTTTATTTGAGCAAATGAATTGGTTGCCAATAACGCGAATGTTACTACTAATAGTTGTTTCATATTTCCTTTGTCGCTTTACAATGACTGATATTGGCGGCGGTCGGCGGTATGCGCCGTAGGGGATTTCGGAGTTGCGTTTGTTTCACCCGTTTCAAACCTTAATGCGAGCTGAAACGCTTGATATACCACTAAAACCCCTATGGCGTATGATCGCTTGTTGGCGCTAGTTAAATTTCATTATATCATTTGGTTTTAAATAAATATTACCATTTTCCCAAAATACAGGTAGATATATTGTAAATGATACAGCATCATCAGGCTTATCCCATTTATCCAACGAAATAATTATATTTTTCAACTCATCAGCCCTCTTTTTGTCGTTGGTAATTGATTTAAAGCTATTTGAGTTTACTACTCCATTATCAAGTTGAAATTCAAACAATGCATAAAAAAAATCATTTGTATTAAACTTATTACTTATTTCTTTTTCTAATTCCACAAGAAATCCCTTTTCGATAATTTCATTGTTATATGTTGGCCAATAAAATCCAGACTTATTACATGCAATTAAATAATCAAGTATTGATATTGTTTCAAAATAAGGAAAGCCTGAAGGGTTAATTACTGAAACATCCTTATATGTGCGATTATGAGGTGTTTCATGTCCTCTTATAAATCTACCATTTTCAAATACTTCCGTTGAAACACTATATCCGAAATTAATTGTCCAGCGGCCAATCATAACTCCATCCTTTAATTCTCCCTTTATTTGATATTGTTCACATGAAAAATAATCTTTATTTGAGTATCCTTTATAAATACCATTACCATCAAGAAATATTGGTTTTCCATTCTTTTTATAATACTCAGTTAACTTTTGCTGAGTGTGACTATAGTCAATCTTCTTTTCTACTATTTCATTCTTATAATAGAAAGTCCATGTGCTATCTCTATTATTATTTATGTAATTGCCAATTTCTTTTATTGTTCCAGTTTTATAATAATTTATAATACGACCTTCATAAAATCCATTTTGGTATTTAGCACTAAAAGCTAGTGTTCCTTTTGGGTAGTAGTTATCATTTACATTACCAGAAAATCCTAATCTTTCTTTATCAAAGAATCCAATTCTTTCATAAATAGCGTTGTCTTTGTCTGTCATACTACCATTGCAACTTAAATAAAGTATAATAGTATCTCCTTTTTGTTCAAAGAATATAGGTTTTTGTGAGAATAAGGGGAATGCAAGTAGTAATAGAAATGCTCCTAAAAGATATTTTATCATTATTCGTTTGATTTAATAATGGATATTAGTCCTTGTATTTCAGTTTTAGAAAGGTAGTCTCGATTTTGCTTTCTAGGCAACCTGTTTTGTCTTAAGTCAAGATATTCAAGACTAGTTGCATTTTCAATTGAAATAGGTATTTGTTTAATTCTATTATTTGTCAAAATCAGTTCTTTAAGATTAGCCAATCTAAATAATTCATCAGGTAGATAACTTATATTACAATCACTTAAAACCAACACTTCCAAGGATTCTAATTGTGTTAATACAAGTGGGAATTCCTTAAAATTATAATCAGTTAGAATTAAATGATTAAGGTTTTTTAATTCACTAAAACAATTTGGTAATTCTTTTTTTCCTTTTCCAGGAAGATTTAAAAATCGAAGGTTTGAAAGTGCACAAATCTCGGTCGGAAATTTTGGAAAGAAATTCCAAACTAGGTTTAGAGATTGTAAATATTCAAGTTTCTCTATTTCTGAAGATATTTCAGTCAGTTCATTCCAAGGTAATTGTAATTCTTGAAGTGTCTTTATGGAGAATATTTCTTCAGGAAGTTTTCTAAAACCTTTACTTGCCAAATTTAATCGATAAATGGGGATACCATCATTATAATCTGAAAGTGCGCTTTCAACAGTGGCATAAATTTTTTGTCTCTGAAGTTCTTGAAATGTCAATAACCTAATAGAATCCTGTCCGTTAATATTGGTTAGGATAATAAAAGTCGATAGAATTAAAATGTATCTCATTTTATTTATGTTGTTAATTTGCACAGTGCTTTGTTTTAATTAGCGCTAACGGTTTGCAGCTACAAGAAGTTGGCGATTTCGAAGCACTAAACTGTCTGCCAGCACTGCACCTGATACAAAGCTCAAAGCTTCATTTGACCACAGAACCGCCAATTTCTTGTAGCTGCTGTTATAGCCAGCGGTTTTTGTTATCAGTCCTTGGAAAATGCTGTTAGTATTGAGTTCTAGTGTCATTATTATTACTTATAACTTGAGATGTTTAGACTTCTCCGTTTCACCCATTTTTCCGATTCTACTGCCCAAAAAACAATACTTGATAGTCCTATAGAGCTCAATAATTCAATAAGTGTCAAAGATTGTGTTCGAAAGATATCTTGTAAAAAAGGGACATAAATTACTGCCATTTGCAAACCAAGCGTCAACAGAACTGCCCCTACCAATTGTTCATTTCCAAAAATGCCTTGATTGAAAAGCGATTTCCAGTCGCTGCGAATAGCCATTGCATGTCCCATTTGTGATATACTTAAAACTGTAAATACCATTGTCATCCATTTCCCATTACCTGCGTGTATTGCCCAACCTTGTGTTCCTATACATATAGCACCCATTAGCAACCCCACCCAGAGAATATGAATTCCTACACCACCACTGAAAATACTTTCATCTGTTTTGCGTGGCTTTCGTTTCAAAATATTCTCTTCGGCTTCTTCGGATGCAAAAGCAAGACCGGGCAATCCGTCTGTAACTAAATTTATCCAGAGAATATGAATGGGAAGCAGTGGAATTGGCAAACCGATAAGTGGAGCAAGGAATATAGTCCATACCTCACCACTGTTGCTGGTCATGGTGTATTTGATGAATTTGCGAATGTTGTCAAAAATTCTACGACCTTCTCGCACTGCTTTTATAATAGTGGCAAAATTATCGTCTAACAAAATCATGTGTGCCGCTTCTTTTGAAACATCAGTACCTGTAATGCCCATCGCGATACCAATGTTGGCTCGTTTCAATGCAGGAGCATCATTCACTCCATCGCCTGTCATCGCAACAAAATGATTTTTCTTTTGCAATGCTTTTACAATATTTAGTTTTTGTTCGGGCGATACACGGGCATATACTTTTATGTATTCAATCTCTTTTTCAAATTCTTCATCTGTAAAATTAGCAAGTTCAGTTCCTGTAATTACCCTGTCGGTTTTGTGGCGTAAAATCCCTGTTTCGGTGGCAATGGCTTTTGCTGTAATAGGATGGTCGCCAGTAATCATAACGGGGGTAATACCTGCTGTGTGGCAATCTGTAATCGCTTGTATGACTTCTTCCCTTGGTGGGTCAAACATTGCTACCAAGCCAATAAAATTCAAATTGGACTCAATACTCTCAATTGAAATGATTTCAGGTAAAGCATCTACGAGTTTTACCGCATAAGCCAAAACCCTTTTTCCTTGTTGAGCAAACTTTTCGGTAGCATCATTTATTTCTTCTGAATTTGCATCTTTACAATTGCTTAAAATATTTTCAACTGCACCCTTTGTAACAATTAGCCATTGTCCGGCTAAAGGATAAATGGTTGTCATTCGTTTTCGCATAGAATCAAACGGCAATTCATGTTGACGTTTAAAATCTGTCAACCATTTTTGGTCGTAACTTTTATTTTTTCTGGCATATTCAACCAAAGCCACTTCGGTTGGGTCGCCTTTAAGTTGTTTACTTTCATCGGCTGTCACATCATGGTTCAGTTCCATCGAAAGTAGCAAAAACTGCTCTGCTGAAAACTCATTGATTCCTTCCGTTTTAGGCGAAATCCAACAATCCATAACCGTCATTTTATTTTGGGTGATGGTTCCTGTTTTATCGGAACAAATGTAAGTGACTGAACCCAATGTTTCAACGGCAGGCAATTTTCGGATGAGGGAATTATTACGAACCATCCGTTTTGCACCCAAAGCCAATGCAATAGTAATAACGGCTGGTAATGCCTCGGGAATAGCAGCTACTGCGACAGAGATGGCGGTGAGTAACATTCGGATAGGGTCTTCGCCACGCAGCAAACCTGTACCGTAAATAATTGTACAAATAAAAATTACAACAAAAGATAGTTTTTTCCCAAAGTCAGCTAATCGATTTTGAAGTGGTGTTTTAGTTTCATCCTCTTGCAGCAGTTGAGCTATCCGACCAATTTCGGTGTCCATACCCGTTGCCACTACAATGCCTTCGCCTCTTCCATACGTTACAATAGTTGTTTTGTAAGCCATATTGAACCGGTCGCCCAAAGGTGAATTCTCCTGTACTATTTCATCTGTATTTTTTTCTACTGCATTTGATTCTCCGGTTAATGATGCTTCTTCAACTTTTAAGGAGTAAGATTCTGTTAAACGAATATCTGCCGGAACCGACATACCTGCTTCAAGAATTATGATATCACCGGGAACTACCTCTGATGCAGCAAGCTGAACAATATTTCCACCTCTGCGAACCGTGGCAGTAAATGCCGACATTTTTTTCAATGACTCCATTGCTTTTTCTGCTCGGTATTCCTGCACAAAACCTATGATGGCATTGAGTATTACAATGATTAATATTACAATGGCATCTTTTAAATCGCCAATGACCAAAGAAATTGCTGCGGCTAATAGAAGAATAATAACCATTACATCCTTAAACTGATGCAGCAATAAAACCAGCATAGAAATTTTCTTTTTTTCTAAAAGCTCATTTCTGCCATATTGTTTTTGGCGTTCTTCTACTTCCGTACTATTCAAGCCTTGCTTACTAGTGTTGAACAATTGATATGTTCCAGAAACGGATAGAAGATGGCTGTTCATTTCAACGTGAGTAATTAGAGCTTTTTCATGATTATTGTTTTAAATGTTTGTTGCTTTATTTGTTTTCTCGGCCTCAACAATATTCTCTATTCCTTTTATCAAAGCATCAGGGTTAAATGAAATACTATCTATCCCTTCTTCTACCAAAAATTTTGCAAATGCAGGAATGTCGCTAGGTGCTTGTCCACACAAACCTACTTTAATACTGTTGCGCTTTGCAGCATGAATAGTTTCTTTTATCAACCCCTTTACTGCGGAATTTTCTTCATTGAATAAATAACTTACCAATGCAGAATCTCTGTCTAAACCAAGTGTTAGTTGTGTTAAATCGTTAGACCCAATTGAAAAGCCATCAAATAATTTTGCAAATTGGTCGGCCAGCAACACATTGCTTGGAATTTCAATCATCACATATATTTCCAAACCGTTTTCTTTTTGCTTTAGTCCGTTTTTAGCCATTTCAGCAATTACTTTTTCACCTTCTTCTACGGTACGGCAAAATGGGATCATCAGCTTTACATTTGTCATTCCCATTTCATTACGCACCTTTTTCATCGCTTCGCATTCCAATGCAAAACCTTTGCGATAGAAATTGCTATAATAGCGCGAAGCACCACGCAAACCAATCATAGGATTTTCCTCATCTGGTTCAAAATATTTTCCACCAATAAGATTGGCGTATTCATTGCTTTTAAAATCACTCATTCGTACAATAACATCCTTCGTGTAAAATGCAGCGGCAACTGTCGATACCTCTTCAGTAAGTTTATTAACGAAATAATCTTTCCCGCTTGAATAATCTCTTATTAGTTCGTTTATTTCTGCTTTTGTTTTTTCGTCTGTAATTTTTTCAGATTCAATCAAAGCCAAAGGATGTACACGGATACTATTGCTGATGGCGAACTCTAAGCGTAACAACCCAACGCCCTGGTTCGGATAATTGCTTAGTTCAAAAGCACGATCTGGGTCGGCAAGAATAAACATGGGTTTAGTTTCAGGCATTGGTAATTGGCTAAAATCCTGTTCTTTTATATTCCATTTTAAAATACCATCGTAAATATTTCCTTCTTTCCCTTCGGCACAGGAAACAGTTATTTCCTGCCCGTTTCTAATTACTTCCGTTGCGTTTCCACAACCAACCACCGCAACTGTTCCTAATTCTCTGGCAACAATGGCAGCATGGCTTGTTCTGCCGCCTTTGTTGGTAATAATAGCTGCTGCCTTTTTTAATACCGGATCCCAATCAGGGTTGGTGATATCTGTAACCAATATTTCGCCTTTTTGCAATTGGTCACCTTCCTGCGGACTAAGCAATATGCGTGCTTTACCGGTTGCAATTTTATCTCCTAATGCAATTCCAGTTGTAAGGAGCTTCCCTTTTTCTTTGAGCGTAAATATTTCCCTTACTTGCTTTTTCTTTTTTCCATGAACAGTTTCCGGTCTTGCTTGCACAATGTATAGTTGATTGTTCAAGTCATCTTTTGCCCATTCAATATCCATTGCTTTTCCATAGTGTTGCTCAATTTTCCAACACCATTGTGCTAATTGTATGACTTCTTTTTTTGTTAGCGAAAATTCGTTTTGCTTTTCTGAAGGGGTATTAATATTTACAATCGTTTTATCGGCAGACGCACTTTCTGCATTTTGAACATACATCATAGTATATTCTTTTCTACCGCAATTGCTTTTTAAGATCGGGTTTAATTTTTCATCAAAAAGTGTAGGTTTAAAAACCAACCATTCATCGGGTGTAACCCTGCCTTGTACAATGTTCTCTCCTAGGCCCCAGGTACTGTTAATAATAATACCATTTTCAAATCCACTATCAGGGTCAATTGTAAAGGCAACACCGGAGGATGCTTTATCGCTGCGTACCATTTGTTGTACACCTACAGAAATTGCAACATCTATTCCCGTAAAGCCCATATCGTGACGGTATTTTATGGCACGGTCGGTAAACAAAGATGCGTAACAGCGATGAACGGCTTCAAGCAATTGTTTTTCTCCGCTAATATTTAGGAACGATTCTATCCTTCCTGCAAAACTTGCTGTTGGCAAATCTTCGGCAGTAGCGCTGCTGCGTACAGCTACATCTAAATTTTTAATACCGCAATCACGGGAAAGCGTTTGATAGGCTTCATTAACCGCTTCAATAATTTCTGTTGGAAATGTTCCTGACAAAATCAACGCTCTTGTAGTTTCTCCAATTGCAGTAAGGTTTGAGTAATGCTCTGTATCTAATGAAAGCAACAATTCATATAGTCGTTGCTCGATATTATTTTGTTTAAGAAATAAACGGTACGCATCGGCAGTTAAAGCAAATCCATTAGGAATACCGATACCTTTTGGGTTAAGCTGATTGTACATTTCGCCAAGCGAGGCATTTTTACCGCCAACCTTGGCAATATCCGTAATACTTATTTGGTCAAATAATAAAATGTATTTTTGAAGTTGCATATAAATTACGCTAAATTTTTGTTTTTATTGATTTCTACATTCATCTTATATTGCTTTAAATTTTCTATAATGCTATAAGATGGGCACTCAATTAATAAGAATTTTTATTGCATAAAGCTTGTTATTTTATTATAATGTTCTCGTTTTGCGACCGCATTTCAAAATTATATCTTACGTTTTGGCAGCTGCCCGAATGTGGCGATTTCGAAGCACTTCACTGTCAACCAAGCACGAACTTTGATAGAAGCACAAAACTTGATTTAACCACTGAATCGCCACTTTTGGGTAGCTGCTGTTAGCTGTAGTTATTCTATTTTAAAATGTTTCATTACTCGTAAAACTCTCAATGTATTCCATCTGCTTGGTTTACCAGCTTTCTCCATGTTGAGGTGTACTTGTCCAGGATGAGCAGCTGGCATATTCCAAGATCCTTCCTTGTTTTGTTTTGCCTTCAGAACATCAATTGCGGCTTTCATTCTATTGTCCCATTCAATACCTGCATATTGAAAAAAGTCCATGGCTCGGAGAATATCATATTTCCATCTGCAGGGATAAGTTAGCTTCAAAAAGTCGTTATTAATAATTTTACCTGTTCTATCAGACAAGAATAATTGATGGTGCAATATAAACTCTATTGAACTATTTTGAGCGCTGAGAATTTCCTTTTTTCTATAAGTATGTCCAGCTTTCTGAAATTCTGCAAAGCCTTCAAGTACGGATATTGTGGAATGCAATGAACTGTGTTTAGCACCGCCTCTTGTTGTCCTGCAATTAAATCCTCCGTCTGGCATAATCTCATTAAGAATGCTGTCAATAATGGAATGTAACTTCTTTTCAGATGTTTTAAAATAGGTAGCGTAATTCAAAAACATTCCATTTACACAAACGTCACTATGCTGTGATGTTGATGGTCCCAATTGAATACCTCCATCATCTGCAAGGTTATTCTGTAAAACCAATTCGATTGTCTCTTGCACAACTTCATAGTTTGATGGTAGATTTAAATTGCGAAGATCAAGCAGAGTGTAATGGGTCGAAATCCATTTGGGTTGGTAGAATCTATCTCCCCATTGTCCGTCCGAATTACGTTTTGATAAAATTATTGCACCCCAACCTTCCTTTGCTATTCTGGTTTGAATATTCTTTTCGTCAGATCCTAACAAATCACGATGAACTTGGTATTGAATAGAGACGTCTCCTTCCAATAACCAGTCTATGATTTGTTGATTATTCATTTACTTAATAATTTCTTTTTAAACGAAGCATAGCAATTATCGCTTCCATCGTTCAAGTTTTGGAATTGATCTGGTAGCCAGCCAAGCAAAGAAACCGTTGATTCCGTATTTCTTCATTTCTTGTATGCAAAACTACTGCATCTTTTCCGCAGTGTCAATTTCAGGTGGAGTTAAGAATTCACCATTATCATAGCACATTTAGCAATACTTTTTGCTCGCTGTTCCGTCTTTTTCAGACCCTCCACCTTTTTTGTCTTTCCTCAGTGGGAATCCACAGCTCTGGCAAAATTCGTATTCTTTCATTGGTATGAATTTTATTGTCTGGATTTATAATTACTGCTAACGTTTTGCGGGTTTAAGAAGTTAGCGATTTCGGAGCACAAAACTGTCTGCCAGCGCTGCACTTGAATAAAAGCACAAAGTTCCAAGTTTGCAAGTCACCCCGCCTGACGCAAAACCCGTGTTATCGGTAGCTTTTCCTTCTGTCGTCATAGTGGTCCAGTTGCAAATGAAATAGTTACCGCAAAATTTTTGTCCGTCAATTTCTCAATTCTGTCAACGGTAACGAAACTTCTTATTTCACTTCCGTCAAAGTCTATTTGGTCACCGAGTTTTAAGTTTTTGAATTTGTTTTTTTCGTCTCTCAAAATGTAACTGTCGAGAAAAACAAGTCCTCGTTTAATGTCAATCGGAGCATCAAGTCCAGAAAGCATACTTGTCATAAGTCTGTTAGCCGCTTTAAACCAATATTCAAGATTTGTTGTGTCCTGTTGAAACTTTGTTGTCTCGAAACGAAAAGTTAAAACATAATACTCACAACCCCAATTTCGAATTATTAATTTGTCTCCGTTGTCAAAGGTTACGGTCTCAATAGCAGTTAAACTGTCTGCTTGTAAAATAAAAGACGTGTTGGGATAGTCCTCTTTTTGAATTACTGGCTCTGCTTGTCCACGAACACAGTCGTTACTCTGCTCTTGTTCGGTCTCAGTTTCGGTCGTTTTGTTATTTGTCAACTGAACGCTGTCAACCGTTTCAGATTTTTCAACATTACTTTCTTGTCTGTCCGCTACCGAGTTACAAGCGAAAAGTCCAAGAGTCAAACCTGCTATTAATATGTTGTAGTGTCGTTTCATAAAGTTACCGATAACGTTTAGGGGCTTAAAGTAGTGGCGGTTTAGAAGCATGAACTGTTAACCTACCACTACTGTTTATTAAATGCCCAAATGTTTGATTAACCACTTCACCCGCCATTTCTTTTAAGCCCTTGTTATCGGCTGCCCTGCTGTCAGTCCGAAGTGCTGTCGTTGCAAGTTTGCAGTCAGTTTGTCCAAGGTGATTTGAATTCATTGTTGTGCCGTTACATGTTGTGATAATTGCCTAACATTTTTATTTCCCTGCCTCAAGTATTCATCAACAACTTTTCCAAACTCTGAAGTTCTGTCGTTGATTTGTATGTAGAGAGAGTCAATTGTTCTTGTCATTGCCATTAGTACCCAAGTTGCGGCATACATATTTTTTCTGTCCTCGTTTGAAACTTTAAACATGTCTTGCATCAACTTTGTTTTTTCTTTATCGTCTATCAAAAATCTTTCTGCATCAGGGTCATCTCTTTTTTGATTGAAAAATTTGTCAAGTGAAAAGCAAGCAACACACCATGCTTCAAGTCCTCTACTTGATTCGTAATAGATAACTCTTGATTCGTTTGGACTTGGAACAATTAACTGTGATTTATCCTCTACCGTTCCATCCCAAAACATGAAATCGTCTTTCTCCAAAGTTCCTAAATGTTTCCAAGTTCCTCGCTGAAGATGCGGAGCATCTTCAATGTTACCATATTCATTGATTATAGCTGTATCACTCATTGGTTCTGGTTGCCCCTGAAGTCCTGTTCGCTGAGAATTGGATTCAAGTAGAACCAATAAAGATTCATAGGGAGAACAACCGTTTACTTCACCTTTTAAATTCAGATGATTAAATATCTCTTTGATTTCAGTTTCCGAATGGTTCTGTCTAAAGTCAAATAAAAGTTCACCCTCGTCTTCAGAATCAAGCGGCTCTAAGTTTAAATCAATCTGAAATTTCTTACCTAAGAAATTGCAAAAATCTACTACGGTCTTTTTTACTCTGTATGATTTGTTTCTTGTGTAATGCTTTTTAACATTGATGTCTTTCGCCTGTGACTTCTCCCAATTACAAAGTTCAACATGCCTGATAAGTTGCTCTCTGCCTCCATTCGCAACAACTATGTTGTCGCTATTATAGATTGAAATCAAAATTTCCTTTTCCAAAGGATGGCAATCTTGTGCCTCGTCAATGAATAAAGTTCTCTTTCTTCTATAACCTCCTACGCTTCTGTTTTTTTGTTCGTTAAATCCTTTTGATTTTATTTTAATTCCATCCTCACTTTTCTCAACATGCTTGTCTTTCAATTTAAGGACAACTTCAAGTAGTTCATATTTATCTTGAAGGTTGTATTTGTCAAAGTATTTCTGTGGGTCTTGAATTGCTAAAAGTGTGTTCTCTAACACTCCGTAATAGTCAGCTAAAAAAACATCATTTGCTTCAATGTTGCCCACGATTCTTTTTTTGTGATTGTAGAACTCAACACTTTGTTTCTTAATCTGCTCTGCTGTTGAACTGTTTCTTCTTTGAATGAAGTTTACAAAATCAATTCCCACTTCTTTTGTAGCTATGTCAAAGGAATTGTGGTTTTGAATTTCCGTTTTAAGAATTTCCCAATCAATTTCGTTACCTGTTATTTTGCTTTGGATGAAATCGTAAACCAATCTCATTCTTTCCTTTAATGTGATTAAGAGTTTTTCAATTCTCTCTGCATTTAAAACATGTAACACTCCCAAAGATTTAGATAGGCGGTAAAAAAACTGATGTAAAGTAATTACTGAACCTTCACCTGGCTTTTGTTCAGAGTTACTTAGCAATTTTGCATTAATGAAAGATTTTACTGTCTTGGAAATATCAAAGATTAAGAGTTTGTTGTAAGTGAGATACAAAGTGTTTTGTCCGTTGCTGATACACTTCATTGTAAGTAAGAGTAATTCACTTGATTTTCCTGTCCCTGCTTTTCCGCTGATGATGACAAGGTTTTTGTTTAGCTCTTCAAAAATTGTTCTAGAACTGGAAAGTTGTTTTCCTATTCGTTCAATTTTCTTTCGTGTTAAGTATCCGACTTCGCTGTCTTTTGATGCTTGGTCTGTGATTCGTTCTATATCAGTTGCTAAAACAGAATATGCAAATTCGGATTTCCATTCTTTGTTAGAAATGAAAATCTCGTCATGACATTGAACAAAGTATTTATGCAAAGCATAAAAGTCAAATGACTTTGCTGCTAAATAATTGTCAGCGACAAATTCATTTTCATTTTGAATGAAGATTAATGGTTTGATGTAAAGTGATTCTTTCTTAAATCCACATTTACTTGACAAGTATCTACTGAACCCAAATTTGATTGAGT
>Ga0116142_10001406_pt1 | contig 28839 bp, 25 predicted proteins | sample AD_UKC033_MetaG_FD_89785 | JGI IMG/M metagenome (GOLD analysis project Ga0116142, IMG submission 89785) | Active sludge microbial communities of municipal wastewater-treating anaerobic digesters from USA - AD_UKC033_MetaG | ecosystem: Engineered > Bioreactor > Anaerobic > Digestate | place: USA... | reverse complement strand
TGCATATACTCTATATCAAAATAAAAAAATAAAAAAGCACACTAATTTATGTTGAAAAAAACTTTATTCAAAAATTAAAATGTTAACAATATTTTGCATTTCAAAAAATAAAAAAATTATAAAAAATTATTAAAAATTATTAAAAAATTATAAAAAATTATGTTAAATATAATGTTTATTGTTAACAAAAAAAAATTATTTATTCATCATCAACTTGAACTTCTTCTACTTCACGACCGAGTACTTGAATTACTTCTCTCGCTTCTTCTAATATTTCTCTAACACCATCATCGATTTGAATTACTTTAATACATTCACTAACAGTATACGATTTATTTTCTTTGTCGATTTTGATTCTTAGTACTATTCTATTAGTTTCGTTATTTTCTTGTTCGTCGTCTTCTTCTTCTATATTATCATCGCTTTCTTCTTCTTCTTCTTCTTCATCATCGTCTTCTTCGTTTTCTTCGTCTTCTTCTTCTTCACTCTCTTCGTTGTCATATAGTTCTTCGTCGTCTTCTTGTCTTATATAAAACGGCATCGGTTTTAGTTCGTTTATAGAACTCAACATCTCTTCTCGCACATATTCATCCATCTCTACTACTCGTGTTAAACTTCTAGCGACAAAATCGTTTACTAACTCTTGCGAATTATTATTTAGTCTAAACGTCAACGGCGATACCAAGTCGGCTACGTTTTTCATTCTTCGCATTGCTTCTAGCGCCTTCCTTACATTCGGTCTTGTTCTCTCCGTGAATACTCTTCTTTCGCTAAAGTCTAACATGGCATTTACAAATAACTGAAGCTCTTCTTTCGAAAATTCTAATTTGCCACGCTTGTTTGCATTCTTCTTAAATACGTTAACTAGTCTCTTATTGTAAATTTTTTCTATTGTATTTATTTTTCTTTTTATTTCTAAAAACTTTTGCTTTGGTTCACTTGCCATTTTTTTCTTTTAGTTTTTTTTCTATTTTTTAAATTATTTTTCTTTTTAGACTGATTTATAAAAAATTTAAAAAATTCTCTTTTATTTATACCAAAAATAATATATTTATTAAATAATAACAAATCGCATGATTTTTAGTTACCACGCGCTAAAAGAAGGTGTGCTCTTTTTTTCAACAATAAAATCATTATTTTTTAAAGATAAAATTTTCTTATCATCGCTTGCTCCAAATTTCTTCCATCCTCTACACAATTCTAGCTCCGTTTCATTATTTGTTGCTTTAGTCACGGGATAGTATCTATTACATGCGCATTTCCAAGATACTCTTCCATAGCTAGCATATGCTTCTGCTTTCTTAGAAAAAGTACCTGTAAGTCTCAAAGTCCGCGAATTACAGCTTTTACATATCGGCACACCTATCGTCAGCTTTCTAACGCGTGCTATAGTTTTATCATCAATCTTCTCTTCGCTATATTCAGCCGGCCAATCAAAATAGTCTTCATTGCAAAAATGCTTAATTGCGTCAGCTGATTCTTCTAAATTTCTAGCACATCCCTCCGTAGAACACTTTAGATTATTCTGTTGTGATTCCAACTTACGTTTACAGTGAGGACATATCGGTCTAACTCGTGTTATTCCGTCTACTGTAATTTCATGAAATAATTCTAAATGCTTTACTATAAAGCTTTTATCTATGTCCAGTTCAATCTTATTCATCTTGTTTCTAAAAACTATAAAAAAACACATGATTAATTTTTAAAAAAAAATCCAACATCGTAATATTATTTTGCACACGACATTACTCGCGTGATTATTATTTTTTTATAAAAAATAAACAAAAATTCAAATATTTATCTAATTTCAAAATTTCTTTATTTAAAAAATACTATTAAAATCATTTTCATGAATATTAACAACAGTAGCATTAATATAATTATTAATAATATTAAAAGAAGAAAACCATCCACCGTTATTCAAGACAGTCTGAACAATATTATCTAGCTCTTTAAAATTCTTGTCCGAAATATCTCGCTGTATAGAAAAATTATCAACAATCTTTCCTATTCCTATAGAATTATATACTGCAATCTCAAGAATATCATTCATCTCATATCTTCTATACTCGCTAATAGTTAGTGCTGGACAAATCTTTTGCAAGTCTTCATTTATCTTTATGCTATAAATAGAATTTAAAATTAAAAATCTCACTCTTCTCAAGTCTTCACTTTCTGGTTCATTAACAACCACCATATGCGCTCCGAATGCTTTCAAAGCCAATATAATCATTCCCGTCTCTTTATTTTCACATCTCTCACTAGTCATATAATTCAAAAACTCCCTCTGCAATTGCTTATTATTATTATTTACATCCAGCATAATATATTCAGTATAATTTAATGCAATAGGCTGAATATTTTCCATCTTAATTGTAGCGATAGGTTCTCTCTTAGAAGGAAATTCATACTTGTTAACCTGAACACTTACACTATTTTCATTAAATTCTTCTATATACGCATATCCGCTATCTGATTTAATCATTTCAACTACAGAATTTGTAGGGTTAGGATATAATCCGCCAAAATGCGTTACAATCTTAGTATTAGCCAATAGAGTTTGTCTATCTCCTAACACCAAATATGTATTTGTATCATCGTTCAACAAAAATAGTCCTTTATGAATAACCGTTTTATTCGTTATCGGAATATACAACAACGGTTTCTTAAATGTAGTATCTTGTGTCAAATCTAGTTTTCTCTTTTTATTTCCCGAAAACTGCTTCAAATGATTTATAGCATGATATATATAAGATAATACATTAGAAAAACTAGATATCTCTTCCCTAGCGACTCTACAAGTATGATGATTTTTACAATTATTAATTTCCTCGTTCGTTTGATTTTTATATCCGTTAAAAAAACACCAGCTCGAAATTATCATCAATTCGTTAATTATAAAGTAATTGTAGTCAATCACCTTACTATTAAAATCCATTCCAATAGGTAAATATACCTTCCTTGCACTAGTTTCTACAAACTTTCCTTCTATTAAATGTCCTACTGGCAATTTTGTTGTAAAAACCATCTGTCCATTTGTATTAGACGTCATTGTAATATCGAGCTTTGTACTATCTCCTGCTTTTTCCACTAGTTCCTTGATCATTTCCTCGTTTGTCAACATCTTTTCCTGTTGTTTTTGTTGTTGTTCCGCTTGAACTTGTTCCATTTTCTAGATATTTTTCCGGTTTTTGAACAAATTTTCTTCCTCTTAAAGGTACTTGATCTAAATTATATCGTCTTTTAAAAAATAAACACACTAAAAGCAAAATTTTAAACTCTTAGAAAAATTTCTTTATACTTAATTACTAAGCTACTAGTAATCATTATAAAAAGAATTAAGACATTCTATTTTTTTCAAAAAATAATAATTTTATTAACAAAATTCAAAAAAAAATCATAATGTTTTAAATTGTTTCATAAAGTTTTAATAATCATCGTCACAATCAGAACAAGAACAATCTAAATATTCATCAAACTTGTTAAAATTTATTCTTTCTTCCCGAATAATACTTTTTATTTCATTATCCAATAAATCAAAATCTTTATCCTTAAATAGTATTTTAATTAAATTTATTTTTCTTTCTTTTTCCAATCTCAACATTTTAACCATATTTATATAATATTTATTAAAAAATTCGCTAGTATTTTTCTTTATTTCATCAACATTAGAATAAATTTCCCTTTCGAATGAACGTATAGGGTCTGATAAACAGTCATATGGTTCGTTCGTAAATAAACATTCTCTATAAGTGAATTTATCGTCGCATATATAATGACATATAAAAGAATTCATTATATCGAAATATGCTGCAATATTACAATTTTCGTTCTTAAAATTCAACACTCCTAATAAACCTCTATCCAAAATTATATTTATATCTTGAGTCTTATCAAAATCACTTTCAACACATTTTTTTAATAAATTATACAAAAATATATAAATTATGTGTTCTTGTTTATATTTCAAAATATAATTTTCATCTCTTCTCCAAATTTCATCGCCTTCAGATATACAAGCTATATTTTCTACTTTTTTAATAGAAGTTAAAATTCCTTCAGTAAAATAAATTACATTATCCATATCATATTGCTTTTTTAATTTCCTAAACGCTGTACTTTTTCCTTGCATAATAAATCCGTCTATTGCAAAAAAATCAACCCTATTAAAAAGTCCATTAAAATTCGAACTTCTAAAACAACCATAATTTGGATATAACAAAAAAGTATCATTCGGGAAATACAATTCTCTTACTTTTAATAACATACTATAAAATAAATAATTAATTATATTATAATGATTTCCTACATATCTTTTTACCGAATATAAATTTCTAAATTTTAAATGATTAATAAAAACATATTTTTTTAAAAAATTTCTTTTATTATAAACAATATAATCCATACGGTTATTTCTATCAAATATATTCACCAATTTATCATCAATTTGTTCCAAATTATAATCATTAAAAAATCTAACTTGATTAAAACACGCTTCAATTCCTAAACTTCTCCATCCGTAAAAACTCTTGTAATAATTTCTTAGTTTTCGTATATCTTTATAAAATTTTTGTTCAAATTTCCTCACATCCATAATAGGCCAAGGTATTTCATTATTTTCCATAAATACATATTCTATAGAGGTATATCTAAAATTTTTTGTAAACCATCTATCAAACATAGCCTTCATAAAAGGTATACTTCTTTGTACTCCTTCATTTATAATATCAAAAATATCATGATCAAATGATGATCTATCCATAATAATATTAATATGCCTTTTATTTATTTTCTCAATTTGTTCTCCTAACTGATTTAGTACATTTAAAAACCATACATATTTTATTAGAATATGAAGTTTTTTCGATTCTAATAAAGATTTTCCTTCCTTTTCTCTTCTCCAAATTTCATCACATTCTGATACTACTATACAATTTTCATGTATTTCTTTTATTAGACTAGCTTCCTTGGATTTTCCTTCCATAATAAATCCTGATAATTGCACACAATTTATATATGCATCAGAATATTTTCCAAAATCCTCAGGTTTTTTAATTTCAATTTCAAATTCATCCTTTACAATTTCTCTTGTTATATTTAACAAATCTTCAATATAATAATCGAATTCATCTGCGGTCATTACATTAATATTATCCTCGAATTTATAATTACTAAAAATTCTTTCCCTATTATCTTTAAAATAACGACTAGAAAATGAATCTGATAATGCATGATATTTTAATAAATATCTTTCCATACGATTTTCAATCTCCCATAATTCCTGAAGATTTTTTTCTGTTTTTAACTTTAATTTTTCCATATCTTTATTATTTTTTTAGAATATAGATTTTTAAAAAAAATTAAGACTATTTATAATGTCTCAACTAGACTATTATGAATCAGCTTCTGATTATTTCAATTGCGCACAAAGCACATTAATTCCAAAGTCCGTTGAGAATACTCGTATAATTAATGAGATAACAACAAACACGGGATCTACTGCAGTTTATAATGAAAGTAAACTTACCACGTGGTTAAATAATGTCTGTCCTTTTAATAATATGATTTTGCAATTACCGATAAGGATAGATTATTATGTGCCTACTGGAACTTTACCTTCTCAAATTAAATTGAGTAACATGTTAATGTCGGACCTTGGACTTTTAGACTGTATTTACGAAATTCAGTTTAAATTAGATAAACCAATAGGAATGCAAGAATATGATAAAATATATCACGTGAAAGCAACAATTTCTGACGCAAAATATAATGATGATGAGTTGGCAATTTTAGGAAACTTTGGACTTTTTTCTACTTCAACTATAACAACTTCTTATCGTCAAGTTTCGTCAGGTGATTTTAGAGATGAAAATTTATCTTGGCGAATGAATCCAAAGTCCATGAGAGATTCTTTTATTAACCTGATTAATAGCATGAATTATAATTCAGTACTTACATCAAAAGCAATTGATAATTACACAATTCCTTCTGGTGATTATCAATCTAAAAAAATTACCCTAGATAAATATTCAATGACTTGTTATCTTCCTATGCCTGTAAAATATCTTCATAGTGCTTTTAGAGCTAACGGAAAATTTCCGCCTAATTTTCCTTTTTCAATTTCGATTCGTTCATATAAAGAACCAGTTATAGCTGGCGTATTACCTCAAGGTGTTAGTGATACTATTAAACCCGATCCAAAAGTCGCATATTTCACTACATACTTGGATGTGGAAAATAGTAGACCTCAATTATATTATACATATGATGAAATGTCTCTAAGATTAAAAGAAGACTTGATAAATTTTAGAAAAAATGATTTCATGTCCTTTAATCAAGTCATGTATAATAATTATATTGTATCAGGTCAAACAGGACCTAATTATCAGTTAAGTTTAGCTTTACAACAAGAAATGCCAAATGAAATAATTATACGAACTATTGCAACTCAAACAACAGCTAATTATTTTGGAGGAGTAATTACTCCTAATAATATTCCTATTCCTACATCAATTATGCTTTTCAAAGATGGTCTATCTCATCTAACGGGAGGAACTTCTATTATTAACGGAATAAAAGAAATTAAATTGTTCAATAACGGTTTAGAAAGATATAGACAATTGAGAGAATTAAATCAAAAAATCGGACCAAGTTATCCTACATGCTCTGATATAATATTTCAAAATCAATTAATAGAGTCTTATCAAGATTTAACTTTAGATGTAAAAGATTATAAACGTACTCAAATTAGAAAACCTTTTAGTCAAAAGGTTGTAAATGCAAATATATCTTTTGTATTTGTACCTGGTGGAGTAACAGGTGGTGATTTAAAAGGAAATAGTACTGACGCTCAAAATGTTAGTCTAAATATGCAGTTGGATTTTCCTACTGATGATAATATTTTTTTTCATATTATAAAAAAAACTAATGGTCAATTGTTAATATTTGCAAATAACTCTACAAAACAGGTTATATGGCCTGAAGAATATGCTAATAATGTTACTATTTTAAGTCCTTCTTTAGCAAATTAAAAAAATTTTAAAAAATTTTTACATATTTTATTAAAATAAACTTTATTTAACATTAGAAGAACCAAAACCTTTTTTTAATCTTTTTAAATTTAATTTTTTTGCATTGATTTCGAGATTTTCTTCGTTATCAACTTGAACTGGTTTAATATTAATAGTTTTTTGAATAATTAATTGCGCATAACATTCTCCTTTTTTCAATTCCAAATCCAACATTCTATTATTTTGAACAATTATTGATAATTGCTCAGTATATCCTGCATCTATAATTCCAAGTTTTATAGAAGCATTATTTTTTAATGCGAATGAAGACCTTGCTACGATTATTCCGTGATATCCTGGAGGAATCATGACACTTAGTGAAACAGGTACTTTTGCAGTTGTTCCAGGTGGGATGATAACATCTTGGAAGCATTCGAGATCGAATCCGGCGTCACCAAAATATGCATGATGCAAACCAGCAGAATTAGATTTATGACTATAGTAATAGATTTTCGGAGGTCTAGACTTATAAAATATATAGCTAGCCCACAATAGACTAGCCAATATGAATCCGCCATATGCGAAATAATAATCGTATATATATTCTTTAAAAATATACATTATAGTTTTATAAAAAATTTTATTTAAAATTAATATTATTAAAAACAATCAGCTTTATTTATATAAAAAAATTAATTGTAAAATTAAATTTATAAAAAAGAACAATAATCAGAATATTCAGTATAAGGCCACAATTCTTCTTTCATTTGTTTACGCAGTTCTTTTTCTTGTGCTTTATTTTCTTTTATAAGTAATTTATACTTTTTCTTTATTTCCTTTCTATTCTGTCTATCTTTTTCCAAACGAGCATAATATTCAAAATTACATTTTAGTATTTGGATATCTTTTTCCAATTTATTATAATTATTTTTTTCCTTTATACTTTCTTCCTTTTTATTTAATAGTAATAAAGGAATTAATCCAGTTAATTGAGCCGCATCTAGTTTACTACATCTTGAACAATTTTCATCAGATTCGCATTGAAGACCATATACGCATTGATTTGAAGACATTATATTACTTCAATATCCGAATTTGATTCTGAATCTAAATTATTAAATATATTTATAATTTTTTTTGTAAAAAAAATTTTTTTTGAAATTATTTATACTTACCAGATTTCGAGGACTTGATTATTTTTTCTTCATCTTCTTGATTTAAATCAAAATAATAGCTTTTATAAAATTCAAAGTCCATCGAGGTCCATGAAAATATTTTTTTATTTTCCAAATAAACTTGATAAATTTTATAGTCTTCCAATAAATGTGACGAATAGATAATAAAATCTTCAAAAGTTAACTCGTGATTATAATAGTTAAACGATAAAAAATCAACAACTTCGTAATTATAATTTAAATTTTTATATTCTAGAATTTTCATCACATGATTTTTTAAAACTTTTTCATGTTTTATCAACCACTTTGTTTTTAAATTATTTCGCAATAAAACATGTGATTCCCCTAAATCTATCCCCAAAACTTTTTCTATTGCTTTTTCTTCCCAATTTTTAAAAACAAAACATTTACTAATTTCTTCATTACCCACTCGGGCAAAAAAATTTACTATATATTTGAGAAAAATTTCAAGATTCATTTTTATAAAAATTTAAGATTTAATAATAAATAATTTAATAATAAATATTACTAAAATGTTGTTTTACTTCAACCTAAAGCCGAATTTTAAAGTTTTTCTTATATTTAATAAGGATGATAATTTACATCAAATAGTAATTTCAGATGATGTGAATAATAATAAGGTATCCTACACAACTGAAACCGAATTCGAATTGTTTTTTGCAAAGATTGATAATAATAAATCTTTCGAACAAATGAAATCGTACTTGAAGGATTATTATATTAATAGGGAAAATTCATTTTGTTCGAAATATACCGATGATTATCTAATGAAAATGTATCGTGTTTGTAAAGATATATTTAAAAAAAATTTTCCTGTACAGCAATTATTACTGGCCGAGTTTTTTACATATAAAAATCCTTATTATCGTTTTGAATTTTATTCTGACTATGCGGTGGATAATAATAATCGAACTATAAAGATTAGTAAAAAAAGTTCAATAACTGAAGATACGTGGGAAAATACGATAAAAATTTGTAACAAAGAATTTTCAAAGAAACTTTTGGAAAAAATTGTGAGCGATGAAAAAAATAAGCAACTTTCTTGTGGACATGGAAATGCTTTATCATCTGGTTCTGGTTTTGGAAATACTTCTAAAATTGAATTAACTAAAAAAAATTCAAATGGACCTTTCGGCGCTAGCACGACAACTGGATTTGGAAATGGTACTATTTTTGGAGGTACATTGAAATTTTCCACATCACCATTTTCTATAAGATCAGATTTAGGATTTTATAATTCTTCAAAGAATATCACGTTATTGGATGGAATAAATTTTATAACTTACGAAACAAGTACTGAATATACTTCAGTAATTAAATTAGAGATAAACGGACAAGAAATTTATAAAAGTTTTGATTGGTTTATTAAATTTTTACATGAAATTGGAAATATATATTATGGTTTAGATGAAGATAATAACAAGATGAAAAACGAAATAAATCCGGATTTAATTTGGACGACAGATTCTGAAACTATTAATAGACCATTTAGTTTTAATACATTATTTTGATAATTTTTTTAATTTCTTTTTTTAACATTTATTTAATCGTAAATTTATTTTTTTAAATAAAGAATATTTAATCAGAAAAATTATTTTTTTTCTTTTTAATATAAAAATTTTTTTAACGAGTAATATCGTTAATTTTTTAAAAAAATTATAATGTTGATTATTAAAAAAATTATATTTTTTGTTTTTTTAGAATATTTTATGCTAATTTAAATATGAGTTTAAAGCAAAGACCAAAGAGATTTTTGGAAGGATATAAAAGAAAATCACAATTATGTAGTGTTTGTTTAAATCAAGAATATATAAGAAGAATGAATAAATGCGCAAAATGTGGAGTTTATACATGTTCATATTGTTGGGAACATAATAAAACACATTATCATTCTCTCTGTAATAACTGTTTAAATTTATCTCAATGCTGTATAGCCTGTCAAAAACCTTTATCTATTTTAAATTATCAACGAATGCATTGCTGCGGATTTTTTATTCATTCAGTATGTTTTTTTCTTCACTCGGTTGATTGCAAAGGACTTCAAAATTTAATAAGAGACAGTATTTTTTCGTATTATGAATTCTTATCTCGAACAAATATAATGTCTACTCCTATTGGTTCGATTGAAAATTATGACGAAGAAATTATAAAAATTTTATCCAATAACAATCCTCCTCCGTTATCTTTTAGACCAGCTTGCGATGTTTTGGATTATATGGAAGAAAAAGACTAGCTATATAAATTAATATGATTTTTTTTATATTTATTAAATTTTAATTTAAAATAAAGAATAAAAAAAATGAAAAATATTACATTTACTCGTTTCTTTTTATTTTGTACTTGCAATAATTGTCAAGGAAATTACGTTGAAATTTATATTCTTGATAATCAAAAAAGGAGAGATTTATCTAACAAGTATTATAGTTTTTGCGCTGTTCTATCAAATATGGTTAATAGATTTTATTATCTTACACCAGAATTTAATAAAGTTGACGCACCATGGATATTTTTACTTAGAGATAATTGTATAACTGATGAAGAAAGAAAAAAATATTTGATAAATTGTGAAAAGAGTTTTAGTTTAGAATCTTATGATGAATTAAATAGTATTATCAAGATTCAGTCAAGGTATTATAAAAGAAGCATTCAATTAAAGTATAGTTATAAACTTCAAAAAGAGAAAACTTGCGCAATAATAACTATGAATAGACTTAGATGTTTTGTAAACCCCTTATTTAATCACATGTCATTATTAGCAACTAATAGAACTATGAAACAACGAGAAGAAAAAATAAAGATAGCTCTATTAGAAGAAATTAGAGATAAAAAAGATCCGAAATCTGTACACAATATTTACAAGACTCTTGTCGAAATGATAGGTATAAATTTTTAGTATCATATATAGAATAGTTTAGTATATAATAATTTGGTAATTTCTTTTTTTCTAACATGTTAACGAAACAGAAAATCACTCGAATAATTCAAAATAAAAAACTAAGACGCAAATTAAAAAAGAAATTTTTCAACGATGGACCAGACAATCAAGGATACAAAGAATTATTATCCAATATTCAACAATATTACACCGTCAATGAGCAAAATTTTAGAGGGAATCAAAAAAGCGGACAAACTGAATATGCCCAAAACAAAACAAAAACTAGTTGAATTAGCAATTAAAGAATACAATAAAAGTTTTATTGAATCAAACGAAAATAAAAAAGATAATTTATATAATCAAATTTAAATTTTCATCATTTTTTTTTAATAAAGTTGTTTCTGAAATTTTACGTTTTTTTATTGGTTTAATTTTTTGTATTACTCTAAAATTTTCGCTTTGAACCATATCACTAAATTTTACAGGAAATACTGGTCTAATGATTGCTGGACCAGCTTCTGTTACTCCAAAAGTAACCGTTCCAGTAAATACAGTTGTTTTTTTTGGAATCAACATTAAATTTATTGAAATTCCAGTAGGAATAACAGCACTAATGTTTTGAAATACTGTTGTATCAGAACATGTTTCTGTATATGTTGCATTTTTTATTGCTTCAGAAGTAGTTCCAATTATAATAGGTTGTCCTTCTATAACATTAAAATCTGTAAATGTTACTGTTGCGTTTCCATATTGATCAAAAGTAGTTGGTAATCCTATTCCAGCATTAATATTAAATCCTCCTGGAAAGAAATTTTCGACATTTTCACTAGCAAATGTTCTAATTGTTCCATGAACATAACTTGGTGCCATTGTAGCACTACTATTAAATCCAAGAACCAAATAATAAGGTTCATTAGCAATCAATTCTCCTAATGAAGTTATTGTTGTTGTATTTTGATTTACTGTATTAATTAGTGAACCATTAAAAGAATATAACGAAAATGAAGTTGCAGTGCCTGTTGTTACTCTCAATTCACAATTTACTTTTGAAATCATATTATATGTATAAAATTCAGGTACATTAACGGTACTAAGTGTTGATGAATCATTTATAATATTAATAATGGTATCTCCTGAAATTATATCATTAAATAAAAGAATTGGTCTGGTTGTACCAGGAATAGAATCAAAACCAAGAAAAATAGGAGTAGACATTTTATTTTATAAAAATTTTTTTATTTAATATTGTTTATAATTTTGACCGTTAAAATATTCACCATCAACAGAAATAATTTTTTTATTTTTATCTTGATCAGCACTATATTTATTTATAATAGGACTAGTAATTTGTACACGCAATTGCTGAGCTAAAACTCTAGGAGTTTCATTAAAAAAAATTTTTACATTTAATGCGTCATATAAATTATCTAATTTCGCATTATGATGTATCTCAGCAACTACTGTACATTTACTGTTTTTAGCCCTTTGTATAAAAGTAACAATATCAGAAGTAGTTTTATTTTTTGTAATTAAAGCATCATTAAAAAAAATTAATTTAGTAAAGTCTTTATATTCTTCGCTTTGAATAAACGCAATTGCTGTTGAAACTTGTTCTAAAGAAAAAAGCCAATATTTTTTTTGTTTAAACGAATTTCCTCCGTCAGATTTATCTAAATTATTTAAAACATCGATGCCGGCCATACATTTTAAAATTTCAGCACATTGTTCTTTATTTGATGGAGAAATTAAAATATAAATATCTGCCATAGGTAATTTTTCATCAGCGCATAATTGTTTAAACATTGTTGTTTTTCCTTTATTACTAGCTCCAAATAAACCTAAATGATGAAATTGTTTTAGTCCTGCCCATGTTTTTTCTGGAATTTCATAATTATTATCTATTAAAGTATTATCTACAAGTTCTGTATTTTGTGGAATATTATTAGATGATGAATTCGTCGATTGGTCTTGTGATGAATCCGTCTGATTCTGAGGACTCGTCTGATTTGTTGGTTGCTCCATTAAATCCTAATAATTCAGGTTTTAATATACTAGTAGTATAGATAAGATAATTATAAATATTAATATTATTTATTGTTTTGTAAAAAGTTTTATTCAGATTATTATAATTAACTTCCAAATCTAATTTATCGTTTGAATATATAGTTTCTTCTTTTGATATATGATCACGAGTAAGTGTTTTTTTTAAAATAGTAGAATAAATATCTTTAATAATATCTGTTTTAATTCCAAAGTTGTTATCAGTTAAATTTTTGCTTTTTTTAGATAAGCCTTCAAAAGAAACTTTCCAAGGTTTATCATCTAGTACAGTTTTCAAAAGGTCATATGTAATTGTTTTTATAATTTTATCATGAATTCCTTTAGCTTTTAAACAAATTAAATTTTTATCTTTATCCATTAAAAAATATGATTTTTTAGCTATAATAAACATTGATTTTATAGGTTTTCCGTAATCTTCAAATTTCCAGTTTACATTAAAATTATTTTTTTCTTCATTCCAAGTACCAATCTCTTCAGAGATTTGAAATTTTAAAAACGAACTAATTTTATTTTTATTTATAATTATAGAATCCGTATCTGTATAAAGACAAATATTTGTTCTTGCTTCGAGGGGTGCATATTGGTAAATTAATTCCAACTCAGCAAAATATGCGTGTTGAAATATAATATAATTTGAATATGCAGTAATATAAGCTCCAAGATAATGATAAGAAGATGACCAATCGTTAAAGTCTAATTTTTCATTACTTTGAATTGAATAATTGTTAAATGTTTGTTTATGAATGATGTGTTTAGGTTTTTGAGCTAATTTACCATATAAAGAATTTAACATTAATTTGTAAAAATTTCTAAGTGTTTTGTTGTTTGTATTTTTTGTTTTCTTTTCACCAATAATTGAAATGTATTTTCTTGTAATATAATCTTGTTCTGTAAATAATATATTGTATTTATTTGGATTTATTTTAATTTTCCATCCTGCAAGAATTAGACTACAAAAGTCTGCTGTACAAAGTCTTGCGTTATCTTGTTTAAAGTTACAAAAAATTAATTTAAATGTATTCGAAAATTGAATTCTTGTTCCTACAGGAGCCCATGTTGAATATAATCTAATATCATTAGGAGGTTCAATACAACAATCAAAAAAACCTTTAATTTGATTAATTTCCTTTGACCATTCGAATGTAGTATGAAGAATTTTTTTATCGAATAATTCGTTTCTTAATTCCAAGGCTTTTTCTAACATTTTATTTAATTTTTCAATATTAATATCTTCTCCCAAATAAATTGAAGCTAGGTTTTTAACAGAAGGAAATAATGCATTCATTGCTGTAGGATATTCACTAGTTACGTCAACATATAAAAATTCACCATCTTCACCTGTAGGAAAAACTTCACCAATACAAGTATATGAACATCTTCCTCCTCGATAACATTCATATATAAATTTATTATAATTTTCATCGTTAAATTTTAAAATTGGTTCATTTTCTTCAACTAAAAGTTCTCTTAGGATATAAAAAGCTAGTTGAGGAGGACTTATATAATAAAATATATCAAAAGAAGGGACATTAATATTCAATTCTTTTAGTTCGTTAAATATAATTTGCATAGTTGAATTTAATTTGAAATGCAATTCAATTGTGGCTTCAACGTCTCTGATACAATAATCCACTATTAAATTATAAATTTGAAATTTATTGTTAATTATATACTGATTTTTAAATTCGTTATCAAAATCGTTAGTTTCTTTTAAATACTCGTCAAGTTCACAATTGTTGATTTCTCTCAAAATTTTTTTATTTAAAGAAACATTTTTACAATACGCTACAATATCTACATCGTATTTAGCCATTTGTATTGAATAATCTTTACAAGCCTTAGATAAACTTGTATTTGGAAACCAAGTTGTAAGATCATTTATTGTTAATTTGAATCCATAATTAGAAAATTCAATGCTTGTAGTTTTTCCAAATCGTGTGTTGAAGTTGTATTTAAATTTTCTAAAAATATATCTCATATCATTAAAAATTAAATGATTATCAAAATTATGATTATTAAATCCAAATAATCTGAGAGTAAAATTATTATAACAAGGATTATTCTTTGAAGGAATACAATCGTTTTGAATACAAAGTTTAACGCAAATATTATATAACCATTCTGAAAATAATCTTGATCCCATATACAAACGATCTGTTAATTCAATTTCTTCATATTTCCAACAAAAATTTTGAGCTGGCGCATAATTAACATCTAATAAACTTGATTCATCATAAAATCCTTCTTTTGCATAAATTATAAACGGCACTAAAATTCCTTTATATTCAATAGTTTCTATATCAAAACATATCGTTCTAGCTATATTTTTATTAGGATTTTGTTTTTTAAAGTATCTTGATTTTATAATTGACATTGATTTATCTATAACATCACAACTATCTTCGTAAAAATAATCGATTTCGTTTCGAGTTATTGTAATTAAATCAAATTCTTCAACTTTTAATAAACGATAAACAAACAAATCATCTTTATTAATAATAAAGGTACAACGTAGACTTATTTCTTCCAACGGACATATTTTTATCTTTTTATTTTTTAAAGGTAAGTCTTTTTTTACCAAATAAAAATATGATGTAAAAAATATTGTTCTTAATACCATAACATGTGTATATTTTTTATAAGCAGGTCCTTTGAGGTTTGAATCGTATGGATTGGTCTGATTGAATACTTGTCTAATTTCGTACTCAAATTTCCAGGATAATTTTTGAATTGTATCAAAAAAACAAGTACGATTTAAAAAATCAAAACATAATTTTGTCGGTTGTTCAAAAACAATACTTTTATTAGAATTTATATATTTAGATGGAACTTTAAATTGTTTTTTTGATGAAAAAGGTGATCTGAGAACACAATTAGAAATATTATAATAAAAACAATTATAAAACAACATGTTTATTTTTTATTTTTTCACAACGATTTTTTAATTTTTTTAAATGTTCATAAAAATCTTCAAATTCTTGTTGATTAAATAATGAACAAAAGTTTGATAAGACTTCTATATTTGCTATTAAAAAGTCTATCTTATTCAACATGAAATCACGTGCTTCTTTGCTTGTTTTTATAGGGCGCTGACGCTTCATCGTACCAATCGAGAATTATATTATCGTTCTCTGCTCTATCGTTCGAAAGTCCAAATTCTATACAGAAATCACGTCCTATTTTTCCAGGGGTGGTATCACTTTCAAATTGATAATTATTTATAAAAGATAAAAACGCTAATGAATATTCTCCACAAACTGCTGAATCAAATTCTTGTAATCTATGAGGTTGAGTAATTATATGATCGTATTCTTTTAAGCTGTCGTATAATACATAATAACCATACGAATCAAATACGTAATTATTATAAACTGCTAGCCAATGATGAGTAATTGAATGTTCGCTTATTTCTGCATCATGCATTAATTCTAATGCTTTAAAACTTTTAGGAGTATTATATTTGTCAGGTTTTGTTCCTGTAAATAGAATAGTATTAGAATTTGCTTCAGATGGGTTTTCAGCAAAATCAGCTAAAGTAGTTAGAGTTATATTTAAACGATAATATGAACTAAAACGTAAAATTTCGTTTGCGTCAAGCGCGTTTTTATTTGAAAATACATTCATTTTTTTAAAAAAAATTAGTATAAATAATTAAATTAAGAAGTATAAATATTATATTTTATAATAGTAAAATTAATTTCCAGGAACAACGTTTGGAGTTGACAAGACATTGCCCGATTGTGTTTGAATTGCTAATGCTGGCCAGTTGATAATTGTAACGTTTAAGTTAGTATCCAGAGTATACTGCGTTGTATAACGTTGATAACAATAAAGAGTAAATTTAGAATTTAATTTATTATCAGTGTCTATAGAAACTGTCACTTGAAGAGCTCCTTTATCTGCAGGGTAAGAATTAGCACTCCAAGTTTGAGGTGCTAAACATATTCTAATCGGTTGTCCTTGGTAACAATTACCTACACCAGCAATAGTAGCTAATTGTGTTTCACCACCTGCTGAAGTATTGAAACCAGTTCCTCTGACTTGTTCAAAAAGAACACAATCTGAACTAGCGGGAATTTTATTTATATGATTTGGATTATTAGAATTATCATAATCTAGAATAGTTCTTCCACTTATATTTATAGTAATTCTTTTAATTTGAATAGGTTTTAAATTATCATCAATCCAAGGAACCCACCAATTTTGATCAAAGAATACCTGTTCTTTTATTGTGGTATTATCTGATCTACTATTCGCAATCGGAATAAAAATTAATTCAAGAGGAGCTTGTTGAGAAGTACTAACAACTTTTCTATAAGGATATGTATCTATTATTTGTGGTTCACAGGTAGTAAATCCATAAATAAATGAATTTGAATTCCAACGTTGATTCATTTCGTTTTGAAATGAAGGATAAGGAATGCAATTTCTATATACTATACTAATATTTGTTTCAGCTTTAACCGAAAAAGTTGTAGGAGTAACATCATTATTATTTATTTTTTTACTAAAACCACTATACCAAACTACTTGAGGTGTATTAAATAATTGAAATACTAATTTAAATTTTGTTCCTGGTGGAAGCCAAGCATCAGTTGCAAATGCTTCAAAAATTTTTGAAAATTTCAAAGGAATAACTACAGTGTTTGACATTGTAACATTAGTACTCGAATATTGAACATTAGTTGTTCCAAACATGGGTGATACACTTCTCAACGCTTGTTCAAAAGAACGAACTGCATGTGTATTTATTCCTGTTAAATTAATATTATCAGAGTCTAATGAATTTAATGGTCTTGTAACTGATTTACTTCCATCATTAAATCTTCTCAATTCAGCACCTTTATCACCTTTATTAACCATACTAATAGGAATTCCTGAAAATCCACTAATATAAGCTGTATTATCATTATATTTTTCGTTTAATGCATTTATATGTAAATGAGGTTGATTTTGCATTGCAGAACGACCTAGTTGTTGATTATTATTTCCCATAAAAATTTGCGCAGTTTGAAATAATTGTAAAATATAATTCTGAACAAATTGACAATTTGTAAATTTATCTCCCACTAGTGTTTGATATAAAGACTCATCTACTTCTCCTGGAGGCCACATTCGAGGAAAGTCAGTATTATCACTAAAAGCGCCCCAAGTTGAATTAAAAAACGCATTCAAATTATTTATTAGATAAGGATCATAATAATCAAATGTACCATTGTTATTTAATGTATAAGTTGAATAGGTTATTGTTATCGGAACATCTAAATACATTGAACTCATAGGAGTCCAATTTGTTAATGCAAATTGCATAATTACATTGCTAAATTCTCCTGAACTTATCGCAGATTGAGTTGGTAAAATTCTTTCAATAGATGAATTTATCCAATTTGGATCTAACTGAGTTCCTTGATAAACATTTATTGGAGCTCCACTTTCAATTTTAATGTTAGCATTAGAAGGAACATTATTTAGATCGGCTATTGTCATAGCCTGATAAGAATTGGCATTGCCAATATTGATAGTTGCTGCTTTTTGCATTTTTTATTATTTTTAAATGATTTTTAAAAAAAATGATTTTTTTAGAAAAAGTAAAAAAATTATTTTATTTATAAAAAAACAAAATTAATAGTAAAATTTAAGGTAAAGGTCCAGCATTTGTATTTGTATCATTTGAATTTCCCAATTCCAATCCACGACCACGTCTTCTTCTATTTTTGATTCTAATTTTCTTTGACTTAATTCTTCCACCAATTCTACGCTTCCTTCTTCTTTTATATCCAGATCCTGTATTTGTATTGTCTGTAGTTGTTGTAGTATTAGTAGTAGGAGGAGTAAAATAGTCTTTTTTTACTCCTTTATAAGTTTTTACGCCTGATTTTACTAAATCATGAACTCTAGGATCAGTTGCTACGTTAAATATTTTTTTTAATATTCTTCCAGATTTCTTCAAAAAACTTGCAAATCCTTTACCACGCATTCTATTTTTTTTATAACCTTGTCTTCGCAATCTTCCTCCTAATGCGTCAACCATTCCACCTTTTCTTTTTTTATTAATTTTTCCTCCCATTGCATCAACTACTCCACCTTTCGATGAAAGACCGTGACCGAAAATTGAAGATGCAATTCCTGAAATGATTGGTTCTATTAATGCTGCCATTATTTAATAAATATATGATTGGTATTTGTTGAATGAAAAAAATAAAACAATTGTATATGTTTGTTCAAGGAATTTTGGTGTAGTTATCCAAAAATTAATTTTTGTTGAATTTAAAAATTCAACTTGATTATAAAGAATAAATTGTGAATTCGCTACAGAAATTGGTTGATATTGATTTGTATAATTTGATTTTGTAGATGAACAAAATAATGAATAGTTAATACATTCTTTTGAAGATAATAAACAACCTATTATATATTTAAAATTTTGTCTAATTAAATTTGGTGGAAATGAATAATTTGGTGACTTGTAAATCTGCATTTCAAAATCATATGTAAAATTTACGTTAAAAAAATAACAAAGGTTTTCAGGAGAAAATTCAAATTTCAAATAATTTCCCATATTAAATGCCTCTCTATAAATTCTTATTGCATTATCAGAATTATCTGAATCGAATAAATAAATTGAATTGTAATCAGATTTTCGTTCAATTAATTTTTGATTTATAAAATTTGTATTTCTTGCATAAAATTCAATTGCTGAATACTTGTCATTTATTCTTTCATAATAATCATTTTGATAATAAGAAAAAATTGTCCAATTGTTTGGCGAATTTTCATAAATAGGAAAATTAAAATAATCTTTAATGTTATTAATATTTGAATATCTTTTTCCTGGTAAATTAATTAAAGATAAAACAGTTTCATTATTAAGATCAGTTCGGTTTGCTATCATCGGAGTTTCTTCATTTATTAATGTTGTTAAACTGTTAACAGCTGCTTCATTTAAACCAATAACTCTAACAATATATTTATTTGCTATTGCGTTAAATTTTCTTATTTTATCTGTTAACCCAAAATATGTAATAATTCTATCAAGTTCATCACAAATAATTAAATATACTTTATAATTAGAAGTAGACAATTGAGTTGCACAATAAAATGTATTTTTTAGAAAAGGTTCGTTTAAAATAATATCAGTTTGATAAGATAAATATTTTATGGTGTTAGTAGGATTAAATAATTCTGCGCTTGCTCTAAAAACAAAATTTTTTTTTAACAAAAGATATTCTGCTTGTGTAAAAGGAGTATCGTCTTTTTTTTTTAATGTGTAAGAAAAATTTCCAGGTTTTTTAAATTGTTTACTATTTGCATTTAAATAAGACCACATTCCCCATTCTGAAGTTTCTACTGTTCCATCACTATATGGTATTGATACTTGAAAATGAATATTATTTAATAAACCAGGATAATTAATTAAACTTCCACTAATATAAAAACATTTTGGTACAGCCGTATATAAATAATTAGTACTATAACTATTGTACATTTTTTTTTTATCATCACTTAATAATAAATCATTAATTGCTAAACCTGCTTGAGTACATCTTATAAATTTAAAATCTTTTGAGTTTGGTAAAATATCAAAATTAACATTTTTTAATGTTGATTTAAAACTTAAAATATCTCTAGTATTTACATAAATCATATCATCAACAACATAAAAATTAGATGGAATATTAATATTATAATACTTTGTAGGAAAAACTATTTGATATATAAAATTAATAGCGGGTAAATATGTAATAAAAGAAAACCATATACTTCCATCTTGTTTAACTTGATCAGTTATTCTTGGTGTTATTTGGCTAAAATATGAAGTTTGATCAAACTGATTATTTAAAATTCTATTTAAGGGTTTTTCTGTTGGATAAGAACTTAGAGAAAATCCTAATAAAGGTCGAGCATTTGTTTGTAAATAATCTATATTGTTTAGAAATATTTTAAAAGGATTTTTAAAATTTGTTGGAAATTTGATAAAATTATTTTTAAATTTATCCAAATTTTTAACGAAAACAGTAAAATCTACAACTTCGCTTAAATCATCTTGAAATAATTGTAATGTATTATTATTTAATTGAGTAGGCACTATTAATAATCCATATGTTTGCGTAGGTGAATTTAATATTACTTCATCAGGTAAAGGATTTGAATCAGGTGATAATTTTTTAATTATTTGACCATCAGGGGTTTCTAAAACGGGAACGCTTCCACCAGAAGAATAATCATCTTGTTTTCTTTCTTTTACCCAAGCAATTACTGTTTTTCCATTACTTAGTATATTATATTGTGAATCTCCTGCTCTTGATAATGCTGCATTACTTGTATAAACAATATTTGTAGAATACCAATTTAAAGGTAAATAAAATATATCCACATTTGTATTAAATGAATTGAAATAATTATACATTAAACGATCATTTTGAGTAGTCTTACTAACATAAGTTAATACAAGAAAGCGTGTTTCACTAATACTTATCAAATTTTCTTGACTGGCGAAAAAATTTAAATTTAAAGTTGAAGTAAAAATACGTTGACTTTTGTAATAAAAATAAGAATCCACTTGTCTAAAAAACGATTTTATATAATTATCCGAATAATAAAAATTTAACCAAGATTCTGGATTAACAGTATCTAAAATCAATCTAATTGTTGTATCCATTAAATAAATTGTAAAGTAATTGTAATCTGTTCTGGATATTCAGTAATATAAGGATTTTCATAAATTTTAGCTGATATAGTTGAAATAACGTTTGAATTTAAAGGATAATAAATATATTCACTCGGAACAACAAGACCAGATATAGTTCTTACAGGAACATCAAGTCCTGGTCCTTCTAAAAAATATGAATCTCTAAAACAACTTATTATAAAAGCTAAATCAGAAACGTTAGATATAACGCGAGCAGCTTTCAAATTAGTAAAAGGTGGAATTAAAATTTGTTTATATGAATAATTATTTGCTTTATTTAAAATAAAAGTATAAGAATTTAAAATTGGACTAGTCATTTTTTTAAAAAATAAAATTAAACTTCCATCATATAAATATTTAAATTTTCATAAGGACTAGTATGATGAAATTGCTGTTTTAATTTTAATATTTCATATGCTTTATTCATATCCTTATCTCTTGTAGGTTCATTAAATGCTACAAGTTGTCTAGATGCTCTTGAAAGAATTTTTCCCACTTTGTCGTTTTTATCTAGTTCATCGTAGATATTTCTTTTTTTAAATATGGGTTTATTTTGCATTAAATTTATTAATTTCGCTTGTCGTTGTTGTTTTGCTAATTTTCTTGCTGGTTCATATGAACTATCTTCAGATATATTATGACCATATTCATCTTGAAAACGTTTTCTTTTAGAAGACATTCCTTTTGCTTTAAAACAACTTTCATGAAGAATTTCACCTCCTTTTGTTAAATGATATTGAGAATCAAAATCATTTTCTTGATTACAAATTTGACACTTGAGTGGCTTGATACTTTTAAAATTATTAGTATTATTTTCGGAATTTGAAATTCCTTTTCCTTTTAACATTTTTTTTAAAGAATGTTCGAGTTGTCTGCTAACATATACATGTCTTTTTAGTAAATTATCGTTTATATGTTGCATTCTTTGTTTATGAATATCATATAATTGTTTTGACAATTTTTCATGATGATTTTTTAAATCTTTAAATGATTTTATTCCTTGACCAGTTTCATCAATATTATTATCATCATCTTTAGGAGTATCTACTTCAATTTTTTCATCTTCATTGTTTGCTTGATTATTAGAAGAAGAAGAAGTAGTAGGAACTCCGTATTCTGATGGTTGTGAAATTGTATTTCTTTTTTTGGTGTTTAGGCTTTTTTTAAATTTTAAAACTTTATCTACCTTTGCTTTTATTATTAAAGGAAGCTTATTATAATTTAAAGATTTATTTCCTTTTTTAAAATTTACAGTGAAATTTTCTCCTTGATATTTAAAATTAACAGTATATAATCCTTGTAAATTAACATTTTCAATTCCTTCGTATGATTTTAATGACAATGCAAAGTTTTGTACTTCATTTCTTAATCTATTTTTAGTAAAATTATTATCTAATACATTAGGAGTTGTTTGTTCTAATTTATCATCAGAAGTAACTCGAGGCGTAGATTCTGGTACAGTATCATCATCATCAACTGAGGTAACCTGAGGTGAAGATTGTGGAACATTATTTTCTTCATCTACTAAGGGGTTAAGAGTTGATTGTGCTGGATATTGATTTCCTCTTGATTGAAGTCTATTTCTAAAATCTTGAATAACATTAATCAAATTTTCAGAAAACGGCAATTCTTGAGAAATTCGAGTAAGTTCTTCAAGATCGTCATCGCTAATTTGATCATCGGGTTTATTTGTAATATTTTTTATAGTTTGTAATATATTTTCAAAATATATAGGAATATCATTTATTTCCTTATTATTTAATTCTGTAGTTGTTCCTTGTTGATTATCAATAGTTCCTTCAGGAACAGGATTAATATTTGATAAAGATTTAATTGTAGCAGAAGAAGAATCTTTGTTTTGTGTAATTTGTAATATTAAATTTTGAGGATTTGTTATTTGAGGTTGGATAACTCCACCATTTGTAGGCGGCATTGGATTTAAACTTGATGTTGCACTATTAACTTGAATATTTGGTTTTTCTCCGACATTTGTTGAAGTTTGTACCAAATCATTAGTTAATCTTTCGATTCTTTCTAAAGTAGGTTGAAGTGAAGGAGCAGTTAAGATAGAATTAGATAATGCTCTTCTAAAAAAAGTAAAAGCTCTAATTAAAGCATCGAGAGGGGTTCTATATGCATATCTAAACAAAGTTGGATTGGTTCTTAGACCAGAAATATAATTTTGTACATTATTTTCAAAATCTTGATTAAAAAATTCGGGGAAACTTTCAGGACGAATATTTGGATTAGTTAAAATATCATTAAAATAAGCAATTATTTTATAATACAAATTTCTTGCTATTAAATCATTATAATCTATAACAAACGATGCATTAGAAGAATTTGAAAGTAAATCACTACTATTTGTTATAAGGTATTCAGGAATAAGGACATTATTATTGAAATACTGTGAAAATCTAGTGTGCATTTCAAAGGGTATATCACGTTTAATAATTTCATCATAATCGCCTGATAGTGTTTCGTAAATAGTTTGTCTAGTAATATTAGCTGGAGTTATATTTAAAGCAGGACTATTAGAAGGAATAGGTTGAATCGAAATCTCGGATAGTGGTTGAGGAATAACTGTAGGAGGAAAATTTAATGTATAACCACTTTTTAAAGGCATCTCAGGAACAGGTTGTAAATTAGAAAGTTCTTGTAATATTCTATTAAAGTCATTCATTTGAGCAATTTCTGCATCTCTTCTTAATTGTTCATTTCTTTGTTGTTCGAGTTCATCATCATAATGACCAATTATAGTTGAATGAAGTTGAGAAAGAGATTGACTATTATTAATAGCATCCATTATTTTTTCATTATCAGCATGAATTTCCCGTAATAGTTTTTTATCACCTTCAATGTTATTAACTTGATTAAATAATTGCATATTTGCTTGATCTAATTTACTTGAAACAGCATCAGCTATCATTAAAATTTGATCTTGTTTACTCTTTAAAGATAACAAATTCTGCGAAATAGTATTCAAAGAATCTTGCGAAGTTGAAACTAAAATTCTACTTAGAGAATTTATTAAATGATCTGATTGACCAAGTACAGGATTTAATTGAGATAATTCTGTCAACATTCTCATATTATTTCCTTGGTTTCGTTCAATTATCTCAGTTAAATTACGATGAAAAGAAGCTACATTATCATTAATATTTCTTAATGCGACATCCATTTGAATAGATCTTAGATATTCAGCAATTTCAGGAATTTTTGATGCTTTATCGTTTGATATTTTAAAAAAATTTTCGATTTTTGAATCATAACTTTTAAAAGGTAAAAGTTCTTTTTTTATTTCATCAATAATCTGTGTCTTTGTAGATTGAGTTGCTTTTGTTAATTTATCAGCCAATTCATTAACATTAATTTGAGGAATATTTGGTTTGTATTCTACAAATTTTTTATCCAAAACATTTTTAACTTCTGAAATTAATGAAGACTTTAAAAGATCATAATTTTCAGAAGCTTTTTTTGCAAATTCTCTTACAAATTCTTCATCTTTAACAAATTGCTTCATTCGTTCTTCTATATTTGAAAGTCGTGATTCGTTTGAAGTTGATTTCGAAAATATATCACGTAAAGAATTTGCCAAATTATTATAGTCTATATTCGGTGGAGTATTATTAGGAAGAATTTTCTTCATGTCATCATTTATTTTCTTGTACATTTCATTTAATCTATTATCATAATAATTTTTTAAATTATCTTGCATTTTGGCAATTTCATCATTAATGGCATTAGGTGAAAAATTATTAGACGGTTGAGATTGAGGTCTCGTAAGAGTTTCATCTACAAGTCTAGTTGCTGTATTTTGATTATCTGGAAATAATTTCTTTAAACTAGAAACAATAATTTCAGGAAGTTTATTAATATTATTGTTATTATTATTAATTTGTTGAGCTAAATCACCAAATAATGGAGTATAGTCAACTGAAATCGTAGATCTTGGCCCTCTACTTGGTGGAAATTTTCTCCCTCTAATTCCAGGAATATCATTATCTGGATTAAATGGATCCGAGGGTGAATTTGATATTAAAGCAGCGCCAGCGCCAGGCGGGGCAGGAGGAGGTCCACCACCACCCCCAGGAAAATCAGAATCTTGGGGATTTTCAGGAGCATCATAAAAATGTAAAGGACTTGATATATCCATTCTTTCAGCACCTGAATCAGGGGGAGGTGGGGGACCACCTGAACTTGATATTTGTTCTAAATTTCCAAGTCTATTTATAATAGTTCGAATATGAAGATTTTGTTCTTCTTGTGCTTGATGAGTTTGTTGACTAAACTGATTAAATGTATTTACAAATTGATTTAGATTAAAAATATTTGTTTGAATATTTGTATTTAATTGTGCATAATTATTTTGAATATTTTGATTAAGAGTATTTTGAATTTCAGTTGTAGTTTGATTATAATTTGAAATTAACGTATTAATCGTAGCTTCTAATCTTTTTGTAATATTTATCATATTTGTATTATTTAAATTATTAATTGTATTGATAATTGGATTATTTGAATTTAGAATCTGTGATTGAATTTCATTTAGTCTCTCACGAAGAAAACTGTTATCAGTTTGAACATTATTATTTCTTAAAATTATATCAGTTAAACTCTTCAAATTATCTTTAATAGGTTCAAGTTCTGAAACCGTTACAACTATTGAACGTAGGTTGTTAAATTTTTCTGTTATTTGATTTAAAATTTGTGTACGAATTCCTTCTAGGTCTTCTGCTTTAGGTTGATCTGGATGAATTTTTGAATAATTAAGTACTTTAATTCTATGTGGACCCTTATCAGGACCATAATCATCATCATCATCGTCAGATGACAATCCAGGAGCACGCGGTGGAAAACGGCCTGGTACTTTTGGACGTGCGATAAATTTTGAAGGTCTAGCTCTAAATTCATCTAAAGATTTGTCTTGTGATTTTTCGTTAGTAATTATTTGTTGATAAATAGTTGTGTTTTTATCAGAAGGAAGATTAATTCTTAAATTTTTTTCAACTGATACTTCATCACGTTTTTTAAAAGGTAATGTTCTGTATTTTAAAACTGTATTTAAAATATTTTCTAAAGAACATTTTGAAATATTAGCTGAATATTGTTTTTCAACATCGCCATTTGTTCGTCCTTTTCCTTCTAAGACTTTATTAAAGTCTTGTTCCATTATGAGTATAACTCAATTAATATCTCGTTATTCGCTTTCGGTTACACCTAAAATTACTTTTCCTGTTGGTAAAACTTGGCCAGAATATGAAATAATCTATAAATTTTCTCTAAATAAAAGAACATTAAGTCATATAATTAAAGTTTTTTATACAAATGAATTGGATTTTGAGACAAATATATTTACTGAACAAAGATCGAGAAGATGGAAATTTTATAGAAATAAATATGATATAAAAGAAATTTCTCTAAGTGGTACAATATCTGGAAATTTTTTTTATATTCCAAAATCACCTGACTTGGAAAGTATTATTAATTTTTTATCTGCTATTTATCTAACATCTTTTATGGATGATGTTCAAATATTAGATAATAATAAAGAATTGGCATTAGATTTAATAATAAAAAAACTTAATGATTATGCTCAGACTTCGGTCACGGGATCTAATAATCAAAGATATGCTATTCTTAACGTTTTAGCCAATAATGATAAAAAAATAGAATCGAGTGATTATTTACAAGTAATTTTTTATCTTGAACCTATAGATAAAGATATATTTTCTGAACAACCTTCTATTTATGATATTAATGCAGCTTTATTAAATGAAAGAATAATTTCTATAGAAGGCCCATTACATACAGAAAATAAAGATATAAATGTTGTTGCAAACGCTAGAATGATGTTTAATTCAGAAGATAGTCATATTTTATACTATGATATATTAGATACATATGATGAAATTCAAACAAGACCGAATACTTTATATTTGAATGCATTTCGAGATTTTGCTCATCAGATTCCGTCAAATAATTTAAATATAAGAAATCATAATTATAATTTAAGACCGAGAAGAAGAATAAATTATAGAGAAAATAGACCGTATACAAGAAGAAGAGAAGAACCAGAAGAATCACCAATACAAGATTACTTTTCACCAGAAGCGGAAGAACACAGAAGAAGAGTTTTGACAGCAAAAAGAAGAAGATATAGAGGAAGAGGATATAACATAGAAGAAGATAGATTTGAAGATGAAATTAGTCCTATCACCAATTTATTTACCGAACTCAGCAGTAGAATATGGAACACAATACATGGATATTTCTCTAATTAAAAATAATTTTTTAAAATATGTAAAAAGACTAGAATGGACAATAGTAGATGAAAATTCGTTTAAAGTACAAGTGGAAATTATGAATAATGATATGAATGATTTTGTAATTTTTAATTTGTATATAAATGATTTGTTATTTAGAGATATGAATAATGGAGCAGTTTTAATTAAACCTAACGATGAAGAATTTTGTCTCTTGAGTTCACAATTATTATGTAGTGAAAATAAACATATTTGTATTATAGGAACTAGAAAACAAAAATTTGAAATTGAATTTTTACATTTAAATATTAAAGAAATTAGGAAAATAAGAAGAAATGATTTAAAATATATAGGAGACGATAAAATTATTTATTGTACTGATTTAGACTGGAATATTCAGTGTGTTAATTTAAATGCTAAAAACATTACAAAAATTTATGATTATTATCCTTGTAATTTTTTTGAAATGCAAAATATTGTTAACATTTTAATTTTTGAATAAAGTTTTTTTCAACATAAATTAGTGTGCTTTTTTATTTTTTTATTTTGATATAGAGTATATGCATTAGAACTGAGTCCTAGGGGGTCCCCCTGGTGCGCATAATTTTTTGATAAAAGTATTAGTATATGCATTAGTAAAATTAATTACGTGCATAAATTAACATAAATTAACATAAATTAGCATAATGAGGTGGGGGTCCCCCTGCATAAATTATGATAATTAGGGGGACTAGTCGTTACT
>Ga0116142_10001398_pt1 | contig 28920 bp, 12 predicted proteins | sample AD_UKC033_MetaG_FD_89785 | JGI IMG/M metagenome (GOLD analysis project Ga0116142, IMG submission 89785) | Active sludge microbial communities of municipal wastewater-treating anaerobic digesters from USA - AD_UKC033_MetaG | ecosystem: Engineered > Bioreactor > Anaerobic > Digestate | place: USA... | reverse complement strand
ATCATCGCCATAAGTATAGTGCAAATTGAAATATCTTATCTCCGAATATTCGCTAATGCCGAATGCACCCAAAGACCTTACCGCCCAGTAAACAACAGTATCATTTTTGTACGGGAAACCCATATTTAGCACGGTATCAAAAGCAACTTGTGATTCAAATAAATCTGACATATCCGGGGAGTAAGAATAATCGGCAATATAACAAAGAGCATCTTCTGCTGCATGCCAGGTAAAAATACCGCTAAAACTTGATGCTTTAACTGCATTCCCACCACCATAAATAGTATCATTATTTTCGGGTGAAATAAGTATCGGCGGTTCAGGAATTCTGACTAGTTCGGTTAGGTTGCTGTCGAGTTCTTTGACTGCTTGTACTAATATGGGAGTTAGCTGTAAATAATCCAGACTTTTATACGGAATACTTTCAGATATAATATTACCGGCAGTATCAAACTTCTCTGGAATGATTTCATTACTTACAAGTTCAGGGAATACAGTTTCGACTTCCTGTGCTATCAAACCATATTGCAAGTCAGTAGGGAAATTCAATTTATAATTTACAGTATCAAAATAAAAATTTACAGGTCTTAAATCCCTGATTTTTCCCAAAGCTCCATTGTAATCTACAATATTCTGTTTAAATTGTTGGTCTGAACCCGGAGTGCAAGACACAGTATAAGTTATTTTACCATCTACATGAACATTGCCAACAAAATAACCAGCCCAATTATGTTCTAAACCTGAAGCATCCGGATTTGGGGGACATTCAGCAAATACACCAAAATTATGAACTGAACTCTGATCCAGTGAAGGAGCATGAAAAAAACCTGCAACATTTATTCTCCCATAATCTGCAATGAAACGCCCACCAAAATTAAAGGTAGATTCAGTAATAAATGGCTCTGCATTCATAGCAATTCCAACAACACCAGTATTTATTTGACTATAATTTGCCATACCATGCACCCCAATACCAATTGCTGCTGGTTCTGAAACTGTTGAAAATCCTTTAACACCCACTTGATAAAAGTCTCCGTTCTCAACAATACCTTGTATTGCTGTTGATCCAAATTCTCCAGTATTCATCAACACATCCAATTTAGCCGATGGTTGACAACCGTCAATGCCAATACCTACTCTTGTTTTATTCGGAAATTGTCCCGAGAAAACAAAATTATATTCATCTAATGGAATTTCCCAGTTGACATTTAATGGATTAGTGATAGGTCCATCACACTCATTACCAAGCGTAGTACCAGGTCCACCGCCTGGAAAATTTCTCCAGTGAAGCACTCCGTCATCATCCACAACTACACATTTTGTAAGGGTTTCGTCTTGCCATGTGGCATCAGGCAAATCTTGCAGGCGGGCATTGCCGACAACATCTATTTTCTGTGTAGGATGTTTTGTACCAATACCTACATTGCCGGGCAAAATATCAATTCCTTCAAAGGAATGTTCTTGACCGACTATCCTCATTCTTTCTTCACCAATGTCATCATTATAAATATCAACAGGCAGTGTATGGAAAGTAATATCCTTTACGTCTGCCTGTATGGAAAAATTATCAACATCAATATCAAAAGGGTCGCCGTGTCTGCTGAAAATATTGCCAATAGGTTTATCAAATCTCCACATACGCCAGAATGTGTTTGCACCTATCACGGAATTTGTTTTAAAGACCTCTCCGGTATTATCATTTGTTCCATCAATACTTAATAATGATACAGGATCGTTGAAATCCTGACCGATGCCTACAAATCCCTGAGTAATACCTTCCTCTCCCTTAATCATCAAACGACTGTGAATATTAATACCGGCTCCGGAATATATACGAATATCCAAATCCTCCTGCTGCCTCAACTCCGCAACACCCTCGGAATTAATGCCTACAAGAAAGCCGTCTGTGGCAGTGGCGCCGGTGATGTTGTGGGTAAAGCCTATCATTGCGTCTGGTGGTAGAGAACCCACCATAAATGGCGTTGTATGTACATGTATCATGTGCTGTGGGTCGGAGAAATGATTTCCTATACCTACATGTACCTGCCATAAACCGTCCCGCAATATCATTCGCTGAATATCGCCAAGCCTAAACCGTATTGTGCCGAATGGCTCCGAAGCCTGTACTACAAAATCATTAGTATTTGCAGGTACGAACAAGCGGGCTTTTTCGGTTGCCGTAGCATCCGGACCGGTAAACATCTGCCACATATTGTCTTGATTGGCGGGACCATCGGTACGAAATAAATGACCGGGAGTGTAGTAATTGGATGCAACAATAGGGTCTAAATCCGTAAGCAAGTTTTCATTTACATGAAGTGCTGCTCTAGGACCGCCATAGTCATTTAATAAAAAATTGCCTACACCTATGCGGCGGATGTCTAATTGCGAACCATTTGGATCAACTGTTTTACCCCATCTATCATTTGCAGAAAGATTTTGATTCCACTGAGCAAAATTTATTAATGGTATGCCTAAGGTTACCATTAAAATTACTAATTTTAAAATTTTCATTTTGTAAAATTTTAGTTAATAATTAATTGAATTGAAAATACTTCTTTGTTAGTAAATATTCCATTAAAAAAATACAAACCTCCTTTCATGTTTTTATTGGTAAATATATAAGCACTATCTGATTTATTTAATTTATACAGTTCTTTTGAAATGACACATCCTTTTGTATCAAACAAATTATATTGTTCTATTTGTTTATTTTCAGTATTAATAATTGTTTCAATAACAAATGGATTAGGATATGCATAATAGTGTAGTCTTTTTAATAATTCTTCTGTATTTATTATTGTAAAAGCTGTAGTATCTGAATTAAAATATGAAGAGATAAAATTTGGTAACGAAGTGTAACAAACATTGCTCAAATGTATTCCACCTGTTATAACATTACAGGCTAAACCGTATTCGTTAGGATTTGAAACAACTCCTAATGAATCTAAAAATGTCCTAGAAGCATAAATTTTGTTATCAGCCCCGATTTGCATATCAGAAAATTCCCAATCATTGGAAAGGTCTCCTGAAAGAACGATATTTTTACTTTGGATTATATCATATTGAATATTGTTAGAAATGTCATATTGATATAAATGAAACCATGGCTCAATATAATTCATACCATTCTGGTAATTATATGAATTTACATATAATTTTGAATTATCTGGAGAAAAAACATAAGCAAAAATTAAAGTATCGGGCAGTAAAATAGGATTTGACAAAACCCCTGTTTGATTATTAAAATCAAACAGATGTAAGGTATCAAGTTTGGTTAGTGTTGTGTCGCTATCAATAACCCAATATGCAGAACTAGCCATTTTTTTCCCGTTAGGCGAAAATCTTAACCCATAAGCGCCAACAGGTGTCTCTGCAAAATTGCCAATGGCATTTACAACTGTGTCGGTAATACCAAATTTCGTAAGTAAGAATGCCCAAAAATTATTAGTTTCTATTTCGTGTCCCATTATCCATACATCCTCTCCATTTCGATGATGTACCGCCCCAATAGCTTCGGAATATGTTGTTAATAGTTTTACACCTTTCACAGTAACTTTCCCTAATCCTCCATTATATGACATATCTACTATGGCATAATATAAACCTCCACCTGAAAAATCTTTTCCCATTTCTGACTGTACATAAAATATGTAATAAATATCATCAGATCCTGGTTGAGGGACAATAACACTGCTTTGCCAAGGACTACCGGGATAACTTTCTACATTAAAATTATTCCCATTTTCCATTACCTGATGGCTTTTGTTCCAAACCTTTAATACACCGTCAGTGTACATTAATAAATTTCCGGCTGTATCTGATATGGTTGCACAACCAGAATAAATGGACATTTGTCCAAGCGTATCTTCTACAGGTTCTCCGCTGCTAAAATCCAAACCTGCCTTATCGCCAAAATACCAGTGGTAAGTTCGTTTTGTGTTACCAACTTGCGTAAAAGCAGACAAGCAAAGTAATGATATAAAAATCGTTAATATTGTTTTTGTTGTTTTCATAAAAACTAAGCTTAAAAGTTCAAAAAATTGTGTAGAAAATCCGTCTTTCTCTTATTCTTCAATTCATTTGCAATATACAAAATTTTTCAACAAGATGGGAAAAAATAAGAATGATTTGTGATCTTGTTTTTTTGAGTAGGGGGAAATCTTGTTTTTTCGGGGGGGCTTATTTGATATTTACCTGTTCGGTATAAAGTTTTCCATTATTATCAACGAGGATGCGGAAGTAGTTGTCGCCATCTTTTGCTTTAAGGATAATGCCGGAGTTATCGGCTGTTACGGCGATGTCGCCATTTGCAATATACAAAATAAATATAATCAAATCAGAATATGTCACGATAAATTTAACAACAAATGGGAGGTTAAGTTCCTTATAAACACTGATTAGGTTTTAATGTCAAAGTTTTTTCACTTGTACCTAACTAAATAATAATGCCAAAATGTCCACATAATAAGTTCGCACAATGTCAAATTGTCCTGATTTTACAATTGGTTCGGGAATTGAAATATTAAAATAAAAACAAAATATGAACTTAAACGATTATACAGTAAAAGCTCAAAACGTATTTGAAACTACGTTAATTAAAGCCAGGGAATTCGGGAATCAGGCCATTGAACCCGGTCATTTGTTGTTATCAATACTTGATGATAATGATAATATAATTCATACAATTTTATCAAAGATAGAAGCCGATAAGCGTAATTTTGAATCAGCAGCACTTAGTATAGTAAATTCTTACCCAAAAGTTGAAGGCGGAGACCCTTATTTATCAGCAAACATGCAAAATATTATACAGGACGCTCAAAAATTTAAAACGTCTATGCAGGATAAATTTGTTTCGGTAGAGCACCTGATATTAGCTTTATCCGAATCAAAAGATACAATAGGACAAATGATGCGTGATGCCGGTTTTAAAAAAGATTTTGTTAAAAAAGCCATAGAAGATATCAGAAAAGGGTCTAAAGTCAACTCCCAATCAGCAGAAGACAACTATGATGCATTGAATCGTTATGCCATAAACCTAAATGAAAGGGCACGAAACGGAAAGCTTGATCCTGTTATTGGTCGTAATGATGAAATACGTCGCGTACTACAAATATTGTCGAGACGTACAAAAAACAACCCTCTACTGATTGGAGAACCCGGTGTTGGTAAAACAGCTATAGCTGAGGGGCTTGCTCATAGAATTATCAACGGAGATGTTCCCGAAACATTAAAATCAAAACAAATCTTCTCGCTTGACATGGGCTTGCTTATTGCGGGTGCAAAATATCAGGGAGAATTTGAAGAAAGACTTAAAGCAGTAATTAAAGAAGTTGTTGCTGCTGATGGTGAAATTGTTCTGTTTATTGACGAAATTCATACTCTAATTGGAGCCGGCAAGACACAGGGAGCCATGGATGCTGCCAATATTTTAAAACCTGCTCTTGCACGTGGCGAATTAAGAGCAATTGGTGCAACAACATTAAATGAATACCAGAAATATTTTGAACAAGACAAAGCTTTAGAACGAAGATTTCAATCTGTTCTAATAGACGAACCGGATGTTTTAAGTGCAGTTTCAATATTAAGAGGATTAAAAGAAAGATACGAATCTCATCACAAGGTACGCATTTTGGACGAAGCTATTGTTGCTGCTGTCGAACTTTCGCACAGATATATTACCGAAAGATTTTTGCCGGACAAAGCCATAGACTTAATTGACGAAGCAGCTTCAAAACTACGTCTCGAAGTCAATTCCGTTCCTGAGGAGATTGACGTTCTTAATCGCGAAATTCAACAATTAGAAATTGAAAAGGAAGCAATAAAAAGAGAAAAAAACACAAAGAAAGTTGAAGAAATACAAAAGCAATTATCAAATCTAATTGAAGAAAGAAATTCGCTAACCGCGAAATGGAGAGAAGAAAAAAATCTGATTGATAAAATACAAGCCGAAAGACAAAATATAGAGAACTTTAAATTGCAGGCTGAACAGGCTGAACGCAGTGGTGATTACGGAAGGGTTGCTGAATTCAGATATGGTAAAATTAATGAATGTGAGCGTAATATTGAAGATTTGAAGAAAAAACTTGATTCAATACAAGGCGATCACGCTTTAGTTGATGAGGTTGTTGGTTCAGATGATATTGCGGAAATAGTAAGTAAATGGACCGGAATTCCCGTTAGCCGTATGATTTTAAGTGAACGCGAAAAGCTTCTTCGTCTGGAAGAGGAACTGCATAAAAGAGTTATAGGTCAGGACGAAGCAATAAATGCAGTTTCTGATGCAGTTCGTCGCTCCCGTGCAGGACTACAGGATTCGGGAAAGCCAATTGGTTCGTTCATATTCCTGGGGTCAACAGGTGTTGGTAAAACCGAATTAGCCAAAGCACTGGCAGAATTTATGTTCGACAACGAAAATATGATGACAAGAATTGATATGAGCGAATATCAGGAAAAACACAGCGTGTCGCGACTTGTTGGAGCTCCTCCGGGATACGTTGGTTATGACGAAGGAGGTCAGCTTACCGAAGAGGTAAGAAGAAAACCTTACTCGGTGATTTTGCTCGATGAAATAGAAAAAGCCCATACCGATGTTTTCAATATTTTGCTACAAGTGCTGGATGATGGACGTCTTACCGACAATAAAGGAAGAACTGTCAATTTTAAGAATACAATTATTATTATGACTTCAAATATCGGTTCTCATTTTATTCAGGAACAAATATGCAATGGAAACACAGATAGCATTAAAACAGAACAACAGGTAATCAATGCTTTAAAATCACACATGCGTCCCGAATTTTTAAACAGAATTGATGAAATAATTATGTTTAAACCGCTAAGTAACGAACAAATAACAGAAATAGTAAGACTTCAGTTAAAAATTCTTGAAAAGAAACTTGATACTGCGGGGTATAATTTCAATATCAGTGATGACTCTGTAGCACTAATCGGTAAGATATCATACGATCCACAATATGGAGCACGACCGGTAAAAAGATATATTCAAAGAGAATTGGAAAACAGAATTGCAAAATTGATAATTTCCGCTGAAAATTTGGAAAACAAACAGATTGCAATTACCGCAAGCAATGAGGCACTAAATATTTCGTTAAACTAAAAACGCTGAATATCTGGAACAGGCAAGATATACAAATCTTAATTTTTCTATTTTAAATAATTAAAGTGGATTTCTCGCTATGTTACCAATGACTTAAAATAGCTGAGAAATATTGCAGATAATTGAAACAGATTTTTACTCCTTTACCAACAACAGTCATTTCGAAGCCTGACGCAGGAAGGCTGAGAAAACCTCCATATTTCCAACAAGCATTCATACCAATCATTTAAAAAATTCTTTGATTAATGAGATAAAAAAAATGCGGTTAATTTAACTTAACCGCATTTCTCATGAAAGCTGAAACTCTATTTAGTTTCAAGATATTCGTTAAGCTCGTCAATAGTCAATTCAAATTCAAATGAGTCATTTACTTTATAATATTTCGAGGCATCATATACATAATCGTAAGCATATTTTGCAAACTCCAGACGGGTTTCTTCAAAACTGAATAATTTATTAATATCACGAACTTGTTCTGCCGTCAAACACGATGCTTTACAAATCTGTTTTGCCGAAGTAAGCTTTGAATCCTCAAATGATTTCGCCTTAATGCTTGATGATGCATCTTTAAAGTCTAAATCTGACATTGGGTAAGAACAACGAGATGAAACATTTGAAACAGGGACAAATACTTCATCAACCGGTTCTGAGTAAATAGTTTCACTCCCGGTCGTAGTTGTTGTAATAGTTGTTGTTGTAATAGTTGTAGAACTTGTTTGTACTATTGGATCGCCAAGACTAAAGCTGATATCAATGTTCCCATATTCGTCACTTCCCGAAACATTCATTCCATTGTCATTAATATTGACATTCATGCTTATTGATTCACCACCGGTAGTTGTACTAACCTTTGTGCCTGTTTCTTTCAGTTCTGTATTAATAACTATTCTTTCAGATGAAATCTGCTCGTTGCGAGGCTCGTTTTCCTTTGTCATAGTTGTAGTTGTTACATTGACATGAGAGCCTGTGTTCGAATTTGAAGGCTCTCCCGGATCTTCATAACCAATACTCTGATCCTTAATTATTTGCGGACTTGATGATTTTGGGGTTTCACCCATTGGACGCAAAACATACTTATCTTTTTTATAAACAATCATTGCAGAAATTTCCACATTTGTACTTTCAGTCCAAATAGTTTTAGTCAATTCAGGAATAGATTTGTCATTAAATACAATTCTAACCATAAAATTTTCTCCATTAATATCTTTTGCTTTAACATTAGCTGCAGGCATATCGTTTTGCTTTATGCTATTCACATAAAGAATAAACTCTTCACCCTTTTCTGAAAACACAACAAGATCATTTTTTTGTGCAAATACGCTTAAAACTGCACTCAATACTAAAAATAGAATAAAACCTTTTTTCATAATTATAATTTTTTTGTGAAACAAAATTTGCTTTCGGGTTTAACCAAAATTTATACCACAAATATAGAAATTATTAGAATATAATTAAAATCCAAAAAGTGTGAATAAAAAACAGCAAAATGTCCATTAAATATTATCTTTTAACCTCATATAAATATATTGTGTATAATTGGAGCAACCCTAAGTATTTTTTTGGCGTTTACCTAGTGGCTTTATAATAAATAATATTGTATTTTTGATGAAGAAATTCGAATTGAATATATGTTAGTATGATAGTTCCACAACAGATTTGTTATTAATTAAAATTTATAAAACTATATAGAATGAAAAAAACTTTTATCTTTATTATTGCTTTATTAGCAGCATTGCTAATACAATTATCAGCAAATGCAGTTCCTGCTAAACCAGGTATGATAGAATTTTCTCAACCGGATGGAACAAGTTTAAAAATTTACCTTCATGGTGATGAAAAAATAAAGTGGGCCACTTCTCTTGACGGTTATACACTTATTTTTAATTCAGAAGGTTATTATGAATATGCCACTTTGAATATAAATTACGATTTGGTACCGAGCGGAATTATCGCAAAAGATATTGAAAGCAGGAGCATATCAGAAAACAACTTTTTATCAGGAGTCTCTAAAAACCTGTTTTACAGTACTGAACAGGTTTCTATTATGCAACAAATATGGGATATTTATGATGCTGAGGCTAAAAATGGCACAAAAGCATTTCCTACGACAGGGGACAGAAAGCTAATTTGTATTTTGATAGGTTTTACAGACAAAGCATTTGTGAAAACACAGGCAGATTTCAACGCTTTATTTAATCAGGTTGGTTATACTGCAGGAGGGGCAACAGGTAGTGTCAAAGATTACTATTTGGAGAACTCTTATAATCAATTTAATTTGACTGTTGATGTTGCAGGGCCTTATACTGCATCTCAAAATATGGCTTATTACGGAGCCAATGACGGATCTGGTGACGATTTGAGACCTCGCGAACTGGTTACTGAAGCTGTTACCCTGGCTGACCCTGATGTTAACTATGCTAACTACGACAATGATAATAATGGAACCGTTGATGCTGTTTATGTTATCTATGCCGGTTACGGTGAAGAAGCCGGTGGACCATCAACTGCTATTTGGGCTCATGCATGGTCAATTACAACTGTTGTTAAAGATGGTAAGTCAATAAGCAAATATTCATGCTCTGCAGAATTAAGAGGTTATTCGGGAACAAACATCACAAGAATAGGTGTTATATGTCATGAATTTGGACATGTATTAGGTGCCCCAGACTACTATGACACTGATTATGCAACTAACGGGCAATATGACGGAACCGGAGAATGGGACATGATGGCCGGAGGTTCATGGAATAATGGTGGTGCAACTCCTGCTCATCATAATCCATATACAAAAATTTATATTTACGGATGGGCGAGTGCAATTACAATATCAACTGATCAAAATGTAGCTTTATTAAATTCAGTTCAGAATTCAGAAAGTTTTTACAGATATAATACAACAACATCTAACGAATATTTTCTTGTTGAAAACAGACAAAATATAGGCTTCGATGCATATGTCCCGGGGCACGGTATGCTTATATATCATGTTGATGGTTCATATATTTCTTCAAACCCATATTCTGTAAATGCTTCCAGTCATCAGGGAATGTTTCCAATGGCTGCCAATGCTACTACAGCAAATGGAGTAATGACTGGTAGTGGAGCAGTAAGCACTTCGGGCTGTCCGTGGCCGGGTACAAGCAGCAAAACAACATTTACAGATGCTACCACACCAAATGCAAAATCCTGGGCAAGTGTAAATACCGCAAAACCGATTACAAACATTACAGAAGCGAGCGGAGTAGTTCAGTTTTGTTTCATAAGCTGTCCTCCGGATTGTACCCCTCCCACAACACAGGCAACAAACTTTTCAGCAACCGATATTGGTGATAATCAAATGACAATAGGTTGGACAAGAGGTAATGGAAACAATGTATTGGTTGTAGGACGAAAAGTTTCAGCAGTTGATGCAAATCCTATTAATGGTATTAATTATACTGCCGATGCTTCTTTTGGAGCAGGAATGGAAATTGGGACAGGTAATTACGTAGTATATAAAGGTACAGGAGACAATGTTGTTGTAACAGATCTTATTCCCGGCTCTGTTTATCATTTTGCTATTTATGAATTCTTTACTGCCGACAATTGCTATACAATACCGGCTTTAAAGGGTAGTGAAAGTACAACCGGTATTGTTCCAAGTTATTGTGATACATTATCTCAATTCTGCTGTACACCAACAATTTATACATCAGCAAACGGATATGTTGGAGGTACAAATGAATATAGTTGCCTTGGCATTGCCGAATACTTTGAAGACCCATCACCATATAATCAAGTTACGGGAGCAAGAATTTATCTTGCAGCTGCAAATAATGGAACAAGTCCGAATGTAACTTTTGTTTTATGGGATAACGAAAATGGAGGTCCAACAAATCAATTGGCGACTTCGGTTATTCCACTTGCAACTGTTGTAACTGCATATAATAATGATGGTTATATTGATATAGATTTTGGCGGCACTTATAATGTCCCGGCAGGAGGCTTTTCAATTGGATTTCTTGTTCCCGGTACCCCTGCTTCTGGGGATACCTTGGCGGTTGTAACTAATACAGGTGGTGAAGGTGAAGATACCGGGTATTGTTTATTTGGCACTTCGTGGTCAAGTTATAATTCTGCCGGTTGGGGCATAGTAATTCAGAATGCGATATTCCCATTTACATGCTTCCAAAACGACCTCCCTCCCGTTGCAGGTTTTGTTGGTTACCCAACACGTATTCCACTCGGAAGCACAGTACAATTTACAGATTTATCAGCGGGAACGACTCCGACATCATGGTCGTGGACATTTGAAGGAGGTTTCCCAGAGATAGAAACTGAACCAAATCCCTTAATCACATACAATACTCTTGGATTTTTCGACGTAACTCTCGAAGTTAGTAATGCCAACGGAACAGACGAAATGATTAAAACAGATTATATCGAAGTATTTGATCCAAATGGCATTACAGCATTTTCACTTGATTTCGAAGCATGTACGGATTTTCAGGTTGATGATTTTGATCCATGGACTACTGTAGATGTTGACCTAAGTACAACTTACGGCTCAAGTGGGTTTGATTTCCTAAATGAATCTTATACAGGATCCTTCATAGCGTTTAATTCACACAATACTACACCGGAAGCAACAGGTTGGGAGGCTCATGGAGGCGCTCTCTGTGGAATTTGCATGGCTGCTACAACACCCCCAAATAACGACTGGTTAATATCAACTCAAATTACATTAGGCGAAAATTCTTCTTTCAATTTCTGGGCAAAATCCATTACTGCAGATTATGGTTTAGAAAGATTCAAAGTCTTAGTTTCTACAACAGACAACCTACCGGCAAGTTTTACAGTAATTTCAGCCGGTACTTATGTTCAAGCGCCGGTTACATGGACTGAATATAATTATGATTTATCAGCCTATGACAATCAAACTGTTTATGTAGCAATACAATGTGTATCCAACGATGCTTACGCCTTTATGGTTGATGATATTGAAATTTACAGCGAATACCTACCTCCTGTTTGTGATTTTATAGCAGATAATACAAATGTTACAACAGGTACAACTGTTAATTTTACAGACTTATCAACACAAATGCCGACTATATGGTCGTGGTACTTCCCCGGAGGAACTCCATCAACAAGCACAGAGCAAAATCCTTCTATTGAATATAACATTGTAGGAACTTACGAAGTAAGCCTAACTGTAACCAATTCGGAAGGAACAGACGATGAGTTTAAAGCCGGTTATATTACTGTTTCTGAATCAATAGTAGAGTGGCACTTCCCAACAACTAGTGCAGACAATTTATCTGATGGAGGTATAACTGAAAATAATGGTACAAAAACTATTCTTCCTTTTGGTGGAGTAAATGATATAAAATATACTGCTGCCGGTGTTTCAACTCAATCTATTGATGGTGAGACATGGGATGGTGGAAACAATACAAAAGGATGGCAAATAAATTTTGTCACAACAGGATACGGAACTCTAAAACTAGCTTATGCTCAAATGTCAAACCATGCCAATTCGCCAAGAGATTTTAAAATTCAATATAGCCTTAATGGTAGCTCATGGACAGATCTTGGGGTAAATATTACGCTAGTAGAAGATATATGGTATCAAGAAAGTGATATTTCTTTACCTCCGGCATGCGAAAATCAGGCAAATGTTTATTTGAGGTGGATAATGACAAGTAATATCGGTTGTGGCGGTGGAACAGTTAACAGCACTGTAACAACTCGCCGTAATGCAATGGACAATATTATTATAACAGGTTTGCCATTAAACACTCCACCTGTGGCAGAATTTTCTGCAAGCGATACAGAGATTTGTGAAGGCGAATCTATTACTTTTACAGACGAAAGTACAGACACACCAACAGCCTGGGTTTGGACATTTGATGGTGGTAATCCTGCCACAAGCACAATACAAAATCCGGAAGTAATATACTCGACAGCAGGAACTTATCAAGTTGAGTTGATAGCAACAAATGGCAGTGGCTCTGACACAGAAACAAAAATTGATTATATAACAGTAAATCCTCTTGCTGTTGCACCTACATCTGTCAGTGCAAGTATAACAGAAATTTGCGAAGCAGAAAGCACGACCTTATCATATACAGGTGGCAGCGGCGACACATTTAACTGGTATTCTGTTTCCTGCGGTGGAACCTCTGAAGGCACAGGACAGGATTTAATAGTATCTCCTACGAGTACAACAACATATTATGGAAGTTGGGAAAATTCATGCGGTGAATCTACCTGCGAACAAGTTACAGTTACAGTCAATCCATTACCTGTTGCTCCAACATCTGTTACTGCAACAGATCTGACAATTTGTGATGGTGAAAGTACTACATTATCATACAACGGAGGTAGCGGAACTACATTTGCATGGTTTACTGTATCTTGTGGCGGAACACCTGCCGGAACAGGTAACGACCTTATTGTTTCTCCAACTGTAACAACAACGTATTACGGACGCTGGGAAAATTCATGTGGAGAGTCATCATGTGAAACAGTTACAATTACTGTGGACCCACTGCCTATTGCTCCTACTTCAGTTGATGCAAGCTTACTAACTATTTGTTCCGGTGAGTCAACCGTATTATCTTATGCTGGTGGAAGCGGAACAACATTTACATGGTACACCGAATCTTGCGGAGGAACTTCTGTAGGTACTGGAAATGATTTTTCTGTTTCGCCAACTGTAACAACAACTTATTACGGACGTTGGGAAACTACCTGTGGAGAATCTGCATGCGAAGAGGTAACAATAACTGTAAATCCTTTGGCAGTTACCCCTACTTCTGTTACGGCGTCAGATTTGTCAATATGTAACGGTGAAAGCACATTTCTGACATATACTGGTGGCAGTGGAACAACATTTAATTGGTACACAGGATCATGCGGTGGCGTTTTAGTTGGAACAGGAGATAATTTTGAAGTGAATCCAACTGCAAACACAACATATTACGGCACATGGGAAACAAGTTGTGGAATATCTACTTGCAAAACAGTAGCAATAACAGTGATTCAATTACCTGTTGAACCGGTTTCTGTCGATGCAACAGATACCGAAATTTGTTCAGGCGAAAGCACAAGTTTATCATATACCGGCGGTAGTGGTAATACTTTCGCATGGTATTCCGGCTCGTGTGTAGGGACTCCTGAAGGAACAGGCAACAATCTAGTTGTTAACCCAATTATAACTACTACATATTACGGACGCTGGGAATCAAGCTGTGGCAATTCTGTATGTGAATCTGTTACAATTACTGTTAACGAAAGCCCTGCTGCTCCTATTGTTGATGTTGATTGTTCAGGAGGTCCTGATTTTGCAGTAATAACTGTAACTTCTCCTGTTGGCATAGGTTATGAATATTCTCTCAGTGGAGGATCATTCCAGTCTGGAACAACATTCAGCGATATTTCAAACGGTAATTATTATATTGATGTAAAATCCAATGGTTGTACTACAACAGGGACTAACTTTGGTGTATCTTGCGGTTGTGCAAACCCGACAGAACTAACATTATCAGCAGTATCTGGAGCAACTTGTGGAACAACAGATTATTCTGTTAATAATAATACTTTTGGAGGCAGTGCAACCGAAGTAAATTTAATTCATAACGGAAACGGTAGCCTTGATCAAACTAATTTCACTTCTTCACCATTCAGTTTCACTTATACACCTGATATATCTGACAGTGGCGATGTAATTACAATTACTGTAACCACAGACAACCCACTAGGATCGCCTTGTTTAGCTTATCAATCTACATTTAATCTCACTGTTAACCCTCTTCCTGTTGAACCGATTTCTGTTGAAGCTAATAACACAGTTATCTGCGATGGAGAAAGTGCTACTTTATCGTATAGTGGCGGTAGCGGAACGACATTCAGATGGTACACAGAATCATGTGGTGGAACTCTAGCCGGAACGGGAAACAATCTAATCGTAAGCCCCACAGTTACAACAACTTATTACGGACGTTGGGAAAATTCTTGCGGATATTCTGATTGCGAAACTGTTACAATAACAGTAAATCAAATAGCAATTGATCCAATTTCGGTTCAGGCTACAGCTACTGTTATCTGTGGTGGAGAAAATACCGAGTTATCATATACAGGAGGAAGCGGAGATTCGTTTGACTGGTACACAGGTTCATGCAACGGAGTTTTTGTCGGTACAGGAAATAACCTCGTTGTAAGTCCGGCAACTACAACAACCTATTATGGTAATTGGACAGGAGCATGTAACAATTCATTATGTGAGGCAGTAACTATTACAGTAAATCCTATGCCTTTAGCACCAACATCAGTTGAAGCAACACAATATACAATTTGTGAAGGGGAAAGTACTCTTTTATCCTATACAGGAGGCAGCGGTACAACATTTAAATGGTACACAGATGCATGTGGAAGTACAGAAGTTGGAACAGGAAATGATTTATCAGTAAGTCCAATCGTTACAACAACGTATTATGGACGCTGGGAGAACTCTTGTGGCGGTTCTGATTGTGAATCTGTTACAATTACGGTAAATTCACTTGCTGTTGAACCAACTGTTGTAGGAGCAGACAATACTATTATATGTTCTGGTGAAAATGCTCATTTAATTTATGCCGGTGGCAATGGTGATGTATTTAAATGGTACTCAGATGCCTGCGGAGACACAGAAATTGGTGAAGGAAACAGTCTTGAAGTTTCACCCACAGTAACCACAACATATTACGGACGTTGGGAGTCAACATGCGGAAATTCACAATGCAAATCAGTAACAATTACAGTAAATAATGCTCCGGAAACACCAGCTGTAATAAATGCAGATAATTCAAGTATTTGTTTTGGCGAATCAGTTGTATTGTCATTTACCGGTGGTAGTGGATTAACATTCAACTGGTACACAGATGCTTGCGGATCTACATTGATTGGAACAGGAAGTATTTACATTGCTACACCAACTACTGAAACTACCTACTATGGTCGCTGGGAAGATTCCTGTGGAGTATCTGACTGTGAGTCAGTTACAATAAGCGTAAATGATATCCCGGATGTGCCAGTTGCGAATTATTCATGTTCAGGTTTAGGTGGAGCAGCAGTAATAACTGTTATTTCTCCAATAGGTATCGGATATACCTATTCAATTAATGGAACAGAATTTCAGGAAGAAACCGTATTTAACAATATACCTGACGGCAACTATGCTATTACGGTAGCTCATAATGGTTGTACTACTATTGGAGATATAATTGGATTTGACTGTTTGTGTGATAATCCTGCAATAATTACACTTTCGCCTACCGAGGGTATAATTTGCAATAATGAATCAGTATTCCAACTTAGCGGAAATACTTTTGGTGGAAGTGCTACAGAAATCACAATATCGCATAATGGAACTGGTACCTTAGAGCAAGAAACTATTATAAGCTCACCATTTGATATTGTTTACAATATGGGTGCAGAGGATTATAACAATCAGGTAATTATTACCGTTACTACAAATAACCCACTCGGAGATCCATGCCTTGAAGAGATAGAAACATTTACTATCTTACCAATTGAAGCACCTGAAATTGACTTGCCGGAAAGTTTAAATGCATGTAGTGATGAATTATTTGAATACACCATATCGGATTCTTACAATTATATAATATGGTCTGATGATTCTGAAGAAGCAACCTATTCAACAACTTATACCTCTGAAGGCGAATATAGTGTTTGGGTAACGGTGGGTAATAACTATTGTGAATCGGTGGACACAATGACTGTAGTTGTAACAATATGTTCTGACATTTCAAATAACTTAAATTCGGGTGAGTTTAGTCTTTATCCAAATCCTACAAATAGCAATATAACTCTAAGTATTAATGATTATCAAGGCAATGTTTCATATTCAGTAATTGACATTAATGGAAAAGAGATTATTTCCAACATAATGTTTATAGATAATAACTATAATGAGGAAATTGATTTACAAAACTGTGTACCAGGAATGTATTTCCTAAGACTTACTTCTGAACAAGAAAGTATAAACTATAAAATTATTAAAAACTAGTTTATATGATAATTAACTTGAAAGGTGTTCTATTTGGACACCTTTTTTGTTGTATTAATTATGAATTAACTGCAGAATCAGCAGCCAGCCAACCGGTAGAAAATGCTATCTGAAGATTATATCCCCCTGTATTTGCATCAAGATTTAGCACTTCGCCAGCGAAATACAAACCTTTTAATATTTTAGATTCCAAAGTCTTAGGATTTACTTCATCTAAAGACACGCCACCCGCTGTTATCACAGCCTCTTTAAAACCTCGATGACCAATTATGTTACAATTAAAATTCTTCAATAGATCAGCAATTGCTTTCCTTTCTTTAGCAGAAATCTGATTTGCAGGTTTTTCGCGTTCTATGTGTAATATTTGCAAAAATACTTCTATTGCTCTTTGTGGTAATAATAATTTAAAAACATTTTCAACCTTCTTTTTACCATTTTCATTTAAATCGCGTAACAATCTTTTATCCAGTGTATTGTAATCAAGAGCAGGTTTAAAATCAATTGTAACATTAACTTTAGATTTATTATCAAGAGCAATTACAGCCTTTCTGCTTATAGTAAGGATTACCGGTCCCGACAGTCCATAATGAGCAAACATCAAATCACCGAATTCCTCCGCAATTTTTTTCCCATCAACAATCAGTTTTGCACTAATGTTTTTGAGTGTTAAACCCTGCATCTGAGCACCATAATCTTCTTTAATCACCAACGGAACCAATGCCGGAAATACTTTTTCAATTTTATGCCCTGCTTGTTCAGCCAATTTATAACCATCGCCATCAGAACCGGTACCCGGATATGATTTTCCTCCGGTACAAATTATTACTTTCGGGGCTATAATTCTTTTTTTCTCCTTATCCAAAATATAGTCAACGCCTGCGACCTGATGATCTTGATAAAACACAGAAACTACAGATGCATTAAAATAGAATTCAACGCCATTTTTCAGTGCTTTTGAATACAATGCATCAACAATATCAGAAGCTTGTTCTGATTTTGGAAAATACCTCCCTCCTCTTTCCAGAATAACTTCGACCCCTGCATTTTCTAGTAAATTTAATATGTCGTAAGTAAAAAACTTTTTAAAAGCTGGATAAAGGAATCTGCCGTCAGGATATATTTCTTTTATAAAATCTTTTATTTCTGATGAGTTAGTTATGTTACATCTTCCCTTTCCTGTAATAAGTATTTTTCTACCTGCACTACTCATTTTTTCAACTACGGCAACTTTTAAACCTGATTCCGAAGCGTGAATAGCCGCAAGTAATCCCGAAGCTCCTGCCCCAATTATTATCAAATCGCAATTATTCATCAGTCAATGCTTTTTACAAAAGTAGAAAAACCTTATAAATAAGAGAGTATAATTACAAATAAGATTTTTCACTTTAAGCAAATTTTCAATGAACAATATGATACTACAATTGGAAATAAATGTTATATATCAGGTTTAAGCAAAATATGATTTTAATCTTTGTTAAAAACCTAAAATTTGATTAGTTTTGTCCAAATGCCTATACTTGCATTTTACAACAGAAACAAACAGAAAACAATATATTATGGGACACAACTTATCAGAGCTTAAAGCGAAGCAAAAAACACTACAAAGCTGGTCATATGTCTGGCATCCTATCGAAAAAGGTTACAACAACCGAACATTATATATTAATGTTGGTAATTGTGAAATTAAGGAAAAACCTGTTTCTCAACAAATGAAGGACAAATTTGTTGGAGGTAAAGGTTTTGGATTAAGATTATTATGGGATGCAACTACCCCCACAACTAAATGGAATGATCCGGAAAATGAAATTATCATTTCACCCGGGCCATTAGGAGGCATTACACAATATTCAGGAGCAGGCAAATCGTTGGTAGTTACAATTTCTCCACAAACGGATTCAATTATGGACTCGAATGTAGGGGGATTTTTTGGTCCGTTTTTAAAATTCTCTGGCTTTGATGCTATTGAATTGCAAGGCAAATCAGAAAAAGACCTTATTATTTTTATTGATGGAGTAAACCATAAGATAGAAATCATTGAAGATCCTGGATTTTCTGTTGACTCACACATTATGGGAGAAGAATTAACAGAGTATTTTGCAGAAGATGAAAAAGACGCTAAAAATATAGGTATTGTATCCTCAGGAGCAGCAGCAGAACATTCATTAATTGGAATGCTTAATTTCACATTCTGGGATAACAAACGTAAAATGGTACGTTTAAAACAAGCCGGAAGAGGCGGTACGGGAACAGTATTTCGCAATAAAAACATCAAAGCTATAGTAGCTAAAATACCCGGGGTTCAGGGAAATTTAAACAATGTTGTTGACCTTGAAAAAATAATGACTGTAGGAAGAGATTATGCCGGTGAAATGAGAGATCTCGATGATAAACAGAACCAGATGAAGAAAAAAGGCACAGCAAATATCGTCAATGTAATGAGTGATTACGATTTGTTGCCTACTCATAATTTTAAATACGGAACACATAAAGATGCAATAAAGATTCATAGCGATTTACTACGCGACAAATGGTTTACACTAGGGATAAACGATGGCTGCTGGATTGGATGTGCAATGCAATGTGCAAAAGGTGCCGATAATTTTGAATTAAAAACCGGACCTTATAAAGGTAGCAAGGTAATTGTTGACGGACCAGAATATGAAACAGCTGCAGGATTAGGTTCAAATTGTGGAATTTTTGACTATCAGCCAATTCTGGAGGCTAATTTTTATTGCGATACTTACGGAATTTGCACTATAACCTGGGGAACAATTGTTGCTTTTATAATGGAATGCTACGAAAACGGTATAATTAATAAAGACATTACCGGTGGACTTGAACTAAATTTTGGAAATGCAGAAGCAGCATTAGAACTATTACATCAGTTGGCCAGAGGCGAAGGCTTCGGTATAATTGCCGGAACAGGTGTAAGACAAATGAAAAAGTTATTTGTCGAAAAATATGGTGCTGATCCGAAATTTTTGCAAGATATCGGGATGGAAAACAAAGGACTGGAATATTCCCAATATGTTTCTAAAGAATCACTAGCTCAACAAGGTGGTTATGCAATGACAAACAAAGGCCCTCAACACGATGAAGCTTGGTTGATTTTTATGGATATGGTTAATAACCAAATCCCATCTTTCGATGATAAAGCAAATGCCTTACATTGGTTCCCGATGTTTAGGACATGGTTTGGTTTACAGGGATTGTGTAAAATAGTATGGAATGATGTAACTCCCGCTGACAACAAACTTGAAAAAGAACCTCATAAAATTCCGAAACATGTTAGAAACTATCTTGCTGTTTATGAAGGTGTTACAGGCAATAAACTTGATGAAGAAGGTCTTATACGCCAGTCTGAAAGAGTTTATAATTTCCAGAGAATTTTTAATATTCGCAGAGGATACGGCTTAAGAAAACATGATGCTCAACCATATCGTGCCGCAGGACCGGTAACAGTTGAAGAGTACCTCTCTCGTGAAGAAAGATACGACAAACAACTAAAGGAAATAATCGGTTTCGATCCTCAAGGAAAATCCGTTGAAGAAAAAATGGCAGTCTTGCGTAAACATCGTGAAGATCAATATGAAAAACTTTTAGATGCTGTTTATGAAAGAAGAGGATGGACTAAAAACGGCGTTCCAAAAATTGAACATCTTAAAAATATAGGAATGGATTTGCCTGAACTAATTGAGGTAATCAAACCATTACAATAATCATTAAGCCCTTTTACAAGGGCTTTTTTAACCTATGTAATATGAACTTTGAAGACATTAAAAAAATTCTAAAGACAAAAACAGTTGGAATAGCAGGTTGTGGTGGACTTGGCTCAAACTGTGCAGTTGCACTTGCACGTACAGGCATTGGAAAATTAATCATAGCAGATTTTGATAAAATTGAAGAATCGAATTTAAACAGACAGTACTATTTCTATGACCAAATTGGCCAAGCAAAAGCGAGTGCTTTAAAAACAATTATTCAAAGAATAAATCCTGAAACTATCGTAGAAAGTCATACCATTTTGTTAGAGCCGGCTAATATTCCATCTATTTTTAAAGATTGTGATGTAATTGTTGAAGCTTTTGATAGAACAGAAATGAAAGAAATGATAATGAAAGTCATCAGCAACAACTTTCCGGAGAAACATTTGATTATGGGCATAGGCATGGCAGGTTGGGGAGCTAACAATCTTTTTACCGACAAAGAATTTGGAAATTTAATAATTTGTGGTGACGGAGTAAATGAAATTCGTGAAGATAATCCTCCATTGGCACCACGTGTAGGTATTGTTGCAAATATGCAGGCAAATGTTGTACTTGAAATTCTTTTAGGTAAAAATATGAATCAAATTGGATAAGAAACAGTTATAGAATAAATTAAAACATGAAAATAACTCTAAATAATCGTGAGGAAATCTTCACCTCTGACAAATTGACTATTGCAGAAATTATGGATCTAAAGAAATTCACATTTTCGAAAATAATAGTAAAGCTAAATGATATATTTATCGAAAAAGAGGACTATGATAAAACGTTTGTAAAGGAAAGCGATAATCTTATAATTTTACATTTACTTGCAGGAGGATAAAAAAACTCCGGAAGGGAGTTCCGGAGTCGTGGCTGTGAGCCTTTAAGTCCTTATTTAACTAAGTTTACATTTGTTATGAGAAAATTTACAACTAATAGGACTTAATTTATCTGATTATCGAAAATCTTTTGATATCTGTAACAGTTTTACCATCAACACCCATAATCTTAACAAAATAATTTCCCTGCTTATATTCACTGATATCTATAATATTACCTTCACTATTAATATCTATAACATCTAAGACTCTTCCAAGATTATCGCCTATTTCAACTCTACCATCTGAAACTTCATCTATTATTAATATATCTGATGCAGGATTTGGGTAAACATTTATTTTTGAACTAATCATATTTTGAGGGGTACTAGTTTCATTAAATAAAGTAGCTCTTATCATAGGTACTCCGACATAATTATTTATCGCTGTCCATGTTCCGGCTGATGTACCTGAATTAAACTTCCAAATTGTACCCCAGGAACTGGAAGGAACCGTCTTATCACAACCTAACCAAAGATAACTATCAGGTGAGGAATAATAAAATTCGAAACCAACAAGGATTGGAGTCATAGCATACCCTTCATTTACAGTAATATAAGCCGGATCTAAAAATGTAAAGGTCACCCATGAGCCAATATCTTCAGTTTCGATAGTTACTACAGAAGAAGAAGCTAAAGAAACGTACTCTGATACACCTTGATCATAATAATAAACATTACACAGCAAAGCATTTCCCGGATCGGAATCCTCGTGAATAAAGGCACTAACTGAGGTAATTAGAGAATTTTCAAAGAATGGATATCTGACAGTGAGTACATCTCCGTCAGTTCCGCCATCTTCCCAATACTGTGGTCCTATAAAATCGTCTATATTATTATTGTCACGTGCATATGTACTATTGGTAATTTCAAAAGTGACTACACTTGTGCTAACATCTTTACTCCCTGGAATATAATGTGGATCAATTGGAGTTTGACCCTGCATATAAACTGTATATTCAACAGTATAAATACCGAGCATTGGATCCTCAAGCAGAAACTCAGTTCCTTCTTCATAAGCAATATCAATTGTGTCTGATTCCATTTCACCAATCGCATGACTATGAGAACTTGTCATATTATAAATTTCCACCCCATCAGGATTCTTTACAATAACATTACATTGTGGGATATCAGTACCATATCCTTTATTTGTAACGATTGCATTGAAAGCCATATAGGCATATTCATTGTCTTCAACAATCTCCATAGGTATTTTCTGATAATGCGAACTATAATGAAAGTCCGAAGCATCTTCATGATAATCGTAAATTTCAAAGAAATTAATTAATGCATCTGAAATTTCCAGATCAAACTCAGGTAATCCATAAACAATTACATTATCAACACTAAACCAACAGGCATCAATGCCAACATATTGAAAAGCAATTTTCACATTTTCATCAACATAATCTTCTAAACTTACATATGCATCTGTCCAAACACTATATTCAAAACCCGAATCGTCTTCATTCCATAATTGTGTCCAATTTGTCCCGTCAGTAGAAATTTTGACATTTACATCAGCATTATCGTTGGGAGTTACCATCCAATACGGATTAGAATGAAATTGAAAATGCAAAAACGCATTAACAGGAACAGTAAATTCAGGAGATATCATCCACTCATCCTGATTGTGGATTACACCATCACCATTATCATACTCTACTGTTGCGTATGAATTTCCTGCATGATGCCAATGTTGATTTCCTACACTTTCTGTCCCATTTACTAATTCCCAATCTGTTGGAGGCCATGTAGTAAAAGTTTCGTTTAAAACATCTGTCTTCGAAGTAGATGATATTACATTATCACAACCTGTTTTACTTTTAGTTACTTTGTCCATATAAGTCACCGGATTGATCTGACTTTGTGCAAAAATAAGTAAGGATAAACTCACTAATCCCAAAAATGTAAATAGTTTTTTCATAATTATAAATTTTAAGTTTTGCAGCAAATGTATATTCGCACTATGCCCGAAACAAATCAATTCGACAAGCTTCAATGACTTCTCGTTATATTAAACAAGATATTTAATGTTAATATCTGTTAATTGCACACATCACACTATTACCAACGCACACATAGGCTCCTCATTAAAATAGAAAATGTTGAATAAAATTTCACTGATTTTGCAGATTGAAACGACTAATATGTAGATTTTAATTTAAAGAAATGTTAATTAAGTTTTTTTTAATATTTCCTATAAAACTAATTTATTAGTTTTACATATAATAATAGCAAAATAATGCAAAATCCCTTTGCCATAATTCTAAGAAAAAAAACAAGATTTACACGAATAATTGAACACTCATTGTTTTGGCTTACCTATTTTGGTTTTTACATTTTTTATCAGGTGCTATCATACGACTACGATTTGTATTTAGCAATAAGAGATAATGTTTTATTTTTGCTAATTGACATTTGTATAGCATATATAATTATTTATCTGAGTGACAAATTCTTAATTAAACAGAGGTATTTTATTTTGATTTCCTTGTCGATAATAACAATCAGCTTTGGAGTGTTTCTATATCGAATATTGTTTATTCATTTAATAAACGGATATTTTTATGAAAAATCCGACATGAGCTTTTGGGAGTTTCACTATTTAAATTATCTCTACGGCTTAAGTTTTCCGGTTGCTTTAATTAACATTTTACATCTACTCCGAAAATGGGTAAATAGTCAAAATGAAATGCTGGAAATTGCCAAATTACAGGTGAATCAGGAACTAAATTTTCTTAAAATTCAAATGAATCAGCATTTCCTTTTCAACACACTCAACAACATTGATTCCTTAATATATTCAGACCCTGAAACTGCTTCTCAAACCATTGTCAATTTATCGAACCTTCTAAGATATTCAATTTATGAAACAGATGTGCAGCGTGTAACTGTAAAGAAGGAAATTGAAAACATAATTAATTTCATCGAACTTTACGAACTACGACTTGCCGAGAGTGATAAAATAGAGTTAAAAATTTCAGGCAATTATGATAATTTGTTTATTGTTCCCCGACTTTTTATTCCATTTATAGAAAATGCACTTATATATGGGAAAAAGGATGATGATTCAAAAATCTATATATCAATTACTTTTTGCGATAAAAAAGTCATTCTGACAACCATGAATCAAGTGAAGAAAATTGAATATTTTAAACAAGGAGGAGTCGGAATAAAAAACATAAAACGTACTCTTGATTTAGCATATCAAGAAAGATATTCCCTTGATATAAAGAATAAAGATAATTGGTTTACTGTAAAATTAGTAATAAATCTTGATGATGAAGGAGATAATGAAATGTATAATTGTTGATGATGAACCATTAGCAATAAAAAAACTTGAAAGGCTACTTAAAAAAGTGTTATTTATTAAAGTAGAAAAGACATTAAACGGATCTGTAGCTGCCTTAAAATATATGCAAACAGAAGAGCCTGATCTAGTTTTTATGGATGTAATGATGGAAGACATTAATGGACTTACTGCAATTGAAATGATGAAATCGAGACCAATAATAATACTAACCACAGCGTACGAGAATTATGCACTGAAAGCTTATGAGATGGATATATGCGATTATCTACTCAAACCTTTTGATTTTAATCGTTTGTACAAAGCCTGTTTAAAAGCGCATGATTGCTTTTTAAATAAAAATAATAACAATAATGCTTCAGCAGACTCTGACAACAGAGATTTTATTTTCATCAAGACTGCCTACAAACATCAGAAACTTTGTTTTTCGGACATATTGTATATTCAAGGCATGAGAGATTATCTAAGGATATTTACGACAACAGGAAATTTAATGGTTCTCCAAAGTTTTCAGGAGCTCGAAGCAAATCTTCCGAAAGATATGTTTTACAGAGTACATAAATCATTTTTAGTAAGCATTCCAAAAATAGAGTCTATTGAAAAGAAACGCATTTACATAAAAAATGAAATTATTCCAATTAGTGATAGTTATTTCGATGATTTTATGATTTATTTAAAGAATAAACAAATTATTAAATAAATTGCTTTGTAAATTACTTTTCAAAAAATCCTACATTTCTTACAATCGGATTATAACCTTTGGCTCTATATACCTCAACATTATTTAGTGCGTCTTCGAGAGAATTGTACTCGCCAATATAATACCTGTGCCAGCCATCGCCATTAGAACTCAATTTAAGCCCTGTCAAATCGGGATAATTTGTTAGTGGTTGTTTGTTCTTTAATGCAAAAAGCTGAATTGTATATTTGTCAGCTTCCGCTTTTTCATTGATGTACCTAATCTGATTATAAATCGTATTTTCAGCTCCTGGATTTAGTGGTATTATTGCTAATATAGCAGTTGAGCCTTGTTTCATTACTTCAAATTCGGAACGGCGATTGAACTGACGACCTACCGGATTATCCGATCCGTCCTTATGAACGTTAGAAGCAATTGGTCTGTCTTCACCAAAGTATTGAGTACTTATATTATTAGGATTAACACCAAGCGATACAAGATAATTCTTTACCGACTTTGCACGATTATTTGACAAGACATAATTATATTCATTTGTCCCAATCCAGTCGGTATGCCCTGCTATATCAATTTTTGCTTCAGGATTCTTTTTCATATAGTCAGCAAGCTTGTCTAGATTGTCAAAATAGCAAGGTCTTATCGTATATTGGTCAAAATCAAATAATATATTCTCAATATAAACTGCATTTGGATCTTTTATAGTATCGGTAATTATTTGAACATGTAAACCTGTATCGTCATTAGAAATAGTATCATTTGTAATTATATTATTATCTACAATTAGAGTATCATTTGTTATTATTGTATTATCAACTAATACAGTATCTTTAGATATATTTATATCATTCAAGGCAAGTATTTCAGTTGTCCTTATAATCATATTTATACCTTCAATATTCCAAATCATATTTTGTGGTACATCAATACTGGTTCTTCTCATTTCAATATTCTCGACATAAACCACTATATCATATGAACCTGCTTTTATGCTATCAAATCTGTAATATCCAATATCGTCAACAATCTGGTTTGCAACTTCGATATCTGTGATTTTTTCAAGAAGTTTAACCCCTGTTCTCATTAATAACTCTTTATTTGAAGGGTCTAACTGTATTATACCCGAAATAGATGCATACAAAGGAGCTTCTTCATCAATAAGACTAATGCATTCACAATCTTCTACGCCATCTCTCCATTTATTATCATTTACCGGACAAAAAGCAAATATCGGTGTGTTTTCTATTATATAACCCATATCGTTCCCCACAGTACTAAAAGGATAACCTAAATTTATCGGCGTTGACCAAGAATTTGTTTCTTCATTAAAATTAGAATAAAACATATCATAACCACCCATATTTTTATGACCTTCGGAGCTAAAATATAATGCATGCCCATTTCTAATTATATAAGGCATTTCTTCATTATATGGTGTATTAATGACATCACCGATATTTACAGGTTTTTGCCATAATCCTTCTTCATCGCGATCGCTATACCAAATATCTAAACCTCCGAAACCACCCTTACGAGCACTCGTAAAATAGATTCTTTTCCCATCAGCAGTTATTGTAGCATGAGATTCCCATTGTTTAGTACAAATTTCTTTCACTCTTTCAGCTCTTTGATAACGACCATCTTCGTATTTACTCATGTAAATGTCGCCATTATCATTTTTATCAACAACTAAATATAATTCTGAGCCATCTGCTGTTGCTGTAACCGGGATATAAGGAAAAGGTATCTGTAAATCTTTATCTATAGATTCAGGCAAATCAAAAAAACCTTCAGTATTTCTAATTGCCGAATAAACTCCATCAAATGGTCCCGAACTGTATTCTACACCCCAATTAATATCCGGTGGAAATGTATTTTGCTTACCATTTGTAAAAATCAATCTATTAGTATCAACACATAAAATCGGACACCTAACATTAGGTTCATTCAAATTATTAACAACAAGTCTTTCTACCTTCATTCTTTCCTCGTCAATTCCTTGTAATGCATCATAACAAGATTGTATTTCGCGATCAATAAATTCTCCTCTTACAGATTTGCTTTCCTTTTTATCCAATAAATTTTGATATTGTGTAAAAGCATCTATTGCCTGAGAATAGTCCTTATTAAATCTATATGCGACACCCAAATAATACCAGCAAAACAAAGGTGCCGATTTTTCCTTAAATGAATTCTTATAATTTTTGTCCACCCCTTTGCTTGCAAATTCAAGGTATTTAATCGCAGATGGTATATCCTGGCAAGTTTCTCCACTTAAATAGCAATATCCGATTTTATATGCAGTATTATAATTCTCACTATCCTTGTTAAATAATATTAAATAAATAGTAAGTGCATCTTCAAAATTATCATACATCAGATATTTTTCAGCTAACTTGTATTTGTCCTTGTCTTTATCAGGCAAATCTTCATTAGTGAAACAAACAGCTGTAATTGAAACTATCAAAAGTATTGTCAATAAAACTTGTTTTCTCAACATAATGCAACTAAATGACAATCATTTTATACTTACTAACAAAATTTTCAAAGCAATTTCGAAAAAAAAAAAATCTTATACTTTATTATAAAGTGATTTTATTGATACACAATTGTTAGTAACCTCGCCACAATCCTATGGACACATTACTAATACTATTATGTAAGCACTTGACCGAAAACATTTAAACTTTACAATACTTTTTAACAAAAACCTGTTCATTTTAAAAAACACAGTTTTATCAGGTAAAATCTTATAATTTTTGATAAAAGAAACCATTAAACAACGAGTTAATTATTCAAAAATATGTTGTACAACTTTTATCTTGAATTAGCAACCTAAAGTTTTCATATTTAATAATTATTTATTATTTTCGAGAACTTAAAAAAAACAAATAGAAATATATATGCGAAAACTACTTTTATTAGGAGATGAAGCAATAGCACAGGGGGCTATTGATGGAGGTATTTCGGGATTTTATGCATATCCTGGAACACCATCAACTGAGATTATGGAATATGCACAACACTCTAAAGAGACAAAAGAAAAAGGTATTCCATGCATTTGGTCAACAAATGAAAAAACTGCAATGGAGTCAGCAATAGGAATGTCATAT
>Ga0116142_10001396_pt1 | contig 28925 bp, 28 predicted proteins | sample AD_UKC033_MetaG_FD_89785 | JGI IMG/M metagenome (GOLD analysis project Ga0116142, IMG submission 89785) | Active sludge microbial communities of municipal wastewater-treating anaerobic digesters from USA - AD_UKC033_MetaG | ecosystem: Engineered > Bioreactor > Anaerobic > Digestate | place: USA... | reverse complement strand
CCGCTATGCGGCTTTCCCGCAAATATTTCCCACAAGGACACAAAGCCACAGAGAAATTGGTTATCCATTGTATTTTTCTTCGTGTTCTTTGTGTCGTTGTGGGAACCAACTTTGTGTGTATTGTGGGAAATGTGCCGCTACGCGGCTTTCCCACAAATATTTCCCACAAAGGCACAAGGGGCACGGAGGGATAGGTTATCCTATCGCTTGTTTCTTCGTGGTCTTCGCTTCGCTGTGTCGTTGTGGGAGCCAACTTTGTGTTTATTGTGGGAAATGTGCCGCTATGCGGCTTTCCCGCAAATATTTCCCACAAGGACACAAAGCCACAGAGAAATTGGTTATCCATTGTATTTTTCTTCGTGTTCTTTGTGTCGTTGTGGGAGCCAACTTTGTGTTTATTGTGGGAAATGTGCCGCGACGCGGCTTTCCCGCAAATGTTTCCCACAAGGACACAGCGAATCGAAGGGCTCGGAGAACAATTTGAGGGAAGTACATCTAAAACAATTCAGCAATTGGACAATTCCGCAATTCGACATCTATAAATGGCTTTCCTGCACCGTCCGGTGGGAAACCATCTGCCATTGTTTTTTCATTTTATGAAATACGCGGACGTACCAGAGCGCATAGTGGACCTGGTTTTCCCGGTTATGCCGGGTGACGGTCAGTTTGCCGTAAACGATCCCGATGTTTTTATGGTGAAGTTCCACCGTGACGGAATCGTGCTGGCGGGAAATGAAGCGGGAGTTTGGGTTGGCTACGGCGCGCAGCCAGCTGGATTTGCCCTCAACCAGGCCCGTACCGTGGGTGAAAATAAAATCCTCTGCATACCACTTTTTCAGGTTGAGGGTATCTTTTTTCACTACGGCGTCATCGATGGATTGGTTGAAAAGGGCAAGGGGATGGTTGGATTGACCCGATAGACCGGCGGTAAAACAAAGAGCAATTAAAATCAATGCATATTTCATTTCTGCAGTATTCTTGATTATCGCGGAGTCAACCCTTGTTCAGGCCCTTTAAAAAGGGGACAAAACGGAAGACCCCATACGCTTCCTCCTCCCATTCGCCGTCCGATTTTTTGGTAATCTTTTTCATCACCTGGTCCTCGCCGTCACCCATGGGGATCACCAGGCATCCGCCGGGAGTGAGCTGGTCCAGGAGATTTTGGGGCAATTCCGGCGCGCCGCAGGTGACCAGGATCTTGTCGTAAGGCGCGTATTTGGGCAGGCCTTCAAAACCGTCGCGCAGGTAACAGCGGACCGAGAGGTATTGCATTTTTTTCAAAAAGGAGGCGGTCTGGTGGTATAATTTTTCCTGCCTCTCCAGGGTGTAGACTTTCGCACCGAGTTCAAACAAAACCGCGGCCTGGTAGCCGCTGCCGGTCCCGATTTCCAGGACCCGCTCCCCGGGGCGGATATCCAATAAGGCCGTTTGAAAAGCCACCGTATAAGGCTGGCTGATGGTCTGGTCGCTCCCAATGGGGAAGGGCACATCCCGGTAAGCCCAGGACTCAAATCCCTTGGGCACAAAAAAATGCCGGGGCACCCGGAGCATGGCCTGGAGGACCTTCTCGTCCTTTATCCCCTTGTGCCGGAGGTCTTCCACCATTTTTTTGCGGAGGCCCCGGTGCCAGTGATTGTCTTCCAGGCGGCCGTGATCGGGGGCGATGGTGGCTGTGGTATTTTTTTTGTTCAAGGAGTAGTTTTCTATTGGATGTAAAAATAGCAATATAAAGGTTAAGGGCGAAGGGTGAAGGGTGAAAGGAGCGTAAGTAGCCGAGGCAGGAGAAGGGCGAAAGGCGAAGGGTAAAAGGCGAAGGGAGCGTCAATAGTCGAGGGAGGAGGAAGGGCGAAAGGTGAAGGGTGAAGGGCGAAAGTTGAAGGGAGCGTCAGTAGCCAAGGAAGGGAGGAAGGGACTCAAGCATCTTTTTTATCTTGCGTCCATAAATACGGGATCTATGTTGAAAATCAAATTTGGAACCGATGGCTGGAGAGCCATCATCGCGGACGAATATACCGTCGACAATGTAAGGCGGGTTGCTTTTGGGACAGCGGCCTGGATGAAACAAAAGGGCATGTCAAAAGCGGTGGTGGGTTATGACACCCGGTTTGGCGGACCGCTTTTTGCACAGGCCACGGCGGAAGTGCTCAGCGGGGAAGGGATGGAGGTCATCCTTTCCCATGATTATGTTTCAACGCCCATGGTGTCCCTGGCCGTCCTCCAATTAAAAGCCGACCTGGGAGTCGTGATCACCGCCAGCCACAACCCTCCGTCCTACAACGGATATAAACTCAAGGCGTCCTATGGGGGGCCGATGATCCCGGGAGAGATCGCCGAAATCGAGGCCCTGATCCCGGATGAAGTCCCGGCAAAAAAGGCTGCTTTGGGAAAGATTGAAAAAACGGATCTGGAAATCCTTTATGAGGAAAAAGTAAGGGCGGCATTCGATATCCCGGCCATCCAGGCCACCGCCATGCCCTTTGCCTTTGACGCCATGTACGGGGCGGGGCAACGCATCATGAAAAAATTGTTTCCGGAAGCCATCCACCTGCATTCCGATTTTAATCCTTCCTTTCACGGTCAGGCCCCGGAGCCGATCGACCGGAATCTGACCGAACTGGCCAGGACCGTCTCGACCCGGAAGGATATCAAACTCGGGGTGGCCAATGACGGGGACGCGGACCGCATCGGCATGATGGACGAGCACGGCCAGTTTGTAGACTCCCACCATTTATTGCTTTTGCTGATGTATTACCAGCACCATTTTAAAAAACAGCAGGGTAAAGTGCTGATTACGTTTTCGGTTACGGATAAGGTCAAAAAACTGGCGGACCTGTTTGGCGTGGAATGCGTAGTGACCAAGATCGGGTTTAAATACATCAGCGAGATCATGCTCACCACCCCCATCCTGGTGGCCGGTGAAGAATCCGGCGGCATTGCCGTAGCGGGCCATATCCCCGAGCGGGATGGGGTATGGGTGGCCCTCACCATCCTTGAATTCATGGCCAAAACGGGCAAATCGCTGACCGCCCTGATCAATGAAATCTATTCCATGGTCGGCGCCTTCAAATGCGACCGCGACGACCTCCATCTCAGCGAGGAGAAAAAACAGGCCATCATCAAAGCCTGCAAGGAGCGGGCTTATACCGCTTTTGAGGATTACCAGGTCCAGGAAGTGGAAGACATGGACGGTTACAAATTCCTTTTCGGTTATGATGAATGGATCATGGTCAGGCCTTCGGGCACCGAACCCGTTTTGCGGGTATATGCCCAGGCGGCCGACAAGGTTAAGGTCAGGCAGTTGCTGGATGCTGCAAGAAACACCCTTTTGGGATAATTAAGAATTAATAAATTAAGGGAATTAAGGAGGCCAGGAATTAAGGCTAAGAATGGTAAAAAGCCATTAACTTGAATTAAAAAAGACAGGATGCCGGATACCGTACATCAAGCACCATGGACCTATACCCGAATGCTCAAGGAACTGAAGGGGGATGACCGCTATGAACTCAGGAACAATGAACTCATCGATATGTCCTCACCCAGTTTTACCCATCAGCAGTTGCTTCAGGAATTATTTCAGCTTTTTTATCAATTTGTCAATATAGACAAGAAGGGTAGCCTTATTCTCGCCCCTTTTGACGTCATCCTGGATGAAAACAATGTGGTCCAGCCGGATCTGCTTTTTGTGGCCAAGGATCATGAAGACCGCATCCGGGAACGCGGGGTCTTTGGTTGCCCAGACTTGGTGGTCGAGATTGTTTCCAAATCCTCAATCATCCGGGATTATGTGGAGAAAAAGGAGGATTATGAGCGATTTGGAGTCCGGGAATACTGGATCATTGATCCTCAAAACAAATTCATCCAGGTGTTTCACCTGGAAGGCAATAAATTCAAAACCTATTCATCGGCGGACGGGGAAGAACACTTAAAAGCCATGTCTTCCGTGCTTACGGGTTTAGAAATAAACTGGCCGGACTTGTTCGGCTCCGCGAAATAAAAGAAATTGCCTCCGGCAGCAATTCACTTCCTGGTCATCCTATTCTTAATCCGACACACAAAGCCCAAGGGACTGTAAAATCGTAATGGAATGAATAAAACAGGCATTAAAACAGGGATCATCGCCGCATGTCTTTTTCTTTGCGGTCTGACCCAAGTCCAGGCACTGGACACGCTTTTTGAAGTCAGGGGTTTTGCCATCGGCGCTCCCAAACCTGCGGAACTGGACCGCTTTTTAAAATTTGTGGATGAGGAGATGGCTCCCAGGAAAGTGAATACCCTGATCCTGCGCGTGGATTTTAATTACCAATACGAATCCCATCCGGAACTGAGGGATTCCATCGCCTTGTCCGGTGCGGACGTCGACAGGATCGTCGCCACCTGCAGGAAAAACAATATCCGGATCGTACCTCAGATCAACCTGCTTGGACACCAGTCCTGGGCTTCCCGGACCAATAAATTGCTGGCCGTCTATCCCCAGTTTGACGAGACCCCGCATGTGAAAATGCCGGAGACTTATAAATGGCCCAACCCGGACGGATTGTATTGCAAAAGTTATTGCCCCCTCCACCCTGAAGTGCATGGAGTGGTCTTCGCCCTGGTCGATGAACTCTGTGACCGCTTTCAGGCCGATGCCTTCCACGCCGGCATGGATGAAGTGTTTTATATCGGGGACGACAAGTGCCCGCGCTGCGGCGGCATCGACAAAGCGGAGCTTTTTGCCGGGGAGGTAAACAAGATCCGCAACCACCTCCGACTCAAAAACCGGGAACTGTGGATCTGGGGCGACCGCCTGATTGACGGCAAGAGCACGGGGATCGGCTTGTGGGAAGCCAGTTTGAACTATACCCACCGCGCCATTGACATGATCTACAAGGATGTGGTGATCTGCGACTGGCATTATGAGCGGCCGGATCAAACGGCCGTTTATTTTGCCATGAAGGGATTCCGGGTCCTGACCTGCCCCTGGAACCGCCAGCAGGTGGCGGTGATGCAGGCCGAAGACATGGCCCGTTGGAGAAAATATGCCACCAATCAAATGAAGCCCAGGTATTACGGCATGGTGCAAACGGTATGGTCAGGGCCAAGCCAGTTCATCGACGGGTTTTACGGGATCCAAACTTCGGCCAATAATATAAATAACAGCGCCACCCGCAACAACAGGAGCCCTTGGGACACTTTCCGCGCCTTGTACAAACAGATGGACGAACTGGAAATGGAGCAGAAGAAAACGGATTAACAGGGAATGGGAATCCCTGTGGATTCGATTTTATGGGTTTTATGGTTTCACCCGTTAATCCAATTCTAAGGAATGGTCTGATCCGAAATTCCAATCTTTGCGGTTTTAATTGACGTGCATGAAATTCGACATTCTCAACAAGCCTTTTTTACCGGTACTGGCGGGTCTTTTTCTATTATTCCAGCAATGTAAACCTGTTCACCGGGACTATCCGGTCAATTCCAAAACCGTGACGGTCCTGGGGAGGACGGTATATGAGGAAGGGCAGGGCCTGGTGCTGATCAGCAGCATGTCGACGGTACAGTTTTCATTTACGGGCGACAGTGTCCAGGTGTTTTTTAAAAACCTGGCCCCGGGCGATGACTACGGTTATATTGTTTATGAACTCGATGTCAAAAAGGTGGTTCGGGTAAAAATAACCGACAGGAAAGAACAAGTCCTCACCGTTTATCCTGAGATCAAAGCACCCGTCCACGTCCTGAAAATATATAAGGCCACCGAGGCCCAGAACGGCGACCTGGCCGTAGTCCGCATCAGGGGCCGGGATATTAAACCGGTCGAATCCTTATCCAAACTGAAAATAGAGTTCATCGGAAATTCCATCACCTGCGGGATGGGCGCCGATACCTCAGAGGTCGCCTGTGGGGAAGGCAAGTGGTATGACCAGCACAATGCTTATTATTCCTATGCCAGCCGGGTGGCCCGCGAATTAAAGATGCGGTACACGATCAGTGCCGTTTCGGGGGTTGGCATTTACCGTAACTGGAACAGCGATGGACCCGCGATGCCTGAACTGTACGGCTCCACTTATTTTTCGAAAGAGCGTTCGGCAGCCTGGGATTTTAGTAGGGAGTCCCCGGATTATGTAAGCATATGCCTGGGCACCAATGATTTTTCCAATGGAGACGGCGTCACCCCCCGGGAACCTTTTGATTCGACCCGGTTTACGGAGACCTACCTGGATTTTGTCAAAACCCTATACGGCCACTATGATTCCGCCAGGGTGGTTTTGTTGACCAGCCCGATGTTGTCCGGAGAAAAGGCGGACTTATTGTACCGCTTGCTCCTAAAAATAGCCGACCAGGTAAACCAGGCCTATCCGGATCGCAAAGAAGCCGTGGTATTTCAGTTTGAACCCATGAAGCCCGGAGGTTGTGACTTTCATCCCAGCGTGGATGACCACCGGATCATTGCCTTTCAACTGGTCTCCTTTCTAAACCGGTATGTAAAGCAAGTCGATCCGAAAATAAAATAAGGGTGCCGCTATCCGCTGTAAACCTGCCCGTATTCCTTATTTTTAAGTCGATGGATGCGGCATCCGCCGGCTTGTTTCAAAATCAGCCGCCCGCGATTTAATGATAAAGCCTAAAACATGATCACCATCACTGAAGTCCTGGCCTTAGACATCCGCTTTCCCACCAGCAAAGACCTGGACGGGTCCGATGCGGTCAACACCGATCCGGATTATTCCGCAGCCTACGTTATATTAAAAACCAACCGGGAAGGACTTGAAGGTCATGGCTTGACTTTTACTACGGGCAGGGGCAATGAAATCTGCGTCACCGCCATCCGGTCCCTGTCCTACCTGGTGAAGGGAAGGACGCTCGAATCCATTACGTCAAATTACAGTGCCTTCTGGGCTTCCCTTACGCGCGGGGACAGCCAGTTACGCTGGCTCGGCCCGGAAAAGGGAGTGATCCACCTGGCGGCCGCCGCCCTGGTCAATGCCACCTGGGACCTCTACGCGAAATCGGAAAACAAACCCCTTTGGAAACTTTTATATGACCTGACGCCGGAACAAGTCCTTTCCTGCCTGGATTTTACCTATCTGACGGATGAGATCAGCCCGGAAGAAGCGTTGGCGATCCTGATCAAGGCTCAGGAAGGAAAGGAAAAAAGGCTGGCCTACCTGGAGGAAAACGGATTTCCTGCCTATACCACTTCCGCCGGCTGGCTGGGATATTCCGATGAAAAACTCAGGCGGCTTTGCCGGGAAGCCGTAGCGGAAGGCTGGAAATACCTTAAGATGAAAGTCGGTTCCGATCCCTCCAATGATCAGCACCGGGCGGCCATCATCCGTGAAGAAACCGGGCCCGATATGAAACTGATGATGGATGCCAATCAGAAATGGGAAGTGGATGAGGCGATCCGGTGCATGAAAGCCCTGTCCCGTTTCGATCCCTGGTGGATTGAAGAACCGACCAGCCCGGATGATATCGCGGGGCATAAAAAGATCAAGGATGCGATTTTCCCTATTGGGGTGGCTACGGGAGAGCATGTGCACAACCGCGTCATGTTTAAACAGTTTCTCGCCGGCGGGGCTATGGATTTCTGCCAGGTCGACGTGTGCCGGCTGGCCGGGATAAACGAAACCCTGATGGTCATGATCCTGGCCGCAAAACACGGCATTCCGGTCTGTCCTCATGCAGGCGGGGTAGGCCTTTGCGAATACGTGCAACACCTGTCCATGTTTGATTTTATGGGTATCTCAGGCCAGATCGAAAACCGGATCCTGGAATACGTCGACCATCTTCACGAACACTTTATCGACCCCGTCGTAATCCGGCAGGGAGCTTATCGCTTGCCCGCCAGGCCGGGTTGCAGTATTGAGATGAAGGAGGAAAGTCTGAGGGAGTATGAGTTTAGTGGTCAGTAATCAGGAGTCAGTATCTGTAGTCAGGCTCACAGAGTCTCCCCCGATTCTGTTCTGGTTCGCACGGAGCAAAGGAGAACACGGAGATTATTTTATATGATAAATGGTAGAAAGTTTGGTCTCCGTGCACTTCATACCCTCCGTGAATAATATGGATCGGAAGAATTGAATTCCGCCTATTTCTTATAATTACTATTAAAAAATTCCTTGTACGACTCGATGTCTTTGGTGGCGTACAATTTCCGGTAATTGGACTGGGAGATGGGAAAAACTTCGTGGCGGATCTGGTCTGAAATAAACTGATTGGCGTTGGACTTGACGGTGTTGAAATAACGGAGGGCCTGGGTGGCGCTGTCGAATTTCCGGATCATGATGATGGGGATGGTCGCTTCCTGGTCAAGGAAGATATTGGATATCCTCAGGTCGTCGTTTTGAAAATATTTCTGGTTGAAGTCGGAGATGGAAATTTTGATGTTTGAAAGGGTGCTTTCTTTTTTGTCGTACACCACGGCGATGACGTAATGCAGTTCGTCTTCGAGAAATTCGAAGGCATTGGGATTAAAGGCTGATTTCTGAAGATCGGCGACTTCAAAGGCTTTCTCATCGCCCAGGATGTACCGGAGCATGTCTTTCGCGCGGTCCCTTTCTTCGGATTGGGGATAGCGGGCAATGAAGTCCTTAAGGGCGTTGATATAGGCGTCGCGGCCCTGGCTCCTGCCCGTACAGAGCACCTGGACCAGGGCGAATTTGGCCCGGAAGGGATTTTCCTTGAAAAGGCTGTCCACCTGCTGGATGCGGTCCATGGCCCCGTTGCATTGGCCTTCATTGAACATCTTGTAGGTCTCGTCGTAATATTTCTGAAGTTGAGCCGCCTTGTTCTGGTTGCCGGCCATCCAGTTTGGATCGGAAAGGGATTGGGTGTATTTGCTGCCGGGGTATTCCTGTTTTAATCGGTCGAGGTATTGGCCGGCTTTCACCTGGTCCCCGTTTTGGAGACAGGCGAGATAGAGTTGATAGAGGGCATCCTGTTCCAGGTTGCATTTCGGATACCGGGTCAACAAGCCTTCGAGGACGGCAATGGCCTTGGGGTGATTTTCCAGTTTTTCCCGATACAACACGCCCAGGGCATAGGTGCTTGACCTTATCTTTTCATGCGCCAGTTCTCTGAGTTCGGGGGTATTAGGAATGTCTTTCAGAATGCTGGTCAGGTCCTCTCCGGCAGTGATCTCTTCGGTTTCTGCCGCCGGGGCCTGTTGATCCGCGGCGAGGAGGTTACCCGCGATCTTCTGGCCGATGCGCCAGTTGTCCTGCAGTTTCCGGTTGCCCCAGGTCCGTTCAAAATCCTTTATGCCTTTTTTAAGTTGTTTGTCGTCGTAGGCAAAAAAACTGCTTTTGCCCGCGCCCTGGGCCGTGGTGGCTGCGAGGTCGGCACGGTCAAAGGCATTTTTATCAAAGGTCAGGCCGGGCGTGGAGGCCACTTTTACATTTGCCGTTTTTTCCCTTTCCCTCAACATCCGCCTCGCCCACTGCTTCTGGTCTTTTTCGTCCAGGGTGCTGATATACAAAAGGCTGTCCTGGGTTTGGATGATCCCGAGGTGTTTGGCGATATCGGTCAGCGATTCACTGTACCGGCTGACTTCCGAATGACGGAGGTCTTTGGGGCTCATCACCTTGAGGGTGCTGTCGTAGTATTTTTTCGCATTCAGATAATCCTCCTCTTCATTGTACATGGAGGCCAGGAGGTAATAACTTTCCAGTTTTTGAATGGGGTCTTTGCCTTCCCCCAGGCCCGCGACGAGGTTTTCTTTGGCCAGGTCCCGCTGTCCTTCGGAAAGGTTGACGAGGGAGATGGTATGGTAGATGGAGGTCAGATAATCCGCATTTTTTTCATCCCGGCTCAGTTTTTTCAGTTCGTCGAGCAGCTGGGCTTTATCCCTTTTGCCGGAAGCGATGGCCGACTGGGCGCCCCGGAGCCTGGCGAAAAATTCCAATTCATAACTTGGGCTGAAGTGGCGCACCTGGTCGTAGGCTTCATAGGCCATGGCTTCCTCATGCTGCAGGTCGTAGAGCTGGCCGAGTACAAAAGCGATTCTTGCCTTCCTTTTATTGGGCAGGTCTTTGGAGGCAAGGGCTTCGCGGAGATAGGGGATGGCTTCCCGGTATTCTTCCTGGCGGATGTGGTTGTATCCCTGCAAGACGGGAATTTCCGGTTTGATCTCGTCAAACAGGCCGGGATCGCCTTTTAACTGGTTGAGCAAAATGCCGGCCGCTATGCCGTTCTTCCTCATGATATAGGTTTTGGCAAGCCAAAGCTGGCCATCCTGGAGTACCGGCCGGTGTTTGCCTTTTGGGGGCCGGGGAGTACCGGTTTTTTCCTCTGTTTCTTCTTTTGCTTTTTTTAAAGCGCTTGTTTTTTTAACGGCGGAAGCTGAAGTCCCCGCAGCCCCGGTAGAGTCGGCGCTTGATTTGGGCTTGGGGGCATTCACGGCGGATTTTGCAGGGGGCGTGGTTTTGATTCCTTTTTTCCGGTCCTTGATCATTTGGGCCCGGGCTTTCGCTTTTTCTTTATTCTCCTGTTCCCTGGTTTTTATCTTTTTTTTCCTTTCTTTTTCCAGGTCTTTTTTCTGCTCTTCTCTTTCTTTTTTAGCCTCTTCCTGGGCTTTGATTTGTTCTTTGGTTTTGGCGGAGCGGGAGCCGGACTTTTTCTTTTCAATGCCTTCGTTGAGCTTATTGTAGTTCTGGACCATGTATTTAAAGGTCTCTTCGGCGGTTTCGTAATCCTGTTTGAGGTACTGGGCCTGTCCGATCAGCAGGTAGCTGTCCCCCACCCAATGGCTGGGCCGGTGCAGGTTGATCACGGTGCTCGCTTTTTTGATGGCGATGTCGAGATTGGCCGTGGCCGCGGCGGGATTGTCCACTCCATTATATTCATAGAGCTCCAGGATCTTGCTGAAATTGTCGCGGTATTGATTGGTTAAGGTTTCCTGGCTGAGGTCCACCAGCTCTCTTGCATTAAAATAGCCGTTATATTTGGCCGTGAGATTGTGGTAAAACAGCCCAAAACCGGAAATGTCTTTTTTGCTTTTTTGAACCGCGCAGGCGTTGGCCAAAAAGGCCAGGGCGACCAGGGACAAACGGCTAATCGGGCTCAGTTTCATAAAAGGAATGGATGAATGGTCCTGTATTAAACCAATAATCGGCAAATTTATTTTATTTTTTGGAGTAAATCAACCGCTTCATGCAAAAGACACTGATACAAAGAGTTTTACATAGAATAAAAACTCCTTATAGGATGGTCATTCTCAACCACGAGACTTATAAGGAGGTGGGCTCCTACCAACTCAACCTGCTGAATGTATATGTCCTGCTCAGCATGCTGATGGTCGTCGGGGCCCTGCTGGTCACCCTGCTTTTATTTTTTACTCCCATGAAAAGGCTGATCCCCGGCTTCGCCTCGGAGAGTTCGGGCGATTACATCGAATTATACAAAAAAGTGGAAAGGATGGAAACGGAAATCGGAGCCCAGCAGCTTTATATCAGCAAAATGCAGAAGCTGATCAACGGGGAAGTGGAGATCCCTAATCCGGACCAATATAAAAGTGAAATCAAAGCCCTTCCGGCCAATCAAACCCCGGTACCCAAAAGTGAAGAAGAAATGGCCCTTGAAGACGAGCAGCTGCTTGAAAACCAGATCGCCAATGTAAAAAACACCAACTTGTCCAATGTGAGCCGGTCACTGCCCATTGAACAGCTCTTTTTTATCGCTCCGGTGGTCGGGGAGGTCAGTGAAAAAATGTCCAGTCAGAAAAGCCACCTGGGTATAGACATCATCGTTCCCAAAAACACCGAGGTGAAGGCGACCATGGATGGCAATATCATTGCCGCAGACTGGACCCAGGAGACCGGAAACAGCCTGGTGATCCAGCACCCGAATGAGATCATCAGCGTGTACCGGCACAACAATAAACTGCTGAAAAAAGCAGGGGATTATGTAAAGGCCGGGGAGGCCGTTGCCATTGCCGGCAACAGCGGCGACCTAACCAGCGGGCCGCACCTGCACTTTGAACTGTGGTACCGGGGCAAAGCCGTGAACCCCGAGGACCATATAAAATTTTAAGAATTCAGGTTACCTTTGCGCCTCATTTTTATTACCGATTCATGGATGACAATCAAGCGCCCGGGCTAAAAAAAATTTACGATGAAAAGGGGAACGCCCTGAGTCCGATTCTGCCGGAAGGGGTAAAAAATTTCCTCATCGATATCGACGGCACCATTTGTGACGATGTTCCCAATGAAGAGCCCGAACGCATGCGTCATGTAGCGCCCTATCCCGATGCGCTCGAAATCATCAACAAATGGTACGACCAGGGCCATATCATCTATTATTTCACTTCCCGCACCGAAGAGCACCGGCAGATCACCGAAGAATGGCTTCGCAAACACGGTTTTAAATATCACGGCATGCTCATGGGTAAACCGCGCGGAGGCAACTACCACTGGATCGACAATCATATTGTGCGCGCCACGCGCTTCAAAGGCAAGTTTACCGAGCTGATCATCGAGACGAAGGAAATAGAGGTGTTTAAGGATTAGGTTGAGGTTGAGGTTGAGGTTAAGGTTGAGGTTAAGGTTAAGGTTGAGACCACCATCCACCACCCACCACTCACCATTCGCCACCCACCCTTCTTGTTTTTCCTTCCATCTCCACCTATATTTGTTTACATGCAATACGACTGGACCACCTTCACCAAGCGCATTCCCGTGCATGCCCCGCTTGCGGATGTTTATACCGCCTGGGCCACGCGGGATGGCATTGAATCCTGGTTTTTACGGACCTCCTTGTTTACCCGGGCCGATGGCGAGGAACGGGGTCCCCATGATTACATCCAGCTGGGGGACAATTATACCTGGCGGTGGCACGGTTGGGGCGATGAAGTGACCCATTACGGCAATATTCTCGATGCCAACGGCCAGGACCGCCTCGCCTTTACTTTTGATGCGGGCAATAAATCCAACGACATGCAGGTCAGGGTGGACCTCAGCCGGGAGAAAGGGCAGACCATCGTGGAACTGACCCAATACCATATTCCCACGGATGAGGAATCCAAATTCATGTATCACCTCGGTTGCATGGAGGGATGGACCTTTTATCTGGCCAACCTGAAGTCCATTTTGGAGGGAGGGATCGATCTGAGGAACAAGGATGTGGAGATCAAGAAGGTGATCAATTCATAAGGGAATCCCCTGCGCAGGACCGGGCCTTTTGTTTTAATAAACGCTGTTCCAGTATGCCCGCTCTTCATCATTCAGTTGATCATACCCTTTGCGGGCCAGGGCGGAGAGCATTTGCTGGTGTTTGCTCCTGAATTGCCGGAGTTTTTCCTCTTTTGCCGGATCGGGTAATGGTTCAGGATCAAGCCTTATAAATTTTCGCCCTTCCATCTGAACCGGGCTTTTCCCAAATCGTCGGATCAGGATGGGGTGGAGGGCGATCAGGTCCAGGGCCTGGTCATGAGAATGTGGGCCTCCGGTTTCCCGGGCTTCCTGGACTATATGCCGCAAGGCTTCATCGGAATGGGATGAAAAGGATTCGGTTCGCATCTTAATTTGTTCCGCGTCCGTGGTCCGTTCGAGATAAGAATAAGTCATGAAGATCGTATATTGAGATTGCAATTTAGAGGCTGAAACAGCTCTGTTTGCCCGCCACCCTGCATTTATAAAAGTTTTAACACCCTTTACACTCCTGAAGTATCCTGGTCACAGGGGAATGCAAAAATCCAAAGTTCATTATCCTGGTAAGCGTTGAAAGCCTGGTTTTTACCAAGGATTAGGACTGAAGAGTTTATTTGGCCGAGGCTGGATTCCACCATCAGGTGAAACCAAAAAGGAATTGCTTTTTAATTATAAATTCAAAGATGGGGACTCCTTCATTAATTAAAAAGAAGCCCGGCTTACATAAAAAAAACATGGTATTCCGTTTTAATGGAGTGACTTTTTACCTGCTGCTTACACCTGCTTCAGGCAGGGATCGCACCTAAAACATTTGAAAGAACTTTTAAAAATTCACGCCTTATGAATCGCTTGAAAGCCATCGCCAGGGGAGAAGAAAACCTTTTAAAGGAAATGAAGGAACTGCTGAATTCCGGCCAAAATCTGCCCACCGCGACCCGGGGGAATATTGACTCCAAACTGGTCAGGGCCGTGATCCAAGATTTTGATAAGGCGGACCATTTGCCCCAGGTGGAGGCCGTCGTAGTGCCTTATATGCGACCCGTTCTTTTTGTAAAAAACGGCAAAATTGAATTGCCGGAATCCAATGAACTCAAAGACCGGATGATCAAATACCGGCCGATCGTCGAACGGCCCTTAAAATCCGTGGGCCGCATTGAGCTTAAAAATCACCAGTTTAAAAATATCGGGACCGGGTGGCTGGTTTCCGATGAGGTGGTAGTTACCAACCGCCATGTGGCCGAAGTTTTTGCCGTCAAGTCAAAGCCGACGGCACTGGGCGCGTCCTTCAAGCCCAATTTCATCGGCGACCCCATTCAGGCAGTTATTGATTTTAAGGAGGAGTACGCCTTAAATACCCCGGCCAAAAACCAATTCGAGATCCGGATTGAAAAAGTATTGTTTTTGGCAGACAGCATCAAAGGGGCGCCGGATATCGCTTTATTAAAGATTAAAAAATCGAACCGTCTTCCCGACCCTATTCCTTTTATCTCAAATAAATTGAGGGTCAACCAATTCATCGGGGTGGTCGGTTACCCATTCCAGGATCCGAGGGGCGTGACGGATCCTGAAATGGAACGCCGCATTTTCGGCAATGTGTTCGGAGTTAAAAGATATGCCCCGGGTCAGATCATCGGCAATCCCAGGAGCAAGTGGTATTTTCTGCACGACGCATCCACCCTGGGTGGGAATTCAGGTTCCCTGGTCCAGGATATGGAAACGGGCGGAGCCATAGGCCTTCACTTTGGTGGATTGTTGCTGGAGGCGAACTATGCCGTGAAAGGAGCGGAAATACTGGAAACCCTGGCCAAATTAAATATTAAGAACTTTCATGCGTTCAGCGACCAGGGTTCTAAAGTCCTGGTGGAGCACGGCTTTGTACAGGAGAAGGCTTTTCCCGTGAAGGAATACTCCGACCGGAAGGGATATGAATTGAATTTCCTGGACGGTAATAGGGTCTCTTTGCCCACGGTGAAAACCAGATCCGATATTTTAAAATTTGGTAAGAATAAGAAGGAATCGGTGATCAAATACACCCATTTTTCAGTGCTTATGAGCAAATCCAGGCGCCTGTGTTTCTATAGCGCGGTAAATATTGACGGCAAGCAGTATGTCCGCTTGAAGCGACCCGGCTGGAGGTATGATTCCCGGATCCCAAAGGGGGCACAGATCATGAACGAATGTTATGGTGACGCCCCCAGGTTTTCCCGCGGACATATGACCCGCAGGGAGGATCCCAACTGGGGGCCCCTGGCCAGTGCAGGAAACGAAGATTCCATGCACGTCACCAATGTGGTGCCGCAGATGCAACCCTTTAATGGCGGAGTATGGCTGACTTTGGAGAACTATGCCCTCGAGAATTCTAAGCAGGACAAGCAAAAAATTTCGGTGTTTACAGGGCCGTTTTTTCATGACAATGATCCGGTCCGGGATGGGGTCAGGATTCCGGTGGCTTTCTGGAAAGTGATTGCCTTCATCCACGATGATACCGGCAAACTCTGCGCTACGGGTTACACCATTTCCCAGGAAGATTATTTGAATATGGAAGAGTTTATTTTCGGGGAATTTCAGACTTACCAGGTGCCCATCCGCTGGATCGAAAAGAAGGCCGGTATTTCTTTTGGTAAGCTCAGGACCATTGACCCCCTGGCGGCCGATGTTTTTGAGAGTATTCCTTCTCCTTTGCAGTCGCTGAGGCAGATCCGGTTTTATTAATTTTGAGTTTGTTCTTGTTGGGTTAAAAATAAGAAGATAAAAAAAATTTAACTATTGTTTGAATTCATTTCCTAATATGGAAGAAGCACAGTATCAGAAAAAATCATTACAATTTACAAATTTAAAAAGTTATACAACCACCGTATTTCTATTTATGTATGTGATTTATGGCGCTAATAAACACATCATTAAATTAGATATTATTTACCTTGGGATCCTATTTGCAGCAATCATTAATCTGGGTTTAAGTTTTTATATGCTTCGGCTGAATTCTGCCCTCAGGGATATAAACTATAGTAAAAATACATGGCGTATTATGGCTGCAATCGTTTTTAACGGGCTAATGATTTTTTTAGCTTATTATAGCTGAGCTTGAAGAAGGGGATTTTCATTTCAATTAAATGGGTAGAACATTCCCTGCACCCGTTTGGATCGGATATGGTATTCAAGATTATTTATGTCCAGCTTTATGTCCGGTTTATTTGTTTTGGATCCTTCCGATTATCAGGTAGTATTTTTAAAGCCCAAATAAAAATGGCCTGATAAAATTCTGTTTATCAAGCCATTACAATGTGGGCCCACTAGGACTTGAACCTAGGACCTATTGATTATGAGTCAAGTGCTCTAACCGACTGAGCTATGGGCCCGTTTGGAGCTGCAAATATAGATCAAAGCTGGTGAAAGAAAGTGGAAAATGAAACCGAAGGTGGGTTTATCAACACGAGGAAGAGGAGTCCAGAGCTGCAAGCTCCCGGAGAATCCTCTTCCGTGGAATTCTCGTCAGTTATTGGACTAAAAGAGGCGGCAGGTTATTGTCGACAAATTCACAAAATCCGACGGAAGACCCCCTTTATTCATGCTCCTGGTTCAGGTCCAATGCCTTTTTCATCTCATAATTGTGCAATTCCACCCCCTTTAAATTCACCTTATTTTCCCGGACTATGGTGAAACCTTTGCTTGTGAAAAAGGGAAGGGCGGTGATGCTGGCATGGGTATTCAAATAAGGTGGACCCGGGTATTTTTTAGCTTCGGTCTCCAACTCGAGGAGCAACAATGCGGCAATGCCTTCACCCTGCCTTTTATGGTGCACATATAAAAGATCGATATGCCTTCCCTGGTCCAAGGAGGCAAATCCCAATACCCGGCCCCCTTCCAGGTATAGAATAAAATATTGTTTTTGGATTTTATCCAGCCAGCGCTCCCTGTCGTGGATGGATGAAATCCAGGCTTCCGTCTGCTGAGGATTATAATCCCGGGAATTGATGAAGGATATGGTGTTTTTAAACAAGGTGAGCAAGTCATCCAGATCGGATGGGACAGCACGACGGATCATAGAGGATTATATTCAAAATTATTCTAATTATTTTTATCCAAGATGGACTGGAAAAAAATAATACTGAGCGCCCTGGTGATGATCACCGGACCAGCCGTCCCGGCTCAAAAGATCACCCGGGATATCCCTTACGCCCTGACTCCGGAAAAAGAACTTAAACTGGACCTATATCTCCCGGACGGCATTTCCAATCCTTATCTCGTCATCTGGGTGCATGGCGGAGCCTGGCACAGCGGTTCAAAAGAAAACCCGCCTCAGGACTTGGTAAAGCTGGGTTATGCCCTGGCGAGCATCAGTTATCGCCGGACTTCTGAGGCAAAATTTCCAGCCATGATCCATGACATAAAAGCCGCCGTCCGGTTTCTCCGGTCGCATGCCGATCAATACGGTTACCGGGGAGATAAAATCACCCTTTTGGGTTCCTCCGCCGGTGGTCACCTGGTTGCCCTGGCAGGGCTGACGAATAAGCACGAAGGTCTGGAGGGTAAAATCGGAAATGACCTGGCTACAAGTTCGGAGATTCAGGCAGTGATTGATTTTTTTGGACCGGCCGATTTAACAACCATACTCAGCCAATCCACCCCGCATGGACTGAATGTCCGCACCCCGGCGCTGGCCCTGATGTTCGGTAAACCACTGGAACAGGCAACGGAAGAGCTTAAAATGGCAAGCCCCGTTTATCATGTGGATGCAGGAGACCCTCCTTTATTTATCTGTCATGGTGACCTCGATCCCCAGGTACCCATCAATCAATCCATCCAGTTATACGGCAAATACCGGGAACTGGATTTACCGGTGCAATTGGAATTTGTCCATGGTGGCGGCCACGGAGGCAAGCCCTTCAGCGATCCTGCCCTCATCCAAAAAGTGGATCAATTTTTAAAAAAGCACCTGGGAAGGTGAGTTTGGCTGATAGCTGATAGCTGAAAACTGATATCTGATAGCTGACCCTCACTCATACATCTCCTCCACATCCACCTGGGCCAAATCAATCAAAAATCCTGCGATCTGACTGATACAGGCCTCCACATACCGTTTTCCTTTTTCCGGTGTAGCCAGGGCAGGATTTCCAGATCCCGTATCCTTGGTGATCTTTGTCCATTCCCGCTGCGCCTGGACCCAACCTTTTTTTAAGGCCTCCACCTTGAATTTTTTAGTGGCCCCGTCCCCGGCTTCGGAAAGCGGGAGCAATAAATCCGGACGGATGGCCATCATGGCGCTGGTTTCAAACTCGTCGGCATGGTCCCCGGGATCTTCGAAGTATTCTTTGGTTTTGGCGGCTTCCCACCAGTTGAGGCTGCAACAAAACAGCGAAGGATAGAAAAAGGCCAGCTCCCGGATGATGTTTTTAAAATGACTTCCTCCGTGCCCGTTGACGAAAACCAATTTACGGCATCCGGCCCGCAGGACCACATCGCAGAGGTCTTTGGCGATCAGCAACTGAGTGCTGGGCAGCAGGTTCATGCAATAGGGGATGTCGAGTTGCCCGGTCTGGATGCCATAGGGGATATTGGGCAGGACCAGCACCTTGGCCCCCGCTTCCCAGGCCCTGCCCGCGGCTTCCCGGGCGATATGGATGACCTGGTAATTGTCCGTGGCATAGGGCATGTGGTAGTTATGGGCTTCGGTGGCGCCCCACGGCTGGATGACGACATCGTATTTGGTTTCCTTGATTTGTTTCCAATTGGTTTCCTCGAGGAGGTATGGTCGGATCATATTCGAAAGATAGATTTTTTTTCCCGCTGAGACACGGTAAGGTGGCCCACAAAGGCACGGAGAACACAAAGAGAAAGTAAATATTTCGACAATTCCTGGCTCATGTTATGCTCTTCCAATTACAAGCTGTCAAATTTAATTTCATCTTGCTTAATCCTCAAGTTGTCCAAGAATTTTGCGATGGATCCCATCTTTGATCAAGGCAACATTAAAGTTTATCAGGAACCCAAGCTTGATGTTTTTTAGTTTCATGTAATTCAATACAACCTTATGGTGGACATTTTCAAGTCTTTCAACGGATTTCAGCTCGACTATCAATTTATTTTCAAGAATAATATCGGATTTAAAAGCGGGGCCCAGAACCTGTCCTTTGTAAACTACATTAATGATTTCCTGCCTGGTATACGGAATTCCAAGATGTTCCAACTCATAAACGAAAGCTGCTTCATAGATGCTTTCCAATAGGCCGGGTCCAAGTTCAGTATGAATCCTGTAACAGATGTCCACAACGATCTTAGCCAATTCATTTTCTGTCATATTGAGTTCAATTTGGAAGATATGATTTGATTACTAAATTTTCCTATGCTCTTGATGCGATTTGGACTTATCATATTTATAAATTAATTTGTGTTCTTGGTGTCTTGGTGGGAGACCTTAATAAAAATTAGCGGTGGGAGCCTTTAGTAAAAATTCATTGTGGGAAACCTCAGGATGCCCACCCCTCCCGGTCCAAATTCCTGTAATGGATCGCCTCCGCGAGATGTTGATTCTGGATCGCCTCGCTACCCTCCAAATCGGCCGCCGTGCGGGCCACCTTCAGGATCCGGTCGTGGGCCCGGGCCGATAGCTGCAATCGTTCCATGGCATTGCGCAGCAAGCTAACTCCGTCGGTTTTCAGGGAACAGACTTCCCGGAGCATTTTACCGTCCATCTGGGCATTGCAATAGACCCCCGGATAATTTATAAATCGTTTTTCCTGGATCTGCCGGGCGGAGAGGACGCGTGCCACGATGGATTTGCTGGATTCTCCCCGGGATTGGTAATCCGACAATTCCTGCACTGAAACCGGGGTGACTTCCACATGGAGGTCGATGCGGTCGAGCAAGGGGCCGCTGATCCGGGTAAGATACCTTTTCACTACCCCGGGACCGCATACACATTCCTTTTCCGGATGATTAAAATATCCGCAGGGGCAGGGATTCATGGAAGCGATCAACATAAAACTGGCCGGGTAATCAATGCTGACCCGTGCCCGGGATATGGTGACTCTGCGTTCTTCCATCGGTTGCCGGAGGACTTCCAGCACCGAACGTTTGAATTCAGGCAATTCATCGAGGAACAAGACTCCATGATGGGCAAGAGAGATCTCGCCAGGTGCGGGATTTGAACCTCCTCCCACCAGGGCGACGTCACTGATGGTATGATGAGGGGCGCGGAAAGGCCGGTTGGTGACGATGCTGGACCCGGGAGCCAGCAGACCGGCCACACTGTGGATCTTGGTGGTTTCAAGCGCCTCTTCAAGGCTCAGGGGGGGCAGTATGGTAGGCAGTCTCTTGGCGAGCATGGTTTTTCCTGCGCCGGGGGGACCGATCAGGATGACATTATGTCCTCCGGCGGCGGCCAGTTCAAGAGCGCGTTTAATGTTTTCCTGGCCGCGGACGTCTGCAAAATCAAGTTCATAGGAATTGCCCCGGTGGTTGAATTCGGATCGGATGTCCACCTTCGTGGTTTCAATGGAAGGCCGGCCATTCACGATATCGATGGCTTCCTGAAGGTGGTTGATGCCATATACCGGAACGGATTCAATGATGGCCGCTTCCCGCGCGTTGGCCCTGGGCAGGATCAGACCTTTGTATTGCTGTTTGCGGGCAAGGACGGAAATCGGCAGGGCGCCTTTGATCGGACGTAAACTCCCGTCGAGGGACAATTCCCCGACGATCAGGTATTCATGCAGGCATGGGGCCTCGATCTGCATGGATCCGGCGAGTATGCCCATGGCAATGGGGAGGTCAAAGGCCGAGCCTTCTTTCCGGATATTGGCGGGAGCCAGATTGATCACAAACTTCATCCGGGGCATTTTATAGCCCGTATTTTTTAGAGCGCTTTCAATCCGTTGCTGCCCTTCCCGGACAGCGTTGTCCGGCAGGCCGACCAGGAAATAATACTGGGAGCCGGCTGCAACCGTGCCCCCCGCGTTGACTTCTACGGTGATAGGGAATGCGTCCACGCCATGGACCGCACAGGTAAGTGTCCGTACAAACATGTGTTCTCAGTTGTGTTACATAAAGATAGGAAATTCACCGATGAAGCAATCTCCCCACGGCCTGGAACATACTGACTGATTTTCAAATAAAAAGCCATTCCGGAGGAACGGCTTTTTATTTATTTGCCTTTTGAAAAATAATTCTAAACGCCTACCAACCTCAACCCTCAACCCTCAATCCTACTTCTTCAGCAAATCCCTGATTTCGGTCAACAAGGCATCTGTCGTAGAGGGCCCGGCCGGTTCAGGGGGAGCGGCCTTTTTCATTTTGTTGACGGCTTTAATAATGAGAAAGACCGGGAATGCGACCAGGATAAAATCAATGACGGTCTGTATAAATTTACCGATCCTGAATTCAACGGCCGCAGTCGTTACCGAACCATCCGCGCCAAGCACCGCTTCTTTCATCACATATTTCCAGTCTGCGATATTGACACTGAATATGGATCCGATCACCGGCATGAGGATATCTTCCACCATGGAACCGACTATTTTTCCGAATGCGGCGCCCAGGATCACCGCAACCGCAAGATCCAGGACGTTCCCCTTGTTTATAAAATCCCTGAATTCTTTTAACATAAACTATGGATTGGTGATTTTATAAATATACTGCTCCGTCATCTAATGTAATAACAATAAACCATAAAAAAGCAAAAGGAAGGGCCTCCTTCAGTTCTCCCGAACATTTTTTCCTTTTTTACCCGTCAGATCATCACCCAGATCCTCTCTCGCTTCCTCAGCCAGGGCAGTCAATTCGGCAAGAACAGCAGGATTTGCCGCACTGACATCGTAACGCTCCGCAGGGTCTCGTCGAAGATCATAAAGTCCCGGGTTGATGGGTACATCTTCAGGGGCGGCGCCGGGGAACCCGTCCCTGCCGGGCAATTGATTTTCATAGGACCTGCCCGGATGCGGAAGAACCAGTTTCCAATTCCCTTTCCGCACGGCTTCAAGGGCATTGCGCCGGTAATAATAGTAGAAGACTTCGCGCGGGGAAGGGCTTTCCGGATTCATAAGCAGCGAAAAGACATCGATGCCGTCAATCTTTTTTGTTGGAAGGGAGCAACCGCTCAGGGAAGCCAGGGTGGGCAATATATCCAGGGTGCTGCAAAGTTGGTTGCAGACCTTTCCCTGGGGAAGTTTACCTTGCCAGCGCATAATACACGGTACCCGGTGGCCTCCTTCAAAACTGGTTCCCTTGCCTTCGCGAAATCCCCCGGAGGAGCCGGCGTGGTTACCATAGTTCAGCCATGGGCCATTGTCGCTGGTCACGATGACGAGGGTATTTTTTTCAAGATGGTTTTCCTTCAGCGCTTTTAAAACCTGGCCTACGGACCAATCCAGTTCCTGGATCACATCCCCGTAGCTGCCCTGTTTGCTTGTACCCTTGAATGCGGATGAGGCGGCAATAGGCACATGGGGCATGCTGTGGGGCAAGTACAGGAAAAAGGGATGCCTGCGGTTTTTTTCGATAAAGGATACGGCCCGCTCCGTGTATTGTCTGGTCAGCTTGCCTTGATCTGTATGGTTATGGATGAATGAAACGGGTTCATTTCCTTCCATCAGGGGCAGGGGAGGAAACCGGTCCTTTTTCCAATCCGTGGCCGGTGTACCGTCGTAATGGACCGGCCACATGTCATTGGAATAAGGAAGGCCAAAATATTCGTCAAAACCATGTTGTAGCGGGAGGAACTCCTTTTTATCACCCAGGTGCCATTTCCCGAATATCCCGGTGCGGTAGTTTTTTTGTTTCAGCATCTCGGCCAGGGTCATTACTGCGGACCGGATCCCGTTTGGCGCATTGGGAAACAAGGCCCCTGAAATACCAATCCGGTTGGGATAGCAGCCGGTGAGCAGGGCCGCCCTGGAAGCGGAGCAAACCGCCTGGGCGGTAAGAAAATTGGTAAATCGAATTCCTTCCAGGGCCAGTTGATCCATATGGGGGGTGGACACATCCAGGGCCCCGTAACAACCCAGGTCCCCGTAACCCATATCATCAAAAAAAATCAGGACAATATTTGGCAGGGTTTGTTTTGAAGTTGTCCAATGACCGGAATAATCTAAAACGGCCAATAAAATCAGGATAACCCATTTCATGATCTGGTCAGATGAAAAGAGGTGGAAGCCATGATTTTTCCATTGACCTGGATGTGAAGCAGGTGCCTTCCGGGATAATGTTTTCTTGTGGTGTAATCCTTCATGATATGATTTTTAGTAATAAGGATCTCCTTTCCTTTTGAAAGGATGAATTCCTTTAATTTAAAAACTTTGGGGGACAAGCCTCCCATCTTTTTTCTGTATTCCACGACGTAATCGATGATCAGCTTCTGGTCTTTATCCGAATCCGACCGGAGGTAGAACTGGAATCGGACAGATCCACCGATTGGGAGCGTTGTGGGTGAAAGACTTATCCGGGAAAGCCTGACCTGTGCCCCTTCCATGGCGTCAAAAAGCCGAAGGGCCGGCGCATATCCTTTTTTAACCAGGCTGCGGCTTGCATGCCTGGCGATCCAGGCTGTATGGGAATTGGCCCGGTCCCATCGGTTCAACAGGGAAAGCATATAATCCGGGTGGTCTTTGGAAATATCGTTCAGGTGGTTGGCCACCGATTTTTTGACATATAATTCCGGATCGGCCCTAAGGGCTTCCAGGATCGGAGTCGTGCTCCGCGGATCCTTAATGACGGTATCCAGTTTGAAGGACCAGGGCAATCTGGGCCTGCTCCCCTCGGAAGCCAGTCGGCGAACATGGGGGTTGGCATCGAAGGCCCAGGCTTTCATCCGGTGGATTGTTTTATCAAAATCTTTTTTTAAAAAATGTCGGACTGCAAATTCCGAGGATCCGTATACGGTATACCGTTTTAAGGCATCCATGGCCGCTTCGAAATGGTCCAGCCCGAAACGGGCTACAAAGTCCGGGAAAACGAGAGCCGTATATCCAGGGTCCATAGCCGGGATGGTTTTGTCCAGAATGGCTAACGCGGATTTGAAATCAGGGGGCAGAAAATGTCCCAGGACCAGGGAAGTATGACTGAGTCTTTCGTTCAGGGAACGCTCTTCCATCCCCGCGGTGAGTTGATTCAGCAAGGACCGGGCATCCAACCGGGAATGAACGGAGGACAGGACCTTAACCAGTTTTTTATAATAAACAAGATTGAACATTTCTTTGAGCGGCTCCATTCCAATCTATTTAAGGGGTATACCTATCTTTGCCATCAAACCAAAAATATGAAAAAAGAAAGCAGGAGGAAATTTATCGGTAACCTGGGAAAAGCTTCCCTGGCAGGCGGGGTTATGGTCAAGCCGGCCGCGGCCGCTAAAGCAGGCCGGGAATTGAAAAAACGGTTTATCCACCATGTATATTTTTGGTTGAAAAACCCCAACAGTGCAGCGGATAAAGCCAAACTGATCGAGGGCTTGCGCAAACTTTCTGCAGTAAAAACCATCCAGCAGTTCAGCATCGGCCAACCGGCCGATACCCGTCGTGAAGTCATAGAAAGCAGTTATGCCCTGTCCTGGTTTACCTTTTTCAAAAACGGGAAGGATCAGGCCAGCTACCAGGTCGACCCGATCCATCTCAAGTTTGTCGAGGATTACAGCCACCTTTGGTCAAAGGTGATCGTTTATGATACGGTGGATGCCTGAGTTAAGGCTAAGGTTAAGGCTAAGGCTAAGGCTAAGGTGGAACACCTCAATCTCAACCTTAACCTCAACCTCAGCCTCAATCTTAGCCTCAACCTCAATCCCAACCTCATGTTAGATCGAAGAGAATTCCTTCAAAAACTGGCAGTTGGTTCAGGAGCGCTTGCGATTCCTGAATTGCACCGTGGCCTCTTCCCGGCAGATAAAATCCTGGGTATCGCCCTGGTGGGACTTGGAAATTACGCAACCCATCAACTGGCTCCGGCTCTGCAGCACACCCAAAGATGCCGGTTGGTCGGCCTTGTTACGGGGACCCCTGAAAAAGCAAAAACCTGGTCGGCAAAATACCGCATTCCGGAAAAGAACATCTATAACTATCAGAATTTTGATGAGATCCGTAATAACCCGGACATTGATATCGTCTACGTGGTATTGCCCAATTCCATGCATGCGGAATATACGATCCGTGCGGCAAAGGCCGGCAAACACGTGATCTGTGAAAAACCCATGGCCCTGAATGTGCAGGAATGCGAAGCCATGATCCGGGCCTGTGCGGAAAACCGGGTTCAATTGTCCATTGGTTACCGGCTTTATTTCGAACCGCATCACCTGGAAATGCGGAGGCTGGGCACACAGAAAATCCTGGGAAACGTAAAAATGATGGAAAGCAGCCTGGGCTTTTCCATGGCCAATCCAAAAGTCTGGAGGCTCAATAAGGCCATGGGCGGGGGCGGGGCCATCATGGACCTGGGCGTATATTGTATCCAGGGGGCCAGGAGGACCGTGGGCGAACTGCCCGAGTCTGTGACCGCCCAGGGTTTTGTACTGGATAAATCGGTGTTTAAAGATATTTATGAAGGCATGACCTTTCAGATGAATTTCCCCGGCGGAGCGGTTTCAAATTCCACCACGACCTATTCTTCCTATGTGGACCGCCTTTACGCGACGACGGGCGGCAAATGGTTTGAATTGAATCCATCCTACAATGCCACCGGGGCAGGCGGAAGGTTTTCGGATGATCAAATCCGGCCCTTCGAACTGAAGACCAAAGCTTTTCAGCAAATCGATCAGATGGATGACTTCGCGGATTGCATTGCTGCGAAACGAACCTCTTCCGCTTCCGGGGAAGAGGGTTTGATTGATTTGAAGATCATCGAAGCGATAAAACAGTCGGCCGACACCGGCAGGAAGGTCAGGCTGGTGTGGGAATGATCCTACTGCACCCTTCCCAATCCGAACTGGTCCCCGGCATCCACCGCTTCCTTGCCCCGGAAACCGACTTCCACCATTTTTTCACTTTGTACAGGGATGCCGTGTTCGTCATGCAGGGTGAGCAGGATTTTTTTGGTGCGGGTATCGATGATCTCACCGGTGGATGGATAGGCATAATCCCCTTTTTTACTGAAAGTGATCCACCCGGGCTGGTCCCGCAGGGCTATGCTTTGTTTTTGTTGCGGGGGCATCTGGCTGTTGTCGAAAATATGGATCTGCTGGTTGTGGGCGTCGGCCAGCCATAATTCCCTTTCATCCGGGCTGAGGGCGATGCCGTGGCTGGGGCAGCCATGCCTTTTCACAGGCCCTTTTTCAAATCCGTTTACCTTGACGCTGTACAGTTTATTCCCGTTCACCAGGTCTCCGATTTCGAAGCCCAGAAAATCATTGATGTTGGCATAGACCAGGGTTTGTTTTCCATTGACGGTGAAAGGCCTGATGTTGTTTGAAAAGGGGCCTACGGTTCGACTGGTCCAGGTTTGCGCATTGACTACGGTCAGAATTGGGGACCGGAGACCTTCCAGGTAAACTTCCTTTCCGTTGAGCCCGTAGATGGTATTGTGCGCTCCCGAGCCCGGGCTGATCGTATGTTTTAGGGTCCCGGTAGCGGCATCGATGATGTACCAGTCCTCTTTTTCGAAACTGGGCATATAAATTTCCTGGCCATTGGGTGAAACGGAGAGCCGGTCGCAGCCTTTTTCAAAGGCCTTCTCCCAAAGGATCTGTTCGGTTTGCAGGCTGATGCATTGAAGATTGTGCACCGTACTGATATAAATGCACTGGGTGGCCAGGCTGACGGCAATGCCCTTGACATTGGAGGGTTTGCCATCGGGAGCCAGGCCCCTGGTGGGGATGCGCTTGACAAGTTTATGGTCTTTATCGATATCGTAAACCAGCAAGCCATGCCCCCCGTATTCCAGATAGTTACGGATCCCCGGTACCGCCACGTACAAATACCGGTGCGGATCACGGAATTCATGGACGGGGCGTTCAGCCGCAGGAACCGGATGAATGGCATAAAAAGCCAGCCACCAGAGGTAAAATAAAATCATGATATTCAAAGGTAAGGAACTGGATGTAGAATTGTTGAATTGCGGAATTTTAGGGAACCGCACTCAACCTCAACCTTAACCTTAACCTCAACCTCAACCTCAACCTCAGCCTCAACCTCAGCCTCAACCTCCTCAGCCTCCATTTACAATCTCAATCATTTTCCTTAATATAGGCCCTCTTTTTACCTCATTTACTGAATTTGCACAATCGATTGAATATGCATTCATCAAAACACCGCCGTGATTTCCTTAAGCAGGCCGCTGCATTATCCTCTTTCTTTATCCTGCCGCGCCATGTCCTGGGGCGGGGTTTCCTGGCTCCCAGCGATGTCATCCAGCTTGGTTTTCTCGGGGCAGGCAAACAATCGGAAACCCTGATGAAACGATTCCTGGATACCAAGCAGGCCCGCATCCTGGCCATTGCGGATCCTCATAGGCTTAAATTGGATCGATTCCTGGGATGGCATCAAAAGCAGTATGCCGAAGCAGAAGCCTTGAAGGATCAGGCTTCCAATGAAGTACAGACTTATGAAAATTACCTCGAAGTGCTGCACCGGAAAGATATCGACGCCGTAGCGATCATCACCCCGGACCACTGGCATGCGGTCATGGCTATTCAGGCAGCCCGGGTGGGCAAGGATATTTATGGGGAAAAACCCCTGTCCCTTACTGTAAAAGAGGGAAGGGCCATGGTCGATGCCGTAAGAAAAAACAACCGGGTGTTCCAGACCGGGAGCATGCAACGATCCTGGCCAAATTTCAGGAAGGCCTGTGAACTGGTGCGCAACGGGTATATCGGCACCATTAAAGAAGTGCAGGTCAATATTGGGAATCCACCGAAAGCGGTCGATTTTGAGTCCGAACCCTTACCCGACCATCTCAACTGGCCCCTCTGGCTAGGACCAAACGATGCCCATATTTATCACCATTTTCTCGCGCCGCGCCTGGAAGACACCTTCTGGGCCAAATGGAGGGATTATATTCCCTTCGGGGGCGGGGGCATGACGGACTGGGGAGCCCATATGTTTGACATCGCCCAATGGGCGCTGGATATGGACGGATCGGGCCCCGTCAGGGTGATTCCGCCGACTACCCTGCCGGAAAGCGGGGAAATCCGCGGCCTGGAATACCATTATGAAAACGGGGTGATCATGAAACATTTTAATTTCGGTATAAACAATGCCGTCCGCTTTATAGGTACGACCGGCCAGATCGACATCAGCAGGCAGGTTTTTAACGTCCCCGAAAAATTAAAAGACCTTGAATTAAAAGGTTCGGACCTCAAATTGCCGGCTCCGGAAAATCACTATATCGATTTCATCCAATCCATGCGAACCCGCTCCAAACCGATCTGCGATGTGGAAATCGGTCACCGCACCGCCACGGTCTGCAATATCGGAAACATCGCTTACCAGCTGCGCAGGCCTCTGGAATGGAACCCGAAAAAAGAGCTGTTTAAAAAAGACAAGGAGGCCAATGCCCTGCTTACCCGGAAACATTGGGAGCAATATGCGGGCCTTAAGAACGCCTGATCAAAAAACCTATTCAAACCAGCATGAAGCCATCCATATCCAAAGATCTAAGCGACTCTTTTATTCTCACCGGACAACAACTGCTCTTTTTTAAGGAACACGGCTTTATCAAACTTAAGCAGGTCCTAAGCGAAGAGACGGTAAATTATATGAATGAGGTGATCTCCTCCGAGGTCCGGCGCCTCAATACCCAGCACCTTCCCATGGAAGAGCGGGACACCTACGGAAAGGCCTTTCTTCAGATCATGAACCTCTGGACCCAGTCCCCTTTGGTTAAGGAGATTGT
>Ga0116142_10001394_pt1 | contig 28948 bp, 17 predicted proteins | sample AD_UKC033_MetaG_FD_89785 | JGI IMG/M metagenome (GOLD analysis project Ga0116142, IMG submission 89785) | Active sludge microbial communities of municipal wastewater-treating anaerobic digesters from USA - AD_UKC033_MetaG | ecosystem: Engineered > Bioreactor > Anaerobic > Digestate | place: USA... | reverse complement strand
TTATATTGTAAAACATCCGGAAACCGGTAAATTTTTTCTGATTAAAGGCTCTAGAGGTATTAAACTTGAAAAATGTACTGATTATCTTTAAAATCACGTCACTTATTAAAATAATCCTATTTAAAATATATACCTATTAATTAATAGACAAAATTTACTTTAATTGCTTATATAAAACTTTCGATATCTTAGATGCTGTTCTTTTTGCAGTTTTTTCGCATAAATCTATAAAAACTTCTTCTTCCAATTCTGTATATGTAAATATTGTATTATCCTTATTAACTCCAAATACCCATTGAAAAAATGTTCTCTTATTACTAAACTTTTCTTCTTTTGATGAATATGCACTGCTAGATTTTAACAACTCATTGCCTCCATATCCGGAATAATTAATATCAAATTCGGCATTCGCATAACAACTTACAACATTATATACTTTTTGCGTTTCAGTAAGCGAGTCAACTGTTAAAACTTCAGTAGTAAACTCCTCATTAAAAATTAACTTCGTTATTATTACAGCAAATAATTTATCTGAAGTTGCCGGTTCCAAACGCATTGAATAAATATTGTGCCTTTCCAACTCTGATTCCAGCTCAGATAAAAATTTATTCTCGTATTTATCAGATTCATAATTACCTAAGTATTTAAATTCGCCTTCAGGAATCACAACACTATAAGGGCCATCTATCAGTACAAATGCAGGAGAATCTAAGTATCTTCCCATGGAACAAGAAATAAATAGCATACAAGCTATAATACAAATAAAAATTATAGACTTCTTTTTCATATCTCATGCAGTTGAATTACAAATATACTAAATAAATTAAACAAATGCTTATTTCTTATACTATTATCCAATATCCAATACAAATAATTGACTTTTTCCAACCCACTAATTTAAGCTAAAAAATACTTTTATTGAACAAATATACGATAATACATTATTATCATATTTACAAATAATAATTTAATATGAACTCTTTAACTGAAGCTATAAAATATTTTGATAAATTTTGATAAATATATTTTAAAATTACAAATTCTTATTAAAAAATACAGTACATTTGTAATTCAATATTTAGTATTGTTGTAAGAGTTAAGGTAAATTTGTTTTTGTAGTAAATAACATAAAATTATATTACTTCATAAGATTTAATCTTTTTAGCGATATAAAATGTTGAAAGACCAAAGAAAATAGAAAATAAAAAATAAAATATCTACTTAAGTTTAGTTTTATGAAAATTAAAAATTTAATCTTTTGCTGTCTGTTACTTCTTGTAATACAGACTTGTTTAAAGGCACAGTTATTATATAATAATGGTGTTACAATAACTATAACAAAAGGTGTTGTAGTTTATGTTGGAGGAACTGTACAGAACGAGAGTGGTCAAATTGCTGTTGACAATGTTTCCGGCACAAGTGAACTAGTTGTTATTGATGATTTTATCAATAATTCAACTGCAGGAGGTAGTGGTTACTACAGAGTTTATGGCGATTGGATAAACAATCTCACATTTAACGCTGGTACCGGAACAGTATTTTTGCAAGGTGGCAATCAAATACTTGGAGGTATTTCCTCAACTTATTTTTATGATTTAACATTAGATGGCACAGATGTTAAAACACAAACAATTCATCAGTATTGTACTCATATACTTGATTTAAATGATGTTGAATTAAGCACTGCAACGTTTGGTTTCTACATGCAAAATACTGATGTTGCTGCCATTGTTTTCGGTAATGGTTTTGTCTCAAGTTTGAATAGTGGATTTCTTTCTCGCAAAACTAATTTATCTCAAAATTATATTTTTCCGGTAGGATCAAGCGTTGGAACAGTCCGTTACAGACCTGTTGAGTTAAGACCAACGACTGTTACTGCCAATACTTATACAGTCAGAATGGCAAATGTTGATGCAACTACAGAAACTTTTGACCGTGATGCCAGGGAAGCAGATATTTGTGAAATAAATCCTTTGTTTTATCATCAGATAAACAGAACAGCTGGTACAGCAGCAACAGATTTAAATATATACTATGATAACGCAGCTGATGGAGTTTGGGAAGGCTTATCAAACTGGAGCACTACCCCTGACCAGTGGGAAATAATTACTGGAAGTACTATTACCACAGGTTCTCCTTTGTACAAAGCTACAAAATTAGCTTGGAACGACTTTTCACAAATACCTTATGCATTATATGCAACAGTTCCTGATGCTATTGCTGGAGGAGGGTCAGTTTGCGAAGGCGAAGACATTATGCTAACAGAAACCGGAGGCGATGCTGTGTCATGGTCATGGGAAGGTCCTGATGGTTTTACATCAACTGATCATAACCCTGTTATAAGTCCTGCTAGCTTAGCTTCCAATGGTTTTTATTCAGTAACTGTAACTAATGCACATGGTTGCACAAATTCAGATGGATTAACCATTAAAGTTGACGCAGCTGTTGATGCTACAATCACTCCTGCAGGTCCATTCTGCGAAACTAATATCCCGGTAACTTTAACAGCAGCATCTTCTGGTGGCACATGGTCTGGGACAGGAATTACGAATCCTGCTACCGGAGAATTTACCCCAACCGGAGCTGTAGGAGATAATATTATTACTTATAACGTTACAAATGGAGCTTGCTCTGATTCTGATACCGAAACTATTCACGTTGATGCTACTGTTGACGCTACAATTACTGCAGCAGGACCTTTCTGCGAATCTGCTTCTGCAGTTACATTGACTGCTGCTAGTGCCGGTGGAACATGGTCCGGTGATGGAATTACAAATCCTGCAACAGGTGAATTTACCCCCGGATCTGCAGCAATTGGAGATAATGTGATTACTTATGATATTGTCAACGGTGCTTGTTCAGATTCAGATACAGAAACTATTCATGTTGATTCTGATGTTGACGCTACAATTACACCTGCCGGTCCTTTATGCGAAACTGCATCTGCAGTAACATTGACTGCTGCCAGTGCAGGTGGAACATGGTCTGGTAATGGAATTACAAATCCTGCAACAGGCGAATTCACCCCCGGATCTGCAGCAATTGGAGATAATGTGATTACTTATGATATTATCAACGGTGCTTGCTCAGATTCAGATACAGAAACTATTCATGTTGATTCTGATGTTGATGCTACAATTACTGCAGCAGGACCTTTCTGTGAAACTGCATCTGCCGTAACATTGACTGCTGCCAGTGCCGGTGGAACATGGTCCGGAACTGGAATTACAAATCCGGCTACGGGCGAATTTACTCCTACTGGTGCTGCTGGAGATAATATTATTACATATGATATTTCAAATGGAGCTTGCACTGATAATGATACTGAAACTATTCATGTTGATACAGATGTTGATGCTACAATTACTCCTGCAGGTCCTTTTTGCGAAAGTGGAATTCCTGTAACTCTATTAGCTGCAAGTGCAGGTGGAACATGGTCAGGTACAGGAATTACAAATCCTGCTACCGGCGAATTTACTCCTACAGGTGCTGCCGGAGATAATATTATTACTTATGATATTACAAATGGAGCTTGCTCTGATAATGATACTGAAATTATCCATGTTGATACTGATGTTGATGCTACAATTACTCCAATAGGGCCATTTTGCACATCTGATGCTCCGGTTGCACTTGTTGCAGTAACAGGCGGAGGCATATGGGCTGGAACCGGAGTGACCGGCTCTAATTTTAATCCAAATTCTGCCGGAGATGGTACACACAATGTTACTTATAATGTTTCAAACGGAGCTTGTTCAGATAGTGACGATATTGATGTTGAAGTAAACGAAAACCCTGCAGTCCCGGTTACATCAGTTGACTGTACAGGTGGTGTTGATCAGGGAATTATCACTGTAACTTCACCTGTTGGTGCAGATTTCGAATATACTATTGACGGATCATATCAGGTAAGTCCTATTTTTGGCCCATTATTAAATGGATCTTATACTGTAACTGTGCAAGATATAACTTCAGGTTGTATAAGTGTTGGATCAGGAGATAATTTGGACTGTGGTTGCCCGACCCCAACAACATTAACACTATCTTCTTATGTTGGGAATACTTGCGGCATAGAACCTAAAACTGTGTCAGGTAATACATTTGGTGGAAGTGCCACTCAGGTTAACCTGGGACACAACGGTAACGGATCTCTTGACCAGACTACAATAGCAGTATCTCCATTTGAATTTACATATACTCCTGATGTAGCAGATATAGGAAATGTCGTAACCATAACTGTAACAACAGATAATCCTGAAGGGCCTCCTTGTTCCAGCAATGTTAAGACATATTTATTGACAGTAAAATCTTTGCCAAATGTTGTAGCAGGTAATTCTACTCCTGTTTGTGACGGTGGTTCGGTGACATTAACTGAAACCGGCGGAGTTGCTATATCGTGGGCTTGGGAAGGACCTAACCTTTTCTCCTCATCAAATCATAATCCTGTTATTTCAGGAATATCACCTGCAAATAGCGGTAATTATGTAGTTACCGTTACTGGTATCAACGGCTGTACAAATTCAGACGATGTTGATATTACAGTAAATCTAAATCCCGTTATTACACTTGGCAGCAACTCTCCAATATGTGAAGGTGATGATATTCATCTTACAGAAACCGGAGGAGAAGCTACATCATGGGTATGGACAGGACCGAATGGTGCAGTTCCTTCAGTTCAAAATCCTGATATTCTTGCAGCTGTTCCTGCTGATGGCGGATTATATACAGTCGTCGTTACGGACATTAACAGTTGTACCAGCACTGACAATATTACGGTAGTGGTTGATAATGATGTTGACGCTACTATAACAACAACAGGTCCATTCTGCGAAAATGAAGCTGTTGTTACACTTGCAGCTATAACTGCCGGTGGCGTATGGTCTGGAACAAGTGTTTCCGGTAACACATTCGACCCGTCAATCGGAGAAGGTGATTATACCATCAGTTATGTTGTTACTAATGGAGTTTGTTCAGACAATGATGATGTCGTTCTTCACGTTGATGAAGTTACAGACGTTACTATTACTGCTGCCGGGCCATTCTGCGAAACCGGACCTGCTGTAATACTAACCGCTGCAACTCCTGGTGGAACATGGTCAGGTAATGGTATTTCAGATCCTGCGACAGGTGAATTTACTCCGGGTGATGCAAACATAGGAGTTAATACGATAAGTTATGTAATAATTAATGGAGCTTGCACGGATACTGATACAGAAGATATTACTGTTGATGAGCTTATTGATGCGTCTATAACAACAACAGGTCCTTTCTGTGAAAATGAAGGTTCTATAACACTATTATCAGTTAATCCAGGTGGTACATGGACAGGAACAGGAGTTACAGGAAATACTTTTGATCCTTCAATCGGAGAAGGAGATTACAATATTAATTATGAAATTATTAATGGAACCTGTTCCGATGATAATGATGTTCTTCTGCATGTTGACTCTGAAGTTGATGCTACAATTACTCCTATCGGACCATTTTGCGGATTTGATGGTTGTGTAGCTCTTGTTGCTGCTACTCCAGGTGGAGTATGGTCAGGAACAGGTGTTATAGGTAATAATTTCTGTCCAAGTGTTGCAGGTGAGGGCATATGGACAATTGACTATGATGTTTCAAACGGAGCTTGTTCAGATAATGATGATATTAACATTACAGTAAATGAAAATCCAACAGCTCCTGTTACAAGTATTGACTGCTCAGGTGGTGAAGATCAGGGAATTATTACTGTTACAGCACCTTTGGGAGCTGATTATGAATATTCAATTGATGGCAATTACCAAGCCGGAGTAACATTTGGTCCGCTTACAAATGGAAACTACACAGTAACAGTAGAGGATGTTACTACCGGTTGTACAACCGAAGGCACTCCAATTACTTTGAATTGCGGATGTGATAACCCTCCTACACTTTCATTGTCAGCAAATACAGGTAATTTATGTCCGAACTCTGATATTACAGTATCAGGCAATACTTTTGGAGGTAGTGCAACTCAGGTTGATTTAATTCATAACGGAGAAGGCTCACTTGATGTCGCTTCAGTTACAGTATCTCCTTTCAGTTTCACTTACACACCTGCTCCGGCTGATGCGGGAACAACTATTACGATTACTTTAACAACCGACAATCCGGACGGAGCACCATGCGTTGCTGCAGTTCAGACATATATACTAACCGTATATTCTGATGTTCCTTCAGTTATTGCTGGCGGTAATTCTCCAATTTGCGTAGGAGAGAATATAAATTTATCAGAAATAGGTGGTGATGCAATTTCATGGGACTGGGAAGGTCCTAACGGATTTACTTCTGATGAACACAATCCTGAAATAACTGCTGCCACTATTGCTGCAGGTGGTTTATACACAGTCACTGTTACTGACATTCATGGCTGCGAAAACTCAGATGATGTTACGATAACTGTAAATGACTTACCTGCTGTTCCAGTTGCAACAACAGATTGCAGCGGTGGTACGGATAATGGTATTATTACTGTTACCTCTCCGCTAGGAGCTTCCTATGAATACTCAATAGGTGGAGGTTTCCAGGCTAGCCCAATATTTGGTTCTTTAGCTAACGGTAATTATACTATTACAGTAAATGATATTAACACTGGCTGTTCTGTTGCAGGAAATGTGATAAATCTTGATTGCAGCGGATGTTCCAATCCAACCACTCTTGCTTTGAGTGCTGATTCTGATGCAACTTGTGTTGAAGATGTTTTAACTTTAAGTGGAAACACCTTTGGTGGTAGTGCCACTCAGGTGACTTTAAGTCATGACGGAAATGGAGATATTGACCAAACAACAATCAGTACATCCCCATTTTCATTTACTTATACTCCTGACATTTCAGATGCCGGAAATACAGTTACTATTACAATAACAACTAATAATCCTGTTGGTGATCCTTGTGTAGCTTCAATTGAAGAATTTGAACTGACAGTATATGATATTCCAACAGCTAACGTTGGAAGTAATTCTCCAGTTTGCCAAGGTGACGATATTAACCTTACCGAAACAGGAGGAGATGCTGTAAACTGGGCATGGACAGGTCCTAATAGCTTCACATCAAATGATAATAATCCTGAAATTACGGAAGCAAGTCTTTTAGCAACCGGAACATATTCAGTAGTAATTAGTGATGCAAATGGTTGTACGGCTACAGACAATATTGATATTACTATTATAGAAAATGTTGATGTTGAAATTACAGATCCAGGAATTTTCTGTTCAGATGCAAGTGCTGTTGACCTCGAAGCTATTCCTGCCGGTGGTGTTTGGAGTGGTGATGGTGTTAATCCGGTTACAGGAGCATTTGATCCGGGTGTATCAGGAATTGGAAATATTGAAATAACATATACTATAGGTGGTTCATGTGGAGGAACAGATGTAATTTTCATTACGGTAATTCCTAGAGCTGATGCAGAGATAACCAATCCTGGAACCATTTGTCTTGATGGTAGTACCACAGATCTTGAAGCTACTCCTGCTGGCGGTTTATGGAGTGGTGACGGCGTTGATCCACTTACAGGAACTTTTGATTCAAATATTTCAGGAGTTGGAAATATTGAAATAACATATACAATAGGCGGCTCATGCGGTGATGCTGACACAATTCACATTACAGTATTGCAAAGAGCCGATGCCAGTATAACCGACCCTGTTGATTCTCTATTTGTAATTGATCCTGCTGTTATGTTTACCGCTGAACAAATCGGTGGTACTTGGTCAGGAACTGCTATAAATGAATTTACTGGTGAGTTTTCTCCTCAAGATGCAGGGATTGGCAGTTACTGGATATTTTATACCATTTCAGGTGTTTGTGGAGACATAGATAGCACTTTAGTAGCTGTATTGCCGGAAATAATACCTGACCTTCTTATACCGGATGTTCTTACACCTAATAATGACGGATACAATGATACCTGGAGAATTCAGGGAATAAAAGCATTCGAAGATGTTGACATTGTGATTTTCAATCGCTGGGGAGACGAAGTATTTATGTTCACAGGAACAGGAAATGCTTATGCCGAAGTTCAAAATCAATGGGACGGAATGAGAAATGGTAAAGAGCTTCCATTTGGTACATACGTTTACGTTTTAGTTTTAAATAATGAAGACACATATAAAGGAACTGTAACAATAATAAGATAAAACATACAAATATGAAAAAAATAATTTTAACAATATTCGTTAGCAGTTGTCTGGTTTTATCAGCATTTTCACAACAATTGCCGCTGTATAGCCAGTACATGTTTAACAGAGTTCTGCTTAATCCTGCCGTTACCGGCAGCGAAGGAGGTGTTGCACTTCGTCTCACTGCGCGACAGCAATGGGTTGGAATAGAAAATGCCCCGTCAACACAAATTTTAAGTGGTCATCTTAGATTAAACAATGGTACCATGGGAGTTGGCGGTGTTGTTTTTGCAGACAGATTCGGTCCTGAATCCCGTATCGGAATACAAGGTAATTATGCATATATCTTACCTGTTTTCCGTGAAGAAGCCAGTCTTGCTTTTGGCTTGTCAATTCAGGTATTTCAATATCAGATGAATTACGCAAATTTCACATCACTCGATGCTGACGACCCTGTATTAAACTACACTAAAGAAAATAGTTGGCTACCCGAAAGTGATTTTGGTATGTATCTTTATGCTGATAAATATTTTGCCGGTATTTCTGCCAACCAAATGATTGAACTACCTGTAAAAATTGGAGGAGAGTCTGTAGAAGTTAACTCCTTGCTTCGTCATTACCATTTATTAGGTGGATATAAATTCACCTTGACTGAAGCTTTTGATATAGAGCCATCAACTTTATTAAAGGGAACGTTTAAAACACCTTTTCAGGTTGATATAAATGTCAAAGGGATATATCAGGATGATTATTGGCTTGGGTTCTCATATAGAAGTTCAGGTGATATTATTGCTATGCTTGGATTAACATACAAAGAATTCATTTTTGGATTTGCATTTGATTATGCCACATCCAGACTATCACACTATCAAAGCGGCACATACGAGGTTATGCTGGGATATAACATTCCTCTTAGAGGTCCTATGAATAGAAGCCGGTTATAAGAAACAAATAGCAAATAACAAATGACAAATAAACAAATAACACGAAATACGAAATACGAAATACGAAATACGAAACAAAACAAAAAGTAACAAATTAAACATGATAATTATGAAAAATCTAATTTTTAAGAATGCAAAAAACAGTAACTTACTTATGTTAAGTTTATTTTTTACGGTAATACTGTTTTCCTTTCAGGCAAATGCACAAAATGTCGGTGTTAATACAAGTACTCCGGATGCATCAGCTATGCTTGATGTAGTCTCAACAAACTCTGGAGTTTTAGTACCACGTCTTACGATGGTTCAACGTGATGCTATAGTTAGTCCTGCAACAAGTTTGTTAATTTACCAGACAGATAACACTCCGGGTTTTTATTATAATTCGGGGACACCTGCCGCTCCGGTATGGATTATGATTGGTAGTGGAGGTGCTGCCGGAGAATGGACAGATGCAGGCGATTATCTACATCCTAACGAAAACACAAATGCACAGGTTTGGGAAGATAATGCAGATTATGGCTTTTATTATTCCGGTGAAGCTGAATATCCGGGATGGTTTGAGAGTACTGAAACAGGAGTTGATAATGTTGGTGTTGCTGGTATATGTGCAAATACTGACTATTATGGTTATGGAGGTATGTTTTTGGGTGGTTATATAGGTATAGAAGGATTTACAATTCCAATTGGAGGCGATGAATACTTTGGAGTTTACGGATATGTTGACGCCACAGGTAGTTCCGGTGATAATAACGGAGTTTATGGCACTGTAGATGGTGGAACAGGAACGAACTTTGGTGTTTATGGCTCAGCATTTAATGGAGCTACCAACTATGGTGTTGTTGGTGATGTTAGTGATGACGAAGGTTTTGCAATTTATGCACTTAATAGTGATTTAAGTGGTACAGGTATTCTTGCACGTGGAAATAACGCAGGAGGTGCCTACTTAACCGGGGGATCAGGAATAGCTGCCTCGGGAACAGGTATAGGCGTTTATGCAACAGCAACTGATGCAGATGCAAGTGCATTTTACGGAAATCTTACTGCAGCTACAGGTTTTGCAATGGACGGTAGAAATGCTGATCCTATAGGTACAGGAATTATTGGCGTTGGTAATGGTTCGATTGTTTACGTTGCAGTAGATGGTGCCGGGGGCGTTTTTAATGGAGACGATGGTTTGCATGCCTACGCAAATGCTAGTGATGGTACAGGAATAGTTGTTGTTGGAAATGATTGTCCAAACATGTATGGCCTAACTGCAGGTACAGGCATTGCCGCTTCTAGCACCATTGCCGGGGTTTACGGATGTGGTAATCCAACTGCAGGCTCAGTAGGTATTTATGGAGATAGTAAAGCAACCGATGGAGCTGGTGTATTTGGAGTTAGCTCAAACATTGGTATTTTTGGCAAAGGTAATACCACTGCGCAATCTTACGGCGTTTATGGGACATCTGATGCAACTGATGGGATTGGTGTTGTCGGTTATTCATATGTAGGTGTACGTGGACAGACTACCGACTTAATTAATGGTTGGGGTGGATATTTTACAGGGGATCTTGGTGCCTCACAAGATGTATATGGTTCAGCAAAATATTTTCTTATTGACAATCCAGCTAAACCTGATACTGAATTATTACGTCATACATGTATTGAATCAGACGAAGCTTTGGTTATGTATCGCGGAAAAGTACAAATAGATGAGACAGGTAAAGCTACAGTAGAAATGCCTTCATATTTTTCCGCTCTTACAAAAGAATCAGAGGCTACCGTTCAGATTACCTGCATTGGACAGCCATTTGGAATTGGATACGAATGGAATAGTGATTATAACTCATTTGTTGTTTATGGAGATGCCAACAGAGAAATATCATGGATGGTTATGGCAGACAGGGATGATCCATATATGCAGCAAAACAGAAAGCCTGCAATAATCGAGAAAGATGGTAGTGATAAAGGCTATAAAGCTGGTTATTATATTCATCCCGAGTTATACGGACAACCAAAAGAAAAGAGTTATACAAATCTTTGGAATACAGCTGACAGAGCAAAATTACCTGTTGTAAAAGATGTTACAGTAACTGAAAAAGTTAAAGAAACTCCAAATGAGGGTAAGACCATTAACAGAGCTGCTGATGTTCAAACTCCGGATATGACAAAGAAAAAACCAAATATTAAAAAGTAATTGCTAAATATTATAACTATGAAAACGGGGTTAATTCAGCCCCGTTTTTTATTATCAATAATCAAAACCAGTTTTATTAAAAATTATATAACCAAGATGTACCATGTAGTACAATCTTATACTTTCGGTTTCATAATAATTAACGCTAAAAGATAAAGGACCTACAGGAGAATTATAGACCAATGCAGCCGAACCCATAAGGTGGATATATGAAAAAGGCTCGCTGTAATAAGCTTTATATACCCTGTCCCAAGGCTCTTCCTTTAAAATTTTCTGATATGGAACAAAGGCATAAGCTTCTAATCGAAGATTAAAACGATCTGTAAACATGATAATTGGTTTTATTCCAACAGCTAAATATGTATTTGCTCGATAGTTCGGAATAAATAAAGTTTTACTATTTGGAGTAGGTGTAAATGCCGGAGCTGACAATAGACTCGAATAGTAATTTCTAAATAACCGCTTATTAGTTAACATCAACTCGGCATGTAATCCAAAAGTAAAATGTTTACTTAGTTTATTGTAGGAATCCGAAAGCAAATGAAACTGCATCCAACTCATCTCATGAGTAAATAAAGATTCAACAGCAGTTGTTGATCCCGGAATATTTGATTCTGTCCCGAATACATATCTAAAACTTACTAGATTATGTACCCCTTTGTTTGGATATTGTTTATAATTAAGATTATTTCTTACTATACTCAAGTGAGCAGTAGTATATGAAAATCCGGTAAAATCGGCGGTGTCTGTTTGCAAAAAATTTGAAACCTGATAATAATCAAGATTGTTGAATCCGGCTGCAAACCCTGCTTTAATTATAGAATATCGGCTTAATGGAGTAAATATATCAGCTCTACTATTCGTCTCAAAATTAACTATGTAAGGTTGTCTAAAATCCAAAGAAAGCCACCTTGAATTTCCCTTATAAAAATCATAACGATTTATATTTGCCGATATTTCTAATGCTAAAGGAAAATAAAACGGAAAATCAAATCTGCCTGAAATGTGGAAAGAATTATAAAAACGTCCAAAATACAAATTTGAGTTTAAAAGTATTGACATTCTGTTCAGAATCTTATAATTCACGCCTACAAAGCCATTATTAGAATACCCTGTTGAAATTCCTGCTCCAAAAAACACATCCATCCTTTTCTCTTTTTGGATATCAAGAAAAACATCAAAAAATCCGGTTGTGTCATTATATCTTGCAAAGGGAGTTGCCCTTTCAATCTGAAAATCTGAAATCAGTTTATAATATTCTGACTCTAACTGCTTTAAATTTAGTTTATCTGACTGTCTTTTAAAAACATGATTAACGTAATCCTTTTCGAAATTATCGAGTCCTTTTATATAAACCTTATCAAACAACAAAAATGGTAATCTTTCCTGATAGAGTTTACGATTAGACTGTAGCTCATCCGGATTTCGTCTTCTTACTGGTAAGCGATTTTGTATACTGTCAATTATAAGATTACATGCATCATATCCGGTTAATATTAGTTCATCTGCCTTATGAAAATCAAGCAAACTTATATTTCCAAAGTCAATTTTTAATGTTATTCCTTCTTCAGGCGGCACAACATATTCTTTCTCCTCGCCCATAACTAAGTTTTCTATCTGCCTCATCAAATTATCTGCATCAGGTTTATGAGAATAATTAGTCACCACAACCCCAATAATGAAGTCCGGATTAAACTCATTCCTCATCACGTCAACAGGAAAATTATTATAAATTCCGCCATCAAAATATAAAACACTATCTATTTCCACAGGTTTGAAATACAAAGGAAAGGTCATCGAAGCTCGAATTGCAGAGCCCAAATCTCCATCTCTAAAAATCACTTCTCGGTTGCGATAAATATCTGAAGCCACGCATCTGAAAGGTACAAATAAACAATCAAAATCATTATTTGCCCCGGCAGTATATTTTGCAAAATACTCAAGTATTCCAAAATCCATAGGTTGTGTAGCCACTAAATTGGTTGGAAGCACAATAGAAATACTGCTATCTCGCCTTGTCAGACCAAATCTAAATGCTGATGCATCAGTTGTTAATGTTTTAAAATAATAAAAATGTTTTTCAGGAATAAGCCCTTTGTAATAATTATAAAATCTTTCTTCTTTAAACATTGCCTCCATCTCGTCAGGACTGAGACCACTGGCATATAATCCACCAACTATAGCACCTATTGACGTCCCGACTATATAATCTATTGGAATATTATTTTCTTCTAAAGCTCTTATCACTCCAATATGAGCCAAACCCTTTGCCCCGCCACCACTTAAAACCAAACCCACAGTCTGAGATGACAAACTAAATCCGGTTAAAAGCAAGAAAAACAAAGGGAACAACATATTTTTCATCAAACTCCTCATATCAATAGTTTTACCTTTATAAATATACGAAATTCTTCTTTCCTTTTCAATGAATTGTTAATAAATAAACAACTTATCTTTAATTATAATTATCGCCAATATTTTATCTAACATTCATTGATAAAATATGTTTTAGATTTATTCGGGAATTTTGCAAATTTGCATAAAAATATTAGAGGTGTTCACAAAAATAAAATCATACTTTTCGCTTATAAAATTCAGCCATACGGTTTTTGCTATGCCTTTCGCTTTTCTTGGATTTTCTTTAGCAATTCTACAAGAACCTGATTCTTTCGAATGGGCTTCACTGGTTTTTGTGATTTTATGTATGATATTCGCCCGAAATACTGCAATGTCGTTTAACCGTTTTTGTGACAGGGATATTGATAAAAAAAATCCAAGAACAACAAAACGCGAAATTCCAAGTGGAAAAATCAGCCTTAAAAACTCAATTATATTCACAATAATTAATGCTATCTTATTTATTATTTGCTCAGGATTCTTTAACAAAACAACTCTATTCTTGTCCCCTGTGGCATTATTTATTATCCTGTTTTACAGTTATACCAAGAGATTCACTTTTCTGTCACATTTCGTACTGGGAATAAGCCTTGCTATTGCACCAGCCGGAGCATATCTTGCCATAACCGGACATTTAGATTTTGCTGTAATAATTCTTTCTGTGTGTGTATTTTTATGGACTGCAGGATTTGACATACTTTATTCTTTGCAGGACGAAGAGTTTGATAAAGCAAATAATTTATTCTCAATACCTGCAAGATTCGGAAGAGTTAATTCGCTTGTTATATCTGCTTTGGTTCATTTTATTTGTAGTGCAGGAATTATATATATAAATATCTTATTACAAGCTGGTTATCTTATGTGGACCGGAACTGCCATCTTTATAGCTCTTCTTATCTACCAGCATTTGATTATTAAAAAGCATGACATTTCAAGGATTAACCTTGCATTTGGCACATTGAACGGTATCGCATCAGTAATCTACGCAAGCCTAGCAATAATAGAAATTTTTTATACTGCCTGAATAATCAACATTGCATAAAGAAAGAATCTGATTATTCTAAATATCCCCAGATAGGTAAGTCTGACTAGAGGAAATTTCATTAATCCTGCCAAACTGCAAACAATAGCATAAGGTAAAGGAAATAGTGCTGCAATAACAATAAAAATGCCTCCCCACTTTTTGATTTTATCTATATGACTTGCATATAACTTTTCAACTCTGACTTTTACTTTTGGAATTTTCCTAATTAATGCGCCCAGAAAATAAGCAATAAATCCACCAACATAAGATATAACACCTAATAAACCAACCATAAGGTAAAAATTAGGCATCTCACTCACCCATAATATAAAAATATCTGGAGGTATCATACCCATAAAACTTTCTGATAAAAGAAAAAATAACAAAACAATGTAAAATGGAAAATTCTCGATTAAAAACTGTGGGATATCGCTAATTTTTATAATAAAAGTATTAAGAATTAAGGCTGCAATAATTATTACGGCAATAATTATTATTACTTTAATAAAATTGCTTAACACAAACGAATATAAACCTGATGATTTGTAGTAACGATAATATATATTAAAAGAATTAAATATATTTCGCCTTTGCCTTTTCATGCTGCAAAAATGCATAAATAATTCTATAAATAATAGAAAATTTGTACGATTTAATAAGTTTATTCTTTAAAATTATTTAAGGCATATTTCTTGACAAATTAAATAATTTAATAATTATTATCACGTTGTATTTAAGGTTAATGAATTTTAAAATATATTTGTCAATAATATATTTATGTTAAAAGTCTTTAAAATATTATTCCCTCTATTGTTAATGTCTTGCATTATACATTCTCAGTCTAATATACAATATTGCAATGATATAAATAATAAGAAAATTGAGAAGAATTTTAACAAAGCTGTTGATCTTTACGTAGGTGGCCAGTTAGATGAAGCAGAAGTTATTCTGGCAAAGGTTGTTGATGAAGAACCCGAATTTACTGAAGCTTGGGCAGTTATAGCAGAAATAAATTATTCAAGATATAAAACTGCAGTAAATTCTAAGTCGAAAACTGTAAGCTTCAACAACTATATAAAATGTCTCGAAAAAATTGTTGAAACTTGTCCACGCTATAATGATTTTTCAGTAAATTATACATTAGGTAAAATATACTTCGAAAGCGAAGATTTTGAAAAATCAAAAAAATATATAAATCAGTTTGTTACAAATACAACAAAAAGAGATGCAAATTATTCTGATGGCTACAACACCATTAAATATATAGATGAATATCAGCAAATTATTTTAAACCCGGTGCCATTTAAACCAATTATTGTTGAAGGCGTTTCAACTATTAATGATGATTATCTTCCTATAATTTCACCCGATGGAAGTCTGGCTTTTTTTACTCATGCCTATATGAAAAAAGATATTAATTCCATATACGGAGAAAAATTCACGGAAGAATTTACAGTTGCCAGAGCTATGGATGAAAGCGGGACGAAATTTTCAAATGGAGAGCCCCTGCCCTATCCTTTTAATACAGGTAAAAATCAAGGAGCTTCCTCTATAACAATTGATAATAGTATTCTATATATTACAATATGCGAATTCGTTAGCCGTGATTATGACAACTGCGACATCTATTACTCTGTCAGAAAAAATAACGGGTGGTCAGATTTAGTAAATATGGGACCACACATTAATGGGATATACACTTGGGAAAGTCAGCCTTCAATATCATCTGATGGTAAGACACTTTATTTTGCCAGTATTAGACCAGAGAATATAGGATTTGATCCCAATATTCCTACTTGTGACATTTGGTATTCAACAAAAAATGATGATGGCACCTGGACCAAAGCTCAAAATTTAGGCACAACAATTAATACTTCTGGTAATGAGAAATCTCCATTCATTCACTCTGATAGTCAAACACTTTATTTTTCATCAGACGGACACAAAGGTGTAGGTGGATTTGATATCTTCTTTACTAAATTCAGAGATAATAAATGGACATTTCCAATAAATATCGGATATCCTATTAATACAAAAAATAATGATCTTGGTTTTGTTGTAAATACTCAAGGCACAAAAGCTTATTTTGCCAGTAATAAATTTGATGGAATGGGTGGCTGGGATATATATTCTTTTGATTTGTACCCCGAAGCCAGACCTGAAAAAGTGTTTGTTGTCAAAGGTAAATTGATTGATGACAACGGGAGTGCTATTACAGAAGCCAAACTAGAAGTCAAAAATGTAAGAACCGAAGAAGTTTCTCAAGGCCTTGTTGATTCCGAAACAGGACATTATGCAGTAGCTGTTACAACAGAAAAGGACACTCATGATGATTATTTAATGGTTGTAAAAAAAGAAGACTATAGCTATACTTCTGCTTTAATTGAAACAACTGATTCAATATTTGTTAAACCAGTAGAAATTAGTTTTGAAGTAAAACCTATCGAAAAAGGAAAAGCAGTAGAACTTAGAGATATTTACTATGCAACTGCCTCATATGAAATTGATAAAAAAAGTCTTGCTGTTTTAGATGGATTCATTGAATTTCTTATTGAAAACCCAAGCATACAAATTGAAATAAGAGGGCATACCGACAATATAGGCAGTGTGCAAACTAACATGACATTATCCACAAACAGAGCAAAATCTGTATATGATTATCTTGTACAAAAAGGCGTCAGTAAAAACAGATTAAGGTATCAGGGTTTTGGTCCTAATAAACCTATCGCGACAAACGATACCGAAGCCGGAAGATCAAAAAACAGAAGAACAGAGTTCTATATTCTTTCAAAATAAAAACCTCAGTTAAACTAATAACTGAGGTTTTAATATCAACTAATACATTTAAAATTCTTTACGAAACTCGTTCACTTCTAGTCTTTAATGACACCAATACTAAAGTAATAAAGGATAAAGGAATTGAAACAATGCCCGGATTATCTAATGGGAATATAGCTGCTGTTTTAGCCAAGCCATACATTTCAAACATTGTTGGTGACAACAATATTAAAATTATGGATGAAAATACACCCATCATAATTGATGCAGCAACGCCCTTACCTGTAGTCTTTTTCCAAAAAATAATCATTATTATCGCAGGCAAATTTGCAGATGCTGCAACAGCAAAAGCAAGTCCTACTAAAAATGAAACATTCATACCTTTAAAAACAATACCTAAAATAATTGCAATAATACCTACTGAGAATGCTGCAAATTTTCCGGCACGAACCTTATTCTTATCTGTCATTTGTTTATTTAAATATTTATCCATAAAATCGTGGGCAATAGCTCCAGATGATGCGACTATAAGTCCTGAAACTGTTCCTAAAACAGTTGCAAATGCAATTGCTGATATTATAGAGAAAATACCTATTCCAAAAGATTTAGCTAATAATGGTCCTGACATATTTGAACTTGCCATATCGTTAACACCATTAACCATAGCACCTAACCCTAAATACAAAGTAAGAATATAGAAAAATCCAATTGCAGCAATTGCAACAATTGTTGACTTACGAGCTGCACGCTGACTAGGTACAGTATAGTATCTTATCAATACATGAGGCAAGGCAGATGTACCCATAAATAAGGCTAACATTAAAGATAGAAAATTGAGCTTTTCCCAAATTGTTCCTTTTGCAATTTTAAAAATTACTCCAGGTTTCATTATTTCTTTTCCAGATACAATTTTAGGGTAAAATACAGTTATCTTCTGATCAGCTGTTTTAACAATTGACTTTTTATAAATTATAATATCGCTGTCTTCAACCTTTGTCAAAAAGTTAAATGGATTTAAGGGTCCTGTGCTATTAACTTGTTTACCGTCAGACACTAATTTATGAATATGCCCTACCTGATAAAATTTACGTTCCGATTTAGGAGCTCCATTGTACAGCAAGTCACCTTCTGCAGATTCGGATATTGACAATGATTCCTCTAAAACCACACTATTCCCCTCTCCTCTTGAAACCCTGTACCAACGATCATAATCTTCAACTTTAATCTTAACGAACTCATTTTTCCCCTCTAAATCAGAAATTATATCCGAAGAACACACAACAGTTTCATCATCAGGAATTATTTTTTCACCATCTACTACAGCAGTATATTGTTTGAACTGATGATAACCATCATAAGGTGTTGTTTCAAGACCTTTTCTTAATATCATTATCGTCAGTATCAATGTAACGATAATCAACAATCCACCTTTAATAAATTGCACATAAGTTGTTGATGTCATACCGGCGGTAGCAACAATCAGAATTACTATTGATCCTACAATTACTACACCTACCCAGTGAGGCAAACCTAACAATGGAACAACAAGATCCCCGGCACCAACCATTTGAGGAATAAGATAAAACAATGAAACCACTAATGTCGAAATGGCTGCAGTTAACTTCACAGGTCTTGAATTAAACTTACTGTCTAATGCGTCAGTAAATGTAAATTTACCCATTCTCTTTAATGGCTCGGCAACCACAAACAATGCAACAACCCAACCGGCTAGGTAACCAATAGAATATAAAAATCCATCAAAACCGGCATAGGCAATCATACCACATATTCCTAAAAAGGATGCTGCCGACAAATAGTCACCTGCAAAAGCAACACCGTTAACTCCCCAGTGAATATTCCCACCGGCTGCATAATAACTACTTGCACTTTTTGTTTTTCTTGCAAAATAAAATGACAGGCCTAATACTAAAGCCACAAATGATAAAAATATTATCACTGCCCATATAGAAACATCGTAAATCATACCTGGCCTCCTTCCGTATTTAATTTATCTTCTAATCTCGAACAGGCAATATGGTAAAAGAATCCCATTACAATTGCCAAAAGAATTAAAGAAAATCCGTAAACTACTGCCAGATTAAGGCCAAAAGCAATACGGGTTCCGGTAAAATCCGGATAGAATAAACATAACGCAACAAAAATTACGTAAAACATCAAATAGATAAAGAAGAACTTTAATCCCAACTTGGATTTTCGGTTTGCGGATTTGTCTTCTTTTAACTCAGCTGCAGATCCATGTAACATTGTTAAAATTTTTTAGTTAATAATAAAATTATTATCACCGTTTTGCGGTTGCCAAATTTATAATTTATAGTCTTTATTTAATGTTTCGTTAAGTTGTAATGTAACATTGTTTTATATCAACTTTTTATGTAATTTTGAAAAAAATAAGTTAATGAAATTTAATAAAAATATCAATTGCGATCATTGTCAACTTAAATGTGACATATACCAAGCTCTTCAAGACAGTACAGATGACTTTTCGTGTATAAAACCTTTACATGTACACTACGAACGTCATGAGTATATATGTAAACAAGGGAGTCCTGTATCCCATGCAATATATCTTGTAGATGGGTCTGCAAAATTATTTATAGAAGGATTAAATAATAGAAATATAACTTTATATATAATGAAACCGAAAACATATATAGGTTTGTTATCCTTTTTCGAAACTCCATACTATAGCTATTCGGTAAAAGCACTGGAAAATTCTCAGATATGTATGATCGATTTAGATTGTATAAAAAAGTTATATATAAATAATCATAATTTTCTACTCAAATTAAATAAAGCCTTTGGCAAATCAGTTTCGTCAATACTGAGTAAAATAATAACATTAAATCAAAAAAATATTAGGGGAAGGATTGCAGACAGTCTGCTTTATCTTTCAGATTTATACAAATCCGATTCTTTTGAAATGCTCTTATCTCGTAAAGAGCTGGGAGAATTATCTGCAATCTCAGAAGAGAATGCTGTGCGGATTTTATCTGAGTTTAGAAAAGAAGGTATAATTGATGTTAAAGGAAAAAGAATAAGTATTCTTGATAGGAATTTAATTACCAAAATATCAGAAGTTGGCTAATTTATTATAGAGTACCTTTAAAGTCGAAACTCAATCTGGATAACATCGTATTAATGTTCGACAGTATTTTCTTAATCATAGCCTGATCTAACTCGCTAAAATTTCGTGTATTGATTAGGTTATCAGGGCTTATATTATTTTTAATCAATGTCGCCTGATGATTTAATCTGATAATTCCAAGTATGTCAAAAGCCTGACTAATATTTTTGTATGTCGATTCTGTAAGAATTTCGCTTTGATAAAGCTTTTTTAACCTCTCTGTCGTATTAACTTCATTGATACCATATTTCAATGCATATATTCTTGCAAAGTTAACAATCGGCATAATTGTTTCTTTAATATTTACTGTTTCAGGAGGGGCTCCGGCTGTTTCGAGCAGAATATTGCCCCAGAAATTTACCTGAGGCTTTAATTTTAAATTATTTTGGGTTAACAAAAATAAATATGCCGGATTTTGTTTAGTCTGAATATCAATATATTCGCGTAATTCATTAACAAATTTCTCCTCGCCGTATGTTAGCCTGAAATCGAAGAAAATACTTATTTCTAAAAGATCTTTTGCGTTTCCGTTATTGATCCATTTTGAAAAGTACTTTTTCCATACTGACAAGGATTGACAATACTCCGGATTCTTTGCCATAATTCCGCCTTTACAATAATTATAGCCAATAGAGTTCAAAGAATCTGAAATAAATTCGGCTAAATCTTTAAAATATTGTTTTATCTCCAAACTCTCAGTATCTTCATAAATAATTGCGTTATCCTGATCGGTGTAAAGAGTTTGCTCCCTCCTACCTTCGCTGCCCATAGTAATAAAAGCAAATGGTATGGGTTCTTTTCCAAACTTAGTTATACCGATTTCAATTATTCTTCTACATATCAGATCTGATATAATTGACAGATGATTAAAAATAACAGACGAATTAGTATTAACTTCAATTAAAGGAATTATCGCAGAAATATAATCCTTATATATTTGTTTTAGATCAGTAATATCATTTGTATTTTGAACACTATTGATAATTTTAACGGGTAAAAACTCATTAAAAAGGAATAGCTCTTTTCGTGTTATATAACCTGTAATCTTTTCTCCTTCACCTTTAAGAAATAAAATTGTGTTTTCATTATCAGAAAATAACGGCAACAAATTTAAAACAGGATTAGTTTCATAATAAACTAGCAAAGGAGATTCCATTACCTGAAATGCTTTTAGGTTACTAATCTCATTTTCGTTTAATAAGCCTTTTCGTATATGTTTATCAGAAATATAACCTAATTCTTCATTATCAGGACCATACACTATCGTTGTACTTACATCAGATTTAATCATAGATTCTATCACATCCAATATTGGTGAATTGTAAAAACAGGCTCCTGCTTTTACAGCTATATTTATCGCCGGTTGCGACAATAGCTGCATATATTTTGTAAACTCACTATTGACATTATCTGATTCCTTATTCATTTGAGCTGTAATGTCCTGTATAATTCCATCACAAAATCTTGGACCCTTTAAATCGTTTACAACAACTAACGAAACAGAGGCATAAATAAATTTACCCTGTTTATTTCTTAGTTTTATAATCCTATTCTTAATAAAGCCATTCTTAAGCAAATTACTTTTAAAATTTAATTTATCTTCCTTATCAACAAAGAAATCAAGAATATACATTCCCGAAATTTCATCAAAGACCTTATATCCTAATATTTGCAGTGCCGTGGAATTAGCTTCTATAAATTTCCCCTTGTTATCCATTGAGGTACGGAAAATCCCCTGATTGAGTCTATCCATTAACACTTTAAATTTCTCTTTATTAAATAGCAACTCCTCTTTAGCTTGATTATCAGAACTAACATCTTTTACAGAAAAGACAACGGCATTCCTTTCATAAAACTTTATAACATTCAAATTAACAACTACGTCAGTAATTTTATTATTTATCGTAATATTACTTTCTATTGTGTTTTTCAAAAGACTAAAATCCTCATTATAAAGATTCTTTCTAACTTCTTCGCTCAAGGTCAAAATGGATTCTATCTCTAAGTCGGCAATTTCATTGAATTTCCTACCAATCATCCTTTCGAAAACTGCATTAATAAAAGTGATTTTACCGTCCATCCACATTATCAGGCCATCTGTTGATGCTTCAACTAATGACCTATACTTTTCTCTAGATTGATTTAACTCAATTTCTGCAATATTTCTTTTTCTTTCAATATTAAAAGATTGCCGTCCAACATAGAAAAGTATCAATGCAATAATAAAAGAAATTAAAATACTTATTTGAGTAAATTTTCGAGTAAGAACACTTATTTCTGCTTTTACATCTTCGATATAAATACCTGTTCCAACAATCCAGCCCCAAGGTTCAAAAAGTTGAACATAGGATAATTTTGGAACGATGATATTAGGATCATCTTTCCATTGCCAGGTATATTCAACATATCCATGTTTACTTGTTTCTACCGTTTTGACAAATTCAACAAACAGCTTTTTACCATGAGAATCTTCAAAGTCGGACAAATCGGTGCCATTTAAATCGGGACGATAGGGATGTACTATCATAACCGGCTGCATATCGGTTATCCAAAAATAATCTTTATTTTCTTCACCGTATCTTAAATACTGAATACGAGATATTGCAATTCCCTGAGCTTCCTCTCTGGTTAAAAGTCCATCTACTTCATCTTTCTGATATTTTGCGAGAATGCTCGTAGCTGTATTGGTTAACTCTTTTATCATCTCTCTTTTTCGATCCATAATTGATTTCTCAAAATACGGGAGCACAACAAAAAATAGAGTTACAATAAATAGAACAACTGCTAATATTGACGGCAAAACAATATTTAAAAAAAACTTTATTTTAGCCTTTTGGGTAGTCTTAGCCATTATTTGAACTGTTTATTTTTCAAAGTTAATAAAAATAATTACCTGATATAAAACTATTATTTCAAAATTGGTATATATTTATGTTTTTATAAAATTCTAATATGAAAAAATATTTAAGTATATTATTTTTAATACCTATTATTATGAGTTGTGCTACCTCAACAAAAGATTTGACTGTTGTGAAAAATTTTGAACCTGAAAAATATTTAGGAAAATGGTATGAAATTGCAAGACTAGACCATAGTTTTGAGCGTGGACTCGATTATGTAACAGCTACCTATTCTATGCGTGAAGACGGAAAAATCAAAGTCCTTAACGAAGGTGTAAAATCAGATGGAACACAAAGCCAAGCTGAAGGCAAAGCTTATGTAAAAAAATCTGAAGACAAAGCCGGCGAATTAAAAGTAAGTTTTTTCTTATTTTTCTATGCAAAATATAGAATTATATTTCTTGATAATTATGAAATAGCTGTTGTAACAAGCAGCACAAAGAATTATTTATGGATATTGGCAAGAAAACCTCAACTTTCAGAACATGAACTCAGACAACTGGAATATTTTTGTGGTCAAAATGGTTTTGATACTGAAAAACTAATCTATCCTAAACAAAAATAAAAAAACTCCGGGAATTCCGGAGTTTTTTTATTTTTTATATAAGTTCCCTTAAAACCTTTTCTCTTTAATTCTTGCTTTCTTTCCTGTAAGTCCACGTAAATAATATATTCTTGCACGACGAACATTACCTAATTTATTAACTTCAATAGAATCCAAAAATGGAGATGCGAATGGAAATATTCTTTCAACACCAATTGTGCCTGACATCTTGCGAACTGTAAAAGTCGCTGTTCGTCCTTCACCTTTTACCTGAATAACGACACCCCTATATTCCTGGATTCTCTCCTTATTTCCTTCCTTAATCTTATAACTTACAGTAACAGTATCACCTGCTCTGAATTTAGGAAATTTCTTTTCTACTTCCAGGCTATGTTCTAAATCTTTCATTAATTCCATCTCTATATACTTTTAAATCCTTAAAATTTCGGACTGCAATATTAGTTATTTTTTTTTAAACAAAAATAATTTTTTACATAATTATTTACATTTTTCTAATTTTTATCCTTTTTACATGTTTTCAATGACAAAATCATTACAGAAGGCAGATATTTATAACATTCAGAGTAAATTTTTCATATGCTCATCAGTAAAAAATCACTTCATCAATCTCGCAATAAGTATTTCGCAAAGTATAAATACAAGTGCAAATATTAGAAACAGTTTCCACAACGGTTTACCCTCTGAAAATTCTTTTAACTCAACACTTATATTCTCCGTATCAGAATCAATTATCTTGGCTTTGTCATCAAGATTTTCGGTAATGTATTTATTTAGTTCCGACTCGAGTACATATTCGAGAACAGATTCATTTCTGGAGTAGTTTAGAGAAATCGGAGCCACGAACTCATTTCCTTTTATTAAATCATACGATCCTGCATTGGTAATCTGTTGAGGGACTTCAATTCTCAACTTTTTACCCGAAAAACGAAATTGTGCAACAGCATCAACATTTATATTATCAGTAATTCTAAAAATATCAGATTCGGACAATTCAATATCTGATGATATTTCAAAAAATGCATCTTTACTTAAAATGGCATAAAGCGAATTGTTAATCTGACTATTTAAAGCCATATTTATAAACGCCGGAGCAAACAGAGGGCTTTTCATAAAATCGGCATTTAATTCGTTCATTGGAGCAGCTACTACATACAATTTACCTTCTCCAAAACTGCCAACCGAAATAACAGAAGAACCATTTTCCAACTTAATTACAGATGCAAATACCGATGAACTGTACAGAACATGATTATGTACCAACCCCATTACCGGCAAATCTGTTTGTCTTTCTTGTTTCTGAAACACATCTTTGTATAATTCGGAATTATATTCAATACTATGAATTCGTCCTTTAGTAAATTTCATTGCATCAAATTTTCCGGCATTGAACAAATTTAAAAACGAATTACAAGAATTAAGATTTATCTCTGATGAAGGGATAAACACAACCGAACCTCCTTTTGTTACAAATGACTGTATATCAGCAGAAAATCCTGTCGAGATTTCCTTTACATCATTTAGTATAATCAGATCATAACCAGCTAACATCGAAGACTGCACAGTCCCAGCTTGCTGCTGAGTCATTTTAAAACTCTCAGAATCAGAACTATACAAAGCTTGTAAATACCTGTTACTATTGCCAAAGTTAAGTATGAGAATATCGGTAGATTTAGTAATTCTGTAACTAAAATATAAGGAATTATCATACGTAACAGGATAATCAGCCACTTCGAGTTTCCCGTTAACAAAACCTTCAGTAGTATTTACATAACTGATTTCGACATCTTTAGACCTGCCGGCTTCTATGTTAAACCCTGACATTGCTTTAAGACTATCATTTATAAATAATTGCAGCGAAAGGTCATACAAATCTTCTTTAGAACCATTAACAATTCTCACATTTAACGTCTCGTTACCATTAAAACGATGAACAGGAGAAGAAAACCAACATGAATCAATAAATAGATTGTTGGTCGCTGCAGGCGTCAATGGGACAAAAACCAGAGAAACATTATCATTTGGTTTTGATACTAAATCATCCATAAATGATTTCTGCATATCAGAAATAATATAAAGACTTGCCTTCTTATTATCAGGAATTAATGTGTTGACTTTTAATAACACATCATTTAAATTAACGCAATTTGAACTTATTGCAGTTTTATATAGATTTCCAAGAAAGACATCTCTATTTGTAATAAACTGATTTTCGGGGAGCATATCATTGGTAATCAGCAAATATTCTAACGAAGCAGAAGAATTAAAGACTATTTCTTTAGCTATTTGTTTTGCCTGCTCAAACAATTGTCCCTTTTTTCCATCAGCTTCCATACTGAATGAATTGTCAATATAAACCACATTAACTTCTGATACTTTATTACTATTTGAGACATTATTTGGGATAAAAGGACCTGCAAATGCTATAACAAGCATAGCTATTGTAAGAATTCTGGCAATTAAAATAAGTAAGTGTTTAAGTTTAGTCCTTGTCTGAGTTTCCTTCTTAATGTCTTCCAAAAAACGAGTATTACTAAAATACAAAGTCTTATGTCTCCTGAAATTTATCAGATGAATGACAATAGGAACCGAAACTGCAAACATTGCCCAAAGAAAGGCAGGATTTATAAAACTCATCAATATTATTTTGTGGCAAATTTATAAAATATACTCAATATTAGTCAAACAAAGAAACTAAGAATTAATAGATACAAACAAATTATGGATAAATACACAAGACTGTCAATAGTTTCTAAATAATTTAGATTTTGAAATATTTATCATTTTACAAAAAAAGAGACTGTTTTTCAGACAGCCTCTACCTATAGTCATAATTAACTAAAATTTTACTTTATATCCAAACCTGTGGTAACATCTCCGAAGGGAACAACCATAGGGTCATCTGAATATGGATCATCGCACCAAACTCTTCCAAATTTGGCATCAACTTTAACAACTTTTGTATTTACAAATTTTCCAACCCAAGGGGCTTGAACATCATCACCAGCCTTTACGTTTGGTTTAATATCCAAAGCAACGCAATCAGCTTTATCATAAATCTTCATTGCACCTGCCCATCCAATTGTAAGTACCTTATTTCCACTAACCTTAACAATTGTAGCTAAAATATAGCCTCCGTCTTTCTTAACTGCCACACTTGTTCCCGGTTCCCATTTATTTTTTAAAACATGGAATGTATTAGCACCTATTTTCTCGCTCATTTGTCCGATACCTACTCCATCTTTATTTGTAGCAGGGTTTGTCCAGCTTATATCAATATAGTTTACTTCCGGAGCTGTTGGATCTGAAGCGTTTGTAACGATCGCTCTCTTCATTCCACTACCAGATTGCCACCATGTAAGAACGATATCCCCAACTTTTGCAGACTCTCCCGATTTTATTGGAATAATCATATAGTTCGGAATTTCGGTATCGTCATCAAAAGTAAAGTCAATAACACTATATTTATCACCAGGTTCTGACATTTTTGCCGAATAAAAAATAAAGGTTTGAGATTCGGGACCTTCTTTTGTTGCATTAACCTGCCATGTAAGTGATGGTGTTAAAACATAATCACCTGCCTGAGAGACAATTTTGTCTTTTGGAAAATCCTTAAATGGATCAACTTTACCATCATCTTCGGTAGTTACCTCAGTTTCGTTAGCAGTTGTGTCCTTTTCACTCTCACTAGGAGTTGTCGAAGAACCACCTCCACAAGAGAAAAAAGTTGCAATAATAAAAGCAGCGAATAAAAATTTAATCTTTTTCATAATCAGAAGTTTTAAATTTAACATAAATTAACTTTATAAAGATAAATAAAATTTTCTATAAATAGCAAAATCTTACATTTACTCTATTTTAGAAATAACTGAATATCCCATTATTTTACCTTTTTTATCGTATGTTTCGGTTCTTACAGCCCCAATACCAGTAACCATCCACGAAATAGATTTCATGTTCATAGTCATGAAACCGGTTTTACTAGTAAGGTCAGAGCTAATTTTATATGCGGTGTAAGTTCCTGCAGGCACTGTGATTGACTCAATTGCTTCAATTTTAATATTTGTAATGTCGGTACGAATTGTCATAATTTTCATCCCTTCATTGGAAATAATGGCTTCAACAAAACCATCACTCAACGACATCCCGGCTAACATAACTTTAGGGTATGACATATTTTGCATGTTGTACTCTATAGTCATGTTCTCGAATCCTGCCATTTGTTCCTGGTTTAACATTGATTTCATATCAACTTCAAAAGAATCACCATTACAATAATACTTCAGCTGGATTTTACCCTGACTAGCACCCTTTTTGTCAAAACTCTCGCTTTCAACCACAGCTTCTGTTTTATCAACCAATTGGTTTATCGAAATCACCTCAGATGTTGATGAACCGGTTAATTTATCTTTCTCATCGTAATTTTCAGTAGTTATTTTCTTACCTACCTGCCATGGGATAAAGGTTTCACAATCTTGCGCAAAAGAAATAAATCCAAATGCAACAATGCTTAACAATACAAAAATTCTTTTCATTTTTTTTAGTTTTTATGTTATTACTCTATAATTTTAGGCTGAGGCTAAGGCTTATAAAGATTTTCTTAGGCTTTAGATTCAGCTGTTTTTTGTTTAAATTTTTAATAACCTAGAATCCATGCAAACATCAATGGAGCGACAATAGTTGCATCCGATTCGACAATAAACTTTGGAGTATTAATATCCAATTTCCCCCAGGTGATTTTTTCGTTTGGCACGGCACCGGAATAAGAGCCGTAGGATGTTGTCGAATCACTTATCTGACAGAAATAGCTCCAAAATGGAACATCATGCCATTCAAGATCCTGATACATCATCGGCACAACACAAATTGGAAAATCGCCTG